>Ga0209499_1000517_pt1 | contig 28311 bp, 29 predicted proteins | sample C_130208_EF_Meta_FD_187306 | JGI IMG/M metagenome (GOLD analysis project Ga0209499, IMG submission 187306) | Freshwater microbial communities from Lake Croche, Canada to study carbon cycling - C_130208_EF_MetaG (SPAdes) (version 2) | ecosystem: Environmental > Aquatic > Freshwater > Lake... | reverse complement strand
GATGGCAATGCTTTATTGTATAACAAAATAATTTCTGGATAAAATTGTTAAATTTTTGATTTTCAACCAAAAAAATTGCATTTACTTCAAAAATAAATTAAGTTTGTAATCCTTTTAAAAAAATAGAAATTAAAATTATGAAAAAAATTACATCACTATTGATGATTTTGTTTACAGTTTTAGGATTTTCTCAAATAAACAAAGAAAAAATCCAAACTTACTTAGAACAAAACAAAACTAAATTAAATTTAACAAGTCAAGACATTAGTGATTGGTATATTCAAAGTACCGGAAATTCAGAGTCTACTAAGATTGACACTTATTGGTTGTCTCAAAAATACCAGGGTATTGAAATCCATAATGCGGTTTCTAACGTATGGGTAAAAAACAATGAAATCATTAATGTCGTTAATGGATTTATTTCAAATATTAATCAAAAGGCAAATACTACAACACCAAGTCTATCTGCATTAGCTGGTTTACAAAAAGGATTTTTAGCTTTAAATATTACTCCTATTTCATGCGATATAATTGAAAATATTAGCGCTTCTGAATTTAAAATTTCTAATGGCAACCTAACTGAAGATCCTGTATCTGCTAAGTTAGTTTTTCAGCCCATAAATAATATGCTAAAATTAGCTTGGGATTATACATTTTATACTCAAGACTACAAACATTTATGGAGTATTAGGATTGATGCCGTAAACGGAAACTTATTAGAACAAAAAGATATGGTTATATCTTGTGATTTCTCTAATAATTCAAATATTTCATCAACTCTAGATCAAAGTAGTCAATTTACTAAAACTTTCTTTAAGAACGCATTGGCTGCTTCTCCACTTCAGGTTCAAGGAGGTTCTTACAGAGTAATTCCATTTAATTATGTAAGTCCTCTTGAAAGTCCAAGACAATTAATTGCAAACCCTGAAAATGCTTCTGCTTCTCCAAGAGGATGGCATAACGCAAATACCTTAACAGGTACTACTACTTCCTTAATTTATACTTATACTAGAGGAAATAATGTATGGGCTAGAAGTGATTATGGTGGAGTTAATCCAACAGCAATTTCAACAACATCAACAGCTAATGGATATTCTCCGGATGGAGGAGCAGGATTGCTTTTTGATTATCCTTATGCTGGCACTTCTGCTGTTGCAAATACCTATATTAATGCTGCTTGTACTAATTTATTCTACATGAATAATGTATGTCATGACTTATGGTATCAATATGGATTTAACGAAGCAAATGGCAATTTCCAGAACAGTAACTATACAAATGTATCTTCACCAGCTTCTGGAGATTATGTATATGCTGATGCTCAAGACGGTTCTACTGCTGCTACACCTACTTTAAATAATGCTAATTTTTCTGCACCTGCAGACGGGTCAAAAGGGAGAATGCAAATGTATTTATGGAATATAGCGCCAACCTACAAACCACTTTTTGTAGTTTCGCCAAATGCAATTGCTGGAAATTATAATTCAAGACAAAATGGTTTTTCGCCAGGACATGTTGATTTACCTATTTCTCCAGCAGCAATACAAACTGATTTAGTTCTTTATGATGATGGTTCTGCAGATCCTGGAGCTGCAGATAATTCCGATGCATGTGGCGCCGCTGTTAATGCTGCTGCAATCAATGGACACGTTGTGTTGATAAATCGATCATTAGCTGCAGCTGACGGAGGCACACCATGTAATTTTACAGTAAAAGTAAAAAATGCGCAACTTGCTGGAGCAACAGCCGTAATTATATCCAACAATATAGATGTTACAGATAATTCAGGAAATCCTATTGATGTTCCTATTGGAATGTCAGGTGCTGATGGTACAATAACAATCCCAGCAATTGGAGTTTCAAAAATAATTGGAGATATGCTAAGATCTCAGATGTTAACAAATACAGTAAATGTAAAACTACAATTACCAGTAGACTATGTTCCTTTTGTGAATGTTGATGGTGATATGGATAATGGGGTAATCGCTCACGAATTTGGTCATGGAATATCTATTCGTTTAGCAGGCGGAAGAGCAAATTCTGGCTGTTTACAAAATGAGGAGCAAATGGGTGAGGGTTGGTCTGACTGGTTTGCATTAATGCTTCAAATGCACACAGGAGATGTTGGAACGACTCCTATAGGATTGGGTAATTATGCAGTTAGTCAACCAGCAAATGGTCCTGGTATTAGAAATTATCCATACTCAACTGATATGACAGTAAATCCAGAAACGTTCAATACAGTTAATTTTAACCAAGTAAATAATGTTACCGAGACTCATAATGTAGGAGAGGTTTGGGCAACAATGCTTTGGGATTTAACTTGGGCGTATGTAAATAAATATGGTTACGATGATAATAAATATACTGGTACAGGTGGAAACAACAAAGTAATGCGTTTAGTATTAGATGCTATAAAATTACAACCTTGTGGCCCATCTTTTGTTCAAGCCAGAGATGCAATTTTAGCTGCTGATTTGGCTACAACTAATGGTCAAGATTATTGCCTAATATGGGAGGTTTTTGCAAGAAGAGGATTAGGATTAAATGCAGATTCAGGTGATCCAAACAGTTCTATTGATGAGATTGAGAATTTTACGGTTCCAACTCCTGGAACAACTCCTGCAACAGGTTCAAATTGTGTTTTAACCGTAGATTATTTTGCTACTAGTAATCAAGACTTATTTAGAGTTTATCCTAACCCAACTAATGGGGATTTAAATATTAGAATCAACAATTATTCTGGAAAAGTAAACATTCAAATAATTGACATTAACGGAAGAATTGTAAATGAATACAAAAACGAAGACTTTAATATTGAAAAATCATTAAACTTAAATAATCTTCAATCTGGAATCTATGTTCTTAAAGTAAGTGGTGATTCATTGAACTTTACACAAAAAATTGTAAAAGAATAAATTCTTAATAAATAAATAAAAAAAGGAACTCAATGAGTTCCTTTTTTTATTTAACTTCGATCCGTTCGCCTTAACGGTCTCGGGTCCATTTTAACGTTTCCATCAAGGTCTGCATATCATTCCTAATATAATCTGCGGCTGGCATGATCGAATCGAAATTAGGTTTGGCGTAGAAATATACCGAGGCAGTCAAAAAATGTTTGATGCTATCCGTCGCATAAAATTGGGCGTTGGTTGCCGCATTTCCAGAAACTTTATAAAACACTCCATACACCTTTTTTTTTGGGTTTAAATAAGGTTGTTCTATAATTTCATCAGCTTTAATTACGTGCTCATACGTCAACTTTTGTGCATCTCGAAGTAATTTATCTATGTTTCCGTTTACGGGTTTGTATGTCAGATAAATAGTCGCTTTCATTTTTGGGTAGCTAATTGTAAAACCACAATCTTTTTCTTCTTTTATAATTGCCTCTGAATTCATATTAAAAGTAAACGGGCAATGATTTTCAAAAGCATCATAATTCGCTATCGGATAATCCAATCGCAATTGACTTGGGGGTTTTGGTAAAAAATCGTCTTTACAACTTATAAAAAGCAATATGCTAAAAGAAAGTGTTATTCTGACTAGGTTTTTAAATTTATTACTCATCAAGTGTCACTTTTATTTGTTTCACACGTTTTTTATCTACTACTTCTATAGAAAACAAGCAGTTTTCAAACTGGATTTTCTGTCCTTTTTTTGGAAAATTTCCTACTATTTCCAAGATGAATCCAGCCAATGTTTCGGCTTCACCTTTTCTAATTTCAAAGGAATCTTCATCAACATCAATTATTCTGTAAAAATCCTTAAGATTAATTTTGCCCTCAAAAAGATAATTTTTTTCATCAATTTGTGAGTAATTGATGTTTTCATCATCAAATTCATCACTAATATCGCCAACAATTTCTTCGATAACATCTTCTAATGAAACCAATCCCGATGTTCCACCATATTCATCAACAACAATTGCTAGATGGCTTTTCATGCTTTGAAAATCTTTAAGCAAATCATCTAACTTCTTATTTTCAGGAACGAAAAAAGGTTCACGTAACAATATTTTCCAATCAAATTCCTTTTTGGAGATATGTGGAATTAAATCTTTAACAAATAAAACGCCTTCTATGTGATCAATATTGTCTCGATAGACTGGAATTCGTGAATATCCCTTTTCAACAATCTTCGGAAAAATAGCTGCAAAAGTTTCCTCAATTTCTAGAGCAAAAAGGTCAATTCTTGGACTCATAACTTGTTTAGTATCTGTATTTCCAAAAGATATTATCCCTTCTAACAGTTTTTGTTCATCGTGACTAGTGTCATCTGTTGATGTTAATTCTAAAGCTTGAGATAATTGATCGACAGAAAAATTAGTTTTTTGTTTGCCTAATTTTTCTTGAATAAATAGCGTAATAGCTCGCATTGGCAAACTAATTGGCGAAAGCAATTTGTCTAAAAAAAGCAATGGATAAACTATAAACGAAGCAAATTTCATATTGTTTCGGCTTGCATAAATTTTGGGCAAAACTTCACCAAATAATAAAATTAAAAAAGTTACTAAAATTACTTCTACAATAAATTTTATAACATTTGAAGCAATTCTAGAAAAAACGGAGTCTAGTGAAAATGAGAAAAGAATTACAATAGAGATGTGTAAAAAGTTGTTAGCCACCAATATGGTAGCTAGTGTTTTCTTTGGTTTAGATAATAACTGATTTATTAAAACCGATTTTGATGGATTTTTTTGAGATAGATCAGAAAGATTTTTTGGTGATAAAGAAAAAAGTGCTACTTCGGCGGCAGCAACCATTGCGGTACAAAAAAGCAAGATAAAAATACCAATTATACCGAAAATTAAACTGGTATCGATTGACGAAAGGGAAATAAAACTGGAATCTGAGTCCAAATTTAATTAGGATTAGTTAAAAAAAAATTAATACGGTAAATCGTTTTCAATTGGTGTATTAGATGTGTCAAAATTGGTGTTTTTAGTTTCCGACATTAGATTGTTTCTATTGGATTCATTATCCTTTTTAACATTCAAAAAAGTAAATTCGGTAACTTGAATTTCTGTAGTATATTTTGTTGAACCATCTTCTGCTTGCCATTGACGTGATTTAATTCTACCTTCAATATATATTTTATCACCTTTAGACAAATACTTTTCACATATTTCGGCAGCTTTATTTCTAACAACTAAATTATGCCATTCTGTAGATGTTATTTTTTCGTTTGTTGATTTATTGATATAAATTTCGTTGGTTGCCAACGGAAATCTTCCAATACAATTTCCACCATCAAAATAGTGCATTTTTATATCATCACCTAAGTGACCAATTAACATAACCTTATTTAATGTCCCGTTCATAAATTTTCAATTTGAGATAACCAAAATTACAAATTAAATAGAATACTTTTCAATAAAATTATAAATTACTATTGGAAAAGGAAAATTTCGTATTAAATTCAGCTTAATACCATCAATAATTTTGTTAGAAATAGTTACTTTATAAAAATTAATATGGAGTTTTTGATGAGAAAGTTTATGTATTATTTGTTGATTGTTAAAAATTTCTATAGATGTAATTGCATTTTCCGAAAATTTTTCATTAATTTTATTTACTATTATGTCAAAATCCAAATCTTCATTTGTTTCAATTACTGGAAATTCGTATAAATTTTGCCAAATTCCTTTTTGCGTTCTCTTTGTTATAATAGTATTCTCATCATTATCTAAAAAAATGACATAATTAAAATACCTATAAGTGACTTTAGTTTTCTTAGATTTAACAGGAAGTTCAGCAACTTTTTTCTTTTTCAAAGCGACGCAGCTATTATTAAAAATACATATGTTACAATTTGGTTTTTTTGGCATACATTGCAAAGCTCCAAATTCCATTATTGCTTGATTGAATAATGCTGGTTTGTCTTTTGGTATTAACTCTTTTGCTAAAGCTGCATATTCTTTCTTTGCACCACTTGTTGCAATATCGGTTATTATATCAAAATAACGAGAAAGGACTCTAAAAACATTGCCGTCTACTACTGGTACAACCTCGTTAAAAGCAAAAGATGCAATTGCGGCGGCAGTATATTCACCAATTCCTTTTAGTTTTAATAAATCATTATAATTGTCTGGAAAATTTCCGTCAAATTCAAAAGCAACAATTTGTGCCGTTTTGTGCATATTTCTGGCTCTAGAATAATACCCTAATCCTTGCCAAAGTTTCAAAACTTGTTCTTCATCTGCATTTGCCAAATCGAAAATTGATGGGAAAGCCTCTATAAAAGACAAGAAATAAGGCAATCCTTGTGCAACTCTTGTTTGCTGAAGCATTATTTCAGAAAGCCAAATAAAATAAGGGTTAGTCGTATTTCGCCAAGGCAAATCGCGTTTGTTTTGTAAATACCAAAGCAGTAATGAGTTAGAAAAATCCATAAATATTTATAAATGGACAAAAGTAAATCTTTATGTGATTAAATTTTAATTCATTATACTTGAAATATTGTTTTTTTAATTCATATATTTGCACACTCAAAAAATTACACATAATTATTAAATACGAAAGAAAATGACGAAAGCAGATATCGTAGCTAAAATTTCAGAAAAATTAGGTCTTGAAAAAGGAGATGTTCAATCTACAGTTGAAGCATTAATGGAAGAAGTAAAAGCATCATTAGAAGGTGGTGATAATGTTTACTTAAGAGGTTTTGGAAGTTTTATTATCAAAACAAGAGCAGAAAAAACAGGGAGAAACATATCAAAAAATACTACAATAAAAATTCCTGCGCACAATATTCCTGCATTTAAACCTGCAAAAGTATTTGTAGAAGGCGTAAAAACTAAAACTGAAATTGCAGTTTAGTTAAAAAAATAATTATTAATCACAAAAAAATAACCTATGCCAAGCGGTAAAAAAAGAAAAAGACATAAGGTAGCTACTCACAAACGAAAAAAAAGAGCGAGAGCTAACCGTCACAAAAAGAAAAAGTAGTTTAATACTACTTTTTTCTTTTTAAACGTTCATTGAAAACGAAGTTTAGTTTTATTCAACCAGTCACAGTAAGCAGTCTGCTCACCTGAAACTGCTATAGACAACTAAAATTCATCGGGTAACGACCTGTAAAAAAATGTTTAATCCATCCTTACTTTAGCAATAAGTGATTAGCGGTCAGCTGGTAGCCATTTTTGGCTAAAAGCTAAAAGCTAAAAGCTAAATAGCTTTTTGTTTGGATAAAAATTTACAACATGAATAAAGAACTTATCATCCGAAAGGAAGACGATGCTGTAGATTTTGCCTTATTAAAAGATGGAAAACTAATTGAATTACACAAAGAAGAAGGAAAGGGCAACGATTTTTGTGTTGGTGATATTTTTATTGCCAAAATCAGAAAACCTGTTCCAGGATTGAATGCTGCTTTTGTAAATGTGGGCTTTGAAAAAGATGCCTTTTTACATTATCACGATTTAGGTCCGGCTTTACTTTCATATTTGAAATTCATAAAACTTGTAAGCGCAGGTAAAATAAAAGATTTCTCCCTAAAAAACTTTAAGTTTGAAAATGAAATTGATAAAGATGGTGCCATAGCCGAAGTGCTAAGTGTCAACCAGTCAGTTTTAGTGCAAGTGGTTAAAGAACCTATTTCTACCAAAGGACCAAGGATAAGCTCTGAGCTTTCTTTTGCCGGTAGATTTTTAGTACTTGTCCCTTTTTCGGATCGTGTTTCTATTTCGCAAAAAATAGAAGACAAAGCCGAAAAAGACCGATTGAAAAAATTGGTGCAAGCTGTCAAACCAAAAGGTTTTGGTGTTATTGTGAGAACAGTAGCAGAAGGCAAAAAAACAGCCGAATTAGAAAAAGATTTGCAGAACTTGATAACAAGATGGACTGCAATGTGTAAAAAATTACCAACTGCTCATCATCCGTCGAAGGTATTAGGAGAACTTAACAAAGCTTCTTCAATATTGAGAGACGTGTTTAACGATACTTTTACAAGTATTCAGATTGACGATGAAGAGTTGTTTCAAGAAACCAAGGACTATTTAGCCGAAATAGCTCCTGAAAAACAAAAAATAGTTAAGTTTTATCAGTCGAACGACACGCCACTATTTGAGAAATACCATATAGAACGTCAAATAAAAACCTCATTCGGGCGAACCGTTTCGATGAGTAAAGGGGCTTATTTGATTATAGAACACACCGAAGCGTTACATGTTATTGACGTAAACAGCGGAAACCGTTCTAACAAGGCCACGAATCAGGAGGATACTGCACTTGAAGTGAATATGATTGCTGCGGCAGAAATTGCACGTCAATTAAGACTTCGCGATATGGGAGGTATTATTGTAGTCGATTTTATCGATATGCATAATCCAGATAATCGTCAGGTTTTATATAATTTCTTAAAAGAAGAAATGAGCGACGATAAAGCCAAACACAAAATCTTACCGCCAAGTAAATTTGGATTAGTTCAAATTACCAGACAACGCGTAAGACCTGAAGTAAATATTGAAACAAGAGAAGAGAATCCGAATAACTTGAGTGGTGATGTAGATGCGCCAATTCAAATTATCGACAAAATTGCTTTTTCACTTGAAAAAATTATCAAAGACCACAACAAAGTGAAGCTAAATGTACATCCTTTTGTGGCAGCATACCTTAAAAAAGGATTTCCATCAATACGTTCAAAGTGGTTCTTTGAGCATAAAAAATGGGTGAAAATAATACCGCGTGACGCTTACACGTATCTTGAATATCACTTTTTTGATCATCAAGGAAAAAAAATTAAATAAATGCTGAATATTAATTCAGAATAGAAACGCCTTTCTTTCGAAAGGCGTTATTTGTTTATCAATATGTTTCTATTTTCTTTTTTCGACAAAAAACCGTTTCATAATGCTGGCACATTCTACTTCTAAAACTCCATGATTTATTTGTGTTTTTGGGTGTAATTTTGTTCCTAAAGTAATAAACCCACGTTGCTCGTCACTAGCTCCAAAAACAATTTTAGAAATCTGACTCCAATACAAAGCGCCAGCACACATTTGACAAGGTTCTAATGTAACATACAAGGTGCAGTCTTTTAAATATTTTCCGCCAAGAAAGTTGGCCGCCGCAGTTATGGATTGCATTTCGGCATGAGCGGTAACATCGTTTAGTAACTCAGTTAAGTTATGGCTACTAGCGATGATTTTATTGTCAATTACAATGATGGCACCAACGGGAATCTCACCTTTTTCAAAAGCAGTTTCGGCTTCTTGCAAAGCTTTTTTCATAAAGTATTCGTCGGTGAAAATGTTATCCATAAAGCAAAAATAGGAATTCAATTCGTACCTTTGCTACATGTCTGAAAATTTACTTGAAAATATCAATAATCCAACCGATTTACGAAAATTGGAAACCACGCAATTACCTCAACTAGCAGGCGAATTACGTGATTTTATTATTGATGTAGTTTCAGTAAAAGAAGGTCATTTGGGAGCAAGTCTTGGTGTAGTAGAACTTACAATTGCGCTTCATTATGTGTTTAATACACCTTATGATTTGTTGGTTTGGGATGTAGGACATCAGGCCTATGGACATAAAATACTAACCGAAAGGAAACATAAATTTCATACTAATCGCCAACTTAGAGGTATTTCTGGATTTCCAAAACGAAGTGAAAGTGTGTATGATAGTTTTGGAGTAGGACATTCGTCAACATCTGTCTCTGCCGCATTGGGAATGGCAATTGCCTCTCAATTAAAAGGTGAAAATAAACATCATATTGCTGTAATTGGGGATGCTTCAATTGCTAGCGGAATGGCATTTGAAGGATTAAATCATGCCGGAGTGACAGATGCTAATTTATTGGTAATTTTAAACGATAATGCTATCGGAATTGATCCAAGTGTTGGGGCTTTAAAAAATTATTTAACTTCAGTTAAAGAAGGAAAAAACCCAAAAGAAAATAACATGATTAAGTCGTTGAATTTTGACTATTCAGGGCCTATCGACGGTCATAATTTAGATGCTCTTATTTCAGAATTGGAACGTTTGAAAAAAGTAAAAGGACCAAAATTTTTACATATCATTAGCACCAAAGGAAAAGGGTTGCAATTAGCCGAAGAAGACCAAGTAAAATATCATGCGCCAGGAAAATTTGATAAAACTACTGGTCAAATACATCACAAATCAGAAGAAAATTTACCGCCTAAATTTCAAGATGTTTTTGGAAAAACATTAGTAAAATTAGCCTCTGAAAATTCAAAAATAATCGGAATAACACCGGCAATGCCCTCTGGAAGTTCGTTAAAATTTATGATGGATGCTTTTCCAGAACGCGCTTTTGATGTAGGAATTGCCGAACAACATGCAGTAACTTTAGCAGCCGGAATGGCAACGCAAGGAATGGTTGTTTTTTGTAATATTTATTCTACGTTTTTGCAACGTGCCTACGACCAAGTGATTCATGATGTGGCTTTGCAAAATTTACCTGTAATTTTCTGTTTGGATCGTGCTGGATTGGTGGGAGAAGACGGAGCTACCCATCATGGTGTTTTTGATTTGGCTTATTTAAGATGTGTTCCTAATATTATTATCTATGCTCCGAAGGATGAAATAGATTTGCGAAACATTTTATATACCTCCTCATTAGGGCTGAATCATCCTATTACCATTCGGTATCCACGAGGTAGAGGAAAATATTCCAATTACGAATCACAAATTGCGAATTCTGAATTTAAAATAATTGAAATTGGAAAAGCACATTTGCTTAAAAAAGGAACTAAAATTGCCGTTTTATCTAATGGATTTATTGGTAATAATGTGGCGTTGGCTTTAGATAAAATTCCTAATGCTACTGAAATAGCACATTATGATTTTGGATTTGTAAAACCTTTAGACGAACCACTTTTACATAGCATCTTCCATTCCTTTGAAAAAGTAATCACAATAGAAGATGGTGTAATTAAAGGTGGGTTTGGAAGTGCCGTTATAGAATTTGCATCTCAACAAAATTATACTATCCCAATAAAAACATTAGGAATTAACGATGTGTTTATTGAACACGGAACGGTTGCAGAACTTCAAAAAATAAACAGAATTGATGCGGAAAGTATCTTGAAGGAAATTGTTTTTGAGTAAAAACTCTAGATTTAAAACTCATTTTTGATTGTTCTTAGACTTTCGTTACTATTTTTACATTAGAAACTTTATAAGTTTGACCGTCGCCTGTAGTTTCAACCGCTTTTACTAAATCTTCTGATTTCAGCTTGTCTAAATCGAAATTTACAGTCGCTTGCTTTTTGTCAAAATCAACTTTAGCGCTTTGAACTCCTTCCATTTCAGATAATTTCTTCTCGATGGTTTTTGCGCAACCTTCTGGGCAAGTCATTCCATCAATAGTAAATGATGCTGTTTGGGGTTTTACAGCTGCAGTAATTTCCTTTTTTGATACTGTTTCCAGACTATCAGATGATTTAATTTCATTTTTTTTACAGCCAACAAAAAATGTTATTGCTACTGCCAATACTGTGATTACTTTTGAAAATTTCATGTTGATTTCGTTTTTGTTTTTTACAATTATTCCATTAAAACAAAATTACACTATTTTTTATATGCCAATTCATAAAATTATGTCAAATTTGTTGCTTCAATCAAATCGTTATGCAATCCAAACAACTTAAATGGACTTTATTATTTTCACTTGCCTTAATTTGGGGAAGTTCTTTTATATTAATCAAAAAAGGATTACTCGGTTTATCACCTTATCAATTGGGTGCATTACGAATTATATTCACGTCATTGTTTTTATTGCTTATCGGATTTAAAAGTTTGACCGAAATAAAGCAATTCCAATGGAAATATATTGTCGTAACTGCATTATTCGGAACCTTTATACCCGCGTTTCTTTTTGCGGTTGCAGAAACTAAAGTAAGCAGCTCGGTTTGTTCTATATTGAATTCGCTTACACCACTAAATGCCCTATTAATAGGGATTGTTGTATTTGGATTGGCATTTAAACGCAGTCAGTTTATTGGAGTAGTAATTGGTTTATTTGGAACGGCTGTTTTAATATTTAACGGGAAACAAGAAAATTCAAATGAGAATTACACCTATGCTTTATTAGTAATTATCGCCTCCATTTGTTATGCTTTGAATGTAAATTTAATTAAAAAATATTTATCTGATGTAAAGCCGTTAAGTATTACTACTGGGAATTTTACAGTCATGTTAATTCCGGCATTAATTGTATTATTTTCTACTAATTTTTTTGAGATTGTTTATTTGCCCGCAACGCAACATTCAATGCTTTTCATCATTATCTTAGGAATTGTTGGAACTGGTATTGCTAATATTTTATTTTTTAAATTAATACAAATATCCTCACCCGTTTTTGCATCTTCAGTAACGTATTTAATTCCAATTGTGGCATTTTTTTGGGGACTATTAGATAATGAAATGCTTACTCCTTTTCAGTTTTTTGGCGCGTTTATTATTTTAGTTGGCGTTTATTTGGCCAATAAAAAGTAACCATCAAGTTTCCTTTTGTTCCCATTTTTGAACAAGGAATATTAAACAACTCATTTTAAATTTTTAAATAAAAAAAACCGCCATTACTGACGGTCTTTCCTTATTTAGTTTAAATGTGATTATTGAAAATCAGCATCCGTAACAGCTTCGTTAATTTTAATATCAGTTACTTTTATTTCAATCTCTCTTCCCATTGACATTACAATGTTGTAAGGAAATTTTATTCCTTTATAATCTTTATAATCACTATATGAAATTGTTGACACCCCTTTTTGTCCGATTCTTTCAGTTGAAGTCAACACTTTTAATCCGGATTTTACATCATAATATAATGTCGTTTTACCGTTTTTAATTGCATAAGCATCGCTTCCATTAATTGGTTCTATTCCGTCTAAAGTTACATCCGCCTTTTTAGACAATAACAATTCTTCAAAAGTAGTGGCCGTTGCTTTTTTCTCAGCAAATTCCTCTGGAGTCAACTCTTTCTTTTGTCCTTGAGCAGCTAAATAACCACTTTTATCACCAATTACTTGTTTTGATATTTCCATCATTCCAACCAATTCTAATTTGGATAGTGTTTTCCCATTTACATCTCTTTTAGACATGTAAGAAAGGGGTGCTGGTGCTCCTTCGATTTCTGAGGTTCCTGAAACGAATATAGTTTTTACTCCTGCAACTGCTTTTTCACCTCCAATAGCATTGATATAATTATCGAAAACCGATTTCACAGTAACTCCAACTGGAGCAGGTTTTTTCATTTTAGGCGGCTCTGTTGGATTTCCGAATTTATCAAAATAAAACATCGGAATTTTTAATTTTTCTAATCCTGGAATAACATCAGACCCTTTTCCTGTGACAATAATTCTTAAATTATCGGCAAGAAAATACTTTTTGGCAACTCTAATAATATCTTCAGCAGTAACTGCATTGATATTTTTGATGTAGTTTTCATAAAAATCTGCTGGTAAACCCTGTGTTTGAATATTTAATGCATAACGTGCCACGGTTTCAGGTTTCTCAACCTGCATTACAAATTTACCAATATAACCTGCTTTAACGTTATTCAACACTTCATCAGTCACTTTTTCAGTTCTAATTCTACTTATTTCTTTAAGTGCCTCTACAACCGAACTATCGGTTACAGCATTTCTAACTTGAGCATTAGCTTTGAATTTACTTGAAACGTATTTATTGAATCCAACACTCGAGTAGGAACCATAAGTCCAACCGTGTTTTTCACGTAAATTCATATTTAAATAACCATTAAAATCGCCACCAAGAACTTGATTTGCCAAGATTAAAGGAAACAAGTCTGGATCGGCTAACTTAGTATTTACAGTATTGATAATCGCAATTTCCGATTGAACTGCGTTTGGCATATCAATAAAATTGATTTGAGTGGACTGAACATTAGTCGGATTAGCATAAGCTACATTAGGGGCAGTTGCTTTAACCCAAGGGCTAAAAAGTTTAGTAACTGCTTTCTTAACGTCAATCATTTTTACATCACCAAGAACAACTAAATAAGCGTGTTCTGGAACAAAATAGGACCCATAATTTGCTTTTACATCAGCAAGTGAAATATTTTTTATAACAGCTTCTGTTAAATATTCTCCAGAGGGATGATTTTTACCATATGCTAAAACATTTTCTACTCTAGCGGCTACAGCAGTTACATTTTTTTCTTGGGTTTTTAAATTCTCAATTAATTTGTCTTTTTCTTTATCAAATTCTTCTTGAGTTAAATTTGGATTTAAAGCGCCATCAGCCAATAATTCTAAAATTCTTTTTGAATATTTTGACAAACCGCTTGCATATGCACCTTGAGAAGAAAAGCTAATGTCTGCACCAAGAAAATCAATTTCTTCGTTGTAAGCGTCTTTAGAAATTGTTTTAGATCCATTTCCTAAAAGTGAAGCTAGTAAATTACTAACTCCTTTTTTATCGCCTTCGGCATAAGGAGCATTATCAATTGTTAAACTGAAAGAAACTCTAGGAAGTTTATGATTTTCAACAACTAATACTTTTAAACCGTTTGGCAAAGTAAAAGTTTGCGGTTTATTGATGTTGATTTTTGGCGATGGGCCCGGCTTTGGTTGTGTTCTATCTTGTGCTTGCATAATTACCGAAAGGAACAAACTTGATATTAATATTATTATATATTTTTTCATGTGTCGTAAATTTATTTATTTTGCTTAGCTTGTTCACTATCGTTAGAATCAGCTTTATCTTTTGCTGGAACATAGTCCAAAACTAAACGTTGATTTGGATTAAGATATTTCTTAGCTACTTCGCGAATCTCTTCGCGGGTTATTGAATGATACATTTCTATTTCTGTATTGATTAAATTTACATCGCCATATAAGAGGTAGAAAGATGCTAAATTGCTAGCAATACCTTCAACATTTGAATTTCCATCCACAAAGTCACTGTCGTATTTGTTTTTTAATTTTTCTAATTCTTTTTCAGAAACCAACTCTGTTTGTAAATTAACAATTTCTGCATCTACTTCTTTGGCTAAATCTACATTAGTAAATTCTCCTTGAGGCAAACCATATATAATGTAAGTTCCATAATCTTCTTGACTTTGATTAAATGCTCCAATTTCTAATGCCATTTTTTTATCATCAACAATTTTTTTGTACAAACGAGAACTTTTACCATCACTCAAAATACTGGATATGAAATCTAAAACTCTAGCATCACGCGTTTTCATCGACGGCGTTCTATAGGCCAAAATCATCATTGGTTTTTGAATGTTTTGATCTTCAAAAGTGGCATTAATTTCTTTGACTATTGGATCTTCAACGAATTTTTGTCTAACAATGGCTGGTTGTTTACTTATGGACCCAAAATATTGTTCAATCCATGCTTTAGTTTGTGTTGGATTATTAATATCTCCGGCAACAACCAAAACAGCATTATTAGGAATGTAGAATTTCTTATTAAACGCCTGAAATTCTTCCAATTTAGCTGCATCCAAATGAGCCATTGAACCAATTGTAGTCCATCGATAGGGATGTTTAGTAAACATATTTTTCTTTACTTCTTGAAAAATTTGTCCATAAGGTCTATTGTCGTAACTTTTTCTTTTCTCTTCTTTTACCACTTCATTTTGAGTATCAACACCAATTTGGTTGATAACCGGATGCATCATTCGTTCCGATTCCATCCATAAACCAAGTTGTAAACTGTTAGAGGGAAAAACTTCATAATAGTAAGTTCTATCATCTGTAGTATTAGCGTTGTTTACTCCGCCATTAGACGAAACAATTTTAAACCATTCGCCACGTTTAATATTTTCGGTTCCTTCAAATAAAAGATGTTCAAAAAAGTGAGCAAAACCAGTTCTATCTGGCTGTTCATCTTTTGCACCAACATGGTACATTACCGAAGTTATTACTACCGGAGCCGATGGATCGTTGTGCAAAATAACATGTAGTCCATTAGCTAAATCGTATTCCTCAAAAGCGACCTTTTGAGCATGAGCTGTTCCTCCTAGCATAAGCATTGAACTTAAAACGATTAAAGATTTTTTCATAAAAACTATTTATATTTAGTTAATAACACCATTAGTATTCTAATTGCATTTTTAGTTACACAAATGTAGATTTTTTTATTTGTTTTTATAAATGGATTATACAAAATAACATCTAAAATATAAACGATTGATTTTTAACTTAAAACTTTTTTGAAATAGAGTTGTACAAGAAATATTAATTTGTATATTTGCAACCTTAAAAAAATTAACTAAACAATTTGTTATGTACGCAATCGTAGAGATAGCAGGGCAACAATTTAAAGTAAGCAAAGACTTAAAGGTTTATGTTCACCGTTTAACTAATGAAGAAGGATCAAAAGTTTCTTTTGATAAAGTTCTTTTATTAGATGACAATGGAAGCATTACTTTAGGCGCCCCAGCTATAGAAGGTGCTTCAGTAGAAGCCAAAGTGTTACAGCACTTAAAAGGTGATAAAGTAATCGTCTTCAAAAAGAAAAGAAGAAAAGGTTACAAAAAGAGAAACGGACACCGTCAGTATTTAACACAAATCCTTATCGAAGGAATTAGTGCTACTGGTGGAAAGAAAGCAACTCCTAAAAAAGAAGCAACTCCGGTAGTTGAAACTGCAGAAGAAGTAGTGGCTCCTAAAAAAGTCAAAGCTACAAAAGCTACAAAATCAATTGAAGAAGTAGCAGCAGCTCCAAAAAAAACAAAAAAAACTGATAGTCAAGAGTAATAACTTATAAAACTAAAACATCATGGCTCACAAGAAAGGTGTCGGTAGTTCGAAGAATGGTAGAGAATCACATTCAAAACGTTTAGGCGTTAAGATTTATGGTGGTCAAGCTGCAATTGCTGGTAACATTATCGTAAGACAAAGAGGTTCAAAACACAATCCAGGTGAAAACGTTTACATTAGTAAAGATCATACTTTACATGCAAGAGTTGATGGGGTTGTGAAATTTCAGAAAAAAGCTGGCGATAAGTCATTTGTTTCTATAATTCCTTTTGAAGCATAGTCTATTTTTAAAAATTTAGACCAATTATAATTAATTGTATTACTAATGAGCTCGATATTGTATCGGGCTCCTTTTGTTTAAAAGATTGTTTTTTTGATTGCATTGCTTAAGATAGAATAATGGTTGCTTTTTTTGCCGTTAAGATTAAGGCGGTCAATAAAACAACTTTAAAACAAGAGCTCGAAATATGATTTTATTTTTTCGTAAATTTGCAATCAAATCATTTCCTAATGAGTAAAATCAGAATTACTAAGCAATTTTCTTTTGAAACCGGTCATGCACTTTATGGCTACGATGGAAAATGCAAAAACGTTCACGGACATAGTTACAAACTTTCAGTATCCGTTATTGGAACACCAATTTTAGACTCAAATAATGTAAAGTTCGGAATGGTAATCGATTTTTCTGATTTGAAAAAAATTGTCAAAGAAGAGATTGTAGATTTATTTGACCATGCAACTGTTTTTAATAAAAATACCCCACATGTAGAATTAGCTAATGAACTTTCTAACCGTGGGCATCACGTGATTTTAGTAGATTATCAACCAACTAGTGAAAATATGGTTATTGATTTTGCTAGAAAAATCAAAGACCGTTTGCCAAATGAAATTGAATTGTATTCTTTAAAATTGCAAGAAACAGAAAGCTCCTTTGCCGAATGGTTTGCTTCTGATAATCACTAAAAACTAAAATTATCGCACCAATATGAGTCAGAAGTTCTTATTTAATTTAATATGGAATTAACCGAAAATAAAAAAATCTATTTTGCTTCCGATCAACATTTTGGTGCGCCAACTGCTGCTGCAAGTTTTCCGCGGGAGCAAAAGTTTATTGCTTGGTTAGATGAAATAAAAATAGATGCTGATGTCATTTTTCTTTTGGGTGATTTATTTGATTTTTGGTTCGAATATAAAACCGTTGTTCCAAAAGGTTTTGTTCGGGTGCTCGGAAAATTAGCCAAAATTCGAGACAGCGGAATCCAAATTTATTTTTTCGTTGGAAACCACGATTTGTGGATGAATGATTATTTTCAAAAAGAACTGAATATTCCTGTTTTTCATGATAATCAAGAATTTAAGTTTCACAATAAAACTTTTTTAATTGGTCATGGGGATGGAAAAGGTCCGGGCGATAACGGGTATAAAAGAATGAAAAAAGTTTTTGTCCACCCTTTTTCGAAATGGCTTTATCGCTGGTTGCATCCCGATATTGGAATGAAATTAGGTCAATATCTTTCGGTTAAAAACAAATTGATTTCTGGAGCTGAAGATGTAAAATATCTTGGTGAAGACAACGAGTGGCTAATTTTATATTCTAAAAAGAAATTAGAAACCAAGCACTACAATTACTTTGTTTTTGGTCACAGACATTTGCCTATGATTGTAAATGTTGGTGAAAACTCCGAATATATTAATACTGGAGATTGGATTGGTTATTTTACCTATGGTGTTTTTGATGGAGAAAAATTTGAATTAAAAGAGTATAAATAATTAAGCCAACTCACCACATCCTTGTAAACACAAAAGAAAAACGCTTCTAAAAGATGTTCCATCCTATTAAAAGCGTTTTTTATTTTCTTCAAAAAAGCTATTCAAAATAGCACATGGTCTAGCAATAATAATTTTTTATTCTACTTCTCGCATTTTGAAAGTATCCATAAATGCAGTAGTATAATTTCCTGCTATATACTCTGGTTCTTCCATTAATTGTCTATGAAATGGAATTGTTGTTTTAATTCCTTCAATATAAAACTCATCTAATGCACGTTTCATTTTATTAATTGCTTCTTCACGAGTTTGTGCCGTTGTAATTAATTTGGCAATCATTGAGTCATAATTTGGCGGAATTGTGTAACCTGCGTATACGTGGGTATCTAATCGAACACCGTGTCCACCTGGAGAGTGAAGAACGGTGATTTTCCCTGGTGAAGGACGAAAATCATTGTATGGGTCTTCAGCATTAATTCGGCATTCTATTGCGTGAAGATTTGGAAAATAATTTTTTCCTGAAATTGGAACGCCGGCGGCCACTAAAATTTGCTCACGAATTAAATCATAGTCAACAACTTGTTCTGTAATTGGGTGTTCTACTTGGATACGGGTATTCATTTCCATAAAGTAGAAATTTCTATGTTTATCTACTAGAAACTCTACAGTTCCTGCACCTTCATACTTTATGTATTCAGCAGCTTTCACAGCAGCTTCCCCCATTTTTTGACGTAAATCGTCTGTCATAAATGGTGAAGGTGTTTCTTCCGTTAATTTTTGGTGACGTCGTTGAACAGAACAATCTCTTTCTGAAAGGTGACATGCTTTTCCATATGAATCACCAACCACTTGAATTTCAATATGACGAGGTTCTTCAATTAATTTTTCAAGATACATACCATCATTTCCAAAAGCAGCAGCAGATTCTTGTCGCGCTCCTTCCCAAGCTTTAAGTAATTCCTCCTGTTTCCATACGGCGCGCATTCCTTTTCCACCTCCACCAGCAGTTGCTTTAAGCATTACTGGATAACCAAATTCAGCAGCTAATTTTTCGGCTTGTTCGTAAGATTCTAAAATTCCAACAGAACCCGGAACACATGGAACTCCGGCTTCAATCATGGTGGCTTTTGCAGAGGCTTTATCCCCCATTCTATCTATCATTTCTGGTGATGCTCCAATAAATTTTATTCCGTGTTCTTGACAAATTTTAGAAAATTTAGCATTTTCTGACAAGAAGCCATACCCTGGGTGAATTGCATCTGCATTAGTAATTTCAGCAGCTGCAATAATATTTGACATTTTTAAGTAAGATAAATTACTTGGTGGTGGGCCGATACAAACGGCTTCGTCTGCAAATTTAACATGCAAACTCTCGGCATCGGCAGTAGAATAAACAGCAACCGTTTTTATTCCCATTTCTCTACAGGTTCTTATTACGCGAAGTGCAATTTCACCTCGATTGGCAATTAATATTTTTTTAAACATATTTTTTAATTAGATAATTAGACAGTGTGTCAATTAGACAATTTGGAAGATAGAAAACTTCTAACTTCTAATTTCTAACTTCTAACTTTTTAAGTTGGATCTACTAAGAATAATGGTTGATCAAATTCAACTGGCGACATATCATCAATTAGAATTTTTACAATTTTACCTGAAATTTCAGCTTCAATTTCATTGAATAATTTCATGGCTTCAACTACGCAAAGCACATCACCTTTAGCAATGGAAGATCCAACTTCAATGAATGAAGGTTTATCTGGAGATGGTTTTCTATAAAAAGTTCCAATCATAGGTGATTTAATAGTCACATATTTAGCATTATCATCAACAACTGTTGGAGCTGCAACTGGCGTTTCTTTTGCTTGAACTACAGGAGCATCAGCTGCCTGAGTAAGTGCCTGTTGCATCGGTGCTTGTTGAACATAAGTGATTTCTGGAGTATTTCCTTCTAAAGTAGTCCTGATAGTGATTTTAATGTCTCCAGTTTCTAACTTTACTTCTGCCACTCCCGAATTTGATACAAATTTGATTAGGTTTTGAATTTCTTTTAAATCCATAATATTATTTGTTTTAGTTATAGTTTTTATTGTTTGTTGTATGCCCATTTTAAGTAGATTGAACCCCAAGTAAATCCTCCGCCAAAAGCAGCAAAGATAAGGTTATCTCCTTTTTTAAATTTATTTTCGAAATCACTCAATAACAAGGGTAAAGTTGCCGAAGTAGTGTTTCCATATTTTTGAATATTTATAAGAACTTTATCTTCTTCAAGTCCCATTCTTGAAGCAGTTGCATCGATAATCCTCTTATTTGCTTGATGTGCAATTAACCAATTTACATCTTCTTTAGTAAGATTATTCCGTTCCATTATTTTTTCACTTACATCAGCCATTCCTGATACTGCATATTTGAAAACAGTTTTTCCATCTTGAAAAACAAAATGTTGACTATTTTCTACCGTTTCTTTTGATGCGGGCAAAATAGAGCCCCCTGCATCAATTTTCAAATATTCTCTTCCAATTCCATCAGATCGCAATAGTTCGTCTTGCAAACCAAGTCCTTCATAATTAGGTTCAAACAAAGCGGCTCCTGCTCCATCACCAAAGATAATACAAGTTGCTCTATCTGTATAATCAATAATTGATGACATTTTATCAGCACCAATTAACAATACTTTTTTATATCTGCCCGATTGAATATGTGCTGCTGCAATTGACATTCCGAAAAGAAAACTTGAACAAGCTGCTTGCAAATCATACCCAAATGCATTTACTGCACCAATTTGTGTGGCAACATAAACTCCTGTGGATGCTACTAGCATGTCAGGTGTAGTGGTAGCCATTATTACTAAATCTATTTCTTCTGGGTTTACATTCCCTCTTTTAATTAAATCTTGTGCGGCTTTAATCGCCAAGAAAGAAGTTCCTTTGCCAGATTCTTTAAGTACACGTCTTTCTTTTATTCCTGTTCTTGTGGTTATCCACTCATCATTGGTTTCGACTAAAGTTTCTAAAACTTGATTAGACAAAACAAAGTCCGGAACATACCCACCAACTGCTGTAATTGCGGCTGTAATTGTACTCATATTACTATTTTATTGTCTCTTAAAAAGATCATTTTAAAAGAGGTGAAATTTACAAAAAATTATTTAGTTATAGTTAAATTTTATAAAAAACAAAAAACTCTCACAATGTGAGAGTTTAAATGTAAATTTAAATATTAATTAAGCCGCTACTTCAGATTTATCAATTACTACTTGGCCTCTGTAATACATTTTACCTTCATGCCAGTATGCTCTGTGGTATAAATGCGCTTCTCCAGTTATTGGACAAGTGGCAATTGTTGCAGCTGTTGCTTTATAATGAGTTCTTCTCTTATCTCTTCTTGTTTTCGAGATTTTTCTTTTAGGATGTGCCATTTTACTATATTATTTATCCGTTAATAGTTGTTTTAATTTGTCCCAACGTGGGTCGGTATTATCTTCTTTTTTAATTTCTTTTTTTTGCTCTTTTACTGATAGTTTAGTTAATTTTTCTAATGTTTCTGTTTGTAAAGTTCCCTCTTTAATTCCTGGATGAACTCTTTTTAACGGAACTGAAAGCACAATCATCTCATAAATATATTGAGATAGATCTATTTGATGTTCGCCGTAGGGCAAAATCAACAATTCTTCATTGTCATTATTGTATTCTTCTCCAAAATTTACTACCAATTTAATTTTACCTTTAATTGGCAAATCAAACATTTCATTTGTTAAATCACAAGGAACATGTACAGTTCCTTTGTGTTTGAAAGAAAGCTCCAACATGGTGCTTTTTTTATCTAAAACTACATCTACTTTGATATCACAATCTTCATATTCGTGATAATCAAAACTATCAAAGAACGCTTTCTTAATCTCAAATTCAAATTGATGTTTACTTAACTTTAATCCAATAAACGGAATTAAAAATTCATTTGTAACTTTCATCATTTCATCAATTTGTCAAATCCGAAGATTCGGGTTTGGGAGTGCAAAGATATGAATTTATTATAAATTCAAAAGCGTTATAAACATTTTTTTATTTATCCGTGCTTTTCTTTTGTTTTAAGTGGGTTTTTTACCAAATCTAAATACTCATTTCTCGAGTTAAAAATATCTATTGCAAGATAAACTGCTTCTTTAAACGATGTAAAATCTGCTAGTCCTTTTCCTGCAATTTCATAAGCAGTTCCGTGATCCGGAGACGTTCTTACCTTATTAAGTCCGGCTGTATAGTTAACCCCATTTCCAAAAGACAAGGTTTTAAAAGGAATTAATCCTTGATCATGATAAGTTGCAATTACAGCATCAAACTTTTTATATTGGCCACTTCCAAAAAAACCATCGGCCGAATAAGGACCAAAAGCAAAAATTCCTTTATCGAATATTTTTTTTACCGTTGGTTTTATAATTTCATCGTCTTCTTTTCCAATTACTCCCTGATCTCCAGCATGCGGATTTAATGCCAGCAAAGCAATTTTTGGTTTATTGATTCCGAAATCTTGCTTTAGAGTCAAATTTATTGTTTCTAATTTTTGAATGATTAATTTTTCCGTCAAATGCTTTGCTACATCATTTACCGGAATATGATCGGTTAATAAACCTACTCTTAAATTATCTTGAACCATTAACATTAGGGCGTTCCCATCCAGTTCTTTATCCAAATAATCGGTATGACCTGGAAATTTAAAATCTTCTGACTGAATATTGTGTTTATTAATTGGAGCCGTTACTAAAACATCTACCAATCCATTTTTTAACGCATCTGTTGCTGCAACGAAAGATTTAATAGCATAGCTTCCTACATTTTCATCATTCTGACCAAAATTAATATCAACTCCTTCTCGCCAAACATTTAAGACGTTTATTTTCCCTTTTACCAATTGCTCTATTTTGTCAATTCCGTGAAGAGCGACTTCAGAATTTAGATTTTTTTTTATAAACGAAAGAATTTTAACATTCGCAAAAATAACAGGCGTACACAGCTCCAACATTCGTGTATCTTCAAATGTTTTAAGGATTACTTCGCTTCCAATACCGTTTAAATCTCCAATTGAAATCCCGACGATTATATTTTCTGCTTTTTTCATGTCCAATTGTTCTATTTATTGCTAATTTTGAAGTGCAAATTTAGTAAAATAAAACGACAAATGTTTACAGGAATAATTGAAAACCTAGGAATAATAAAAGGCATTCGAAAAGAAGATGAAAACCTACACATTACAGTAAGTTCATCCATAACAAACGAATTAAAAATTGATCAAAGTGTAGCTCACAACGGAGTTTGTTTGACTGTTGTAACTATAGAAAATGACACCTATGTAGTTACTGCAATTCAAGAAACTATTAACAAAACAAACGTTGGCGATTGGAAAACCTTTGACGTTGTAAATTTAGAACGAGCTATGAAACTTGGCGACCGATTAGACGGACACATCGTTCAAGGACATGTTGACCAAATTGGAATTTGTAAATCAATAGAGGAAACTGAAGGAAGTTGGAGGTTTACATTTGAATATAATGCCGCATTAAATAATATTACTATTGAAAAAGGTTCTATTACTGTTAACGGAGTTAGTTTGACCGTTGTTGACTCCAAAACAAATGAATTTAGTGTAGCTATTATTCCTTACACATACGAACATACCAATTTCAAAAATTTTAAAATTGGCAGTAAAATAAATCTCGAATTTGATGTTATTGGAAAATATGTAGCCAAATTACATTTTAAAAACTGATAATTTTAAACACAAAAAAAGCTTCAGGTTATTTTGAAGCTTTTTTAAAATGGTATATTTTATAAAATCCTAAAATTAAGGATGCAACTATTAATGCCAATATAGCACCGTCAACAGGAACTGGGGGCGGAGGTGGTGGTAGTGGAGGTGGTGGATTATTGGCAGCAAATAATGAATTGCAAATCAATAACCCTGTAAATAATAATCCTATTTTAATTGAATTAATTTTCATAGAGCGTAAAAGTAAAAAAAAAAACTCTGTATCAAAATTTTTTATATCATAAATTAGTCAATTTTAATAATAATCTACAAACAACTTAATTTTATGTTTAGCAAACGAAAAAAACAAATTTTAGTTTTACCCAAATAAAAAAGACCTCTTTTTTTGAGGTCTTTTATTGTGGTCCCACTTGGAATCGAACCAAGCACCTACTGATTATGAGTCAGTTGCTCTAACCGAATGAGCTATAGGACCGATTAAGAGGATGCAATATTACTACTATTTTTAATTTTTCGCAAGTGTTTTTATGCTATTTCTTGACAAAGTTCTATTAAAACTCCATTTGTACTTTTAGGATGTAAAAATGCAACCCATTTATTATCGGCGCCTTTTTTAGGAACTTCGTTTAACAACACAAAACCTTCCGCTTGCAAGCGCTTCATTTCACTGTGAATATCTTCTACATCAAATGCAATATGATGAATGCCTTCTCCTTTTTTTTCTATAAATTTTGCAATCGGACTTTCTGGGTTGGTTGCTTCTAATAATTCAATTTTATTAGGTCCATTCCAAAAAAAGGAGGTTTTCACTCCTTCACTGGCGACTACTTCTTGTTTATAAGCCGGTGCACCGAATAATTTTTCAAAAAGCAAATTGGATGCTTCTAGACTTTTTACTGCAATTCCGATGTGTTCTATTTTTTTCATGTTGTATTTTTTGTAAAATTATAAAATAAAAATAGATTTATACAGGATAGAAAACTTCAAAAACCTATAGTCGTTAATCTTCAATCAAAAATCTTATCGTATTTTTGCAGCATGGAAACAAATAGACAGAAAAAAATAGGAGGCGTTCTACAAAATGATTTAGTGGACATTCTTCAAGGTGAAGTGAGAAAAAACGGACTTACTAATTTAGTGATTTCGGTTTCTAAAGTTGTTGTAACTACAGATTTAGGTGTGGCAAGAGTATATTTGAGTGTATTTCCTCAAAATAGAGCTCAAGAAATATTGGAAGCAGTAAAGTCAAATGCGCCATTAATCAAACACGATTTATCGCAACGGGTAAAATTACAATTGCGTAAAGTGCCGAATCTTTCTTTTTACATTGATGATTCGCTTGACTATATCGAAAAAATTGACAACGCTCTTGCTGGTAAAGAAAATCCAATTGAAAACAGAGAACTTTTAGAAAAACGTAAAAAAGCGTAAGTGAATTTCCCACTATACATAGCCAAACGCTACCTTTTTAGTAAAAGCAAGAATAATGCTATCAATATTATTTCTCGAATTGCTTCGGGTGGAATTATTGTTGGCGCAATGGCTCTTTTTGTAGTGCTTTCGGTTTTTAGTGGATTGCGGATTTTTAGTTTGTCTTTTTCCAATGATTTTGATCCCGATTTGAAAGTAAATCCAATTTTGGGTAAATCATTTACAATTTCTCCTGAACAAGAAAATCAAATTAAAAACATTAACGGAATTGCCAATTTCAGCAAAATTATTGAAGAACGGGTGCTTTTTTCTTTTAATGGAAAACAACACGTAAGCAATATTAAAGGAGTGGATTGCAATTTTAGTAAGGTTAACAAAGCATCCCAAAAACTTTTTAATGGACAATGGCTAAAACAAAACACGTATCAATGCGTTGTGGGTTATGGAATTTCCGAAAAATTATCAATAGGATTATTTGACTTTAATAATCCATTTGAAGTTTATGCTCCAAAGCCTGGTAAAGGAAATATTGATAATCCAGAAGAAGCTTTTAATCGTTCCGATCTAATTCCGGTTGGAATTTATGCGATTAGTGAAGAATTAGATTCTAAATATGTTTTTGCCGATTTAGGTTTGGTGCAGGAATTGTTAGAATACAAACCCACACAAATTTCTGGCATTGAAATACGAACTAAACCCAACATTTCTAATGCTGAAGTTATAGATGCTATTACCAAAATCTTCAACAATAAAGTAGCCGTGAAAACGCGAGCCCAACTCAACGCCACTTTATATAAGATGTTGAATACCGAAAATATTGCGGTCTATCTTATTTTTACTTTGGTGATCATTATTGCGCTTTTCAATTTAATTGGTTCCTTAATCATGATGGTTTTAGATAAAAAAGCCAACTTGAAAACGCTATACAACTTAGGAACGGAAGTCAAAGATTTACGTAAAATATTTCTACTGCAAGGAACCCTACTTAGTGTTTTTGGGGGTGCAATTGGATTATTTCTTGGGATTATTATAGTAGTAATTCAACAACAATTTCAACTGATTATGATTACTCCGTCTTTAGCGTACCCTGTAGAATTCAGTTTACAAAATGTAGCTATTGTTTTCGTAACAATTGTTGCTCTTGGGTTTATTGCAAGTTTAATTGCTAGTAGTCGAGTGACTAAAAAATTATTGGATTAGTAAATAATTGAATCGGTATAAATTTCCTGAATCTCATCTAATGCTTGAAATAAAACCATTGGATCTTCCAAGGTTACTAGTTTCAATCGGTATTCTTTAAAGTTGGCAATGCCTTTGAAATAATTAGTATAATGGCGGCGCATTTCAACAATTCCGAGGCGTTCCCCTTTCCAGTCCATAGACCACGTTAAATGATTTCGTGCTGCTTCTACTCTATCGGTAATTGTTGGTTTTTCCAGATGTTCTCCCGTAGCAAAGTAGTGCTTAATTTCATTAAAAATCCATGGATAGCCAATGGCAGCCCGACCTATCATCATGCCATCAAGACCAAATTTATTTTTATATTCTAATGCTTTTTCAGGAGAATCAATATCACCATTTCCAAAAATAGGCATGGTTATTCTAGGGTTATTTTTCACACGTTCTATATGCGACCAATCCGAATGGCCTTTATACATTTGGGCACGCGTTCTTGCGTGAACGGTTAGTGCTTGCACGCCAATATCTTGCAAACGCTCGGCAACCTCATCAATATTTATGGAATTTTCATCCCAACCCAAACGGGTTTTTACCGTTACCGGAAGATTGGTTCCTTTAATTACCGATTTTGTCAAACGAATCATCAAATCAACATCTTTCAATACTCCTGCGCCAGCCCCTTTACAAACGACTTTTTTTACAGGACAACCAAAATTAATATCCACCAAATCAGGTTGCACGGCATCCACAATTCGAGCCGATAGTTCCATGGCTTCTTCATCGCCACCAAATATTTGTATACCAACGGGTCGTTCATAATCGAAAATATCTAGTTTCATGCGGCTTTTTACCGCATCGCGAATTAATCCTTCACTGGAAATAAATTCGGAATACATTAAATCGGCACCATGCAATTTACACAATCTGCGAAATGGCGGATCACTTACGTCCTCCATAGGCGCAAGTAAAAGCGGGAAATCGGGTAAAATAATGTTGCCAATTTTGGGCATTGGTAGTAATTTTTGCAAAGATAGGGGTTTTGAGAGAATAGAAAAAAGAGAATAGAAAATAAGAATTTAGAATTTTTAAACCATAAAGATAGTAAGTACATTAAGTCTTAACTATTCTGAATTCCTAATTGGTTTAAAAAAATAATTTCAAAAGTTTACCTTATATTTGCAGATTATATGCGCAAGCATTAGCTAAAAATGATAGAATAATCGAATGAAAAATATTAGAAATTTTTGCATTATTGCCCATATTGACCATGGGAAAAGTACGCTTGCCGATCGACTTCTTGGGGCAACCCAAACGGTTTCTGCGCGAGAAGAAAAGGCACAATTGCTTGACAACATGGACTTGGAGCGCGAACGTGGGATTACCATTAAGAGTCATGCGATTCAAATGGAATATACCTATAAAGGCGAAGAGTATATATTGAACCTTATTGATACTCCGGGACACGT
>Ga0209499_1000515_pt1 | contig 28328 bp, 23 predicted proteins | sample C_130208_EF_Meta_FD_187306 | JGI IMG/M metagenome (GOLD analysis project Ga0209499, IMG submission 187306) | Freshwater microbial communities from Lake Croche, Canada to study carbon cycling - C_130208_EF_MetaG (SPAdes) (version 2) | ecosystem: Environmental > Aquatic > Freshwater > Lake... | reverse complement strand
TTTTTTATTAATTTTTTTTTTCTTTAACCAATCATTTCCCCCTAAGTGTATTACAGGTTCATATCCAACAAAAGTCAATAATTGTACCAATTCTTTTAATGAAATAAGGGATGGATTAAAAATTATTTTAATTTCTTTTTTTTCAAAATGTGTTTTAGAATAAATAACACCAGGCTTGATCTTATGTAAATTCTCTAAGAGCCATACACAACTAATGCAATGTATTTGAGGTAAATAAAAAGTAACATGTACTTGATCAATTAATTTAAATTGTATAATTTGTTCTTGTATGGCAAGGTTGTCTAAATAATTAAACTTCGATGAAACAAAATGGCCTTTTGAAGTTAATCCTGGCAGATTAGTTAAGTCATAATATTGACATAACCCATTCTCCGCTAAAAGAGTATATACCAACTGACAACCTTCACAACAAAAGTATTTCTCCTTTATTTGGATAGTAGTAACAGATTTTAGTCCACAGTGATAGCAAGTTTCTGGCAACATGGTTACAACGAAATTGCTAAAATTAAATCAACTCATTGGTGACTGGGGTCAGTCAAAAAACTGATAAATATCATATTTTAGGGAAGCATTTGCTTGAAAGTAGGATCCAACGTATTTTGCACTTCATAATACCCTTGTTTGTACCAATGGGTTCTTGCAATAAAAGCAAGTATTTGATGCTGAACAATCAATTTATTTTTTTCAAGCATCTTTAGTTTTATTTTTTGTGCAGGATTTGCATAAACATATAAAGCTTCAAAAAAATCAGTGGAGGAGGTCTCCTTTAAAAAAGCATTGGGATTTTTTTGCCGATCCATCCTATTTTTATTTTGTACATACCAATGCAACACAAAATCATTCAATAACCCTTGTTCCCATAATACTTTAAAACTAGTATCCATAAAAAAAGAACTCCCATTCACCCATTTGTCAGGATAAATCCCACCTCCTCCAAATACTAAATGTCCTTTTGGCGTTTTAAAAGAATCCCCTTTAAAATTGGAGTCCTGCTTGCCCATTGCAACTTCATGCAATCTGGAGACAAAATCATTTCCATATTCCTCCTTCCCTTTTGTGTAGGGCCTTTGAATATTCCTTCCCAAAGGAGTATAGTATTTTGCAGTAGTCAATCTTAATGCCCCTCCATTTGATAATTTAAATTGTTGCTGAACCAATCCTTTTCCAAAAGAGCGCCTTCCTACAATAGTTGCTCTATCCCAATCTTGCAAAGCTCCTGCCAATACTTCACTTGCAGAAGCAGAAGTTTCATCCATTAAAATAGTTAATGGACCCGTTTCAAATAACCCTTCTCTTTTACTAAAATAGTCTATTCGAGGCGAGTGCACCCCTTGCGTATAGACGATTAATTTATTCCCACTTAATAATTCATCTGCAATCCCTACCGCTTCAGTTAATAAGCCTCCTCCATTACCCCTCAAATCTATGACTAAAGATTTCATCCCTTTTTGCAACAAGGGCTCCAACGCTTGCATGAATGCCTCATAGGTTCTGTCTGCAAATTTACTAATGCGCATATAACCAAGGACACTATCAATCATATAACTTGCATCTACAGGAGATAAGGATACATTGTCCCTGGAGATGATAAACAATTTTTTCTCCCCAGATCGATCCACCAACAATTTAACTTTGGTATTGGATGGCCCCTTCAATTTTTTTCTTATTTCTTCGGCATCCCATTTTTTTCCTGATAATTGAACACTGTCATCTGCCTTTAAAAGTAGGTCTCCCACTTTTAATCCGGCCTTGTCTGCTGGGCCTTCTTTCATCACATAAGCAACAAAAACACTATCTCTGAATTGCTGAAACTCGATACCAATCCCTTTAAAATTGGATTGCAATTGTTCATTTACCTCAGTTAAATCAGCTGGAGGAATGTATACAGAATGAGGATCTAATTGTCCTAGATAAAAATTGGCTATTTTTATCCCTTCAATATCATTTGCTAATGAATCCACATATTTGGATTGCACCAATTCAATTATTTCCTGAATGGGTTGCTGATTATTTCTGGTAAAAGATCCTAAATTAAAATTTCCTTTAAAAAAGACACCTATCAAAATACCAAGGATAACTAAAAATCCATAGAATAATGGTTTCCCCCAATTCAAATTATTATTTTCTTGCATGCTAATTTTTATTCGGTCTAAAATTACATTAAAATGGCTATTTTCACACACTAGAGTGAAATGCTATGATAAAGAATTATCTTATTGCCGATAGCGGGGCTACTAAATGCCACTGGACCCTTGTACAAAACAATAAAAAAACGACAATAAACACCATTGGTATCAGCCCTTATTTTTTATCTACCGAAGATATGACTCAACTATTTGAGAAGTCTTTTGCAAAAAAAATAAATGTTACAAAAATAGAAGCGATTTATTTTTATGGCACTGGTTTAAGCAACCGAGACAATGTAGTATCCTTAAAAAAAGCATTAAAGAAGGTATTTAAAAATGCAAAACTTGCTATAGAAACAGATTTAGTAGCGGCAGCACGGGCAAGTTGTCAAAATAAAAAAGGAGTCGTTTGTATTTTAGGCACGGGTTCCAATACCGGTTTTTACAATGGAAAAAAGATTACAAAAAATAACCCTGGCTTAGGCTATGTATTAGGAGATGAAGGAAGCGGTGCCTACTTAGGAAAAAAAGTAATTCAATACTATTTATACCAAACCTTTGATACCGATTTAAAGGCTGCTTTTGAAAAAAAGTACCACCTAAGCAAAGACGCTATATTAAATAGTATTTATAAAGACCCTTTCCCCAATAGAACCCTAGCTGCTTACGCTACATTCTTAGCGGAGCATAGAGGACATTATATGATTGAAAATATTATAGAAGATGGTTTAAACGACTTTTTCTTTAGCCACATTAATAAAATGAATGAATCTTGGATTTTTCCAATACATTTTATAGGAGGCATTGCATATGTTTTCAAAGACATCATTAAGCAATTGGCTTTAAGTTATGAAATTGAATTGGGAAAAATTATTAAATCGCCCATGGAAGGGCTGATTGCTTATCATAAGAAACAATAACCCCCAACTTGGTTAATAGTATATGCATGAAATAGAACCTCATTATCATTGGCGCCATTTATATATGGCAGAAGAAGATCCAAAATCAATTTTTTTTGGACGAACCTACAGCGAATTCGAATTCTCCCAAACAGTTTATAATTATTACATACATCCACAATGGGATGAGTTCGGAAGCAAAACCTTGTATTTAAAAATTTTATTCGTTGACTATGATTTAAAATTTGCCATCATTGAAATGATTGGAGAATGGAACGACGCCATAGAAAATGACATCATGGAATTAAAAAGAGAAGTGTTAGACAAGTTAATGGAAGCAGGCATTTATAAATTTATACTCATTGCAGAAAGTGTTTTTAATTTTCACAGTGGCGACAAAGATTATTACGAAGAATTGTATGAAGAAACTTCTGAAGAAGAAGGTTGGGCCGTTTTAGTTAATTTCCATAGTGCGTCTCAGCATGACTTTTTATTACGCAAATTAAATAGATATATAGAATTGATGGAAATTGCTGCCTGGCGAACCTACAAACCTGAAGATTTTTTTCAATTAATAGATACCAAAATAAATCAAAGGCTTGTTTAACTTTAGCAGGCTTTAATAAATTAATTCTTCATAAGCTGCTAGCAACTCACTGTAAGCATGATTGTCTTTTGCAGCCTTGGCTGCGGTCATCCCTTTTTCATACCAAACAAGCGCAGCTTCCTTATCATTCCTTTTCTCTAAACATTTTGCCAAATGATAATAGGATCCAACATAATCTGGAGATTCAGTAAGTACTTCTATAAATAAGTCCTGTGCTTTTTGTTCTTCTCCAAGCTTAAGGTACTCCAATGCCAAAGCATGCCTTAAAAAGTTATCCTTAGGTTGTTGATTTAAAAATTCAATAATTTTTTCAATTCGATTCATCTTGGCTTATATTTGCATTAGTTGCATAAACAACCAACTATTTCAAAACAAAATTAGTGCTCATGAAAATTTTAGTTTGTATCAGTAAAACACCCGACACGACAGCTAAAATTGCCTTTGTCGAAGGTAATACAAAGTTGGATGAAAGTGGAATACAATGGATTATTAACCCTTATGATGAATGGTATGCGCTTATTCGCGCAATTGAATTAAAAGAAAAAGACCCTGCCACAATGATACATTTAGTGACGGTTGGAGGTGTGGACGCAGAACCGATCATTCGAAAAGCGCTGGCTTTGGGTGGTGACGAAGCCATTCGAATAGATTGCATAAGCAATGATTCCTTTACTATTGCCGATCAAATTGCTCAAGTTGCTAAAGAAGGCGCATACGATTTAATATTCACAGGAAAAGAAACCATCGATTACAATAGCGCATGTATTGGATCTATGTTGTCTGCCTTATTAGATTTACCCTTTATATCATTAGCAAATCATTTTGAATTAAATGGAAACATAGCAACAGTTAAAAGAGAAATCGAAAATGGAGAAGAAACTTGTGAAGTAACGCTACCCTTAATTGTTAGTTGTCAAAAAGGAATGGCCGAACAAAGAATTCCAAACATGCGTGGTATTATGTCGGCACGAACCAAACCATTAAATGTAGTGGCCCCTGCTGTTTCAAGTTCCAAAACTGCTATCAATGCATTTGATTTGCCCCCTACAAAAACGGGTGTAAAATTAATAGACCCCGACCGAATGGACGAACTTGTCAAATTATTAAAAGAAGAAGCAAAAGTTATCTAACCACTACAAATTTATTTTATGGTACTAGTTTATATAGATCAAGCCGATCAACAAATTAAAAAAGCTTCTTTAGAGGCTATATCTTACGGTGCATCTCTAGCAAAACAATTAGGATGTGCAGCAGAAGCTATCCTTTTTGGAAATGTCAATGAATCGCTTGCTGATCTTGGAAAATATGGAGCACAAAAAGTACATCAATTAAAAAATGAAATTTTAAATTCTTTGGATGTTAAAGTCCATTCCACTTTAATTGCCAATGCAGCAAAAAATTTAAACGCCACGGTGGTGGTATTTGCGCATAATATTAATGGAAAAGCCCTTGCCCCTGCTGTAGCAGTTAAACTAAACGCAGGCATTGTAACAGGCGCCTGTAGCCTTCCTTCAACACAAAATGGATTCGAAGTAAGGAAGACCGTTTTTTCTGGTAAAGCTTTTGCCCAGGTTAATATTCAAACGTCAATTAAAGTAATTGCCATTAATCAAAATAGTTTTGGAATAGTAGAATTTAATTCCGAAGCCAGTGTTGAAGCTATCAGCTTACCCATTCCTGCTGCTTCTATTAAAATTACAAAAGTAGAAAAAATGGAAGGGGACATCCCATTAACAGAAGCCAATTTAGTGGTAAGTGGTGGACGAGGTTTAAAAGGACCAGAAAATTGGGGTATCCTTTTAGACCTTGCAAAAGCATTGGGTGCAGCTACTGCATGCAGTCGTCCTGTTTCAGACGCAGATTGGCGACCACATCACGAACACGTTGGTCAAACAGGAATTCAAATTGCACCTAATTTATATGTTGCTATTGGTATTTCTGGAGCCATCCAACATTTGGCTGGGGTAAACAGAAGTAAAACTATTGTAGTTATAAATAAAGATCCTGAAGCTCCCTTTTTTAAAGCAGCAGATTATGGTGTGGTGGGTGATGCTTTTGAAGTGGTGCCGAAATTGACTGCAGCCATATTAAAAGCAAAAGCCGCCAATTAATCTAACAATTATATTTTTTTAAATTATTAGAGCGACCTTAATTGGCCCCCATCAATGGGCAAATTGATCCCATTAATAAAATTGGCTTCTTTACTACATAAAAAACAAACCGCTGCAGCCAGCTCTTCTGGCATTCCTAACCTTTTTACAGGAATACTATTTTCAATTCCTTTTGTAACTTCTTCTAAAGTGACCCCTGCTTTTTCAGCTCTATTGGTAAACAAATAGTTTAATCTTTCGGTATTGGTAAAACCTGGCAATACATTGTTAACCGTAATGCCCCATGGTCCTAATTCTCTTGATAAAGTTTTTGCCCAATTGGCCATTCCTGCTCGAATCGTATTGGAAATACCTAAATCATCGATAGGCTCTTTAATAGAGATAGAAAGTATATTAATAATTCTTCCAAATTTAGCGGCGCTCATACCAGGTAGCAAAAGCTGAACCAATTGATGAGCATGCAATAAATGAGATTCAAATGATGCTTTCAAAGCATCAATACTAGTTTCATACAATAAACCTGCAGCAGGACCACCCGTATTATTAACTATGATATGAACCACTTTTATTTTATCTATTAATGCTTGAAATACTTTTTTTGATGCGCTTAAATTATTTGTATCCACCATCAAGTAACTGTGTTCCTGATTCAAAGGAGTGGGTAAAGCATTAACCACATTTATTAATTTCATCTCAGTTCTTGCAAATACAATCACTGTAGCTCCTGCTGCAGCCAATGCTTTGGCACATGCTGCTCCTAGGCCTTGTGATGCGCCACCTACTAAAGCAATCTTATCTTCTAAAGGATACATAACAAATAGTTTAAATTATTCTGCACTCAATTTTACATAATCTGCTCTAACAGGATTAAATACATCGATAATATTACAATCGGTAATACTTGTTCCTGAATGTATTGCATTGGATGGGATAATAAATACAGATCCAGCAGCTAATAAGTACGGCGTTCCATTAACTGTTAATTCAAAATTACCGCTTACAATATGAGTGACTTGCTCATGCACATGTTGATGAGCAGGTAAAGTATGCCCCGCTTTTGAATGTACAAAGGACCAAGTCATAGAATCACTGTGTATTAGCTTCGCATCAAATCCAGGGACTAAGTTAACTGCTTTAATCTCTTCTAAATGTATTGGTTTCATAGTAGATAATTGATATACCACAATTTAATACTTCTTATAAAAATAGGCCTTAAAAGATTTATTTTTTAATTAACTTTGAACAGTTAAACCCATATGAAAAAAATTGAATTAGAAATAGTAGCCCTATCTCATAGCATTACCCAATCTAACTCCTATGCTGTTATTTTAGGCGAGGTGAATGGGCTACGTCGACTTCCCATTGTCATTGGTGGTTTTGAAGCACAAGCCATTGCTGTTGCCTTGGAAAATATGCATCCGTCTCGTCCCTTGACACACGATTTAATGAAAAACTTTATGACTGCATTTGACATTCAATTGCAAGAAGTTTATATAAGTGACTTACAAGAAGGCATTTTTTATTCAAAATTAGTATGCTTTACTGCCAATGATACCATTGAAATTGATAGCAGAACAAGTGATGCAATGGCCTTAGCAGTTCGTTTTGGTTGCCCCATCTACGTTTATGATCATATTTTAGAACAAGCAGGATTAGCCAATGAAAATGCAGAAAAAACTACGATACCTGCAACAACCAATATTACTGAAAGCCCTTCTAAAGTCGACCTATCCATTTTATCCTTAGTCGAATTAAATAAATTACTACAAGAGGTACTAGAACAAGAAGATTATATCCGTGCAATTGATATTCGGGATGAAATCAATAAAAAAAATGCGCAAAAGAAATCCTAAAGAATGATTCAATTTCCCAATTGTAAAATTAATTTAGGCTTATCTATCTTGGAAAAAAGAGGGGATGGTTTTCATTCCTTAGAAACGGTTTTTTATCCTGTTGCATTAAATGATCTGCTTGAAATTATTGCTGTAAGCGGCAACCCAAATGAATTAGTTGCTTTTACAAACTCTGGAAACCCAATACCAGGAAGTATTACAAGTAACTTATGCGTTAAAGCTTACCATTTATTGAAAGCAGATTTCCCACAACTGTCTCCGGTTAAAATGAATTTACACAAGCGCATTCCTATTGGGGCAGGACTAGGTGGTGGATCTAGTGATGGGGCTGTAACACTATTAATTTTAAATGACTTATTTGAATTAAAATTAACAAAAGAAAAATTAATTTATTATGCTGCACAGTTGGGTAGTGATTGCCCTTTTTTTATTTTGAAGGAAGCTTGTCATGCAACTGGAAGAGGTGAAATCATGAAATCGATTCCGATTAATTTAAACCAATATACAATTGCTTTAGTGCATCCAAACATTCCCATTTCCACTGCATGGGCATTTCAACAAATCACACCAAGTATTAAAGAAAAAACAATAGCTGATATAATTCATCAACCTATTGCAAGTTGGAAAGATGAGCTAATTAATGATTTTGAAATTCCGGTTTTTCTTGCGCACCCTTCCCTAGTTCCTATAAAAAATTACTTATATGAACAAGGGGCTATTTATGCAAGTTTAAGCGGTTCTGGGAGTTCAATTTTTGGAATTTTTCCTAAAGGAAGCTTAATAAATACTGCACCCGCTTTTGACAAATTAAAAATGGATATTATTTGATTTATTTCAAAATTTACAATAGCTAAGGTAGGTTATTCGATATTGTTTAATTTTTTTCATATTTTAATTAAATTTATCAAATGGTTGGTAAATTTATTGCGATTTTGCTACTTAAAATCCCGCTTTTTTCGTAATTTTCCATGAATCGCTCCCTTTTTTATTGTCCTATAATTAACTGGTTGTAAATGATGAAAACTGAAAACTTAGGATTGTATCATCCTGCATATGAACACGACGCTTGTGGTATTGGATTTGTAGCTAACATTAAAGGCGTAAAATCGCACCAAAACGTATCAGACGGTCTCACTATTTTGGAAAACATGGAACACCGTGGTGCTTGTGGCTGTGAAATTAATACCGGTGATGGCGCAGGCATTATGATTCAAATTCCACATGAATTTTTCTTTGACGAATTATTACATAAAGGCATTCATTTACCTGACTCAAATGAATATGGTGTTGGATTTATTTTTTTCCCTACAGACAAAGCTATGTTAGCAGAATGCAAAGAAATTTTTGCACGTGCTGCAGAAAAATTGGGTATTGAAATTATTGGCTATAGAAAAGTTCCTGTATTGAAAGATACCATTGGACCTTCTGCCTTATCAGTTGAACCAATAATGGAGCAGGTTTTTGTAAAAAAGCCTGACCACATTACCAATCCTGAAGATTTTGAGAGAAAACTTTTTATATTAAAAAATTACGCATCACATACAATTAACAATACCATCAAAAAAGAAGCCATCGGGTTTTACATGTCTTCGCTTTCACAAAGAGTTATTGTTTACAAAGGCCAATTGACCAGTCATCAAGTTCGTGAATATTTTCCCGACTTAAGCGATAAAAGAGTAGTATCTGCTTTTGGATTGGTTCACTCTCGTTTTGCAACGAATACTTTTCCTTCATGGAAGTTGGCTCAACCTTTTAGATACATCGCACACAATGGCGAAATCAATACCTTACAAGGAAATTTGAATTGGTTGAGGTCTAATGAAAATGGATTCTTGTCCCCATTCTTTAGCAAGGAAGAAATTGAAATGATTTTACCGGTAGTTTCCTCAGGTCAATCCGACTCCGCTTGTCTTGACAACTTAATTGAATTACTAACTTTATCAGGTCGATCCTTACCACATGTTATGATGATGCTTATTCCAGAAGCATGGGATGGAAACGATTTAATGGACCCTATAAAAAAAGCGTTCTATGAATTTCATGCTGCCATCATGGAACCATGGGATGGTCCCGCTTCTATTTCTTTTACTGATGGTAAAATAATAGGCGCTACGTTAGATAGAAATGGTTTAAGACCCTCTCGTTATTGCGTAACCAATGATGATAGAGTTATCATGGCTTCTGAAACTGGCGCTTTGCCTATTGACCCTTCCACCATTATTGAAAAAGGTCGTTTACAACCAGGTAAAATGTTTGTAGTTGATATGGAAGCTGGTAAAATTATTAGTGATAACGATTTAAAACAAAAAATCTGTGCACAACAGCCCTATGGTGATTGGTTAAACAAATATAAAATTCGTTTAGAAGAATTACCAGAGCCAAGAATTCAATTTACTCATTTAGAACACGACCAAATATTTAAATACCAAAAAGCATTTGGGTATAGCAAAGAAGATATTGAAAACATCATCATGCCCATGGCATTGGATGGAAAAGAGCCAATTGGTTCAATGGGGACAGACACGCCCTTGGCTGTATTGAGCGATCAACCACAACATATTACAAGTTATTTTAAGCAATTGTTTGCACAAGTAACCAATCCACCAATTGATCCCATTAGAGAAAGAATGGTGATGTCACTTGCTACCTTTGTAGGTAGTCAAGGTAATTTATTAGTGGAAAATCCTATGGCAAGTCATTGCTTAGCATTAAAACATCCAATTTTAAATAACCATGAATTAGAAAAAATTAGAAGTATTGATACCGGTGTTTTTCAAGCAAAAACTTTACAATGTTATTTTAGAGCGGATGGAAAAGAAGGATCTTTAAAAAGAGGACTAGATAGATTGGGACGTTATGCAGTAGATGCAGTGGAAGATGGATTTGAAGTAATTGTTTTAACCGATCGTTCTATAGATTCTGAACATGCCGCCATCCCGTCACTGCTAGCTTGTGCAAGTGTTCATCATCATCTAATTAGAAAAGGATTAAGAGGTAAAGTGGGTATTATCGTAGAAGCTGGCGACGTTTGGGAAGTACATCACTATGCTTGCTTAATAGGATTTGGTGCCACTGCTATCAATCCTTACATGGCTTTGTCTACCATACGTGACATGAAAATTCAAGAAAAAATTAAGACTGATTATGACGTTGAAAAATTAAAGAAAAATTATATCAAAGCCGTTAACGAAGGATTGTACAAAGTATTTTCAAAAATGGGTATCTCCACATTACAATCTTACCAAGGCGCACAAATATTTGAAATTATAGGTATTAATAAAGAAGTAGTCAACCGACATTTTACAGGGGCCATTTCACGTATTGATGGAATGGGTCTTGATGAAATTGCAAAAGAAATTTTAGCAAAACACGATTTGGCCTTTGCCAAAAAATCTTCTCCAGTAGATCGATTAACTGAAGGGGGGGTGTACCAATGGAAACGCCGTGGTGAGTTTCATTTATTTAATCCTCAAACCATTCACTTGCTTCAACATTCCACCAAATCGAATGATTATGCAAGTTTTAAAAAATATTCAAAATTGGTGAACGATCAAACTGAAAAGGCTTGTACGCTAAGAGGTTTGTTTGATTTTAAACCAACGCGTCCTTCCCTATCTATTGAGGAGGTAGAGCCAGCCAGTGCTATCTACAAACGTTTTGCAACCGGTGCAATGTCTTTTGGATCTATTTCTTGGGAAGCACATACGACTTTGGCAATTGCCATGAATCGTTTAGGTGGAAAAAGTAATACAGGAGAAGGTGGGGAAGATGAAATACGTTATACAAAATTAGCTAATGGAGATTCCATGCGCAGTGCTATCAAACAAGTAGCTAGTGCAAGATTTGGGGTTACCAGTTATTATTTATCTGAGGCAGATGAATTGCAAATTAAAATGGCACAGGGTGCTAAACCTGGAGAAGGTGGTCAATTGCCTGGAGATAAAGTAGATGATTGGATTGGAAAAACAAGACATGCCACACCTGGTGTTGGATTAATTTCTCCACCGCCACATCATGACATTTATTCCATTGAAGATTTATCTCAACTCATATTTGATTTAAAAAATGCAAATCGTGCAGCTAGAATTAATGTGAAATTAGTTTCCAAAGCAGGAGTAGGTACCATTGCTGCTGGTGTAACCAAAGCGAAAGCGGATGTAATTTTAATTGCAGGTTTTGATGGAGGTACAGGCGCCTCTCCATTAAGTTCTATTAAGCATGCTGGCTTGCCATGGGAATTAGGATTAGCGGAAACACATCAAACTTTAGTGAAAAATAAATTACGCAGTCGGGTGGTTGTTCAAGCTGATGGTCAAATGAAAACAGGGCGTGATATTGCCATTGCTACTTTATTAGGTGCTGAAGAATGGGGCGTAGCCACTGCTGCACTCATTGTGGAAGGTTGTATCATGATGCGTAAGTGTCATATGAATACATGTCCTGTGGGGGTAGCAACACAAGACCCAGAATTACGTAAACGTTTTACAGGAGATCCAGATCATGTAGTTCGCTTTTTTGAATTCATTACCCAAGAACTTCGAGAAATAATGGCCGAATTAGGTTTTAGAACCATTGATGAAATGGTGGGTCAAGCAGATGCATTAACTATGCGTGAAAATATTACCCATTGGAAATACAAGAACTTAGATTTAAGCGAAGTTTTATTTAAAGAACCTGCCGAACCTGGGGTTGGATTGTACCAAACAGAAACTCAGGATCATTTAATGAACGACGTATTAGATTGGAAATTATTGGAAGCTGCAAAGCCTGCAATTGAACATCAACAAAAAGTAGTTGCCCACTTTGAAATTAAAAATACCGACCGTACCACTGGTACGATTGTTTCTAATGAAATTACCAAAGTATATAAATCAGCTGGCTTACCTGAAGATACACTACACTTTAAATTTAATGGAACTGCGGGTCAAAGTTTTGGCGCATTCAATACCAAAGGAGTTACATTAGAATTAGAGGGAGATGCCAATGATTATTTTGGTAAAGGGCTAAGTGGTGCCCAATTAATAGTCTATCCTGATAAAAAAGCAACTTTCGTAGCGGAAGAAAATATTATCATTGGTAACGTAGCCTTTTATGGCGCAACCAGTGGTAATGCGTTTATTAGAGGAAAGGCTGGGGAACGATTTGCAGTCAGAAATTCTGGTGCTACGGTAGTCGTGGAGGGTATTGGAGATCATGGATGTGAATATATGACTGGTGGTGTTGCTATTATATTAGGTGCAACAGGTAGAAACTTTGCGGCAGGCATGAGTGGTGGCATAGCTTTTGTATATGATGTACAAAGTAATTTTGAATTGATGTGTAACAAAGAAATGGTCGAATTAGAAACACCAGATAAAGATGACCAACTATTGTTACAAAAGTTAATACAACAACATTTTGAAAAAACAGCTAGTACAGTAGCAAGATTTATTTTGTCTGATTTTGAAAATCAATTGAAACATATTATTAAAATATTTCCAAGTGATTACAAAAAGGCACTGCAAAAACAAAAAGTTAAATTAACTACTGCTAAATAATTTATAATTAATTTTTTTGAATAAAGCATATGGGCAAGCCAACTGGATTTAAAGATTTTACTAGAGAACTTCCTTCCAAATTAGCGGTGAAGGAAAGAAAAAAGAACTATAAAGAGTTTGTCTCTTTATTACCTGAACAAAAATTGAACGAACAATCGGCTCGATGCATGAACTGTGGTGTTCCCTTTTGCCATAGCGGCTGTCCATTAGGAAATATTATCCCTGAATTTAACGATGCAGTTTATAGAAAAGAATGGAAAGACGCTTATGAAATTCTAATTTCAACTAATAATTTTCCCGAGTTCACTGGTAGAATTTGTCCAGCCCCTTGTGAAAGCGCTTGTGTGTTGGGTATTAACCAACCAGCTGTTACTATTGAAGAAATTGAAAAACATATTATTGAAATTGCTTTCGAAAAAGGTTTTGTGAAGCCGCGCAAACCAAATATAAGAACTGGCAAAAAAGTGGCCGTCATAGGATCTGGACCGGCGGGTTTAGCCACTGCTGCACAACTCAATTATGCAGGGCATGAAGTAACCGTATATGAAAGAGATCCAAAACCAGGAGGTTTATTACGCTTTGGTATTCCCGACTTTAAACTGGAAAAAACAATAGTTGAACGCCGTATTAAATTATTAGAAGAAGAAGGTGTTCAATTTATTTGCAATGCCTATGTGGGTGTTAATATAAGAGTCAACGATATCATGCGTGATTATCATGCAGTCGTGTTAGCAGGCGGATCTTCCATTCCAAGAGATTTGACTATCCCTGGACGTGAATTAAAAGGGGTGCATTATGCAATGGAATTTTTAAAACAGCAAAATAAAAGGGTGAGCGAAATAGCAATAGAAGAAGCGGAAATTATGGCCACCAATAAAAATGTGGTAGTGATTGGTGGTGGTGATACTGGAAGTGATTGTGTTGGAACTTCCAATAGACATTTAGCAAAAACTATTACACAATTTGAATTACTCCCTAAGCCCCCTGAAAGTAGAGCCAATTATATGCCTTGGCCAACTTACCCTATGTTATTAAAAACTACCACTTCACATGAAGAAGGTGCTGATAGAATATGGGGTGTAGCCACAAAAGCATTTATTGGTGATGAAAATGGAAATCTCAAAGCCTTAAAAATAGTTGATTTAGAATGGACCAATGCCAATGATGGCAGACCTAGCAAGTTTACAGAAAAAGCAGGTAGCGAAAAAGAAATTCCATGTGAGTTGGCCTTACTAGCCATGGGATTTCTACATGCGGAACCAACTGGACTTTTAGACGAATTAGGCATTGAACTAGATGAGCGTGGTAATGTAAAAGCTACAGAACAAGCTTATCAAACCAATATAGCCAAAGTATTTTCAGCTGGTGATATGCGCAGAGGTCAATCTCTTGTTGTATGGGCCATTAGCGAAGGCAGAGAGTGCGCGCGTAAAGTAGATATCTATTTAACAGGGGCCTCTTTATTAGAATCAAAGGACAGCAGCTTGTTTTTTAAGTAGGATTAGTCTAATCTTTCCTAACAATAGCTTCGATTTTGAATAATAATTCAGCATAGCATCCTTTTTTACACCTTTCCCTTCTTATTGATTTTTCTATCAATAAGTTTAACTAATCATTGATAGCAGGTGATAAGATCAATAAATATGTTTAACCTATCATATTATATTTAATTATATATAAAATATTTATTGTACTTTTTGTATTATTTATGTATTTTTGAAAAATAAATCACATATTTAATTATTATATAATACTAAAAAGTAAATTCATGAAAAATCAAGTTGTCCAAAAATTTGCTCCATTTGTTCTTTTGCTAATGGTAGCTGTTATAGCTTTGTTTGTCCCTCAATTACCAAGCTTTCAGGGCGATGCAAACACCTACAGCGGTGCAGACATCTCTTGGATTTTAGTAGCTACCGCGCTTGTCTTTATCATGACGCCAGGTTTGGCCTTCTTTTATGGAGGAATGGTACATCGTAAAAATATCATTTCTACCATGATAAAAAGCATTGTATCTGCTGGAATAGTTTCGGTGATCTGGATCAGTTTTGGATATAGCTTAAGCTTTGGAGAAAGCATCAATGGCATTATTGGTAATCCAATGACCCATTTATTCTTTAAAGGGGTTGTGAATGGTGCACCCACCTTACAAGGTGGCACAGCAATGACCATTCCATTGTTATTATTTGCTTTATTTCAATTAATGTTCGCCATCATTACACCAGGTTTAGTAGTTGGCGCCGTTGCAGAACGTATTAAGTTTACTTCCTACATTTTATTTATAGTTTTATTTATTATATTAGTCTATGCACCATTGGCTCATTGGTCTTGGCATCCACAAGGATTTTTATTCAAAATGGGCGCACTCGATTTCGCAGGCGGAACAGTCGTACATATTAGTGCAGGTTGCGCAGCCTTAGCAGGTGCAATTGTTTTAAAATCTCGTCGATCAAAACTAGAGCAACAAGAAATTCCACCTGCTAACATACCCTATGTATTAATTGGAACTGGCTTACTTTGGTTCGGTTGGTTTGGATTTAATGCAGGGTCTGCATTGGGTGCAAATAGTTTAGCGGTGAATGCTTTTGCTACCACCAATACAGCTGCTGCAGCAGCAGGATTGGCTTGGATGTTTTTTGACGTACTAAAAGGTAAAAAACCTTCTGTACTTGGCTTTTGCATTGGAGCTGTAGTTGGTTTAGTCGCCATTACCCCAGCAGCAGGTTTTGTTGGTATTCCACAAAGTATATTTATTGGTGTGATTGCTGCAATTATTTCAAATGTGGCAAGTCATGTATTTAAATTGTCTAGAGTAGATGACACTTTAGATGTATTCCCTTGTCATGGAATTGGCGGAATGGTGGGTATGTTAATGACTGGAATATTTGCTTCTAAATCGGTTAATGCCGCTGGTGCAGATGGCTTGTTTTATGGCAATCCAGCTTTTTTCTTTACCCAACTCAAAGCCATGTTGATTGTAGTATTTTACAGCTTTACTACTTCTTACTTAATCTTTAAATTCATTAGCGCCATCATGCCTCTTCGCGTAACAGAAGAAGATGAAGAATTGGGATTAGATGCTTCACAACATGATGAAAAATATGGTAGAAACCCTTTAAAAGCATAAAATTGAAAAGTGCTTCGAATAAAATTTAGTTTCTAAAGGCCCGAATGAAATTTCGGGCCTTTTTTATTATATTAGTGCTACATGAAAACATTTATAAAAGGGATACAATTTATTTACAGCTTATATGTATTAATGATATTTGCAATGCTTACCATTTCAGCGGCAATCGCTTTACTTTTTCTTCTTCCATTTGGGAGAAATAAATTAGCGAATCGTATCTATTTAGTGTGTAGATACTGGTCTAAAGTTTTATACCTATTGATTGGATTTCGTCATGAAGAAATCTTTGAAGCTCCGCATCAATTTAATCGTCCCCATATTTTTGTAGGAAATCATAATTCCTATATGGACATCCCTCCTATTGTTCAATTAAAACACCAACCTATTAGAGCATTAGGAAAATTTGAATCTTCAAAAATTCCTATATTCGGTTGGGTATACCGATCTGCTGTTATTATGGTAGACCGCAGTAGCCCATCAAAAAGAGCACAAAGTTTACGGAATTTAAAAGCAGCTTTACATAAAAAAATATCCATTTTTATTTTTCCAGAAGGTACCTTTAGCATGACTACCGAGGTACCCTTAAAGGCATTTTACAATGGCGCATTTAAATTGGCCATAGAAATGAAAGTTCCTATTCAGCCTGTTTTAATGATTGATTCAATTGACAGAATGCATTATGACAGCCTATTTTCTTTGACCCCAGGTAAAAATAGAGTGGTTTATCTTGAGACCATTGAAGTAGAAAACTATACCATGGATCAAATGGAGCAACTGCGTAATTTTGTATATCAAAAAATGGACCAAGGAATGAGAAGATATAGAAAGTATCCAAAATCATAGTGTATTTTTGCATCCCAAACTATGTACGCCGAAATTATAATACCCTTAGCACTTCCAAAAAATTATACTTGGATGATACCGGAGTCCCTTCAGTCTGAATTGATGGTTGGTATGCGCGTAGAAGTAATGTTAGGCGCCAATAAAAGATACGCAGGTATTGTAAAAAAAATTAGTGCCGAAAAACCGTTAGACTTTAATCCCAAACCAATCTTATCTATCCTTGACGACCAACCTATATTGTATCCAACTCAAATGGCATTATGGGAATGGATGGCCCAATATTATATGTGCACAGAAGGCGAAGTAATGCAAGCTGCTATCCCTAGTCATTTAAAAATTTCAAGTGAAAGTGTTTTTATATTCAATGAGACACACAACAACGATGGAAAAAACTTAAGTGATTCAGAATTCATTATAAGCGAAGCATTAGAGATTAGAAAAGCGTTAAGCTTAATTGAGGTTCAAAAGCTGCTTGATAAAAAATCGGTCTACCCCATCATTAATAAACTCATACAAAAAGGAATCTGTTTCGTTCAAGAAAATATGAAGGATAAGTATAAAATAAAAGAAGAAATTTTTATTTTATTGCATCCAGATTATAAAAATGAAAAAGCATTAGAAGCTTTATTAAATGAATGGACCAGGGCACCAAAACAACTTGACTTATTGCTTGCTTTTCTTCACTATGAAAAAACAGTTGGAGAGGTTAGACAAAAAGAAATGCTTGAAAAATCGGGTGCTTCAAGTGCTCAATTAAAAGCATTAATAGACAAAGGGATTCTCCTTACAGAAAAAAGAAAAAAAGACCGGCTTACAACCGATGCTGCTCTTGGCAACCAAAATTTTCACCGCTTATCTGAACAACAATTAGCAGCATTTAATTCAATACAGAATCAATTAGTACAACATCCGGTTCATTTATTACACGGTATTACAGGAAGTGGTAAAACTCAAATTTATGTCGCCCTTATTAAAGAAGCCATCAAGCAAAATCATCAGGCTTTGTATTTATTACCTGAAATTGCTTTAACGGCTCAAATGATAAGACGATTAAAACAGTATTTTGGTGGAAGTATAGCCATCTATCACTCAAAATTTAATCCCAATGAACGTGTAGAAATATGGAATAAGGTTAAAACAGGCGAAATTAAAATCGTGTTAGGCGCAAGGTCGGCCTTATTTTTGCCCTATAAAAATTTATCCATTATTATTATTGATGAAGAACACGACCCCTCTTATAAACAACAAGAACCTGCCCCAAGGTACCAAGCAAGGGATACAGCCATTTATTACGCAAGTCAAATAAATGCTAAAGTAGTAGTAGGCTCTGCCACCCCTTCTGTCGAAACCTATTATAATGCGTTGTCAAAAAAATATGGTTACACCTATTTAAGCGAACGATTTAAGCAAGCTGCACTTCCAACTATCCAGTTGATTGATACTAAAAAACAACCTGCTGGATCGGCCATATTAACTCCCGAATTATTAGCCAATATTAAAAAAACCATTGGAAATAAAAAGCAAGTAATCCTTTTTCAAAATCGACGTGGTTATGCCCCCTACTTAATTTGTGAAACCTGTGGATGGATTCCTCATTGTGAACATTGCGATGTCACGTTAACTTACCATAAGGCAAAAAATGTATTATCCTGTCATTATTGTGGCGCAAGTTATCCTATTGTTTCTAGTTGTAAAGCTTGTGGTAAACAACATTTTAAACAGAAAAATTTTGGAACTGAACAAATCGAAGAAAAATTAAATCAAAGCATACCAGGAATCGTAGTAGCCAGAATGGATTTAGACAATGTAAAAGGAAAAAATGAACACGACCAATTGATTCAACAATTTGAACAAAAACAAATTGATATTTTAGTGGGTACGCAAATGGTTGTAAAAGGATTGGACTTTGAAAATGTAGACTTAGTTGGAATAGTGGATGCAGACAGCTTGCTTAATTTTAATCATTATAGAGTTAATGAACGCGCATTTCAAATGATGGAACAAGTAAGTGGAAGAGCAGGTAGAACCAATGATCAAGGAAAAGTAATGATACAAGTGAGCCAAATGCAACATCCTATTGTGCAATTGGTACAAAATCACGATTATTTTGGATTTTATAAATTTGAAATTCAAAACAGAAAACATTTTGCTTATCCTCCATTTAGCAGATTGGTAAGTTTATTATTTAAGCATAAAGAAAATACGATTGCAGAAGAAGCCATTAACCACTTTTTTCAATCACTTGGTCCTGCCATTCAAAAAACAGTATTGGGTCCAGCTCAACCTATCGTTAATCGAGTAAGAAATAAATTTATTTGGGAACTTGCAGTGAAAATTTCTAAACAGCCAGAGGCCTTACAAATGGCAAAAAAACAATTATTACATTATATTCGCTTAATACAAGTTCACCCAAGGTACAAATCTGTGCAAATTGTAATAGATATTGATCCAAATTAAACCTATGATAATAGAGGAAAATAAATCACTTAAGCAATACAATACTTTCGGTTGCAATGAAATAGGGCGCTATTTTTCAAGTATCAAAACAACAGATTCCTTAATTGAAGCTATTGCTTGGTGCAAAGAAAAGCAACTCCCTTTTTTAGTAATAGGCACAGGCAGTAATGTTTTATTTACAAAACCATTTGAAGGCTTAATTCTAAAAATGGAAATAAATGGAATAAAGAAAACGAATGAAACTGCTACCGATGTTTCTTTAAATGTTGGTGCGGGAGAAAATTGGCACCACTTTGTAAGTTACTGCGTTCAAAAAGGTTGGGGTGGCATCGAGAATTTAAGTTTAATACCAGGAACAGTTGGAGCAAGTCCTATACAAAATATTGGAGCCTATGGTGTTGAGGTACAAGAAACTATTCAATTTGTTACTGCCTATGATACCTACACCCAAAGTTGGATTAAATTAAGCAATCATGAATGTGCTTTTGGATATAGAGACAGTCTATTTAAAAAAGAAAAAAATAGATACTTAATTACCAATGTTCAGTTTGTTTTAAAAAAACAACCTCAATTACGAATCGAATATGGGAGTATAAAAGAAATATTACATGAAAAAGGAGTTAAAAATCCAAGCTTAGCCGATTTATCAAATGCAATTATAAAAATAAGAACTTCTAAACTACCTGACCCTTCTAAATTGGGTAATGCGGGCAGCTTTTTCAAAAATCCAACCTTAACTAAAACGAATTTTGAAAAATTAAAAATAAAATTTCCTGATTTAATTGCCTACCCGATTTCTGATGATGCCTATAAATTAGCAGCAGGCTGGTTAATTGAGTTTTGCGGTTGGAAAGGTGCTACAAAAGGAAATGTAGGTTGTTTCAATAAACAATCCTTAGTGATTGTTAATTATGGTCAAGCATCAGGTAAAGAAATTTATGATTTCTCTGAAGAAATTATACAATCTGTCCTGACAAAATTTGATGTTAAACTCGAACGAGAAGTGAATATTCTTTAATTAATACAAAACAATTACATCAGTTCTTCGGTTCTTAGCTCTACCTTCTATGGTTTTATTGTCTCCAATTGGTTTGGTATCGGCATACCCAGAAGTGGTAAGCCTTTTCTTTGTTACTCCCTTTTTAATTAAATAGGTACTTACCACCACTGCCCTTTGTGCTGATAACTTTTGATTTATTTTTAAAGCCCCTGTATTATCTGTATGTCCTCCTATGGCCAAAGATATTTTAGGATAAGCATTCATCACCTTAACAATCGAATCCAATCCGGATAGAATTTGTTTTTTTAAAACCGTTTTACCAGAAGCAAATTTTAGATTGGAACTGTAACGATCCATCATTGGTTGTAGATTTGGGCTAACATGGTCTTCCTCGTCAATGATGCTGTCTTTATCCTTATTTGGGATAGGACAACCTTGATATTGATCTACTCCTTTTTCTTTAGGACATTTATCTTCTTCATCATTGATTCCATCCTTATCAGCATCCGGTATTGGGCAACCATGGTACTTAATGAATCCTGGAGCAGTTGGACATGGGTCATTTTCATCATTCACTCCATCCTCATCTGCATCAGGTATTGGGCAACCATGGTACTTCACTAACCCAGATTGGTTTGGACAATCATCTGCATTGCCAAACACGCCATCCTGGTCTTCATCTGAAGAAACAGGTGCAGAAGGTATCATTACTGGCAGCTTATTTTTTAACTTTAAAGGAAAGGTATAACTTATATAATGCGCAAAATGTGTTTTGGTCAATGTAGAAAGTTCGGCTCTATAAGTGCTTGAAATATTAATAAATGATCCTTGATTTGCTTTAAGTTGTATTCCTGCGCCAATTGGTGCGTAGGCTGTATAATAGGACCCATGATCTGTTGCCAAACCAATACCCCCAGTAATATAAGGAACCACTTTTTTATCATCGGTGCTAAATTTGTAATTCAAATTGGCATCTATCGCAAAATAGTTTTGATTGGTTTTTGCTTGTGGAATTAATTTTGAAACAGCATAGGGATACTTTAAGAAAGCTATATCTAAGTTGACTAGTCCATCTAAATGAGCATTGATTCCTTTAAAAAATTGAATCCCAAAATAGGGAACTGTTTTGCTTAATTTATCAGTAGCATTGGTTTTTTTAAAATCCAAAATTCCCAATTTAAACCCTATAGCACTTGCTTTTGAAGTTGCGGTATCTTGTGCATGACCCAGCATAAAAAAAGTAAATCCAACTAGTATTAAAATTGCCTTTTTCATGTGTTGAGTAGGTGTTAATTAGAAATTCAAATTTAAGGTAAATCCTTGAAATCTAAGGTTGTTTTGGATTGGTCTTTGAATACCCAATGCCGTCTGCAATCACTTGCTGTATACCAATAGACATTATTTTAATTCTTTTAGCGGCGGCTTGACTTAAGTCAATAATTCTTCCCTTTCTTAACATATTAGGATGCATTCGATCATTAATTCGAACCAGGACCGATCTACCATTGCGCAAGTTAGTAACCCTCACAATACTATTTAGTTTGAAGATATTACTTGCTGCTGTAAATTTACGATTTAAAAAAATCTCTCCGGTGGCTGTTAAAGTCTTATCTAAATTGGTGCTATAAAAACTTGCGATACCCGTCACATGATTTAATTCAATTTTGATACGAAGGGTATCTATTTTATCTTGATGTTTTAAAATATAACTACTGTCTAATAAATTATCAGTAGCTAAATTATTATTTAGATACAAGTTTTGACCTAATGAAAAAATGGGCAATAACAAAAAGCACAGCAAACTACTTTTGAAATACATAGTTGAAAAATTAGGAAATAGTTTCTACTTTTACCACACTATCCAAATTTAATACCCCGTATATGTGCGGGAATAATTCATTTATATCATGAGCCAATTCAAACAATACGGGTCTTTTAACTTTTACTTTTTCAATTTTTAGTTTCACTAACCCTTTTTGATCTTTATAAAAGCGATCAATTACCCCAGCAACTTGTTTTTCAATGGAACAATGTATCACCCCTTCTTGATCGTAATTAAGTGGTTTATATTCGTTATTCAATTTTGCTTGTTCCCATTCTATTTTTGTCGTAATATGGTATATGTATTCGCTTTCCATAACTTAATATTTTTAAAAAACTCTTGGTGCTTTTTGATCTATTAAGATTAAATCTGCTAGCACTATTGCTGTCACTGCTTCTAAAACTACAGGTACTCTAAGTGCTATACATAAATCGTGTCTTCCCTTAACGGAAAATATTTCTTGTTCATTGGTTTCCCAGTTCCATGTTGTTTGTTCTTTAGGTGTGGAAGAAGTAGGTTTTACAGCAATTCTAAATACCAAGTCATTCCCATTGGTGTAGCCGCCTACGACTCCTCCCGCATGATTTGTTTTAGTTTTACCTGTCGCATCTTCTATTGCATCATTGTGATCGACCCCAAACATATTTGCTGCAGCAAAACCAGTTCCAAATTCAATCCCTCTGATAGCAGGTATAGAAAATACAGCATGGCTTATTAAAGACTCAACTGAGTTAAAAAAATGTTCCCCCAAGCCAATAGGCAACCCTTTAACCGTACATTCTACAATACCCCCAACACTATCTTTCGAATCAATTGCTTTTTGTAACCCTTTTTCCAAATTGGTTTCCCCACCAATACTCAATAGGGTAGATTTGACAGTTATGCCTTTTAAGATATGCTTCGCCACCACACCTGCTCCAACTAAAGCTGCAGTTAGTCTTCCACTAAAATGTCCACCCCCTCTAAAATCTTCAAACCCACCAAACTTATGGTGCGCTGTAAAATCGGAATGACCAGGTCTTGGTACCGATCTTTGTTTTTCATAATCACCACTTCTAGTATTGTTATTTTCAAATAACATCATGATAGGTGCCCCCGTGGTGACTCCATTAAATAATCCAGACTTAATAATTGGAATATCATCCTCTTTTCTTGGAGTAGTCCCTTTTTGTTGCCCTCCTTTACGACGCTCCATATCTTCTTCAAAATCGGACACTTTTAATGGCAAGCCTGCAGGACATCCATCAATGGTTATGCCTACGCAAGCCCCATGTGATTCGCCAAATATTTGCACAGAAAATAAAGTTCCAAATCTATTCATAATTAAATTAGTTAATACAAGTTAATGAATTTATTGTATATCCACTTTTGCACCCAATTGCTCTAGATGACTATAAAAGTCAGTGTAAGATTTATTGATTGCTTCTGCCTCTGTAATTTCTAATGGGCCATTGGCACACAATCCAGCCACCGCACAGGCCATAGCAATTCGATGATCATGTTGCGAGAAAACAGTCGTAGAATGAATGATACTTCCTCCGTAAATTTTCATGTTATCCCCTACTAAATCAATCTTTATACCCATTTTTGCAAATTCAGTTTGTAAGGTAATTCCCCTATCACTTTCTTTATGTGCTAAACGACTTACCCCTTTTATTTCGCTTACCCCATTGCACAAAGCAGCTAAAGCAACCAATGGCGGAAACAAATCGGGGCAATCTGTAGCATCAAATGTAAAAGCAGCTAATTGATTAGCTCCACCCATATGATTTGGTCCAATCCTAATTCCATCTAGTTCTATATTTACTTTTGCATGAGCACTTGCTAGCGCTTCCATCATTTTCTTATCGGCTTGCGTAGAGTCTAATTGCAATCCTTTTACTTTGATTGGCCCTGCAATTGCACCTGCTACCAATAAAAAAGCTGCTCCGCTCCAATCACCTTCTACGGTGTATTCAATAACTGATGGTAAAGGAACATGTGGGTGAAAATGAAAACTTTCATAATTCGAATGTTTTACATTCCAACCAAAAGTATTTAATACTGATAAGGTTAAATCTATATAAGGTTTACTTTTTAAATTTAATACCTTAATCTCCACATCATATTTTTCACTAGCTGCATAAGCCATTAATAATCCTGTTAAGAATTGAGAACTCAAAGATCCATCTACTGTAATAGTGGTAGGTTGTAAAGCCCCTTTTATTTGGATGGGCAAAAACCCATTATTTGAATTAATTTGAATTCCTAGTATTGGAAAAATTTGATCAAAAAAATGCATAGGTCTTTTTACTAAACTTCCAGATCCTTCAATTAATATACTTTTATTTGAAATTGCTGCAATGGGGGTAAACATTCTAATTCCTAAACCACTCTCCCCGCAATTCATAGTTGGACCAATTGGATGAACCCCAGTAGAATTTACTTTAAAACTCGTTGCTTGCCTGGTTACCAAGGCACCTAATTTTTGAATCACTTCTATGGCAGCCAAATCATCGTTTGAATGTCCAGGATTGTGTATGATGGTTTCCCCTTTATGCAATAAGGCAGCAGCGCAAGCTCGTTGCATACTGCTTTTACTTGCCGGAGCTATTTGGTCTCCGTGTAATTTGGATGGATATATTGTTGCGCGCATTTTAAGAATACAACTTTATTAATTTTTCTAATGATTTCATCGGAACAGTCTCGTACACTGCTAGCCCTATTTTTTTTAATAACACATATTGCATGCCAGCACTTGCTTTTTTCTTGTCTTTTTTCATTATTTGCATGGCCTCCTCTATATTAAAACGCATACTAGTAGGAAGACCATATTTTTTTAAGGTAGCTACTAAAAGTCCTGTTTCGCTAAAACCTTGAAGGACTTGTGAAATTTTGCTGGCATAGACCATACCTATACTAATCGCATGACCATGTAAAAGTGCATGTTCGTTTTCAATAGCATGCCCCAAGGTATGTCCAAAATTGAGCAACTTGCGGTCTCCTTGCTCAAACTCATCTTTTTGCACCACTTTTACTTTTATTTGAACATTTTTTTCAATAAGCAATTGTAAGGCTTTCTTATTTTTTTGATAATAACTTAAGTCATGACTTGCCAATTCTTTCATCATCTTCGCATCCTTAATGGCTGCATGTTTTATGATTTCGGCAAAGCCATTTTCCCACTGATGTATAGGTAATGTTTTTAAAAAATCTATATCATATAATAAAAAAGAAGGTTGCCTTATTAAACCCACCATGTTTTTATACAAACCAACATCAATTCCGTTTTTTCCTCCAATAGAAGCGTCCACCATGGCTAAAATAGTAGTGGGAACAAAACCTACTGCTACCCCACGCAGGTAGACTCCTGCTACATAACCAACCATATCAGTTACTACGCCACCGCCTACACCAATTAAAACGGCTTGTCTAGTAGCACCAAAATTGAGCAAGGCTTCAATGATAAAATCTACAGTGGCTTGGTGCTTATGTTCTTCACCAGCAGGAATAACAATCGTCTTCTTCCCTTTAAATTTTTTTTCATGTAAAGCATATACATTTTCATCTGTAATAAAAAAGGCATTTGATTTATCTACCATTTTATTTATAGTAGCAAATTTGCCATCCAATACAAATGATACCGTACTTGAAGAAAATTTAATCTTCCATGTTTTCATTAACTATTCATTATTTTATTCTGATGATTGATACTCTCCATATGAACTGCATCCATGTACTTAGTAATAAAATCTTCACTTAATCCCACCTTATTTCCTTTTCCAACGGCACGCTCCAAAATTTCATTCCAACGATTGGTTTGCAAAATAGTGATATCATTGTTCTTTTTATATTCACCAATTTTTTCAGCTACTTTCATACGTGTAGACAATACTTGCAACAACTCATCATCCAATTGATTAATTTGTTGACGTAATTTTTCTAAAGCAGCATGGTATTCTTCAGATGCTACATCTTCTTTTCTCCAACGAATGGCATCCAACATTGTTTTTAAAACTTCGGGGGTAATTTGTTGTTTAGCATCACTCCATGCATTGTCTGGATCAATGTGTGATTCAATAATTAACCCATCAAAATCTAAATCCATCGCTTGTTGCGCCACCTCTTGTAATATGTCTCTACGTCCGCAAATATGCGAAGGATCGTTAATCATAGGAATGTCAGCATAACGTCGCTTCATTTCAATAGCCAAATGCCACATAGGTGCGTTGCGGTATTCTGTATTCCCATAAGAACTAAATCCACGATGTATTAATCCCAATTCTTCAATGCCTGCTTTTGCTATTCGCTCCATCCCACCAATCCATAATTCTAAATCTGGATTAATTGGATTTTTGATTAAGACAGGTACTTTTACTCCTTTTAAAGCATCTGCAATTTCTTGCACACTAAAAGGGTTTACTGTGGTACGCGCTCCAACCCACAAAACATCAACATCAAAATGCAAGGCATCCTCTACTTGTTTAGCGGTAGCCACTTCCACCGCAATAGGTAAGCCAGTTTCTTTTTTTGCTTGTTGCATCCAAGGTAAACCCTTCGTTCCAATGCCTTCAAAACTACCTGGTCTTGTTCTAGGCTTCCAAATTCCTGCACGCATGATATCTACTTTTCCAGTAGCTGCTAACCTGATGGCAGTTTGCATCACTTGTTCTTCCGTCTCTGCACTGCAAGGACCAGAAATGATCAATGGTGATTTTTTTAATAAAATGCTTACTTTTTGTTTTTGTTCAGTTAAGTCTCCCATTTTTTCCAATTTTTATATTTTAAAATTTATTTTAATAATTATTCTTTCAATTTGTTTTTATAATTGACATTATCCTTCTTTTCTAGAAAATCCTTTTGGACCACCGCTATCTGCATCATTCATTCTAATACGACGCCCTTTGTAATTTTTACCATCTACCGCATTAATCATTTGTTTTGCAGCACCTGATTCAATTTCTACCCAACTATTCATATCGCGCATATCTATTTTCCCTAAAGCTTCTTTTCTTAAGTCGCTCATGTCTAATATGAATTGTAAAAAGCTAGCTTTGTAAAAACCGTCCTTAGTTCCTAAGTTCACAAACAATCGAGTATAGCCGCTTGCACCTCGCTCTGCTCCATTACTTCTACTATCAGAAGAACGTCGCTCCATTCCTCGATCATTGTTTCTAACGCTAGCTCGATCAGCGCCACTAAATTCTTGACGACCTCTATCGCGATTTCTATCTTGTTGTTGCATTGGTTCACGACGTCCTCTTTCTGCACTGCGAATATTCAAATCTTGTGCGTTTTCATAATAACTTAAAAACCGGTTAAATTCTAAAGCAGCCACCCTTTTTAATATTTCCTCTTTGCTCATATCAGCAAATTTTTCAGCTAACATTGGTACATAAGTTTCGTAATCGCCATGACTTACATCGGTAGACATTAATTTATCCATCACATGGAAAAATTGTTTTCTACAAACATCCTTCCCGCTAGGTATATCTAATTTATGAAAAGTACACTTGTTCATGTTTTCTATCTGGCGCAAGCGATAAGATTCACGCGCATGAACGATTGAAATACAAATACCCTGACTACCTGCACGACCTGTTCGGCCACTGCGGTGTGTATACACTTCTACATCATCAGGTAATTCGAAATTGATGACATGGGTAATTCCTTTAACATCAATGCCTCTAGCAGCCACATCAGTTGCAATTAATAGTTGTAAAGTTTTATCTCTAAATTGCCCCATCACTCGATCACGTTGTTGTTGTGTTAAGTCACCATGTATTGCGTCAATGTCATAGCCTTCACGTGTTAAGCGCTGTGCTACTTCTTGGGCATCTGCTTTAGTACGTGTAAAGATAATTCCATAAATACCTGGATTGAAATCGATGATTCTCTTTAAAGTTTCATAACGATGTTGCGCGGACGTTAAATAATATTGGTGAT
>Ga0209499_1000514_pt1 | contig 28364 bp, 31 predicted proteins | sample C_130208_EF_Meta_FD_187306 | JGI IMG/M metagenome (GOLD analysis project Ga0209499, IMG submission 187306) | Freshwater microbial communities from Lake Croche, Canada to study carbon cycling - C_130208_EF_MetaG (SPAdes) (version 2) | ecosystem: Environmental > Aquatic > Freshwater > Lake... | reverse complement strand
CGGATTCTTGATCCTAGAAAGAGAATTGAAACCGCAGATGGACGCCGATGAACATTGATTTGAAGAGGTTTGAACGGAATGTCAGGCAAACCCGGTGGGTGGGTCTGCACATCAGCATCACTCTTGAATGATCTGCGTGAATCTGCGTCCATCTGCGGTTCTATTTTCCTCTGTAGCTTTATCCTCCAGCACCCCATGACCTCATCCCTACGAACGATTCTCAGGCGTTCGCTCCTCGTGATTCAAATCCTGCTGCTCATCCCCATCGGGTGGTTCATGATCCATGTCTTCATGCCCCGCAGCTTCACCAGCCACACCGCGGAAATCCTCCCGCTCACGCTCACCACCGGCCCCTTCCAAACCAGCTACTACGCCGCGAGTCATCCCAAAGGCGTGCTCATCGTTGCCACCGGCGACGGCGGATGGTCGAAACAATGGGAGGAACCCGTCGCGCTGCATGCCGCAGCCGTGGGCTATGCCGTCGGTGGCTGGGATTGCCGGAAATTCGCCGATACCCGGCAGTTCAACCAAGTCCAACTCGTCGAGGCCTTCAGTGCCGCGGTCGAGGCGGTCAGAAAACGCGCCAAGCTCGCCGACGATTGCCCGGTTTGGTATACCGGCTGGTCCACCGGTGCGGAGTGGGCGGTGGCCGCCGCCGCCAGTGCCAAGCGGCCCGCTCATCTCGTCGGGATTCTCACCGTCGCCCCCGGCGACCGCAGCCGCTATGGCATCAACCGCAAGGATCTGTTAGGACTGCCGTCCACCGGCCCGGATTCCTTCGCCCTGGCGGCGCTGGCCCCGACGCTCCACGGGGTTTGCATCGCGGAGTTTTCCGCCGCCCTCGACCCGCTCGACGATGCCAAATGGCTCGACTCGCTCAGCGCGATGACTCCCCACAAGCTGGTGAAAATCCCCGGCGTCCCGCATGACATGGGCCGCGCGGGCGAACGCTTCCTCGCCGAGTTCGACATGGCCATCCAATGGATGCTCGACACCCGGGTGCCGTGAAGTCATGGGTCACTGGTAAATATGCTAGCGCGCTCTTCTTCTCTTCACCAATGACCAATGACCAATGACCAATGACCCGATCACGGCTCCGGCAATTGGCGCGCGGCAAGCAGATAGGCGAGCACCGCCTGCGCGTCGCCTGGGACGAGCTTGGCTTTGCGGGCCATGGCGGGCATGATCCGGCCGGTGAGCGCGGCGGCCGGGTAGCGGGCCGGATTTTCAAACGGGTGGCACTTGGCGCACTGCGCCTGATAGACGAGGCGGCCGCGCTCTAACACCGAGGCCGGCGCGGGCGAGACCGCTGCCAGGCGCGTGGTAACCTCCGGCGCATGGTAACTCGGACCACAGGACCCGGGCAGCAGCGCCAGAACCAGCGCCACACCCGCCAGGATGCGGCGCGCCACGCGATGATGGGCAACGTTCTTCATCCTCAGAAGTCCACGGACAGGATAGTGCGCAGTTGAAAGTCCGGCTCGCCGGTGACCGAGGTGAGCTGCCAGAGGCCACTGACGGTGAGGGCGAAGCGGTTGTTGCGCCACGCGACGTTGGGGCCCACATAGCAGCCGCTGCTGCCGATGGAGCGCACCTCAGGCACCGCGATCTCATGCAGCAGCTCGGCCCCCACCGACCACGATGGGTTGATCTGATAGCTGACCCCGGCACTCTGCATCAATTCCGCCTCGTCCGCTGGGTCATGCGCCTGCCAGACAATCTCCCCGCCCACGTTGTAAACGAATATCCACTGGCCGAGGTTTTTCTGCAGGAGGAGCTTTCCTTCCAACACGAAAAAGTCGTCGCCGCCTGTGATTTCACCATACAGGGCGGAGCCGAAGGCCGCCGTGTTCGGGTCGGTTAGGTTGTAGATAGCCTCCGCCGCGACGTCCTCGAACCGGGCCTTGCCCGATTGGCCGGTGGCTTTCTCATAACTCCAGTCGGCAAAGTAAAACGCGAGCTGCAGGCGGTCGGAATAGCCGTATTCCAACTCGTGGCGAATGTCGAAACTGGCATTGATCCCCCCGCCCGCTTGCCAGGTGACCCCGGATTCGAGCTCCATGGCTCCCTGAGTCATGGTGGTGGTTTCATAGCTGTAGCCAAAATGCCGGCTGCCGGCGGCGGCAGGCATGGCGAGGATGAGGGCGGCACCCAGGCAGGATGCAAGGCCAGGGAAAACGGTTGAATATCGGGATGTCTTCATGCTGGGAGTGAGGCTGACACGGGCCAGAACGCACCGCGCCTGTTGAGAACGTGTCGCAACAGGCGCGAAGAAGCCGCAATCCAGGACCCGCGTCAACGGCAAATCCACTCAAGCCGCCATTTGCGGGTGGATGGCGTTGGCTGGACGAGCGTCCACCCCACCCGCCCGGAGCGTTAGCCCGCCCATGTGGGCGAACGAATCGGCGAGCCGGGTCAATCCGTCCTACCTGAATCGAGTCGGCTCAATCCTTGCGGGTGAGCTCGACGAAGACATCTTCGAGGGTGGCCACGTGGCTGAAGAGCGAGCGCAGCGGCCAGCCGAGTTGGGCGGCCAGGCGGGCGATCGGTTCGCGGGCGTCGGCCCCGGAATCCACCCACACCGTGAAGCGGATCCATCCGTCATCCAGCGGTTCCGGGGTGACTTTTTTGACGTGCTCGAGGCGGTTGAGGGCGGCGGCGGCGACTTCGGGGCCGACCTGGATTTCCACTTGGATGCGGCCGGCCGCGCGCATCCGCTGGATCAGGTTGGCCGGGGTGTCGGCGGCTTTGATTTGGCCGTTATCGATGATGATGACGCGGTTGCAGGTCATTTCCACCTCATGCAAGATGTGGGTGGAAATCAGCACCGTGTGGGACTGGCCGAGCTGGCGAATCAACTCGCGGATCTGGCGGATCTGGTTGGGATCCAGGCCGTTGGTGGGCTCGTCGAGAATCAATAATTCCGGGTCGTGGACCAGTGCGTCGGCCAGCCCGACGCGTTGCCTAAAACCTTTGGAGAGCGTCTTGATCATCTTGCGGTGGACGGATTGCAGCCCGCAGGTCTCGAGCACCAGGCCGACCCGGCGGCGGGTGTGGCCGCGGTCCAATCCCTTGATTTGGGCGCGGAATTTCAGATATTCGCGCACCCGCATGTCCTCGTAAAGCGGGACATTTTCGGGCATATAGCCGATTTGGCGGCGGACCTCGAGCGATTGTCGGGAAATATCCAAGCCGGCGATGCGCGCGGTGCCCGAGGTGGGCGGCAAAAACCCGGTGAGCATGCGCAGGGTGGTGGTCTTGCCCGCGCCATTGGGCCCGAGGAAGCCGACGATTTCGCCGCGAGCCACCGAGAACGTGATCTCGCGCACCGCTTCGTGGCGGGCGTAGCGTTTGGAAAGTTGGTTGACTTCGATCATGGAACTCAGGGCCCGCAGGACGAACGGTGGTCGAGATGCGCGGTTGCGTGGCGGGGTGCGCCCCCTTTCATGCAGGGTGACACGTTGCGGGCCAAGCGGGAAATGCACGGGCGAGATTTTTCACCATCCCTCGCAGACATAACAACTCCCATCCCACGTCCATTCCAGGAAACCATAGGGGTCGGTCATCGTTGCGGCGGGAACTCGCAGGGAATGGCCTGACGCCCCTGCCGACGATAGGTGGCGAAGTCGCCGCGATCCACAGTCCAAACCCGACAGCGCGGCGTCAGTTCCGTCATGCGCACCAGACAGGCATCAGCCAAGTCCATCGGACGGTCCGCATATTTGGTGGCGAGCGCCAGCACCAGGGGCCATTCCCGGGATAGCAGAAAAGCCGGGTCAAGGATCAAATCCCCGCGCGAGACAAGGCGCAAAACCCCCATCGGATCAGGGAAAAAACTGGCAGCCTCGGCCAGCACGGCGTCACAGGTGAGAAACGGAGAATGGGCACGGAAGGCCGCCAAGGCCCAGGAATGAAAGGGGTCGTTGCTCGCGAGCAGCGCCACGATCAGGCCGGTATCGGCGATTTCCTTCATGGCTTGCTGGCGGCTGCGCGTTCTTGCAAACGTCTGCGCACGGTCGTGTTGGTCGCCGCCTGGCCGCTGCCTTCATACATCCCCGCCAGATCTTCGGATGCGAACTTGCGCGTGGTGGCCGACCCACCGTTGGCCAGATCTTCTACAATCAAGGCCCGCACGTATTTCGCCCGATCAAGCCCCATCCTCGCAGCCCGTGCCTCGGCCTTGCCCAGCAGATCCGGATCGAGACGGATGGTCAGAACTTTTGTCATACGGCGGAGAATACATCTGGTCGATCGGATGTTCAAGGGTTGTTTTTCAACGGATTTTTCACAATCCGCTTGAGGGACGGCGGAGTGGCGGACAAAGTCCTGCGCAGCCGCCCGCACCATGGCCAGTCCTTCCGCTACCACCGTTAACACGGCCTACGATTCGAAAATCGAAGGCAACATGATCCTGACCCGGGTCGATGCCGCCATCAATTGGATGCGCAAAAACTCGCTTTGGCCGATGCCCATGGGCCTCGCCTGTTGCGCCATCGAGTTGATGGCCACCGCCTCGAGCCGCTTCGACATCTCGCGCTTCGGCATGGAGGTGATGCGGTTTTCGCCGCGCCAGGCCGATGTGTTGATCGTGTCGGGCACGGTGACCTACAAGATGGCTATGGCCGTCAAACGCATCTGGGACCAGATGCCCGAGCCGAAATGGTGCATCGCCATGGGGGCCTGCGCCTCGAGCGGCGGCATGTATCGCAGTTATGCCGTGCTCCAGGGCATCGACCAGTTGATCCCGGTGGACGTGTATATTTCCGGGTGCCCGCCGCGTCCCGAGGCCTTGATCGAGGGACTCATGGAACTCCAACGCAAAATCGAAAGCGAGGCGTCCACCATGGAACAAAAAAAAGCCCTCTTCGACAGGATTTTCTGATCTAACACTTTTTCCAAAGCCATGTCCGCCGCCTCCGATGTGACCCTGCTCCGAGAATCCTTCGGTGCCAAAATCCTTGAACTCGTCGAGTTCCGCGAGGAACTCACCGTGCATGTGGAACTCGACGCGCTGCACCAAGTGCTGGCCAAATGCCGCGACTCCTTGGGCTACGCCATGGTGCTCGATATCTCGAGCGTCGATCATCTCGGCGAGGACCCGCGCTTCGAAATCGTCTATGTCATCGCCACCGTGGACGATGCCAAACGGCTGCGGATCAAGGCCAAGGTGGCCGAGGACGTGCCGGTGCCATCCGCCACCGACCTGTGGGGAGGCGCTGACTGGCACGAACGCGAAGTGTGGGACATGATGGGCATCCCCTTTGCCCAACATCCGAACTTGAAGCGCATCCTGATGTGGGAGGGGTATCCCTTTTTCCCGCTGCGCAAGGATTTCCCGCTCGCCGGCCGACCGTCGGAAATGCCCGATGTCGCCTTCAGCTCGGTCGCACCCCTCGAAGGCGGACCCTTCGTCACCTGCTCGGGCGGTGCCAACACCGTCGTCCGCGAACCCAAGGCGCGCGTCGTCGAGTAGCCGCTGCGCGGCCGTGAGAGGTCCGTTTCTCGAAGGGCAGCATACGAGTCGAAGGTCTGAAAGTCGCAGAGAAGAAGTGCGGCGTGAAGCGCCTTGCTTCTGCAACCTTTGACTTTCGACTTTCAGACTTTTGACCTTCCCGATGCATCTTACGCCAAGCCCCGTACCACCATGCACGCTCCTGACCGCCCGTGGGCCAACGCCGCCGCAACCCTGCGCCAACTCCGCCACGCGCCGGTGGCCTGTGGGTGGTGCGGCTGGGTCCTGGCCATCCAGGCGCTGCAGGCCCATGCCGCTGGAACCGACGAGCCCATGGGTTGGCTAGCCACCTTCGGCCTGAGCCGTGCCGCGTTTCTATCAGGAAAAATCTGGCAGATCGCCAGTTACGGGCTGATTCACGGCGGTTGGTGGCACGCCACGCTCAATGCCCTGTTCGTGCTGCTCATCGGCGCGCGCGTCGAGCACATCGCCGGCCACCGCACGATGCTGCGCGCCACCCTCGCCGGGGTGCTCGGCGGCGGCCTGGGCCACCTGCTGCTGGGAGGGCCGGGGCTGTTAGTCGGGCTGTCCGGCGGGTGCATGGCGCTGCTGCTGCTAACCACCACGCTCTCGCCGCAATCACGCATGATGCCGCTGCCGGTATCGGGCCGCAGCCTGGGGCTCGGGCTGCTGTTAGCCGCGGCGCTCCTGTGCCTGCTCAATCCGGCGCTGGGCCTGCCCGGCGCGGCGCGCCTGGGCGCGTGGCTCGCCGCGCGCGGCATGGCCGGCTGGTTTCAAATCGGTCACGCCTGCCACCTGGGCGGCGGGCTGGCGGGCTGGCTGTATGGCCGCAGGTTGTTGCGCGCGCCTGCCACGCTTGACCACCTGCGCCGCGCCCGGGCCCGCAGGGAGGGTCGTTGATGTCGCTCAAACCTGGAATCCGGGGACTCTTTGGGAAATACGAGTCTCAGACATCCAGACCTCTGCCGGAGTTATTAGAGGCATCCGGGAAATTCATTGATCCGCTTTGGCACCGGGCAGAATGCCCGGGCCACTGTGGCGCGGGCATTCTGCCCGCAGCCCGGAACCGCGCCTGAAGTCGTTAGAGAGAAAAGAGCGAAGGCCTGGCGCTTGGCCCTCGCTCTTTCTGAAACGCTGGCCTCTGGCCTCTGGCTCCTACTGCGGTGCCGCGGAATCCGCTCGGCGGTTCGACTTACCGTCGCCACGGGACGGCGGATTCGCCGCGCCACTCTGAGGATTGCCGCGCGGGCCGGGTTGCGCTGCGGCCGGTTGCGCTTGGGCCGGGCCGGGTTGCGGCTGGGCTTGGCGCGGCTGAAATTGGCGCGGTGGTTGTTGGGATGGCGAGGGTGCCGCCGCCGACCGGCTATACCCTGCGGCGGGTCGCCCGGAATTTGGCCCGCTGTAGGATGGGGCCTGACCTTGCACCTGACCTTGGGAATCATTACTCCCCGGTTGGCCGTGGCTCGGGTCATTGCCTGTGGCCGGGCGGGATGGGTTATAGATGCTGCCGGAATTGCCGCCATAGGTGGCCGGGCGGGATTGGGGATAGGTTGCCGAATGAGTGGCACCGTATGGGTGGCCATAGGGGGCCGGGTGGGTCTGCGGGTTGGATTCAGCGTGATGGCCGCCATAGCCGCCCGAGTAAGCGCCGGCGGAGGGGGCCGGGCGGACTGGGGTGTTCGGCGGATTGTAGCTATTGCGGGCCGCGTAATGGCTGGGGGCATTGCTGAGGGTGGCCGGTTGGGTGCGGACCTGGTGTGCCCACCCGTAGTTAGAATTCTGATAGGCTGATTCGCGGTTGCGGTAATTGACCGCCATGCCGTAATTGACGTTGCGTGGCGGCGAGATGTAGCCGTGGCCTGGGCGCCACCCATAAGGATGCGGCACGCCGAAAACCACCGCCGGACGATAACCGATGGGGTAATAGCCGTTCAGGTAGGGATCGTAGTAGCAGCGGCGCTGGTAATCGTAGTAGCTGTAACAATACGGATCATAGCCCCAGCGGGCATCGCCGGTGGTCACAAACAACGAGGTCGAAAAACTACTATTCCCATAGCCATAGCCATCGCCATAGCCTGAGGCGGCGCCGGAATAGCCCCCGCCGTTGTAGTAGGGATCGTAAACGCAGGAGGAGAACGCTAGTGCGGCCGCAGCTCCCACTGCGGCGCCGGCCCAATGACCCAAAGGATTCTTCATGTGGCTATGACAGCACCCGCCCGCAATTTATTCGAGCGAAATCCCACAGAAATTTTGCCCGCGCTGCGGCCATGGGTTGACAGCCTCGGGCATTCTCCGGTTTCATGGCCCAGACACTCATGACCACACCGAACGCACCGATTCTCATCACCGGGGGAGCTGGCTACATAGGCTCCCATACTGTCCGCCTTCTGGCCAGCCAAGGCCGCCAGATTGTGGTGCTCGACAACCTGGTCTTCGGCCATGAGCAGGCAATCGTGGATCCCGGGGTGGAGCTGGTTGTCGGGGATGTGGGCGATCAGGCGCTGGTCCGGGCGTTGTTTGCCAAACACCGCTTCGGCGCGGTGATCCACTTTGCCGCCTTCGCCTACGTCGGCGAATCGGTCACCAACCCGCTCAAATACTATCAAAACAACACCGCCGAGCCGATCAAACTGCTGCAGGTGATGGAGGAATTCGGCTGCAAGGTGTTCGTGTTTTCCTCCACCTGCGCCACCTACGGCGTGCCGGATCAACTCCCGATCACCGAACGCAACGCCCAGAATCCCATCAATTCGTATGGCCGCAGCAAGCTCATGGTCGAGTGGATCCTCAAAGATTGCGATCAGGCGTGGGGCCTGCGCAGCGCCTGTCTCCGCTATTTCAACGCCAGCGGCTGCTCGCCCGACGGCCAAATCGGCGAGGACCACAACCCGGAAACCCACTTGATCCCGCGCGTCATGATGGCCGTCACCGGGGAAATCGACCATCTCGAGGTGTTCGGAACCGATTACGCCACCCCGGACGGCACCTGCGTGCGCGATTATATCCACGTCGAGGATCTGGCCGACGCCCACGCCCGCGCCCTCGACCACCTCGCCGCCGGCGGCGAATCGGTCCGCTGCAACCTAGGCACCGGCGTCGGCGTCTCGGTGAAACAAATCATCGCCGCCGTCGAGGAAATCACCGGCAAATCCGTGCCCGTCAAATTCGGCCCCCGCCGCCCCGGCGACCCCGCCTCGCTGGTGGCCGATCCCGCGCTGGCCAAGCAACTCCTCGGCTGGCAGGCCACCCGCCTCGACGTGCGCGACATGGTCCGCCCCGCCTGGTTGTGGATGGATGGCCCGCGCCACGGCCGGTATCCCGCCAACACCCGCTCCGCCAATCGCGTCAACTTAGCGTCGTAATCGACTAATTATCAACAATAAAGGCTAACGCTCCATTCAACAGGGATTCTCAGATTTATTAACCGCAACCGAGCGCAGCGAGATGGACGAGTACTTCAATTCTGATAACGAGTCAAATGGACGCGGATTTACGCAGATAGGAGGAAGAGAAGAGATGATTTGGTTGCTTGCTGGCAAAAACAAACTGAATTCCAACTCTTATCCCTCTTCATCCGCGTCCATTTGCCTCATTATTTGGAATCAACTGTTCGGCCATCTCGCTTTGCTCGGTTGCGGTTTGATTTCTGAATTCTCTGCTTAGGTTGACGCGAATGCCCGCTCGGCGTAACCGCGATGTATTGACATTTCCCCTTGCGGGCTCAGCCAAACAGGCTCACTTTGCCCCATAAGACTCTAACCCCATGCAAACCAACCCCGCACAATCGGATCGTCAAGGCCACATGCCCGCGTTCTCACTGGTGGAAATGCTCGTCGTCATCGCCATCATGTCGATTTTGATGACCGCCGGATCCATCGGCGTCAGCTCGATGAGCGGCAAGGGCGTCTCCAGCGGCGTCGCCACCGCCGAATCGCTCTTTGACGAGGCCCGCACCATCGCCATCGGCAAAAACCTGCGCTCCTGCGTGCTCATCGCCAAAAACCTCACCAACAACCCGGCCGACAACCTGCGCCGAATTCTGGTGGCCACCGAACAAACCAACGCCACCACCGGTTTGCCTACGGATACGACCGGCGTCGCCCCCCCCGTCTGGCAGCTGACCAGCCGGGGTGCCGTGCTTCCCGACCAGACGTTTTTCAGCAGTGTTTACAGCACGACAAACATTACTTCGGGAGGCACCACTCTGCCTCCGGCCACCTTGACTGCGGGAACTACCAACATCAAGAGTGCCTATGCGGGCGATTATTACATCTATCAATTCAACGGCCAGGGGATCTGCAAAACTCCCGGCGCGAGTTTCATCATCGGCAGCGGCACGCGCCAACTCAACGCAAAAGTCGACTTCGCCCCACCCAAGGTCACCGCCTCGACCCGGCGCGATTTCGGCGGCTTCGTGGTGTGGCGCAATGGCCGCACTTCCGTGTTCCGCAGCCCGGATCAAATGGGATCCAATGCTCCCAATGCTCTTGCCGCCGGCACCACATTCTAAGCTTATGAAATTTTCTAGCCAATCGCCCGCCCGCGGCTTCACCCTGATCGAAACCGTCATCGCCATCGGCGTGCTCGCGGTGCTGCTCACCGGCTTCATGATGGTCTTCGCCCCGGCCGCCGCCGGCATCAAGCAGTCCATCAGCGTCCAAGACGCCGACCGCCTGTCGTCCACCCTAGAGCAGGAACTGGTCACTTGGCGCACTGGCAATCCGGGAACCACCGGGTTTGACAAGGCCTTCAGCCTGATCACGAGCGCCAAGACGGCGAGCACCGCGCTGCTCATCTATCAATACCGTGCGGATCTCGCCGGCACGAAGCGCGCGGATGGCACGCTGCCGCCCATGACGAACATCACCGGCAAGGTGGCTGGCAAGGACTATGTGCTGGTCCCCATGCTCCGCCAAAAAAGCGATGGTCTGTTCACTGCGGACCTGCCCGCCATCGACGGCGGCATCTATCTGGTGAAATGCACGCCGCTCTACTTCAAGAGTGGCGCGCTGACGCTCGGCACTCCCGGCACCATCACCGATCTGAAAGGCGGTGCCGCTGCTGCCAACGCTGCGGCCTATCCCGAAGCGGTGATCCCGTTTGCCGCGGATTTCTACACTTTGCCGGCTAAAGCCAAGTCATATCTCGAAAACAAATTCACGGACTTTTTCACCACCCCGAAAACCCCGGTGTTCACGCGCAACCTGGCGGTCCGCCGCTAATCCACCCACTCCAACCCAGCGATGAATTTCCAACGGCCCCAGACCATCCAACGCGCCTTCACCCTGGTCGAGCTGCTGGTGGCCATGACCATCACCACCATCATCGTCACGGTGCTGGTCTCGATCACGTCCCTCGCCATGGACACCTGGAACCGCAGCCGCTCCGAACTGCGCGCGGCCCGCCAGGCCAAATCCATGGTGGACAGCATGGCCAATGACTTCGAGTCGCTGGTCACCCGCCGCGGCAACACCAACGAATGGCTCTCGGCCGTCATCGACCCGAATCTATCAACACTCGGCCCGGCGAGCCTGAAGAGCGCCAATGCTTCCAGGCTGGTGTTTTTCACCGCCGCCACGGACCGTTACAACGGCGACATTGGCGTGGCGGGAAAAGACCTCGGCGGTGACGTCTCGTGCGTGGGCTATCAATTGTTGTATCAAAATCCATTCACTCTAAGCTCAGCCGCCACTGCGGGCTCGGATTACAACACCTTCGTATTGTATCGCCTGCTGGTGAATCCCAATGACACCTTCACCAATTTGCTGGGAAAGGCAGGTATCTCCCCCCTGCAGCCACTCAATACGGTATTCACGGGCACGTTGTCCCAAGCCGGTAACTTCGTCTGCGAAAACATTTCCCAGTTCTCGCTCACCTTTCATGTGCAGGTGGCGACGACCGCCACCCCGCCCGTCATCAGCGATGTGCCGGTCACGATGGGTGGCTCCGTCACCAAGTTCCGAATCCTCGGATCGCAGATCGATACGGATTATTCCGGCCCCTCGTCCGCGTTGGTGCCTGCGGGCCGCGTCACGGGCATCGAGATCGCCGTGACCATCATCTCGGATTTGGGAATCGACCAGCTCAAGAAGCGCACCTTCAGCGATGCAACGGCGAAAGCCAAGTTCCTCGGCCAGAATTCCTACCAGTATAGCAAGCGGGTGCAGGTGCCGAACATGTGACCAGGTGGGCTAGTGTTTCTCCAGGTGGCGCGCTCTCGCCGAGAGCGCATGCCCATGAGCCGCCCCGGATCCGCCCGCCATGGCCGATTCGGCACGACCTCGACTTTTCGCATATACCCCCACCCACATGCGGCCTCATCGAGGCCGCGCCACCAGTTGGCTATCAAAACGGCACCCGGGAACTCCCCAGGTGGCGCGCTCGCGCCGAGAGCGCATGCCCATGAAGCGCCCCGGATCCGCCCGCCATGGCCGATTCGGCACGACCTCGACTTTTCGCATATACCCCCACCCACATGCGGCCTCATCGAGGCCGCGCCACCTGAACCTCGATCACAGCGCGCCGAAGCGGCGGTGGCGGTGCTGGTATTCGTGGACGGCCTCGACGAAGTCGTTACGGCGGAAGTCGGGCCAGAGTTTTTTGACGATGACGATCTCGGCGTAGCTGATCTGCCAGAGCAGGAAATTCGAGACGCGCATTTCGCCCGAGGTGCGCAGCAGCAAATCCGGGTCAGGGATGCCTGCGGTCTGGAGGCGCGAGGCAAACAGCGCGCTGTCGATGGCCGCGGGGGCCAGCACGCCGGCCGCCGCATCCTCGGCCAGCGAGCGCGCGGCGGCGACGATTTCCTCGCGCCCGCCATAGGAGAGCGCCAGCACCAGGGTCATCGCACCATGCCCGGCGGTGCGCGCCATGATCTTTTCTAACAATGCATGGGTCTTCGCAGGAAGCCTCTCGAGCTGGCCGATGGCGAGCAGGCGGATTTGCTGTTGGTCGAGGTCTTTGGCTTTCTCAGCCAGGAAACGGTCCAGCAACGCCATCAGCGCCTTGACCTCGGCGGCCGGGCGGTTCCAGTTTTCCGAGGAAAACGCGTAGAGTGTTAGATACTCCACGCCCAGTTCGATGCAGGTGTCGGTGATTTCGCGCACCGATTCCGCGCCGGCGCGGTGACCCTCGCGGCGCGGCAGCCCGCGTTCTTTCGCCCAGCGGCCGTTGCCATCCATGATGATGGCGACGTGGCGCGGGATTTTCGGGAAGGCGGACATAAGGTTAGAGACAGGGACTGATGGGAAGGATGGGGCCTATAAGCCTAGACAGGAAAATAGAAACGGGGGATTACACGGATTTAACGGATTATTAGAGAGTTATGAAAATTGACGCGCTAACCCGCGGGGTGGGCTTGAAGTCTGATAGAACACTGTAATCTCCTCCGTGAAATCCGTTACAATCCGTATAATCCGTGGTAAAAAGAGCCACTCAGGAGTTTGTGATTTTCCTTTGCGGGATAAGTCCTACGCAGCCTATTCGACCACCAGCGTCTGCTTGCGGTCCGGGCCCACGCCCACAAAGGCGATCGGCGCGTCGCACAGCTCGCCCAGGCGTGCTAGATAACGCTGCGCCCGCTCCGGCAGTTGCGCGTAACTCGCGCAGCCCGTGGTGTCGCTCTGCCAGCCGGGCATCGCCTCGTAAACCGGCACCGCCCGCTCCCAGGCCGAGCGGTCGGCGGGGGGCAGCGTGTGGAGCTCGCCGTCGATGTCGTAGCCGGTGCAAATCTGCAGGGTGGCGTAGGCGTCGAGGCCGTCCACATTGGTGACGGCCAGGCCGGTGACGCCATTGACCATGCAGGCAAAGCGCAGCAGCACCGTGTCCAACCAACCGCAGCCGCGCGGCCGGCCGGTGGTGGCGCCAAATTCGCGGCCGAGGCCGTGCAGGTAATCCGAGAGTCCCTCGTCGCAGGTGGGAAAGGGCCCCGAGCCGACCCGGGTGGTGTAGGCCTTGCACACGCCGACCACCGCATCGATGGCCGTGGGCGGCAGGCCGGAGCCGGTGCACGAGCCGCCGGAGGTGGTGTTGGATGAGGTGACGAACGGATAAGTGCCGAAGTCGATGTCCAGCAATGTGCCCTGAGCACCCTCAAAGAGCAGGCTTTTGCCGGATTTCCAAGCGGCATGCAGCACCGCAATGGTGTTGGTGAGATGCGGGCGCAGGCGCTCGAAGGCCGTGTACACCTCCTCGATGACCTGCTCCGCGTCAAAAATCCTTAGATCGTAGCGGGCCAGCACTTCGTTGGCTTCGGCCACCCGCCGGGTGATCTGGGCGGCGGCGAACGGCCGGTCCAGCAGGTCCACCATGCGCAGCCCGCAGCGGTTGATTTTATCGGCGTAGGCGGGACCAATGCCGCGTTTGGTGGTGCCGATCTTCTGGTCGCCCAGCGCGGCTTCGCGGGCCGCGTCGAGTTCCTTGTGGAATGGCAGCACGACGTGAGCGCGGTCGGAAATGAGCAATTGGTCCGGGGTGATGGCAATGCCCTGGCCCTCGATGCGTTCGATTTCCAGCACCAGCCCGATCGGATCGAGCACCACGCCGTTGCTGATGACGTTGAGCTTCGAGTTCCACAGGATGCCCGAGGGCAGCAGGTGCAGCACGAACTTCGTGCCATCGGTGATGACCGTGTGGCCCGCGTTGTTGCCACCCTGGCCGCGAATCACCACATCCGCCGATGCGGTGAGATAATCGACGATCTTGCCTTTGCCTTCGTCCCCCCACTGGAGGCCAACTATAATGGTATTCATAATGATTTTTACCGCGAATGAACGCGAAGGAACGCGAATTATTTTAATTTAGCGCGAGAGAACGAGGCGTTCCCATTCGAGTTTTGGTTTTTTGAAATTGATGATTAGGCCGACTGGCAGACGGGTGATGCGAATATAATTGAGCATCTGCCCGCGTTCGATATCAGTGATTCGATCAATCGGTTTCGTATCGATCACAACTTGATGATACGCCATGAGATCCGGTATGAATTCTCCGACTAGAACTTCGCGCCACAGAACAGGAAACCGCAGCTGTTGTGTGAAGGGAATACCGCGAAATTGGAATTCCACAGCCAAGGCATTCTCGTAAGGCTTTTCATGAAGACCATGTCCCATGCCGTTAATGATCTCAAGCGCACACGAAACCATGGCATAAACCTCATTCCCTAAAATCAATTCGCGTTCATTCGTGTTCATTCGCGGTTCGATTTCTTGGAAGTTTCAATCAGCGCCGCGAATTCCTCGAACAAATAGCCGGCGTCGTTCGGGCCGGGAGCGGCTTCCGGGTGGTACTGCACGCAAAACACCGGCAAATCGCGGTGGCGCATGCCTTCGACGGTGCCATCGTTGAGATTGACGTGGGTGACCTCGATTTCCGGCGGCAGCGAGGCTGGATCGACCGCGAAGCCATGGTTTTGCGAGGTGATGGCAATCCGGCCGGTGCGCACGTCCTGGACCGGCTGGTTGCCGCCGCGGTGGCCGAACTTCAGCTTGAAGGTGGTCCCGCCGAAGGCGTGGGCTAACAACTGGTTGCCCAGGCAGATCCCGAAGATCGGCTTCTTGCCGATGAGCTGGCGCAGCTCCTGGTGAATGTAGCCCAGCGCGGCGGGGTCCCCGGGGCCGTTAGAGAGGAAAATCCCGTCCGGGTTTTTCGCCAGCACCTCCGCAGCCGTGGTCGTGGATGGCACCACTTCCACCTCGAAGCCCGCCTGGCGCAAACGCCGCAGAATGTTGAACTTGATCCCGAAATCAAAGGCCACGATGCGGTGGCGCAGCGGCGGCAGCTCGTCGTATGGGCCGGTGGCACCCGTCGACGGGTTAGGCAGCACCCAGCGGCGCGATTCATCCTCCCACGCGTAGGCCACCGACGTGGAAACCTCCTTGACATAGTCCATGCCCACCATCGAGGGCGCGGCCTGGGCCGCCGCGATGGCAGCCTCGCGATCGAGTTCGGTGCTCACACAGGCGCGCATCGCCCCGCGCGAACGCAGGTGCTGGGTCAGGGCGCGGGTGTCGATGCCCTCAATGCCCAGCACCCCGTGTTCTGCCAGATACTCGCCCAGCGGCTGGCTGGACCGCCAGTTGGATGGGACGGCGCACAGCTCGCCGATGACGAACGCGCGGATGTGGGGACCCTGGGATTCCGCATCCTGAGCATTGATCCCGTAGTTGCCGATCTGCGGATAGGTCATCGCCACGATCTGTCCGCGGTAGGACGGATCGGTGATGACCTCCTGATACCCCGTCATCGAGGTGTTGAAACAGATTTCACCGGTGGTGGTTGCGGTGGCTCCGAAAGCAGTTCCTTCGAAACAGCGTCCGTCTTCAAGGGCGAGAATGGCATTTATCGGCACGGCTGCGAAAGCTAGCGACCCACTCCGGCCGATGCAAGCGATTGCTCATTCCCGACCCCGGGAATCGATGACAATCGTCACCGGACCATCATTCACCAGCGCCACTTTCATCTCCGCACCAAAGATCCCGCGCCCCACCGCTTTGCCAGTTTGGGCCTCCAACGCTGCGCAAAACCCCTCATACAGCGGCTCGGACACCGCCGCTGCCGCCGCCCGGATGAATGACGGCCGGTTGCCTTTCCGGGTCGAGGCGTGCAGCGTGAACTGGCTCACCACCACAATCCCGCCGCCACTCTCGCCGACCGCCAGATTCATTTTCCCCTTGCCGTCGGTAAACAAGCGCATCTTCACCACCTTCCCGCTCAACCATTCGACGTCCTGCGCCGTGTCCCCCTCCTCAACCCCCAGCAACACCAGCAACCCCGCACCCACCCGCGCAATCTCCCGGCCATCCACATCAACGACCGCTTCAAGCACCCGCTGGATCACCGCGCGCATGGCTCATTGAGGAAATTCATGCACCCACTTTGATGCGGCGTGATGAGATCACAAGCCGGCATTTTCCTCTCCCCTCATTCTTCACTCCCGTGCGCAGTCATCGCCACGAAGGACCAGCCCGAATCCCGAAGCGATTGCAGCGATTAGCCCGGGGTCGAGGCCGCAACGCGGCCGCCCCCCCGGGTGGTGATCGCCTTAGGTGATTCGACCTCGGCCAAGGTCGAATCACAGCCTGGATAACATGGCCACCGCGCCGGTCGCTGGCACCCCTGCCGGGTGCCTAGGTGAGAACCACCCCGGGCTAAACTCCATCATCCCCATGGGATCATGGAAAGCAGTCGGCACAGGTGCGCCTCGCTGCGCGCCAGAACTCACCCAGGCGTGCGGGTCACAGCACGCAGGGACGCGTTCTCACGAACGCGCCGACATTCCAGCCAGACCCTGTTGCATCTCAGTGAGCTGTGGCATTGTTCACGCTTGTTCACGAGTTATACCCAATTTGAACAATGGACCGAATGCGCAAATCATGCGCGTGATCTGCGGTTGGAGATTGCACGGGCGGTTGCCATTCACCATGTTCGCGCCCCGCGCATGCCAGCAGAACTCAAATCCCCACCCTCCCCCACCCCGTCGTTCACCTTGCTCCAGCAGGGGGCCGCCACGGTGGACGATGTGACCCGCGCCCTGCCGCATGCGTTAGGGCCGGAGAAGAGCCTGTTGTCCTCCATGTTGCAGGACCCGCAGGAATTCATCGCCGTGGCCGTCGAGGAAAAACTCACCACCGAGCATTTCTATCTGCCGTCGCACGCGACGCTGTTTGGCTTCCTCATGGAATTGTTCGCGGGCGGCCAGGTCGTGGAACTCGTGTCGCTGGTGCAGCGCCTGCTCGACCGCGGCCTGTTAGACCGTGTCGGCGGGCCGGCCGCACTCACCGACCTCTACACCTACGCGCCGAGCCCAGGCCACTTCCGCCACCACCTGCAGCACGTGAAGGACAAGTTCGTGCTGCGCTCAATCATCCAGAATTCCAACGAGGCCATCGCCCAGGCCTACGACGCGCCGGACGAGGTGGCCACGCTGTTAGACTCGGTGGAGGCCAAGATCCTGGCCATCCGCGAGGGTTCGGAGACCAACAAGGCCATCACCATCAAGCAATCCGTGGAGGAGGTGATCCTGCAGTTTCAAAAACTGCTCGCCGGGGAACAGGGCGCGCAGGGGATCTCCACCGGTTTCGAGGAACTCGACCGGATGAGCAGCGGCCTCAAGCCCGGCGAAATGTTCGTCATCGCCGCCCGCCCGTCGATGGGCAAGACCTCGTTCATGATGAACATGGTCGAGCACATCTGCATGGACCTGGGCAAGGCGAGCATGGTGTTTTCCTGCGAAATGAGCGCCTTCCAACTGGTCCAGCGCCTCGTGTTCTCGCGCGCCAAGTTCGCCATCAGCCAGTTGTCGCGCGGCTACACCCCCAACAAGGGCGAACTCCAGCGCATCCAGCGCGTGGCCTTGGAAACCACCGCCGCCAGGCTCTTCATCGACGACACCCCGGGCATCTCGATCAACGAGCTGCGCGCCAAGGCGCGGCGCAAGAAACGCGACGAGGACATCCAGTTCATCGCCATTGACTACCTACAGTTGATGAAATCGCGCAGCAAACAGGCGGAGAACTCGCGCGAGCGCGAAATCGCGGAAATTTCCGCCGGCATCAAGGGCTTGGCCAAGGAGTTGGGCATTCCCATCGTCATCCTCGCCCAGCTCAACCGCGGCCCCGAAGGCCGCACCGGCAAAAGCCTCGGCGTGCCGCGCATGTCCGACCTGCGCGAATCCGGCGCCATCGAGCAGGACGCCGACATGGTCGGCTTGCTCTACCGCACCGCCTACTACGCCGATAGCGCCGAGGAAAAAGAGGCGGAAGCCGGCAAGGCCGAACTCGTGATGGCCAAAAACCGCAACGGTGCCACCGGCAACATCCCGCTGACCTTCGTCGCCGAGCTCATGCGCTTCGAAACCGGCCCGCCCGCCCACGATCCCCAGGGGTGAGCGGCGCGGGACAAAAATGTGATCCTGGACATGAAGAGTGCCGCGGTGGACCTCAAGGAGGGGCGCAATCCGTCCGCCCACGCAGATGGTGAGCCGATTTGCAGCCAACATGGCGTCTCCATCGACATTTCATCCTCACGGCGGACGGATTGCGCCGCTCCTTGATTTTTTTGTCCCGCACCCAGGGGTGATCGGAAGATCGGAATGCCCTCGACGGCGCGGCGCGCGGCGGCTAAACGGACCGCCGCATGCCGCGCCCGCAACCCGGACAACGGTGGATCTCCACCTCCGAACCTTCCCTCGGCCTGGGCGTGGTCCGGGCCGTCGCCGGCCAGATCATCACGATCCTCTACCCGGCCGCCGAACAAACCCGCGCCTACGCCATGGAATCCGCGCCGCTGGTGCGCGTGAGCTTCAGCCCGGGCGACTCCATCAGCGGGCGCGACGGCCGCGATCTAACCATCGAGCGGGTGGCTGCCGACCATGGAATTCTAATCTATCACGGCGGCGGTCGCGAGCTCGTCGAGACGGATTTGCTCGATTCGCTCCACTTCAATCATCCGGAAAAGCGCCTGCTCGCCGGCCTCGGTGACCCGCCGCGCGACTTCGACCACCGCCTCCAGGCCCTGGAATGGAACACCCGCATCCGCCAGGCACCCTCGCGCGGCTTCACCGGCGCGCGCATCGACCTGCTGCCCCACCAGCTGGCCATCGTCGCGGAAACCGCCGGGCGCCTGCACCCGCGGGTCCTGTTAGCCGATGAGGTGGGCCTCGGCAAAACCATCGAGGCCTGCCTGATTTTGCACCGCCTGCATCTCACCGGGCGCGCCGCGCGGATCCTCATCCTGGTGCCCGAAGCGCTCGTCCACCAGTGGTTCGTGGAGTTGCTGCGCCGCTTCAATCTGCTCTTCGCCCTCTACGATGACGCCCGCTGCGCAGCGATCCAGGCGAACGATGCCGCCTCCAATCCGTTCCACGACTCCCAGCTCATCCTCGCCGCCACCGATTTTCTAACCGGCCAGCCGCAGCGCGCCGCCCAGGCCCGCGCCGCCGGATTCGACCTGCTGATCGTGGACGAGGCCCACCACCTCGAATGGTCGCCTGGCGCGCCGTCCGCAGCCTATGCCATGGTCGAGGCCCTGGCGCGGGCCATCCCGTCGCTGCTCTTGCTGACCGCCACCCCGCAACAACTCGGCCCCGCCGGCCACTTCGCCCGACTGAGGCTGCTAGACCCGGACCGCCACGCGGATCTCGAGGTGTTTTTGGCGGAAACCCGCGCCTACGCCCCGCTGGCGGCGGCCGTGGACGCTCTGACTACCGGCGGCCTGCCGGCGGGCCTAGACGCCTTCGCAGACCGCTCGCCGCGCGCGGCCGCGCATCTGGCGGCATTGCGTGCCGGCGACTCCGAGGCCCGCGCGCCGCTCATCGCCGAGTTGATCGACTCCTTTGGCACCGGGCGCGTCCTGTTCCGCAACACCCGCGACCAACTCACCGGATTCCCCATCCGCCAGCCCCACCTCTATCCGTTAGATCGCGGCGCGTCTCCTTACATCTGGCTGGCAGGGTTGCTGCGCTCGCTGCCCGCGCCCGACAAGATCCTGCTCATCACCGATTCGCCCGCCGCCGCCATCGCGGTGCAGGAAAAACTGCTGGAGCGCATCCAGGTGGCGTCCAGCCTGTTCCACGAGGACCTCAGCCTGCTCCAGCGCGACCGCAACGCGGCGTGGTTCGCCGATCCGCAAGGCGCGCGCATCCTGATCTGCTCGGAAATCGGCAGCGAGGGCCGTAACTTCCAGTTCGCCCGCCACCTGATCCTCTTCGGGCTGCCGCGCGATCCCGAGTTGCTCGAACAACGCATCGGCCGCCTCGACCGCATCGGCCAGAGCGGCACCATCCATATCCATGTTCCCTACGGCGTGGGTAGTAGCTCCGAAACCCACGCCCGCTGGCTCCACGAGGGGCTCGATGCCTTCAGCCGCCCGCTCAAGGGCGCCACCACCCTGGCCACCACCCTGCTCCCCGAACTCGACGCGCTCCAGAACGCCGCCCCGGACCCGGAACCATTCTCGCGCTTCCTGGAGCGCACCCGCGAGCTCAAGGCCGCCGTCGCCCGCAAACTGGCCACCGGCCACGACCGGTTGCTAGAACTTGGCGCGCCCGCCCCGCAGCAAGCCGCAGAGTTGTTAGCCAGCCTGCGCTCCGCGGCGGACGACCCCCGCTTCGATCGCTTCGTGGTGCGGCTCTTCGACCGCCTCGGGCTCGATGTGAGCGACCACTCGCGGCGCAGTTATCATTTCCACCGCGGCCACCGCCACAGCGAGGCCTTCGCCGAGCTGCCGCCCGGCGGCCTGTCCGCCACCTTCGAGCGCTCCACCGCGCTGGCCCGCGAGGACCTCGCGTTTCTAACGGCCGACCACCCGCTCTTCCTCGGAGCCCTGGAACACCTCCTCGACAGCACCTCGGGCAATGCCGCCTTCTGCCAGTGGCCCTCCGGCGCGGGCAAGGCCGTGCTGCTGGAATGCGCCTTCGTGCTGGAGGTCATCGCCCCCACCCGCCTGCACCTCGACCGCTTCCTGCCGCCCAGGGTCGTCCGCATCCTCGTCGATCACCGTGGCGAGCCGTTAGACACGCCGCTGCCCGCCGCGCTGCTCGTCGCCGGAGACTCCCGCCGACTCGTCAGCCAGCCCACTTTCCGCCGCGAGCTCTTTCCCAAAATGCTAGCCGCCGCCCGCGCGCTCGCCACCACCGCCGCCGAGCCACCCGCCGAAGCCGCCCGCCAACTCGCCGCCCGCGCCCTCGACGCAGATCTTGCGCGGCTAGCCGACCTCGCCACGCGCAACCCGCAGGTGTCGGCCGGCGAGCTCGCCGCGCTGCGCGCCTGCCGCGAGGAAACGCTTGCCGCGCTGCGCGCCCCGCGGCTGCGCCTCGATGCCCTGCGCCTCGTTTGGCGAACCTAGGTCCGCTTTGCACTTGAATCCACCCGACATCTCACGCCGCGTGTTTGACTCATTCGGGGCGTATCCCATCATCCACTGAGGCGAGCCCTACCGCCCCGAGCACCTACCGCCCCGAGCACCTACCGCCCCGAGCACCTACCCACCCGCGCGGCGACCGCCGTCTGGGACGCCCAGCTCAAAAAAGCTCAATGACCTGGCGGGCCTCCTGACGCTGACCATGCCCGTGCTAGTTCCAGGCGGGCCTTTGATTTTCCGGACACATGGTCCTATCCCGCAAGCCGTGCCGTCCACCTCGCCCCGATGAATACCGCCCGCAACGCCAGCCGAACTCAAAGTGGCCGCCCCGCGCCAGATTCATCGACATAACTCTGCCGTTTATCTCAACATAGATGAGACTGTTCTATTGGACCGGGGCCATCGCGGCGCTTCTGACTGGGTTTCCTTGCTTGGCTCGTTCGGCGGCGCTTGAGGCGTTGATGACCCACAGTGGTCCCTCCTCTACCACGGGTGCTACAACGTCCGCCCGCCACATGCACCGCCGCCTCTACATCCGCCCGGCCAGAAATGACGCCCACCTGTCATCACGGAACCGCTTGCTGTACGCGGTCTTGGCGGTCGCGGTGGTTGCTGCCGGACTGCTGTGGCGTTCGAGCATCATGTCCATGACTCCCTTCCTTTCAAAGCATGGCGGTGACGAGTTGTGGGCGCTGAGGGGGTTCGTGGGATTTGGCTTCCTGCTCCCCCGCACGTCCACGCTGACGCTCGCCCTGTTGGCGCTGACATTCTCGTGGGCAGTCGAATTTTCGCAGCTTTACCATGCACCGTGGATTGACGCCGTGCGTTCCACTCTGCTCGGACGATGGGTGTTGAGATCCACCTTCAACTGGCCTGACCTGTCCGCCTACGCGTTGGGTGTTGGACTGGGTGCGTGGGTGGAGTGGATGTTCCGGGGTCAATCGGAGTGAAAAACGATCCACGGCAAGGCTTTGGGGATTCCACCGGGACCCGCACTTAGCGACCGCCGGCAGCCGGTAAAGCAAAGCGGTCCGACGGATCATCCCAGGGAAAACCCAATAACCCCGGGGCATCTCAGTCGGACCGCCTGTTGTCTTGCGACATGGATAGAAACGCGCCGGGGGCAGCTATTTTTCTGCAAATCTGCCCCCTTCCGGCGGGGTGGGCAGTCGGCACTACACATCTCAGTGCTTGGAATTGCGGTTCCGCTCATCGACCTGGCTGTTGAGCGTGCAGAAGTCGTAGAGCCACCCGAATCCGAACAAGCCGCCGCTAAGCAACCACAAGATGCCGCTGCCGATTTTGCCGATATACATCCGGTGAATGCCGAGGTATCCCACGAACATCTGAAGAAGCCACGCCACGGAATAATCGTATTGGCCGGTGGTGAATCGGCGGTTGGCTTCGTCGTTCATGCCAGGAATGAGAAACGCATCCACGAGCCAGCCGACCCCGAGCAGCCCGGCGGTAAACAACCAGATCACGCCGGTCACTGGGCGTCCGTAGTAAAACCGGTGTGCGCCGGTGAAGCCGAACAGCCAGAAGAGGTAGCCGATCAACCGGTTGTGTGTGACTGAGCCCTGCGTGTTCATGACTGAGTCCTACTCACTTGCCGGCCTGGGCGCGAGAGGGAATGTGGATCACGCGGGTTCCGCCGAGTGTCGGTGCAACCCGCAAAGACAAAGCGGCCCGACGGATCATCCCAAGGGAAAACCCAATAACCCCGGGGCATCTCAGTCGGACCGCCTGTTGTCTTGCGACATGGATAGAAACGCGCCGGGGGATCCCATTTGTCTGGAAATCGAAGCTCTGTTCCGCCAGCTACCGGATGAACTCAAGTGCTGCTTGCGCCTTGGTCCCGCCCAGCCATCATGCACGGCATGTTCCTGCGCTTGCTCGCCCTGGTGGCCGTTCTCACACAACCGCTTTGCGCGGCACCCCGGACACCGCAGACCCCGGACGAAATCGCCAGGCAGATCCTCGCGCCGTTGTTGGACCCGGCCAAGGTGGCGACTCTCAAGGGTGACCGGCCCGCGAACCCTCGGCTCTACAAAGTCCTCTACTGGCTGGAGACCGCACGTGAGATGGGTGGGGACGTCGGCACGGTCATCGACACGGCGCAGGCCATGACGGGCTCCAGCGGCACGCCGGCGGCCAAGGCGGACCTGCTGGCGATCCTCAGCAACCGGACGAAGTTACAGACCTTCGGATGCCTCACGCCGGACGGCATGGCCAAGCTCAGGAAAGGCGGCTCGCCGGAAATCACCCAGGGCGAACACGCCGGGGATTTCATCGCGCTGGACCACATCCTGCCACGCTCCGTGGTGCCCGAGTTGGCGGCCCGTTTCTACAATCTGGAAGCGCTGCCCGCCCGGGTCAACCTGGCCAAGTCTGACAAGATCGGCCAACGGGAACTGGATCTTGCGCGTCAGTGGAATCATGCAGGATTGCTATCATCTCCCGGCTTGAGGGCGGTCGAGGTGGTGGTGGAGTAGGCCAAGGCGGCGACCCACACCACGCCCGCCGTGGACGTCGAGAAGCACCAGCGGCTGGATGCCGCGCTCGACAAGCTGCGAGCCCGCTACGGGCGCAAGGTGATCTACTTCGGCAGCGTGCAGGAGAGTCGGGACGAAGCGCCCATGCGAATCAGTTTTACACACATCCCGGAACTGGGGCTGGAGCAGGATTGAGGGGCGTCCGCCAGCGCCACGAGACCGTCAGCCGGATTATTCCGCCAAGCCTTTCGCATGAACATCCTCCCCGGTACAAACCACGAGCATCGGCCGACAACAGACCTCGCAATCGTAGTCGAATTCCGTCGGCAGCTCATCCGGAGGCGGGACGGCGACCTCGAACACCTCAAAACACGTCGGACAGGTGACTTCGGCGAATTCCATCCGTCAGCTTCGCACGATAGCGCTGCGGATCAACCGCGAAGTGTCGCCAATGCCTGTTGGCTCGGTGGCAGCGCGCTAGAATCCCGCCCACCATGACCACCTCCTCTGCTGTCAGCGATTCATCCGCTCGCGGTGGTTTCCCTTCATGGTGAACGACCATTGCCAGCCGTTGGAACACCTCGGGACGTATCACAGCTCGTGCCCCCGCCCATTCGTCGGCCAGGCGAGGTTCGGATATTTGTGGCCCGTCCAATACGAGGATCCCTCTGCGGATGGGATTCGCAGCCGTAACCCCGGTAAATGGCTCGCCTCCCAGCCATGGGCGACGACAGTTTTCTCATCCGCGTCGCCTACGGTCGATTCCAAAAAAGTTCGCCCATGGGCAAGACTCTAGCGGAACGCCACCTGCAACCGCTCACCTTCCACGACCACGCCCGCCTCAGGCCGGACCCGGCGCACTTCCTATGGCACCGCGGCAAGCACCGGATCTGATTTCGGCGTTTCCGTTTTCAGCGTTTGCCTTCGGCTATGCCAGTTTGGACTTCGTCATGATTTTCAAAGTTCACTAGCGCTCACTCCGCGTTCAGCTTTTATTCCCCATATGGCCGACGTCTTCACACCGGAAAAACGCTCCGAGTGAGGTGGACGCGCAAGGTCACGTTGTCGGGTTCAGCATCATGGGCGTGAGCCGGTTCAGAAAAGACACGCCTCTGGAAGCCGAACTCGCCCCGGCTTGAGCACAGGTAGGGATACAGAAGTTTGCTGCATGAGATTAGCGGAACAGGGAATCGAGGTCGGCGAGCAGCGATTGCACGAGGTCCGCGCCGCGGAGTTCGGTGGTGGTTCTCCAGCCGTGGGTGGCGGCGACGCGGTCGATGGCGGGTTTGAGCGAGTCCAGCGCGTCGCGGACCTTGATGGCTTGGAAGTGTTCGGACTTCGCGTCAAGACCGGCAATGGAGAATATTTCCTCCATGCGGGCGAGGATGGCGAAGAGCGGCATCCAGTCAAGCCAGACGGGAAAGACGCGTTCGTCCTTCGGGCTGCGGTGAGGCGCGAGCAGGAAGCGCCAGGAGTCCCCGATGACCCGGTAGATTTTCTCCCGGCCCTGCCGCGAGGACAGGATCTGGCAGGACTCCTCCATTTCATTGAGGGTGAGCTGGACGGACTTGATGAAATAGCCGGTGTCCCGGGCGATGGCGGTGGGATTGCCGCTGCCATGGACTAGCAGCCAGGCGAAAATCTCCGCCCGGGCGTTCACACCGAAGAATGCCCGCAGGAGGAAGATCAGGTTTCCCCGCACCCTGGCATCCGGCGGCTTGCTCATGCCGCGATGCTCCACCGGACTGCGCAGCAGACCGGCTGCCCTGAAATCGGGATCGGGCTCGCCGTATACCGGTAGATAGCCGTCGGTTGCGTTGAAAAACAAGGGTTCCGGCCCGGCATCCGTGGCGGCGGGTCGGCCGATGCCGCGCCATTTCCGGAGGACGGATTGTTTGCCGAGAATGCCGGCGATGGCGGCCAGCACTCGGCCATCGCCGAGGCCGGGCCATTGTTCGTGGAGGGATTGCAGGCGCAGGACATTGATCCGGCGTCCGTAGCGGACCAACCAGTCGAGCGACTCATCCATCAGGCGCGGGTCGTGGCGACCGAAGCGCGTGGTGGCGAGCACCAGAGCCTCGGGATCGATCATCCAAGCATCGCCAGAGCGCGCGGAACCGGCGACGCCGATGGAGGACCACTGGTGCCAGAGAAAATTGACGGCCAATTCGTCAAGGTGCCGTCTGATATCGGGAAAGGAGAGTATCATGTCCAAGGTGGTTGAGAACGCCTTCGAGCTTCGGGTGGGTGGTTTGTCCGAGGATTTCATTCAGGATCCAATCGAGGTGACGGCGGGTTTCCTCCTCGGTGGGTTGAAGGGCTGTGAGGTCCGTCAGATCGCGGGGCTCGTCCCGATCCAGCGCCGCGTGGAGCTTGAGCAGGATGAGCCCGTCGCGGCGGATGAAGCTGACTCTGAGCCGGGAACCGTAAGTGTGGGTGTCGACACTCCACCAGATCAATTCCGGCAACTGGTCCCGCCCAAGGATGAGGGACATGGAGTTGTTGAGCCAGTTCGGGGCCAGATCCAGTTCCCTCGCCACCCGGTCGGCGGCTTCGGTGAGCGCCTCGGGGAATGGATGGGCGCGTGTGTCACCCCCGTCCAGGGCGATCACATCGACGTCGTGAGTGTTGCGGGAGGTGATTTTCTGTGCCAGCAACGCGCTCCCGCCCGCTACCACGAGCGAAATGGAAACGCCGGATTCCTCAAGCAGAGCGCCGAGGAGGTCCAGTGCCTCATGCAGTTGGTTTTCGGAAAACTCGCTCATGAAGTAGTGTCATTCTATCCCTAATTGGACTATTTTGCAAGGTTTTTGAATTGAATTCTAATGAATTCGATTTGTCCCTAAACGAAACACTGTGGGAAGCCAGGTCTCCCGCGCCACTGGAGCGGGTCATGGAACAAGCCGCAGCGTCCCGTCAATTCATCGCCGAGTGGCGGGCCAAGGACTTGCCGGATCTGCCAAACACACTCCGTTCCCCCAATGCCCTATGAATGATACCCGCTGGCTCGGCAAGCTCTTCTGCTTGCTCCAGATGTCGGTCATGGCTCACTCCCACCAATAGTGGAGCTATACAATAGACAGAAGTCGAGGGCATTGCAACCAGGGCATCCGCGTCGCGGGGCCGCCATCGGCTCAAACCTCCACCGTCTCCAAGGTTTCATAGAGTGCGGCGATGTGTTTCGACGCCACGCGGAACTGACTGCGCTTCTTCGATGTAGGCTTCCCTGATGAAGCGTGCTCCAGCTTGATGCCTGGGTCGTAATAGACAGTGCCCGCCGCCAGCGCCTTGAGCAACAGCAACCCATCCGTCTTTTGCGCCAGCCGAATGCGACCGCCGTATGAATACTTCCAGTGCGGTTTTGTTTGCCGCATGGACGGCACATACACCGCTCGCGTGTGCTTGCGCGACCAGTGAGCCAACAACCCGCTGAACGCCCATGAAGCGGCCACCTCGCCCGCGTCGCTCACCAGCGCGATGGCCCCGCTCGCATCGAATTTTCAGATGATTTGAACAGGAACAAACGGAGGGGCTGACGCGCCGGTCTTTCGCTAAATATCCTGATCTCCTTGGCCTTGAAATGGAAAATGGATAGCTGCGGCATCCTCTGTTTCCTCGCGTGAAAAACTCTTTTCAGTAGCTGTGGCGTCTCGCCGCAGGCCGTCCAAGGAGCGTCTCGCTCCGAATCATCCCCGGCACCCAAAGCAGTTGCCCTCCGCATCCATAATCCGCCCATCCGGCAACACCTCAACCTCGACCACATACTCCGAGACCGAGACCGCATCTTCAAAATCACGCTCCCCATCGTGAAACTCCTGGAGCCGCGTCATAATCGCATCGACAATTTCACGCTGTGCTTCCAATTCTGACGGGAAAACACAGATCCGTTCACTCTCGTTGCTCCCATCCGTCGAAATAACTTCTGTCACGGACGGAACCGATCCCAGACAAAGGGTGTCGATGAAAATGCAGTAACCGCGCTGATTCATGACTGCGCCTCCATCTGGCTTTGGATGTTATTGACGATCGTTTCATAACAGGCCGCGAGTTCGTCGAGAAGCTGCCCCAGGTCAGGTTTATCCAGTTCGTTCCTGTATATTTTTCCCATAGCTGGCAAAAATACCTGGCCAGGTTGGACACCGAAAACAAGGTTAATTTTCTGCTTTTTGTCAGAGACCCCCGCCGTCTGCTCATCCGCCAACCCTTGCCGCCTGATACAAATCCCACGGCATCGGAACATCCAATTTCCAGTGGCAGGTGATTGGTCGTTCCCCATGGAAATCGCCAATCTTCGCGGGACCAAGATAAACGAAAGGCATCGTGACTCCAAATTCCTGTTTCACCAACCGGGCGAAGACAAGGATCGTATAACCGTCCTCATCATGCCCGGTTAGATGACGACCAGCTTGTGAATCCAGCGTCGTGTTGTTCTGGGACTGCCAATGAATCAACTCCCGGCTGACCGGATAATCCTGATACATTGTCGAAGGCGAAAAATCCTTCTCGGATTTTTGAAACGTCATCAACAAGACATAAGTCTT
>Ga0209499_1000513_pt1 | contig 28421 bp, 24 predicted proteins | sample C_130208_EF_Meta_FD_187306 | JGI IMG/M metagenome (GOLD analysis project Ga0209499, IMG submission 187306) | Freshwater microbial communities from Lake Croche, Canada to study carbon cycling - C_130208_EF_MetaG (SPAdes) (version 2) | ecosystem: Environmental > Aquatic > Freshwater > Lake... | reverse complement strand
AGTCACGCCTGTAGGACCTGTAGTGCCTGTAGGAGCCGTTGGACCTGTTGCACCAGTTGGGCCTGTAGTACCTGTGGGGCCTGTTCTACCGGTTGGGCCAGTGGTTCCAGTAGAACCCGTAGGGCCTGTTGCACCCGTTGGGCCGGTAGGGCCTGTTGCACCCGTAGGGCCTGTTGTGCCAGTAGGACCCGTGACACCTGTAGATCCCTGAGGCCCTAGTGCTCCTGTCACACCTGTAGAACCCTGCGGTCCCTGTGATCCTTGTGTTCCTACTACACCTTGTGGTCCCTGATATCCTTGTAATCCTTGTGAGCCTATTGAGCCCTGTGGTCCCTGGTATCCCTGGCTGCCATTCGCGCCTTGGGGCCCCTGGTATCCTTGTAATCCATTTGAGCCTACTGACCCCTGTGGTCCTTGTGATCCTTGTGGTCCTTGTGCACCTATTGAACCCTTTCCTCCTGCCCCGCCTGTATTACCAGTACTTCCTGTAGCACCAGTATCTCCTATAGAACCAGTATCACCTGTAGGTCCAGTAGGACCATTACCAACAGGCCCAATTGGACCCGTTGAACCTGTTGGACCAGTATCACCTGTCGAACCAATTTCACCTGTAGGTCCAGTTGATCCAAAAATCGGCAGAGACGTTTGAATACGAGATATGGATGTTCCACCGAAAAATAATGTAATATTAGCTCCACCAGGATTGGTTGTACTCCCATTGATTAGCACGACCAACTTATTTGCAACATCTACAAAATTATAAAATGGTATATATTGTGGCGAACTATACGCTCCTTTGGCATTTGCAGGTACATTTACGCCAGGATAATTTAATCCTTGAACGATTGTAGTTACAAGATTGCCTGATAGATCCACTTCCCAAATATCATATGTAATATGAACATTAGCACTAGTAAAAAAGTATGTTGTAAAATTCCATTCGCCTTCAGGAATAAAATTATAATTGAAGACTGAAATAGGCGTTGATAAGTAAACTAGAGCTACTGGGGCGCCATAGTTTATTCCTGTGAAATAACTATTCTCGAGGGCGCTTGGGTAAAGAGACAAACCGCCGATGTCGCCGCCATTCTCAAGTGTCATATACAAATTAATACCTGCTGAAATACCTGGTATACCTTCTGGACCTGTAGGCCCTGTATCACCTGTATCACCGGTTGAGCCTGTTGGACCTGTTGGGCCTGTTGGTCCTGTTCGGCCTGTAGGACCTGTTGGACCTGTTGTTCCTGTAGGACCTGTTGGACCTGTTGGGCCTGTTGGTCCTGTAGGACCTGTTGGGCCTGTGGTTCCAGTTGGTCCAGTAGGACCCGTTGGGCCTGTTGTTCCTGTGGTGCCTGTTGGGCCTGTTGGGCCTGTAGGACCTGTGGTGCCTGTAGGACCTGTGGTGCCTGTTGTACCCGTTGTGCCTGTTGGTCCTGTTCGGCCCGTTGGACCTGTAGTTCCTGTAGGACCTGTTGCACCAGTATCGCCAGTTACACCAGTTCTACCTGTAGGTCCTGTAGGCCCTGTGGCGCCAGTCGTGCCTGTTGGGCCTGTTGGCCCTGTGGTGCCTGTTGTGCCTGTTGGGCCTGTTGGACCCGTAGTTCCTGTAGGACCTGTTGCACCAGTATCGCCAGTTACACCAGTTCTACCTGTAGGTCCTGTAGGTCCTGTGGCACCAGTTGTGCCTGTTGGTCCTGTAGAGCCTGTCATGCCAGTAGGTCCTGTCGGGCCAGTAGCACCTGTTGTACCTGTTGGACCTGTTGGCCCTGTGATGCCTGTTGGGCCTGTTGGGCCTGTCGATCCAGTTGTGCCTGTTGGGCCTGTAGAACCCGTTGAGCCAGTTATACCTGTTGGGCCTGTAGCACCAGTTCTGCCAGTTGGACCCGTTGTGCCAGTAGGTCCTGTCGCACCAGTATCACCTGTTACACCTGTTGTTCCTGTGGGTCCAGTAGGTCCAGTGGATCCAGTTGTGCCTGTGGGCCCAGTTCGGCCTGTAGGTCCTGTCGGTCCAGTAGATCCAGTTGTGCCTGTAGGCCCTGTCGCACCAGTATCACCTGTTACACCTGTTGTTCCTGTGGGTCCAGTAGGTCCAGTGTATCCAGTTGTACCCGTAGGTCCAGTTCTACCTGTAGGTCCTGTTGGGCCAGTGGCTCCAGTTGTGCCTGTAGGTCCTGTCGCACCAGTATCACCAGTTACACCTGTTGTTCCTGTGGGTCCAGTAGATCCAGTGGATCCAGTTGTACCTGTGGGTCCAGTTCTACCTGTAGGCCCTGTTGGGCCAGTGGCTCCAGTTGTGCCTGTAGGTCCTGTAGCACCAGTATCTCCTGTTACACCTGTTCTACCTGTAGGTCCTGTTGGTCCAGTGGCTCCTGTTGTGCCTGTAGGACCTGTTGCACCAGTATCACCTGTCACACCTGTTCTACCTGTAGGGCCTGTTGGTCCAGTAGATCCAGTTGTACCTGTAGGACCTGTAGAGCCAGTATCTCCTGTTACACCAGTTCTACCTGTAGGTCCTGTTGGTCCAGTGGCACCTGTTGTACCTGTAGGTCCTGTGGGGCCTGTTGAACCGGTTGGGCCTGTTGATCCTGTCGGTCCTGTAGGTCCTGTGGCGCCTGTTGTGCCTGTTGGGCCTGTAGGTCCTGTTGTGCCGGTTTGGCCTGTTGGTCCCGTAGCACCTGTTGTACCTGTAGGTCCTGTGTAACCAGTAGTTCCTGTAGGACCTGTGGTTCCAGTTGTGCCTGTTGGCCCTGTTGGCCCTGTGTTACCAGTAGTTCCTGTAGGGCCTGTTGTGCCGGTTGGGCCTGTTGGTCCAGTGGCACCTGTTGTGCCTGTTGGGCCTGTAGGTCCTGTTGTGCCGGTTGGGCCTGTTGGTCCAGTGGCACCTGTTGTACCTGTAGGTCCTGTGTAACCAGTAGTTCCTGTAGGACCTGTGGTTCCAGTTGTGCCTGTTGGCCCTGTTGACCCTGCGGCGCCAGTAGTTCCTGTTGGGCCTGTAGCTCCTGTTGTGCCTGTAGGTCCTGTTGCACCTGTTGTGCCTGTGGGGCCTGTTGGACCTGTTGTGCCGGTTGGGCCTGTTTTACCAGTAGGTCCTGTTGCACCAGTATCACCTGTAACACCTGTTGTTCCAGTAGGTCCAGTAGATCCAGTGTATCCAGTTGTACCCGTAGGTCCAGTTCTACCTGTAGGTCCTGTTGGGCCAGTGGCTCCAGTTGTGCCTGTAGGTCCTGTTGCACCAGTATCACCTGTTACACCTGTTGTTCCTGTGGGTCCAGTAGATCCAGTGTATCCAGTTGTACCCGTAGGTCCAGTTCTACCTGTAGGTCCTGTCGGTCCTGTAGCACCAGTTGTGCCTGTAGGTCCTGTTGCACCAGTATCACCTGTTACACCAGTTCTACCTGTAGGGCCTGTTGGTCCAGTGGCTCCTGTTGTACCAGTAGGTCCTGTTGAGCCAGTATCACCTGTAACACCTGTTCTACCTGTAGGACCTGTTGGTCCAGTGGCACCTGTTGTTCCTGTAGGTCCTGTCGAGCCAGTATCACCTGTAACACCTGTTCTACCTGTAGGACCTGTTGGTCCAGTGGCACCTGTTGTGCCTGTAGGTCCTGTGGGGCCTGTTGAACCAGTTGGGCCCGTTGATCCTGTAGGTCCTGTAGGTCCTGTTGTGCCAGTAGTTCCTGTTGGGCCTGTAGGCCCTGTAGTACCTGTTGGGCCTGTGGCACCCGTAGCACCTATAGGTCCAGTAGAACCTGTTATACCAGTAGGACCTGTAGGGCCTGTGGTTCCAGTTGTGCCTGTTGGCCCTGTTGGCCCTGTGGCGCCAGTAGTTCCTGTAGGGCCTGTAGCGCCTGTTGGGCCAGTCGGGCCTGTGGCACCTGTAAGACCAGTTGGGCCAGTGGCTCCTGTTGTACCGGTTGGGCCCGTTGCACCATAACCAGTTGCTCCAGTTGTACCTGTAGGACCTGTAGCTCCTGTTGTTCCGGTAGGTCCTGTTGGTCCTGTGTTGCCTGTAGTTCCTGTAGGTCCAGTAAATCCTGTATTACCGGTAGTTCCAGTTGTTCCTGTAGGTCCTGTGGAACCTGTTGTTCCAGTTGTTCCAGTGGGTCCTGTAGAACCAAAACCGGTTGATCCCGTTGAACCTGTTGTACCTGTAGGTCCAGTTGCACCATATCCTGTAGGACCAGTTGTACCCGTTGGTCCTGTTGCGCCAGTGGTTCCTGTAGGTCCAGTTGTGCCTGTTGTTCCAGTAGGTCCTGTAGAACCTGTTGTACCTGTAGGTCCTGTTGAACCTGTTGTGCCTGTGGTACCTGTTGGGCCTGTTCTGCCAGTCGGTCCAGTTGTTCCAGTAGGTCCTGTCGCACCAGTATCACCTGTTACACCTGTAGTACCAGTAGGTCCTGTTTGGCCTGTTGCACCTGTAGTACCTGTAGGACCAGTGCGGCCAGTTGGTCCAGTGGCTCCGGTTGGTCCAGTAGGGCCTGTTGGGCCTGTTGTTCCAGTTGGGCCTGTCGGTCCCGTTGTACCTGTAGGTCCGGTGTTACCTGTATCACCTGTTATTCCAGTACTTCCTGTAGTTCCTGTTGGGCCTGTTGCACCTGTTCTTCCTGTAGGTCCAGTTGCACCTGTTGTTCCAGTAGGTCCTGTAGAACCTGTTGTGCCTGTAGGTCCAGTTGGACCTGTTGTGCCTGTAGGTCCGGTAGAACCTGTATAGCCCGTAGTTCCAGTTGGTCCAGTAGGTCCCGTTGTACCTGTAGGTCCTGTAGGACCTGTAGGTCCAGTTTGGCCAGTTGGTCCTGTTGTGCCTGTAATACTAGGTCCAGTTGCACCTGTTGGGCCGGTTGAACCTGTTGTACCAGTCGGACCTGTAGGACCGGTTGCACCCGTTGCGCCTGTAGGACCTGTAGTACCAGTTGGTCCAGTGGGGCCTGTGGAGCCTGTTCTGCCTGTTGGACCTGTTGTGCCTGTAGGGCCTGTAGCACCTGTATCGCCTGTAGAACCTGTAGTACCTGTTGGCCCTGTTTGGCCGGTAGATCCAGTTGCGCCCGTCTGCCCAGTTCTGCCTGTAGGTCCTGTTGAGCCTGTTACTCCTGTAGAACCCGTTGGACCTGTAGCGCCTGTAGTACCAGTAGAACCTGTCGTACCCGTAGGACCTGTTGGTCCAGTGGGGCCTGTAGCTCCTGTAGCGCCTGTAGGTCCAGTAGGTCCTGTAGCCCCTGTTTTACCTGTAGATCCTGTTTGGCCTGTAGGTCCTGTTTCTCCTTGTCCTGTAGGGCCCATATCACCTGTTGCACCTATAGCACCTGTAGAACCAGTAGGACCTGTCGCGCCCTGCCCAGTTGGTCCCGCTATACCTGGTACAGGAACAGATGTAATCAGTTGGGTTGGAGCAGCTCCTGTGGCACCGAACAAAAGTGGTATATCTATTGTAACGCCAGAACCATTATCATTCTCAACAAGTTCTATAATAAACCAGTTATTCACATCTTTAAAAGGATAAAAATTTACATAATTAATTGTATTGGCTGTTTGGCCGGCTTGCATCATTCCTCGACTTGTAAAGTCTACAGCGTTTGTGATATATGGTTGCAAAGTGCTATTATTTATGTAGTCATATTCATATGCATTAAATTGTAGGTATGTTATTCCACCGATTATAGGTGGAGGGGTAAATGTATTGTCAATAGATACTTTTAATTCCCATTGACCTTCAGGAATAAAATAACTATGAAAATTGCTAATTGACGTTGAAAAATAACCAAATATAGGATTGGCGGGGCTCACGGCTGTCGCTAAAAATGCGTCATTGTAGTTTGAATCATAGACCGTTTCTAGAGTTCCTAAAGCTGGATTGCCAGATGATTGACTCTGGAGCGCATCTAGTTTCAAAAACAGTGTTTGGCCTATGGATACACCTGGTGGACCTTGAATACCCTGTGGACCTATATCTCCTGTGTTTCCAGTATCGCCTGTTATTCCTGTTGGTCCAGTTGATCCTGTATCACCAGTAGGACCTGTTGAGCCCGTTGGTCCTGTTGGTCCCGTAGGTCCAGTGGCTCCTGTAAATCCTGTTGGGCCCGTTGGTCCAGTGGATCCTGTAGACCCTGTAGGTCCTGTTGGTCCAGTGGCTCCTGTAAATCCTGTTGGGCCGGTTGGTCCCGTTGGTCCAGTAGATCCTGTAGGTCCTGTTGGTCCAGTGGCTCCTGTGGATCCTGTGGATCCTGTTGGGCCCGTAGGTCCAGTAGACCCTGTAGGTCCTGTTGGTCCAGTGGCTCCTGTAGATCCTGTTGGACCCGTTCGACCCGTTGGGCCTGTTGTGCCTGTAGGACCTGTTGCACCAGTATCACCTGTTACACCTGTTGCTCCGGTAGGTCCAGTAGCTCCAGTGGATCCAGTTGTACCTGTTGGCCCAGTTCGGCCTGTAGGTCCTGTTGCTCCAGTAGGTCCTGTTGTACCAGTCGGACCTGTAGCACCAGTATCACCTGTCACGCCCGTTCTACCTGTAGGGCCTGTTGGACCGGTTGTGCCTGTAGAACCAGTTGGACCTGTATTACCTGTAGGACCCGTTGGACCTGTAGCACCTGTAGGACCTGTTGCACCGGTTGCGCCTGTATTTCCCGTAGGGCCTGTATTTCCCGTTGGACCTGTAGCGCCTGTAGGTCCTGTTGCACCGGTTGCGCCTGTAGATCCTGTAGGGCCTGTTGGACCTGTAGCGCCCGTAGGACCTGTTGCACCGGTTGCGCCTGTAGATCCCGTAGGGCCTGTTGCGCCTGTAGGTCCTGTAACACTAGGACCAGTTGCGCCTGTTGGACCTGTTGCACCTGTAGTGCCTGTTGGGCCTGTAGCACCGGTTGTACCTGTAGATCCTGTTGCTCCTGTAGTACCTGTAGGGCCTGTTGCACCTGTAGTGCCTGTAGGACCTGTTGAGCCTGTATAACCTGTAGGACCTGTAGCGCCAGTTGTGCCTGTTGTTCCAGTTGGACCTGTCCGTCCAGTAGGACCTGTTGCACCCGTTGAACCTGTTGTACCTGTAGGTCCTGTTGCACCTGTATCACCAGTTACTCCAGTAGTACCTGTAGGACCTGTAGCGCCAGTTGTGCCTGTTGTTCCAGTTGGACCTGTCCGTCCAGTAGGACCTGTTGCACCTGTTGAACCTGTTGTACCTGTAGGTCCTGTAGCACCTGTATCACCAGTTACTCCAGTAGTGCCTGTAGGACCTGTAGCACCGGTTGTACCAGTTGTTCCAGTTGGACCTGTCCGTCCTGTAGGACCTGTTGCACCCGTTGAACCTGTTGTACCTGTAGGTCCTGTTGAACCAGTATCACCTGTCACACCCGTTCTACCTGTAGGTCCTGTTGGACCGGTTGTGCCTGTAGAACCCGTTGGACCTGTAGCGCCTGTAGGACCCGTTGGACCAGTAGATCCTGTGGGTCCTGTAGCGCCTGTAGGCCCAGTCGGGCCGGTAGCACCTGTTGTTCCAGTTGGTCCAGTTAGGCCTGTTGCGCCTGTATAACCAGTAGGACCTGTATTACCTGTTGTTCCAGTTGGTCCAGTTGGTCCAGTAGGTCCTGTTGTGCCTGTAGGCCCAGTCGGGCCGGTAGCGCCTGTACTTCCAGTTGGTCCAGTAGGTCCTGTTGCGCCTGTAGGTCCAGTAGGACCTGTATAGCCCGTAGTTCCAGTTGGTCCAGTTGGTCCGGTAGGTCCTGTTGTCCCTGTAGGTCCAGTCGGGCCGGTAGCACCTGTAGTTCCAGTAGGTCCAGTTTGTCCTGTGGATCCAGTGGGTCCTGTAGCGCCTGTAGGCCCAGTCGGGCCAGTAGCTCCTGTACTTCCTGTAGGTCCAGTAGGTCCTGTTGCGCCTGTAGAACCAGTAGGACCTGTCGTGCCTGTAGGGCCTGTTGCGCCATATCCTGTAGGACCTGTTGTGCCCGTCGGTCCTGTACTACCTGTTGCGCCTGTTGCGCCAGTAGGTCCAGTTGCTCCTGTTGTACCTGTTGGGCCTGTTGCGCCAGTGGCACCTGTTGTTCCAGTTGGACCTGTTCTTCCTGTAGGTCCGGTTGCACCTGTACTACCGGTTGTACCTGTAGGTCCTGTTGCACCTGTATCACCTGTTACTCCAGTAGTACCTGTTGGACCAGTGGGTCCTGTAGCACCTGTAGTGCCTGTTGGGCCTGTGCGTCCTGTAGGACCTGTTGCACCTGTAGTACCAGTTGTACCTGTGGGTCCAGTCGGTCCTGTGGCTCCTGTAGTTCCTGTAGGTCCAGTGGGTCCGGTTGGTCCTGTTGCGCCTGTGGGTCCAGTCGGTCCAGTAGCACCCGTAGTTCCAGTAGGTCCTGTGGCTCCTGTTGTGCCTGTCGGTCCTGTACTACCTGTAGTGCCTGTCGGACCTGTAGGTCCAGTGGTTCCTGTAGTGCCTGTTGGGCCTGTTGCACCAGTAGTACCTGTTGTTCCAGTCGGACCTGTAGGTCCAGTGGCTCCTGTAGTGCCTGTTGGGCCTGTAGCACCAGTGGCACCCGTTGTTCCAGTTGGACCGGTTCTTCCTGTAGGTCCGGTTGCACCTGTAGTACCAGTTGTACCTGTAGGTCCTGTTGCACCTGTATCACCAGTTACTCCAGTAGTACCTGTTGGACCAGTGGGTCCTGTAGCACCTGTAGTGCCTGTTGGGCCTGTTCGTCCTAAAGAACCTGTTGCGCCTGTAGTACCTGTAGCTCCTGTAGGTCCAGTCGATCCTGTAGCACCAGTAGTTCCTGTAGGTCCAGTGGATCCCGTTGGTCCTGTTGTACCTGTATCACCTTTAATACCTGTATCACCTGTAGGTCCTGTTGGGCCCGTAGCACCTGTATCTCCAGTAGGACCAGTATCTCCTGTATTACCTGTATCACCTGTAGGTCCTGTTGATCCAGTAAATCCAGTTGGGCCTGTATCACCTTGTAAAGCTAAATTAAACGATGTAATAATCTGAGTTGGACTACTAGGATTGAATTGTAAAGATAATAAAAAATTTTGTTCAACATGCGATGCATAAATCTTGATAACTATTCTTGTCGTACTATTAATCTGTGTTATTGGAACATTCAAGAATGATTGATAGAGTTCAAAACCTGTAGTATTTGTAATTATAGTTGGACTATCAACGTTGGATGCTATCTTTGTTGTCGGTGCTCCGTTTGCGTCAGCGATCCATGCTTCAAAATAAACGCCAGCTGTTGTATTTAAAGCGTTAGTTTGTTTTGCATAAAAAGCAATTTGCCAAACACCAGATGGTACAAGTGTACGATTAGGAACTGATATATCTGTAGCAAATGTGTCTAGTAGATTAAATGCTGCTCCAGTTCCAGTCACTGTTTTAGTTAAAGTTTTAATACCTGGTAAAGATTGAAGTGATGGATTATCACTGCTATCATAATTAAAATATAGAACTGAGCCTGATGAATTGCCGGAAGCTACTGTATAACCTTCTGAAACTTGCTGTGATGTAATTAATTTAGTCCATTCGCCAACAGGATTACGTAAATACAATGTGTTTGTACTTGCTATAAATCTAAATCCTGCATATCTGTCTGTTGATGTAGTATGGTCGTAATCTAATGCCTCAAGAAAAGGAGTGTCAACTCCTGGCGTAATAAAAGCGGCTTCGTGTAGCAAGGAAAACCTTGCTACCATACCCGTTGCGCCCGATGACATTTCTGAGTAATATCTATGTTTTTTATCTAAAGATTTATCTCATAGCATAAGTAGAAGATGCAGATATTCATTAAAACGCTTACAGGCAAGACTATCACCCTAGATGTTGAACCCAGTGATAGTATTGAGAATGTGAAGCAGAAAATTCAAGATAAGGAAGGCATTCCTCCTGATCAGCAACGTCTTATCTTTGCTGGTAAGCAGCTTGAAGACGGACGGACGCTTTCGGATTATAACATCCAAAAGGAATCCACCTTGCATTTGGTATTACGGTTGCGTGGAGGACTATAATTTACTTCCGGTAAGACCAACTAAATCATGTTGAACCTGTCTAAGATATGCAGCTTGCTCTTTCTCCATCTCTTCGGGAGAGTTTGGGACATGAGACGTTTGTAACTGTATCATGGTTCCCATATTATAGCCAAATCCTTCTTTATAATGAAACGCAACACCTATAAAAACGACACCTATCAAAATTAACAAAAGAGCATAGATGCTTAGACGCTTCATTCTAGTGAAGGCCAACAAAATTGACAGCCCTCCATGCCCAGCAGGTTCAAGCATACAAAGATGTCCTATAGCAAGATCATCATCACACTTATCAACGGCGAGCGTTCCACCGACGATATTCTCAAGATTACTCCTTCCGAGAACAACAATTCCTACGATATTGAGTTCACGCAGAACACGGTTAACAATGTTGTCTATGCCAACATTGTTCAGCGCAATCTTCCTTCCTATCTTGAGCAGTTCCTAACCTCAGTGACCCTAGATGAGGAGGGTGCACGCTCAATCCAGATTGAGGTTCCTTCATTTCCTACAATCATGATTAAGACTGTGAATGCACTTAAGTATCTGGAGCTCCTTCAGGACCAGATTGAGAGCATTGAGGACAACTGGCCTTTGGAGCAGACGGTATCTAGTCTTAAGAAGGTGGCGCAGAACCAGACCTTCAATGTAACGCGGAATGGGGCACCGTTTATCAACAACCGCAGGCAAAACACCCATACCTACTATGACGATGACGGTGATACGATGGATGTCGAGTAAAAGGCAAAAAAATTGATACTCCTGTCAAACCTTACACTTTTTTCAGGCGTTCCTTTATTCTTCTTTTCTTTCCTTTCCTTTAAAAATGCCTGGTTCCAAGAAGGGTCGTCTTTCCGGTGGTGCACGTAAGGAGATTAATGATCGGCGTTCAGCGGACGCAGTGAATGGTCGTATGGCCGGTGTGGTATTCGGTCGTATTACCAAGATGCTCGGTGCTAACCACGTTATGGTTAGCATCGAGTCCAAGCACGGGTTCAAGGAGCTTCGTGCGCGCATCCCCAATATCTTTGCGCGTCGTGGAGCGACACCCATTACTACGCGGGATGTTGTTGCGGTTGAGGTTGGCGTCGGCTTCGACCCCGACGATAAGAATACAGTGATTAAGATTTCTGACCTGTTTGATATCAAGGCGGTCCTCACGTCCAAGCAGGTCTATGCACTCCAGCAGGCTGGCGAAATCCCTGCCTGGATGAGTGTAGACGCCTCGACGAGTGGGGGCGAAAAGGAGGGCGATGGCATTGAGTTTGACTACAGTGGTGTCAAGGAGGGCGAAGAGGACGAAGTCAAGAAGGACGATGGTACTGGCTTCAACCGCCGTGCAGCAATTGAGAGTGCGATGGGTGCAGATGATGAGGTTGATGTTGATAATATCTAAATTAGCACTTGCCGTAAGCAACCCAATAATCCTGGAAACGTTAAAACCGTTTCCTTAGTTTCTATTATTTTTTGTATTGGTTTCGTTAAGATGATTAGTCCGTCATCACTCACAAGTTTTTGCGTAATAATAGCTTTCCGTAAACATTCCGATATTTTCTGAAACGTATGCCGCTTTGAAGGGTCTAGTCCTGCTAGAACCGCCACGTCAGGCTTGGAGAATTTTAATTCTGTCTTTCTGAAGGGACTGCCCTTTAAGAATTCCAGATCACCCAATTGGTCTACGTGTAGTGCTTGAAGAGGCCGTTTTATCGTTGCTAGTCTACTTTCTAGAGAAACGACTTCTTTTAGCATACTTTCAATAAGGTTTGCTGTTTCTGATAGGGTTTCTTCGAGTTCTAGAAACTCATCCTCGTCCTCTGAATCAGACATCTGCATGTTTTAGTCCTTATATTGCTTTATCATTTTTTATCATAGAAATAAACTTACTTACAGGTGTATTAAATTCTGTAACATGATACCAACTTATTTCTGATTCTACGTTTCTTACAGCGTAGGACCAGTGCTTGGGAATAGCTAACGAATTGTTAGGTCTTAGACGTATTTCAATGTATTTTACATCACTAATCCACGGTATAGTTTTACTCGTAACGTCCCATGGATTGAGACCAAGAAGACCATCGGACGGAATGGCACCTTCATGTGCAAGCCATATTTCTAGGGGCGCTCCGTCCGTTACAGTTAGAACCGTAAATTCAGGGACGGTTTTCTTTAGAGGCTTAGAAAGGGTTGGATGCAGAACTTCGGGCTTGGGCGTGGAATGGGGCAAGAGTGTCCATCGTGTAAATCCGTCGTCTGCCATAGCAGCGGCAACCTTTTCAAGATGTAGAGAAGCAGCTACTGGTTCTAGGCTGATTGGCTTCGTGTTATTAGGATTTGCCAACCATACGTTCCAAGGAACCTGGAATTTTCTTTGGCCTTGAACCTGTATTTCATACGGTTTTTGGGCAACTTTTGAGGCAGTCCATCCCCCTATCCATGCTTTCGGTACATTACGAACTACAACAGGAAGCATTTCGGACAAGAGATCCGATAAATTTGCATCGTCATCGTAGTTCTTTTGAAGAATTTGAAATTCATGTACGGCACCTCTATATGCAATAACGGATACTGCGAATACAAGTATTAGTAAGAAAACAAGTTCTAGAACCATTTACTAGAACGCAGGTCTTTAGTCTTTATTGTGGGCCGCACCATAAGCCGGGTGCGGAGCAGTCGTCCCAAAATCGTTTGATAAACTTACCTTTGAGTACCTTTTCTATCTCCTTTTTCTTCAGTGTTTTCTTGACTTTATGCACTGAATTTCCATTTTTATTGAGTGCTTCAGCGATCTTAGTTCCTTTACCATTCTTTATTGTGACTATGTTGCGCTTACCGAAGTGCTTTCCATTCTTTGGAGAGGACGTCCACGATGTCGATTCGCTGTGATAGAATGTCTGCGGCTTAGGCATCTTTCTAAGAAGATGGAATAATTTCACAGTCAATATTCATCTGCATAATTATCTGCCTATGATAACGAATAAGAAAGGGTAAAAAATATAAATAAAGATAGACGAAAGGAAAAGGGTGTAAATTTGTGCTAAAAAAAGACATACTTAGTAAAGTAAGTAATATCATAGGCTGTTGGTTTTTTAAAAACATATACATAAAATAGATCTTAGGTTCAGTAATATGAGAGTAAATATATGAATAATAGGAAAAATAGATAGATGTATTTAGCATCAGTATTAATTGAAATGCAGATCTCGATTCTTTCGTATTAAAATCATTTATGTAAATTAAATCATCTTTAGTCATATATGAAATATGTAGAGCTTGAGCAAATAATATAAATAAATATTGTTTTTGTAAAATGTACCAGATGGGTGAGTTGCTAAGTTCGTCTTTTTGTCTACGCCACCGGGTAGGAAAATTGAACACGGTTGCGCATAGTTGACATTTGTATTTAGCTTCAGGATTTTCCGTCATATTTCTCCATTTTGATATACATATTAAATGTACGTTTTCCACACTTCCTTTACAATTACAGGGTTGAATAAATGGGTTCTCTTTCGTTTGTGTTCGTTCTAAACAAAAACGACAAGGGCTGGCCATTTAATGCCTACCAGTATAGATAGTTTTAAAATGTACGTATCTGCACAAATTAGTGATGGTCTAGGCAATCGTTTTTTTCAAGTCTCTGCTATGCTCTGGTACGCTAAACGACATGGATTTACTGCAGTGTTTGTTAAAGAATGGATTTTAAAAAACAGCCACGCAGGGCCTTACGGTGTCGAGTTCTTCTTTCCTGAACTACCTGTTTTGGATACAGTTACGGGACAATGGTCCAAGGCTGAACCTCTCTTTGCTCTAGCACATAAATATGTTGACCTTCCTAAAACAGAAACCAATCTTAAATTGCAAGGATATTTCCAAGCATGGCAATACGTAGATTTGCCTGTCCCTTCTGTGCTTCAAACAAAAGGATTTCATATTCCTAAGTCCTTCTTTCTTCATGTGCGCCGTGGTGATTACTTGCATTCCGCTTGTAAGCATCATGTTGTCGGCTTGACACGCTATATTAAACGTGCATGCGCTTTACTACCATCTGATGCAACGGTTCTAGTTTGTAGTGATGATATCGAGTGGTGCAAAGAGACTATGCCTTTAGAACTTGGTCGGTCAGACTTAGTTTTCTTTGAAGGCGACGACTATGAAACTCTACGAATGATGGTTCATTGCGACCTAGGTGGAATTTGTGCGAACAGCACGTTTTCATGGTGGGGAGCGTATTGGGGACATCGTTTGGATGAGAAGCGTATTTATACGATGCCTGATATTTGGGGTTATGCGCCTCTTCCTCCCGCAGACGATTTACTAGCACCTTGGGCAACCATTGTGGCTACGGGCTAAAGGCCTTTTTTCTATATTATCTGTAAATGGGTGTGAAGGCTTCTAAAATTCCTACAAAAGAAGATATGGTGTATGAGATGCTGCGGCAGAATACTTTGAAGGAGGCGGCGGAACTGATGTTTCGGTATTTTATTGAAGATAAAATAAATAAACTTACGATTCTTACAAATCTTAGCAAAGGTGAGACGTCGTTCTCAGTTGTGGTTTTAGAAAACACAGCTAAAACAAATGCATTATTTATGAAAATTTCTGAGAAGCACAATGGTGTGTTCGATGACCATATTATGTCCCAGGTTAAGCTTGCTTTGTCTGTGCATGAGATTGCTCTAAAGGTTCAAATCGACACACTTACATTCAAACTACTAGGAACTGTTCTGGACAAGATGTAGAGTTATTCGCTGTTAAGTATTGAAAATAAATATTTTTCAAATACATTCCGTGTAGGATCAATATTGGATGGATTAAACTGTTTTATAAAAGTTCTCGTTTGATCGCTGCCATTATACCAGTGTATGCCAAATGTATTTGGTTGGATAAAATCTTCATTTCTAAAGAAAAATAAATATGGTTCGTCACACATATAAGGATATACAGTTTCAACTGGTAAGCTCTTACATTTCTTAAATCGTTCGTTTACAATAAAATTATCATGACCATCATTGACTAACATGCATTGTCTAAATAAATTTGGACCAAATTGTTGATATTGACCATCAATATATTGTTTAGATATCATATTTTTACAATGATCATAGATATACTTAAATGTTTCGTCTTTTTCTTTGCATACTAGAAGTCCTGTAGCAATTGTATTATAATATGTATGATATTGGAATTCAGATTCTTCCAGTATAGATGATGGAATAGGTTTTATAAATAGAATGTCCAAATCTATCCAAATGCCACCATGTTCGTATAACTTCATAATACGCACAATGTCAGCATTATGAACTGGCGTTGTTTTAGTCTGAATATTATACATTTTTTTAACGTCTATCTCCACAGTTAATACATTAGGAATACTTTTAATCTTAGTCAAATTAATCGTCTCTGAATCTGAAAAATTTATTTTAGATGGATGATTATATTCATTTTCTGAATTCGATGTATATAGCACTATTGAAAAATCAGGGTTAAACTTGTTAAATGAAAAAAGAGTGTAATAGTGTAATATACTTAATTGATTGCCTTCCCAATATGTAAAAGCTATTTTTGGAACTTGCATTTTTATTTTTCAAAACTATTTTATTTTAAATCGGGAAGACGCAGGTCTAAAATTAAACCACAAAATTATATTAAATGGAGCCCTCCAGCATACTTTATTCGCTTTTACCGCTCTTTAGCACGATAGGATATCTTGCTAGAGAGCCTGACTTCAGCCTATGGAAAGCTTTACCTTTATTGCTTCCTATGCTGGTTCCTCTGGTGACGTTTCTACCCTCTTGGGATACGTTTGTAAGACGCTTTACACAATTCTTTGCTGGACGGAAAGGCCTAGAATTCATTGCGCGTCAGCAATTGCGTCGTTGGAATGATGACCCTAATTCGCTTTTGCGTAAGTTTTGTGTAGTTATGTGGGACTGGAATAAGAATTCAGAACTAGTAGGCTGTACACGAATTATTGAAGAAGCAAATGCGCCAGGCGGCTATTTTGATAACGACGATGGTGAAGAGGTATGCCATCGTAGTTCACCGCTCTTTGTGGACGATGACACAAGTGAGTTTTACAATAAGAATGACCCATCTATTCGTTATAAGATGTGGATTGAACGGTCAACGGATAATCATGGCACAAATACATCTGAAATTATTCTACAGATTTCGTTTCAAGGCGCGATGATGCCAAGCAACATGGTTACCCATATCGAATGGTTAAAGGCTAGAGCTGACCAGATAGCGCTATTGAAGCAAGTAAAGCAGCGCGTTCTAGTGACCACTGATATGACAGGAGAAGCAGATGTGACTGCGCCAACATTTATGACGTACGATTTTAATACAACCAGTGGATTTACAAACTTCTTTTCTGAAGAGGCCACCCAGGTACAAAAGGATATCCAGCATTTCCTACAAAATAAATCAATGTACGAGAGGACGGGTCGGCCGTGGACGTATTCAGTGTTGAACGAAGGGCCGCCAGGTGTAGGGAAGACAAAACTTGTCAAGGCAGTAGCGGCCATGACAGGATATACTTTGATTGTGATTAATTTACAGCATATTCCTAATATGCGGACCTTGTACGAGGCGTTTCATAGTAGCGTTCTTGCCGGTGAAACAGTACCGCATTCTCGGCGTCTGTATTACATTCCTGAGGTGGACACGCAGGCGTGTGAAATCTTAAAAGAACGTAGCATTCCTACGAGACGTGTGAAGACTAAGAAACCGGATACTGTGGAAGGATTTCTGAAAGTTGCGACAGCTAAAACGGCTGCAAAGCCAACGCTAGGAGAGATTTTGAATGTTCTTGATGGTGTTCCAGAGCGGTCTGGACATATCCTGATTATGGATACTAATCGTATTGAGGATCTGGACGCTGCACTCATCCGTCCTGGACGTGTAGACCGTATTATTCGCTGGCAGAAGCTGAGTGCTAAGAATGTACAGGCGTATGTTGAGAATTATTATGGTAGGAGTGTGCCAAAGTCTGTACGGTTCCCTGACCGTACGTTTAGTGCTGCGGAGATTGGGGGCTTGGTGGCGGGTAAGACGATGGACGCTTGCCTCGGCGTGTTGTTGAAAAATTGATAGTTTACCATTAAAATCTTCTGGGGTTGCCAAGTTCAAAATGCCTACTTTCAAATCTGTTGAGGATCTTAGGCAATTTATTCCGCCTGATAATGGTCTAGACCTCACAAAGACCAATCGGCATATTGCTATTCTTACAAAGGGTAATAAGGTTCTTGCAGCAGCAATGAACCAATTTGGTTCGCGCTCCTTTGGCCCAGGTTATACGTACAATACTATCCATGCTGAGATTAACGTGATTAAGAAGCTGGGAAATCTTAGGCTTCTTAGGGGCGCCACCATGTATGTATTCCGCACTGGCAAGGGATGCAATGAGAGTAGAATTTGTCACTCGATGCCGTGCGCAATCTGCCAGAAGATCCTGGATAAGTGTATCGACAACTATGGTCTTAGGCGTGTCTTCTACTCCGTTAATCCTGATGGGTCGTGTCCTAAGCCGTCGCGTATTCATTAACCAAAAAAATTTTTACCCCAGGTGGGGATCGAACCCACGATCTTCGGCTTAGAAGGCCGACGCGTTATCCACTGCGCTACTGGGGCGGCGATGAACTATTTTTTGGTTCTTTGATGCGTCAATTTTTACAGCCGCAAATACAAACTTTCAGGTACCGCAATATCCCTGGTTAACTTCTGTGGTGTTTCCCTCAGTTTCTCCAACATATCCACATCGCCATTAATCGTCGCCAAAGCAGTCCACTCGTTGACAACGTTTACTAACTTATGAAGACCACGCATCAAGTTGCCTTCATAAATTTCATACGTGGACGCAATGTGTGCAGCCGTTGCGCCACCTAGCCAATCGAGTGCAATCTGGACCCATAGCGTTGCAAGACTCCAATACGTATCTGGCGATTGGATCGAATTTTCCTTGTCAATACCTATACCCGTATTACCCCAAGAATCAATCTGCATCAGCGTCTTGCGCACCTTATCCGTAAGTGAAATATCCATCGGATGCGACGACTTTTGTAAAGCTTCAGCATCTACCAGGAACGACCCTAGAACCGACACGATTTCCTCTTCAGTAGCATCCTTTAGAAGATTAGACTCGTAGAGCTTCGCAATCAGCAACGAGTTCCCTTCGTTGACCTCAGTAGCATAGACACCAAACTTGGTAAGCGTACGAAGGTCGTCTTCCAAAGCGCCCCAGGACCGAAGAGCGGCAAGTACTGGACCCACACGGTCCGATGTTGGTGCATTCAAAGACACAATGTATTCCTCGAGCTTCCTACATTCATTCCAAATCTCTTGCTTTCGCTTGTAGGCCTTGGTGGCCATAATCCACGTCGGTCCCATATGGCGCTCGTTCCAGCGCTCTAGGGTCTGTTGTGCCTTTCGCTTGGGTGCATTGACTAACGACGCAACCTGATCGTGGAGTTGGTCGCGTTCCTTGAGGTCCTCGAGTTGTTCCTTCGTAAGAGGGAGTGCTTCGTCCTCAGCGACGAGGTTGTCAAGGTCCTTCATAGCTGCCGTCCGTGCGACAGCGCGCTGGGCGTTCCAGTAGCTACTTTCTAGGACCATTTCCCAAATCGGCTTGGCTTCGGTGTTTGCTGCATGAAGAGCCTTTAAGACGAAGTCGTAATGAAACTGAATACGACTTGTTAGAGGCTGAAGCGCACCAGACATGGTCCTAGAGATTTCCTCAGGTTCCACAGGATTACGGGCAGGAAGATAGATCACTACACCCTGCTTATCCTTTCCACGGCGGCCAGCACGACCCGCCATCTGTATGTATTCATCAGGTCGTAAAGGACGGAATCCATTTTCAGACGGCTTTTTCAGATCTAGGAACACTGCAGTACGTGTCGGCATATTGAGACCGACTGCAAACGTCTCCGTACAGAAGAGGATTTTGATAAATCCCTTAGAGAAGAGGAGTTCCACCATTTCCTTCAGAAGAGGCAGAACGCCACTATGGTGAAACGCAATACCCTTCTGTAGGAGCGCGAGAAGTTGGTGATATTGAGGCAGATGCTTGAGTTGCTCGTCGTACTTATGGAGATGGAAGTTGATAATATGTTTCATTGCGGCCTGGGCCGAGCTGTCAATAAGAGTATGGGTGACCTGCTCTGCATACCGCTCGCATTCTTTGCGACTAAAGACGAAGAAGAGAGCAGGTAGCAAGTCACGCTTTTCCAACGTATCCACACACTCATTCAAGGTATACGTAAAATTCTTAAGGCTAACCTTATCTTTACTGCCGGCGAGGCTGTCGCCATTCCTATTGGCGTTTCTCACCTGCTGCTGCCACTTATCATGGTCCTTCTCCTTTTGCTGGCGCCACTTGAGATACTGGACATAGTTTGTCGGATTGTAAGGGCTTTCGTCGCCGTCCTTGAGAGGTTTCAGAGGATACGGAACTTCAGGCTTGAAATAAATTCCATGAATGAGAGGAACAATACGATGCGTAGTCTGTAGGAGATTACAGGGTACGCCCTTGGCTGTTTGAAGCCAGTTGGCGAATTCCTTAGCGCTGTCAATGGTCGCCGATAAGAGAATAAGATGGATCTTTGGCGGAAGAAGGATTAAAGTCTCCTCCCATACGTGCCCTCGGTCAAGGTCATTAATGTAGTGAACTTCGTCGAAGATAACTGCATCCAGATTTTCCATAGAGAGTTGTCCAGCGGTGCCGACAGTTGCTGTTGACGTAGACTGCTTAAATAGCAGATTTCTTAAGATTTCAGTCGTCATTACAATGATATCTGCTTCAGGATTAGACTTAATATCGCCTGTCATAATCCCGACGGAGTTCTTAGGGAAAAGATGCTTCAAGTCATGAAACTTCTGATTGGTAAGTGACTTAATGGGCGTTGTGTAAAAGATGCGTTTATTTTGCCTCAGTGAGTAAGCGATTTGGTATTCGCCAACTAGCGTCTTCCCACTGCCTGTCTTGGCGGTTACGAGGACGTTTTCCTTTCGATGGATTGCCTTGATAGCTTCCTGCTGCCAGGCATCCAAGGGGAAGGTATAGGTTATTGCTGGGTCGTCCATTACTAGTACTACTTTTAATGGAAGAAAGGTTATCATTTTTTTAGTAAGGCCCTAAAACAGTTGGCGCTGTAAAGACTGCTAGAGCATCTAGAAGACGCGTCTTGTTTAAAATCATGGCTACATGCCCTTCTCCACAACGAAGATACAACTTTTGTGTCTCCATTGGCGTAAAGAAACTGTAAATTCTGCAGATAATTTCCATTAAATACACGATATCTTCAAAACAGTAGCCAGCAGACCATAGATTAAGAAGAGATTTCAAGGTCTCCACACGATTATCTTCTAGAGATGCACGACCCAGTTTCTCCAGCATCTGAACGGGCGGAGCATTCACAATTGCTTGTACATCTGCTGCCGTAACTTTAGTTAGTCCTGATGCTTCTAACATTTGATGATATAACTTGTATAGACGTGCATTGCCTAGGGCCATGGAGGTCATCCACGCCTCGGCTTCTATGTCGACCTCGAGTCTGGACTGCTTCGTAAAGAACCCACGGTTAAGAATGAGGTTTACTGGAAGAAACTGTAGCATCACGCAACGGCTTTGTAGGGGCTCAATGAAAGGCTCAGGACCTGACGCTACAAAGAGAAAACGTGTGTATGGTTCATAGTTTTCTAGGATGCGGCGTAAGGCCTGCTGGGACACAACAGGGACACTGTCAGCATCGTCCATCCAGACCCAGGCCTTCGCTTGTGGATAGCGGCGCGTTCTACGCACAAATTCTGTTAGCTGTCCACGAATGGTTCCAATACCTCGATCATCTACGCTGTTTAAAAGAAGGATATAGTCTTTGTGTTCAGCTTCTGGAACGCCGTGTTTGGAAAGATACGCGTGAATAAAGGCGCGAGCCATACTTGTCTTTCCACATCCTTGTGGACCAAAGAACATTAAATGAGGTGGAGCATCAATATGGTTTTTTAAGAATGATGTAATATGATCTTGACAGATGAGGCTGTCCATTACGTTTAATTTTCTTTATGGGTTTAAGCGGAGGCTTAAACCGTATTGTGACCGATAAAATGTAGAATGTCAGACTTATATGGACGGCTTGGAGTGCAGAGGAATTCGTCAACAGATGAAATCAAAAAAGCGTATAGGACCCTTGCCAAAGAGATGCATCCTGATCGTGGCGGTGACGTAGAAGAATTCAAGTCTATTCAGGAAGCGCACGAGGTGTTGACCGATGATAGTAGGCGGCGGATGTACGATGCCACAGGTAGCGTTCAAGAAGGTGGGGGCGGAGGCGGACATCCTATGAATGGTATGGCAGCGGGTGGTATTCCTTTCTCCTTTATGAATGGCATGGGTCCGTTCGGTATGCCTGGTGTACAATTTGATATGAGTGAGATGTTCGGCAATATGTTTGGTGGTGGAGGAGGACGGCGGCAACGGGCTGCTCGCGGACCCAATAAGTTTCACGATATTGGTTTATCATTAGCGGACTTCTATGCAGGTCGTGAAATCAAGCTAAAGTTTAACCAAGCGCGTCGTTGTGTGAGCTGTAATGCGAGTGGAGCTGAACAGACCGAACCATGTAGTGCTTGTGGTGGCGCCGGCGTTCGTACAACGCAACGTATGATTGGTCCAGGTATGATTGCACAAACACGTGGGCCTTGCGAAATCTGTAATGGCGAAGGACACCGTGTCATACGCACATGTCGTGGATGCCAGGGCAAGAAGTTTATTGAGAAGGAGAAGAACCTTGATATCAAGATTGTTCCAGGGATGCGAGAGGGCGAAGCGTTGACATTTGCCGGTGAATGCAGTGATAGTCTTGACTATGATTCACCAGGTGACGCGGTTCTAACCTTGCGACGATCCGATATGGGTATTGGTGAAACAGACGAATACTTTTGGAAGGATGATGATTTGCTGTTACGTAAGAATGTAACGTTTCAGCAAAGTATTCTAGGATTTAGTTTTGTTCTTTCGGACCATCCGAATGGAAAGTCACCATTAGTTGTGTGGGAAGACGGACCTCTAGTCCATGGTGCTGTTGTTCAGATTATAGGCCTCGGTATGCCTAGGAAGACCGGTGGCTTTGGTAACCTCTTGTTGCAGATAATGGTAGACCCACCACCGGTTCGCAAGTGGACGGACGCCGAACGCACAGTATTGGTTGGTGCTCTAGGAGATCCAAAGATTATGAAAAATCCTGGCTTTCAAACATGTGTACTCAATTCTTCAACATCTAAGCTCGTCGTGGAGAAGTGCGTGAGTTAGGGCGGCGGGGGTGTCGGCCTGTTGGCTGGGGTCCATATTGATGCATGACGACAGTAGCGGCAGTTTCTGGTGCTACACCGTAAATAGCTTGTCTGTCTGTTATAGCTCGACGACTTGCGGCCTTCAGACGGGCTCTGCGGATTTGATTGAGTTGTCGGCGCTGATAAAGACGCACGAGGCCAAAGATGGTAATTGCGGCTGCGGCTGATCCTACGACCGATCCTATTAAGGTTGGTGCATCGACAAATTGTTGTGTATTTATTGTGCCTATTTGGATAATGGAACGTGGTGTAGGTGTTTCAGACGGTGTCTGCGTATTTGTAGGCGATTCGGATGATGTGCTTGAAGACGATGGAGTATTAGTCGCCGTGACAGATATCGTTGGTGTCTGCGACGGCATTGTTGGTGAACCTGATGGAGTTATCGATGCAGTGGATCCAAACGAAAGAGATGGCGTCGGTGTTACTGAAATGGTTGACGTTATACTACTTGTGATACTCGGCGTTGGGCTATTTGAAGGTGTAAGAGATGCTGTAGGTGTAGACGTGGGCGCTACAGCTAAACTGAAGGACACACTATTCAAAGTATACGGAGCTGGGTTCAAAGGATTTCTAACTGTTAAAACAGCATAATACGTTGTAAATGTGTTTACTGTAGCACTTCTAGGACATGTGTAATTTACGGTGTTATTTCCAAAAGGGGCCACTGATGGTATGAGAACTGTAGTTCCGATATACGATATGCCGCCACCACCACCTCCACTGCTTCTAACATAAATCGACGCATTTCCTATCTGCGCATTTCCTACACTTTGCCATATGAACGTTAGATTGCGGCCATCGCAAGGAATGCTTGTACCACCACCACCACCTCCGCCAGTGCTTACCACGAGATTACCCTGATTGTATGTCCATATTTGTTGTATTTTACTTTGAACTAGTGTAAAGCCTTGGATGGCGCCTGTAACAAGAGGATTTGTTGTATTCAGTGTTAGAATGCTATTTGTAGTTAGAAATGCTCCTGCATCAGGAATAAACGTGGTAAAGTATTGTGTACTTACATTTGTTGTTCCAAATACGCGACCTGGATATCCTACACGAATTAATTCAGGTTCAATAACATTAGTTACATTCCAGGTGATATTGATTGTTTGTCCTGTATAGACGGTTGTCGATTGGATATTAGGATATATGGATGCTTGTGTACAATAATCAGCGTGTCCAAACCCTGCTTGTAATGTTCCACATGGCGTCGTTTCGTCAGTAAGACACCAGGTAGCTTGGGCACCGTTCCAGTCTGGCTTTACGGTGCATCCTACGGGTATTGTCGTGGCTGCAGCCGGAGTTGTGATGGCATTCTTTACAGTAGCACAGGGACAACCTATGTCGGATACTATGATTCCAATAACATGGATAAAGAACGATGAAAGCAATAAAAGTGGCAACATTTGAATATTCCGTATATTTTTCTAATTTGGTTGCAACTTTTGTATTGAACATTTAGTTGGCATGCCAGCCGAATACCAATTAGATAAATCATTATTCATTTGATAGTTTTTTAGCTCAGAAGTATGGACCCACCGAAGAGCTCTGTGCTCGGATATGTTCATACGAAGAGGTCCCCAACGAAGAGCAGCGGCAGTCCAATACGGGCGTCTTCCCCAAATATCTGGATCTGTTGAACAAATAATATAATCTATAGTTTCCTTTAATCCAGTTTCTTCCTCGACTTCTCTGGTCGCTGTATCTCTCCACGTTTGGTCCATTGGTTCTCTATGTCCTTTAGGAAACCCCCAGTTACTTGACCCTAAATTTTGAACGAGAAGTACATTATTTCCGTTCATAATTTGAACTCCAGCGCCTTTGAACGCGTCTACGACTGAAAGGAGTGCTAAAAGTAGAAGCCCGTTCATCTTACATTAAACGTAGTAGTTATTTATTTAGGCCTAGTCCTTGTTGGTAAGCAAAAAAATAGAGAGCGCAGCTAATAAAATTCCAACCATTGCTTTCGCATCTACAGTATTTTTGAATAAGATAACACCTGAAAAAACTACGCATAAGATTGCAATGATTTTTAAGAGCGGATACAAAATAGTGATATCGCCGTCTTTTAGAACAATCGTTAGAGCATAAATGAGAAGTAGGTACGACAGAAATGCGCCAATAATGTAGTTTACATTATTGTTTTCAGTATAGTACTTGATTAGAGGGATTGGAACCGAAGATGCTAGTACAGCTACTATGAACCATGCAATGCTTAAATACTTCATTAGTTAAGCATTGTATTTTAAAAATTATTTAGTTGCGTCGTGAGTTCTTGCGATTGCGGCGGCTGGCCTTACGGTTCTTGCGATTACGGCGACCGGCGTGCATCTTGTAATCCGCCTGGTGTGCATACGCCGCTGTCGCCTGCGCAGCATATGCATTGTTAGGGCCCTGGAAGCTTGGTACAACCTGGTTCTCAGTGTACCACTGCGGGTTTAACATGGCTGCCGGCTCTTCCTGAGGTGTCAAGATCATGGACGGCGCTGAGACCATTGCAGGGTGTAAGGCGCCACCTACGCGACGGCGGCTACGGCGACGGCTGCCACCGCTCATGCCATACTTGCCTACGAACTGGGGAAGTTGCGCGAACGCAGCATCCTGTCCATTGACCCATGCGAGCTGGTGCATGTTCTGGGGGAGTGTCTCTGAAAAACCGCCGGGGTAATTGGCCATACCACCACGCTGTCTGCGAGTATTCTTGCGGTTCTTCATTTTACGGTTCCTGCGATTATTTTTACGGCTTCTACGTCCACTTCCATGCCCAGTGGCGAGCCTGGAGCCACCGTGTAAGGCCTTCGTGAGGTTCGCAAATGTTTGTCCCTGTGTTAGAGAGCTGCTGGCCGCTAAGGTTTGTGCGCAACCTGCGCTCGTGCACCCATCAGTATTCCAATTGCCCATATATTGGAGTGTGGCCATCTTCTATTTAGTGTAAACAAATTTACGCTGTAGGCGCAGTGATTGTCTTCTTCTTTGTCTCACCATGTGCGATGTAGATGCTATTCTCAGTGATCACGATGAAATCAGTGCCAACCTTAAAAATCTTCTGGATGATACTAGTGTACTCATCTTCAGAGCGCACAAGCATCTTTTCCTTTGTAATCGCATCCTCACCTAAAAATGCCTTACCAATCTTGGTGTGCTCATAATAGTCGAGCATGATAGGCTTATCCTGTTCAATTGCGAGCCGGGCAGCGTGCTTCAGAGTCTTTTCGTGCGGTATCTCAAGCTCTAAGGCTACAACGGCTGTGGCGGCGGACATTTTGTTCTGTGAGGTTCTCGGAAGACTTATTTATAAATTTGCCGCGTTTCGGGAGCGACGGGACTGACGACCACGTCTCAACTGGCGAGAACGACGGGACTTACGCAATCTAATACCAGAAAGCCCAGCGTAAGGATTTTTTCTAAATTCTTCAGCCTCTTTTTTAAGCCTATTCTCTCTTTCAGATTTATCTAGGGCTTGAATAACCTTTGCATACTCTGGTGTTTTACGATATTCATCAAACGCTTTATTCTGCGCTTTCTGTGCAGCTAATCGCGCGTCTTGTTCTGCTTGTTGTTCTGCTCGTTGTACTGCACCCTTTCTGGCATTTGCTGCTTGGGCCGCCCAGAATGCATTATTCATCACAACTGTCGGCGCTTCAGGCGCAGCTGCTTTTTTCTGACCAAATATTGACTTAAACATTTCTATTATGAAACATTAATTTTAACAATATTTCGAGGACAAGGATGTTGGATCCACGCGGAGCTCTTCGCCTTCGTCTTAGCCTTAGGAGCCGGTGTATCCTCTTCGCCTTGAGCCCTTGTCGGAAGAACATAAATCTTTCTCAACACAGTATCAGCATGGGTTGTAAATACTTCCTTAATAAATTCATACGCCTCGTTTATTTGTGCCATATCTCTTGCTCCAGTAATAATACCATTCCCTGTTTGAAAGGGACTAATTGTAATCTTCTTACATTCACCAATCTTTGATCCATCTCCAGTACCCTTGCAGAGACGTTCGCAGGGACAGCGACCAGGCGGTTTATCCGCTGGACGCTCGGCATTATAGAAATACTTGGTCTTCACTCCCTGGTAAATTGCCGACTCGTAGGAGCTATTCAGACCATATGTATCGCTCAAAATCTTGTGTAAAATATCACGACGCACCTTTGCAGCAATGCTGAAATCTGTATTAATAAGCTGCGTCTGTTCCTTATGAATGTTCGGCGTGGATGTAAAGATAGGATCGGCTAAGCACGTGGCCAGAAGATGACTTAGAAGCCAACGAATAGTATCAGAACTCATCTCAATACTCCGAATACCTGTCATCTGAACACCACCATTACGAAAGATTTTCACATTGATTTCCTTCCAAATGAGAGGGCTTACTTCGCGTCGAACAATAATTGTAGCTTGATTAAAGAAACTTGTCTTCGTTGTCTTGGGCTTAAGCATAATATCTTTGAAACAGGTGCCTTTCGTCTGGCCCTTATATTCCATCTTCAAAATACCATCGTTCAAGTCCCAATAGGGCAGGATCTTGATTTGGTTAAAGATCTCCTCCAAATTGATTTTAGTACCTAGCTGTGCTGTGGTCGTAATCGTGCTCACACGTAGAGGACTGAAGGCAAGAGTAGGGACAGTATATTCCAGAGTAGATGACATCTGGTTCTTTAAATAATTTAAAGGGTTTAAACCAAATATCAGTTTTTATCTAGGTCTAAGATAGAATGGTTAAACGCACGAACCAAGGTGGCCGTGGTTATCTAACAGACCAACAATTCTTTAATCCTCAGGCGCTACCTCCCGTTGCTTGGGCTGCGGCACCTAGTACAGCGGCGTCTGCCAATGCAACTAGACCGGTGTTATTAGCCCAAGGTGGAGGTGGCTTCCAGACATCCCAGCAATACTTCAATCCTCAAATACTACCTCCTGGAACAATGATGGTTGCACCCAGCTCTGCGCCAACTATGGCGGACGTTCGTCCTATCCTAGTATCAACTGGTGTACCTCAGCTTGGAGGTCGCCGTCGTCGTGGTACCCGGCGCACACGTGGTGGCTTTGTTCCTAGCATCATGGGCTCCTTCACAGCGAATGCGCAGGCAGCAGTTGTTCCGGCAGCGCTCTACCTAGTCTACCACACTATGGTGCCTAAGAATATGGGGTCTAAGGTTGGTGGCCTTGTAAAGCGGTTTACACGCCGGTTTGCGCGTAAAAATTAGTAAAGGTTTGTTCCGGACTTTTTTCAAGACATAAGTGCGTTTAGCTAACTTCCCTATCTAAACGCATAGATGAAAAGTCCTTTCATAGCAGATGGAATCCAAACAGGATTATGTATTTTATGCCCGGACCATCAAGGCAAGCCCCGTCCGTACCTTAGTCGATGCCGTTAAGGATATCCTTACCGAAGTCAACGTTGAGATTGATGCTGCAGGTATCAAAATCATGGCTATGGACGGTACACACACTATTCTAGTTCATATGCGTCTCTATGCCGACCGTTTTGACGAGTTTCACTGTTCCCAAAAATGTATCTTAGGCGTAGACTTTGTAAACTTCAACAAGATGGTCAAGCAGATTAAGAACGAGGATAGTCTTCTTCTGTTTATGGAGCGTGGTCATATGAGCCGTCTCGGCATTCGCATTATGAATGGCGAGAAGCAAATGGTTACAACGAAGTATCTAAATTTAATGGAACTAGACATCAAGCCAATTGAAATTCCTCCTGTACACTTTCCATCCGTTATTACAATGCCAAGTCTTGATTTCCAGAATATCATCAAGGATTTGATCCAGCTTGGCGATAAGGTGGAAATAAAGTCGGCCGAGAACGAGCTGATCTTTCGTCTGGAGGGTGGCGAATTTGGCTCCCAAGAAACAATCTGTCTCATGCCGAAGCCTCAGAAGGAAATCGTTCAAGGATATTTTCTCTTAAAGCCTTTGTCTCTATTCACAAAGTGCACAGGTATGAGCACGGATATCATGATTTATCTCAAGAATAACTATCCGATTATCATCGAGTATTCTGTGGCGGGTCTTGGCGAGATTAAGCTGGCTCTCGCTCCTTCGACACGCTCAGAAACGAGTGGTGCGTCGATTAATCACTA
>Ga0209499_1000509_pt1 | contig 28456 bp, 29 predicted proteins | sample C_130208_EF_Meta_FD_187306 | JGI IMG/M metagenome (GOLD analysis project Ga0209499, IMG submission 187306) | Freshwater microbial communities from Lake Croche, Canada to study carbon cycling - C_130208_EF_MetaG (SPAdes) (version 2) | ecosystem: Environmental > Aquatic > Freshwater > Lake... | reverse complement strand
CCTGCGGTGACGGCGTGTCTTTCTTGCGCCACCGCCAAAGGCGCGTATTGCGTTAGCGACAGGCTTAAAATTAGTCGCGTCCTTAATATTCGGCTTATAGGGCGGCGATATCTGAATATAGTGACTGGAGGGGATTTCGGTGCGAATTTCGTGGTCGCCGCGGTCGTCAAAGAAGAACACTCTGTTTTGCAAATTGGTGGTGGGCTTCTTGATGGCGTTCATCATAAACGCGACATCTTGGAGTCGCTTCGGCGGGTCTTCGCTGAACGGTCTTGATGGGTGATAGCGTTGCATGGCGAAGTCGAAGACTCTCGGGACGCCTAATTTGAGGGCGAGACGGGTACGCATCATTTTGATAAATTCTTCGTCCGAGTTATTCGTTAACAGAAAAATGGCTGTGACTTTGCCGGTTTTCCGCGCTTCGACAGCCTGTTTCATTATGTTTACAGCACGTTCGTTGAAGATAAGTTCCTCATTCGACCGGACGTTGAAATAGTTTCCTACAATGGTGCTGTCCATGTCCCAAACGAGGATTAAGCCGCCGCTGCCTGGTGTGTTAGACATCCCTTCTTTTTCTATGTATTTTGTTTTACTCAATGACCATTGGGAACTTGTGGTCGTGGCAGTGCGTGGCGATGTCAATCATCCCCTTCATACCGATGTGCCCCGTGCCCATGAATGCGTGCCGGTCCAGGCGAGAGCCGCACGGCGTGGCGGAATCATTGTAGTGGACGAGCTTGAGGAGCTTCTTGTTGTACTGCGTCAGGCGCTTGACATAGTCCAGCGGATTGTGACCGCATGCGAAGACGTGGCACGTATCAACGCAGACGCGCAGGCGCGGGTCCTTGAACTTGAGGACGAACTCCACAAAGTCAGTGTAGGTCGTAAGCGTCTCTGAGCCCTGACCTGCCGGCGTCTCGAGCAGGATGGGACAGCTTTCGGTGGCGTACTCGAGAGCACGGGCAAGGTTAGCGCGCATGTTCTCGATGGCTTGCGGCAGCTCCTTGTCAGTGGACTTACCCACGTGGACCACCACACCCTTACAGCAGATGGCGTTTGCGTACTGGAGGTTCTTGATGAGCAGACTCGTATGGTAGTCGTCCTGCTTGCCGGGCTCGGCACAGAGATTGATAATATACTGGCTGTGAATGAACAGGTTCAGCTTGGTCTGATGTATCGCGGCGGCGGCGCCGGCGAGCTCATCGTCAGCGATGTTCATCTTAGAATTCTGCGGTCCAGAGAGAAAGATCTGAATCGGCTTCGGACCGACCTGGTCGGCGAGATTCATAATCGTATTGGACAACGACTTCTCCTTGGCGGCGTGAAAGCCGATGAAATAGAGCTCACGCAGAATTGCGCCCGTCACGGCATCCTCCGACTCGTGTGCGTTACGCGTCGTTGCCGTCTTGTTCAGGAAAGCGGCGAACGTAGCACGGTCGGTCCACGTGCGTAGGTCGGCGTGCCAGACGAGCTCCTGGAGCGGTAGCACCAGATAGGCGTCCGTCGCCTCCGGCGCAAGTGCGCCGTAGGAGAAGAGCTGGTACAGGAAGCTGACCCAGTTCTCCTTGAGCTGACCCGTCATCTTGACCTCAAAGAGCTGCGTGTCCGTGCGCGCATCAGGGTGACCCTGGACGGCGCCCGCGGCGACGACCTCATCGTAGCGGAGCGGACCCTTCGCCACCTGGTCCACCTTGCGCCGCGTAGCGATAATATGGTCCAGAAACGGCTGCGTGGTCTTAGACTTGCGCACCTTGTCCAGCGCCTCGGCGGTCAGAGTGGGGTCCCACTTGAGTGCTGCGACGCAGGCTGCCTCAACAGTTACGTCGGCGGGTGAGAGCCGAAGCAGCTCCTCCGTCACGTAGCCAAGCTGGGAATAGCACTCCTCCTTCTTGAAGATGGAGAGCAGCGCGTTCGGGTAGCGGGTGTCCGGCGCATCTGGAACCTTGAGCTTCGGCGGGAGGAGCTTCTTTAGCTCCGCGCGCTGAATCGGGTTCATGTGGCTCAGAAGATTGCGAACACGAATTTGCTCCATGTTGACTTTTTAGTTATCTCTAATGAGGAGGTGTGATTTCAATTTTATTAAAACCTATAAAAATTGAAGCCGGCATGGAGGTCTTGTGAGTAGTCAAGGAAGAATGTCTGGACGCACTATTTCACGAACCAAGCCTGCTGTTGAGATGCTGCCTGCTGGAAAGTACTATATTGGCGACGCCAGCAATTTCCTTCCTTATGACGTTTATAGTAGCACCCGTGGCAACGAAGGACACTACACGATTGGGGGATATCACTTTATTATTAAGCACCCTGTGTGCGGCGACGGCATCTACCTTGCTTCCAATAATCACAACTATGATGGTAATAATATTAGCATCGTAGCGGTCGAACTGGGCGACATGGACCTGTACACAGGCAACGGCACCTTTCACACCTTTACAGAACCCGTGTCGTTTGCAGTCAATGACGGCATCTGCGCCTTCGTGTCTGGAAAGTTCTTCCTTCTCATTGATACGAATCAGGAGCAGGAACCTGAGGTTGATGATGGGTATGATTCTGTTAGTTAAGATGGGTGTATAAGTTATATGAAAACAAAAGCAAAAAGTTGCCCGGCTGCTCATTTTTTAGACAAACAAAATATTTCTATTGATAGAATGAATCTCAGCGCCTACCTAAATCCCCGCATTCAAAATGGAGAGGTTGTAAGAAAAATGATAGAGGATTTACACAAAGAGAGAGGCTTCAAAAATATTCTTTGTATCCGAACTCCCACGACCGGTGCCTGGATGGATACGCTATTTAAGAAAAAAACGGGAAATGAAACTCGGCTTATGTATACGGTAGGCGCTATGACTGCTAATTCATATATGAAGAGACTCTATACGGTTATTGAACATTCTGATTTAGAATCACATATCAGAGCGTTGAATGTGCAGTTTGATTTAATCTGTATTGACCCGTTTCACGAGTATGCCGAAAGCGCCAGCGATTTTTCTATGCTACCATTGTTTTTAACCGATGATGGTATTATCGTGTCACACGATTGTTATCCGCACAATAAAGACTGGGCTACATCAAAATTTAAGAGCGGCGCCTGGTGCGGTGTCACCTATGTTGCATTCATTGAATTTGCCTACAATAATCCTGATTGGTTTTATGTAATACTAAAGAACGACACCGGTATCGGCATTATGAGTAGGAAACCGATGCAGCAGCTTAAAAATACTTTTAACCGTGAGTTACAGAAGCAATTAATTGACATGTATAAGGCGGGCGACGATACGACGTACAACTTTTTTTGCGCAAATTCGAAGGAATTAATCAATGTGATTAGCGAATAGCATCCTTAAAATAAACTAAACTTATAGTAAGATGACCCCTAGCGAATATGTTAAAAATAAATTGTACCACGGTGAGATTGTAAACATGGTGATTCAAGACTTACACAAAGTTTTAAAGTTTAAAAATGCACTTTTTGTACGAACCCCATCAACTGGTACATGGATGGATGCGATGATTACAACCTATAAATCCTTGAGTCCCTACCCCATATTATATACACGAAATAGCGCCGCCACCAATAGTGCTGCTAAGAGACTCTATACTATCTTAGATCATTCCGAATTGGAGTCTCATATTAAAAACTTAAATACGCGCTTTGATTTGATATGTGTCGACCCTTTTCACGAGTACAGTGAAAGTATTAGCGATTTTACACTGCTAACTTCGGTTTTATCGGACGATGGCGTTTTGATTTCGCACGATTGTTTCCCGCATAAGAAGGAGTACTCGAGCCCGGTTTATAAATGGGGTTGGTGGTGTGGTGTCACCTATGTTGCGTTTGTTGAAACCGCCTATAACAATCCCTCTTGGTTTTATGCTATTCTTGATAATGATAATGGAGTTGGTATTATAAGCAGAAAGGCTTTGGCGCATCTTAAAAACGATTTTGATAGAGAAAAGCAGCAGCGCCTGATTCAGATGAATAAGGAGGGCGATGAGGCGACGTACGACTATTTTTGTGCGAATTCTAAGGATTTAATCAATCTTATCCGCGAATAGGTCCATAGAACGTGTCTTCATACTCTATCAGTAGGCGTTTTGCCTCTGCTAATTTTGATTTGAGCAGATTATTATCGAATACAAAGTCTCTAATCTTTTTATTTGGGCTCATCGCTAAATACTTGGTTATATTATCGGATAGTTCGCTTATAGATTTATCTATCTGCTCTTTGGCGGTCCGCTCTGTAAAATAGATTCTATCGTCATTCTTCTTGTTAAATATGTGATAATGACCTTTATGTAGACCGAAGCAGTCGAATTTTAGATATTCTGTATTGTACAGATATAAACCTATACTGGAACCACTACCAATGTCCAAAAACTTATGATATACAAGCACATATGCATTTTCTTGTATATCTATTTTTACTACGTCTTTTCGCAATGACATTGTTCTACTTTCTTGTGCGATTAATTGCGGCGTGTGTACATAATGTAGCACGCGGTGTATAACGTCAGGAGACCCGTTGACACGGTAACATGCGCGGGGGCGGACTTCAAGAGCATCGACAGGGTGCCTACGCCAATCATCATCGCGGCATCGGCAACCAGAATTTTAGCGCCGTTCTCCTTTCCATAGTCCTGAAATACGTCAATCATTTCATTTTTGCCGCGGGGAACCTGTGTTACTACGGCAGAGTAGAAGAAAAGGTCGTGGACGAGCTGGAACAGAACGACGACCAGGAGAAACGCTGCTGGGGACCACTTCATATTGAGTGCCGTAAAGATGTAACGACTTGCGGCGATGCCTATCAGTAGGCTCAGAACGTCGGCAGCGAAGGCTAAGACGCCGAACCGCTTGTACCAGTCGTCCAGGGCGTTCACTCCAAATGACGTGTCTTCTGTGTATTTAACTCTATAAATGACGAACACGTCAACGATTAGGGCGGCGACGATAATATAGAGCCAGTCGCCTGTATTGGTGTAGTTTGAGATATCGGCGAGCATCCGGGCTTCCTGTATACAGCGCATAAAATTGATAGTTGTGGATTGCGGGTTTGTCGTGTATAATGCTACGGCTCCAGCCGTATATTGCGACTACACACGATATCGTGGGTGCATTTATATCCATCTTTGATAAATCCGAACTTCCTTATTTAAACAAAGTTCAAATTTCATCCCCGAGCTATGTGGCGCTAGACCGCCTTGGAGTCATTCAGGCATTTATTCTTACGCAGAAGACGCCTGAAGCGCATACGAATTGCGAAATTGCGTACGTGGGTGTTATGCCGCGCTATCGTCGAAAAGGCTATGCCGAGCGCCTTATCCGAATGGTTATTGATGCGGCGGACGAGACTGGTGTCTGGTTACAGGTTATGCGAGACAATGCGGCGGCGTGTCGACTGTATGAGAAGATGGGCTTTGACTGCGCTGAAGAGTTCGTGGGCTCAACAGGTTCTGAGGGCTATATCTGGCTCTACGGCGTTGAATACGAATGTGAAGACTGTTCGGTGCGACTCTTGCCTTCGGCGACGACGTGGGAGAACCGTGAAGAGCGATTATTGCTCGGTCAGTACGGCATCGAACGTGTCGTGAAGTTGGCGCCCGTTTGCAGCGCATGTAGAACAAGGATAGAACAGTAGATGGAGTATATATTTGCTCTGCTTCTTAATGGCGTGATAGTTAAGATGTTTTTTGATGTGGAGGAGGCGTTAACAGTGGCATGTACAGAGCGGCTGAGCGTTGTTCGTTATCATCGTTTTCCAAATGGTGATGTAAAATCGATGCTAATTTATGAGCCCGGCGCTTGAATAGGCTGAAGAAAATCTTTGATTAGGATAGAAATGCCGCCCAGAAGAGCTCGCGCGGCAGCGGCGCCAGTAACACCGCCTGCTAGATGTACAGAGCCGTTAGATACAGCGGCGAAGTCAGCTGCTGCTACAGGTAGAGCACTAGCAGCGACACCGGCACCGGCGTGTGCAGTTGATACTACACCAATTCAGCAATCACCAACAGTCAATAATGTCGACGACCCAGGATATGCTTCTCTGAAACATGCGGCATGTGCCGATTCGTTTCATGATTTTGGACACGGTGGTAAAAATTTCAATAAATTACGCGATAGCAATTCACCTCCAGGTTTGACCCATGTTATTAAAGCCCTAAATGATATTAAATGGGCATCTATACCAAAATCTCGTGGTGACGCCAATGGGTTGAGAGATGAAAACGCCATGTTAAGTGAACTATTTGCTGGTGCTGCTGAAAGCAATTTTACTGAAACGAAACAATTAGTTACAGCAATAGAAAATGCGGGAGGCTCAATCCTTTTGGATTTACAACACACTACGTATGGAGCTCAACAATACGATGTTAAATTACTAAAGCATGGTGACGGTGCCGCTGCTAACTATGATACTGGAAGCAGAGATGATGCTGCGAAAATAACAACTGCCGATATTTACGAGTTATTTGGTAAAAATACGGTTAACTTACTTTTTGATGCATCTGTAATCAATGTAACTAACCGTTTAGTAAGTGCCGAGGTCGCGGGTGCTGATGCAATTACGGTAAATCGTATCGTAAACCGCGAAATAGTAAATGATCCTGCTCCAAAAACTTACGAAAAATCTAAAAGTGATAAAGACGCCGAAGGAAATACTGGAAATACATACAATATTCTTTTTGAGAATAATAAAGATGATATTACATATGTAAGTAATCCGGCGGATCTACTTAATAACGAATTACAAAGAAATAAGTTTTTTTCTAAATTCGATCTAACATTGTCACCGTTAAGTTCAAATGATAGAGATTCTCTACCTCGTATTAGCATGACCATTACAGATCCAACTGCTAGAGAAACAGTTATATATAATAATGATGACCCTCACCAAAATAACAATATTGCTAAATGCTGGAATAGAATTAAAAATTTAGATAAAAAGGCTGGAGCCGTAGCCACATCTGCTGCTCTCCAAGAAATGGGTGTACATTTTCAGTGTAAACGCTCTGGCGATTGGCTCCAAGCACTATCTTGCCTTGATACTGGGAGACCGTACCTCGATTCTGATGGTGATAACTATGTTCTTGAAAACGATAATATTATATTAGTAACACATGATCGTATCCTTTTATGGTATGCGCTTTTTATGGGTATAGATGTTATTTTAACTTGGAAGGATACTAGAGTTGAGGGTACTGAGTCTACTGCACCCAGCGACAGCGACATAGATGAGGAGAACGCCGAGGATGAGGACGCTGATGCTAGTTCTAAAAAACGTCTTATTTACTTCAATAATGCGCGCCGCGCGGCTTCGCCAGAAGAAAGACATTTGCGAATGGTTGATATTGCTGAGACACTTTATAACTTATCTGATGGTTTAATTACCTATATAAACCAATATAATAGTTGGCTTCAGAATATTAAGGCGGCAAGACGCACTGCCCTAAATAACCTACGAGAAAAAATTCCTACCACCAATTCATCAGAGGTGATAGCGCGAGATAATTTCTCTGATTATATACAGAACCTTATAAAAGCATATTGGCAGTATTATTCAATGACATATATTCCTATGGATACTACTGAAATAATTGCTCTAAGAAAAGAATTTGTTGAAGCAAGAACAAGTTTCTTACCTATTAAAGCGGCATACCGGAATAATGCATTCGCGCCTGCCGCTGCGAATTATACAAGCGAATTAGAAAACTGTTCTAAAATGGCAACTAAATTTATATCAAAATGCAGGGCTATTCAATTTTTACAAATGCGATTTGAAACTCAAAGCGCTATAGTGAGTGCAAACGAGAGACTGTGTTCATCAGACGAAATGTACAGTAATATACCATTAATCGGCGCTCTCCGCCTAACACCACGTATACGTAAACCAGCCCAGACTACATCCGATCGCGCTTTGGCGTACATCGATGGTGTTGTAGTCGCAGAACCATTGACAATGGACCAACGTGTTGCTATGTTAGCAACTCATTTTGTTGATAAAGCCGAACCAATAGACATACAATTATTATATAATTACATTGATAATTTAACAATAAAAGAAGGGTATACACTGTCTAATCCTGGAAAATGGGTAGAATATTTGGTTACAAAAGCTGCAGCATCATATATTCCATTATTTCTTTTGACTTTACGCGCCGGATTTCCAATGGAAGAGAGACGTTCGGTTGCTCCTGATGAGCATGATCTTGCGCGTATCAATGCGGTATTACGTGACGAAGCTGATGAAAATAAAGATATGTTTACTGATGCTAGTCGAGAAGCTGCTGCTGATGCGCCTGCGGCGGCGGCGGCAACGGCGGAGGCGGAGGCGGCTAGGCTCGCCGCCGCCGCCGAGGCTGATGAAGAAGTTAGAGTTGAAACATCAGATGAAGCGGGTGGAGTGGCGGCTGCAGCTGCAGAGGCTGCGGCTCAGGTGGCGGCTGCAGCACGCCCTACGGTTGCAGCCGCTGCTGCTGCACTTTTACCAGAGAAAATCGGTAGCAGGCGCGCCCGTGTCGATGTCGTAAAAAATAGTCTTCAGGAGCGCGCGGGTTGCGATGATGATAATCTATTAAAATGCGAGGGTGTTGCTGGCAATATAGCTACCACTACTATAGGTAGATTTCGTGTATTTTTAAACAGCGCGTCTGCACGTTTAAATTTAGCAAAATATTTTAGTCTTATTATACCCTATTTTACCAGAGCACGCGGCGGCGCACAAGACGGCGGTAATCCCGATGTAGTAAAGCACACAGCATATTACACTATGTTTAACTTCTATATGTTGGAATTAACATCTCAGTTGGGAAGCTTTGAAACTGCTGAGAACGAAGATTACATCTATTATGATGCGCTGGCGCGGCTTGTTTTGGCGGTAACTGCTAATAAGGATAATACACCAGATAACCTACGGTACAGCCGCTACGTATCCTATCTGTATGAGCAGATACCACAACTTACGAAGGAGACCGGTTTGTCATTTTACACGAATGGTGATTTTATGAGCAAGGTGGCTTTTGTTGGACGTAACGTGGCTCTACAATCATTGTCTAAGGCATCTAGCGATATGCCTTCGCTGGCGTATGGAGCTACAACAAATATTCCACTTATTTCAGCAGAAGGGCAGACATATACGTCGCCTTATAGTGAAGAATACAATAGACTAAAGGTGGAGCTCAAGCGCGACCACGCAAAGTTTGCTGACAGACAGCGGGTGCTATGCCTCGAATTGCTGAATCGCGTAGAGATGTCGGCGTCGCCAGATTCACCTGAGTTTGGGCAGACTGTTGCTGCTGCTGTGGCGCAACCAGGTGAATCGGCTCCTTCTGTTGCTGCTCCTGCTCCTGTTGCTGCTCCTGCTCCTGTTGCTGCAGCACCCAGCCTTGACTACGCGACAATCGTAAAAACTCTATCAAAGGAAGATATTACTAAAATGCCTCCAGCTGGTGCTAAAGTTGTTCTTGAATACATACAAGGAATGATAAGGCGGGGAGAAATTGACATATCTACAATCGCGCCTGAAGAGCGCGTAATGTATGACCAACTCGTAAAGCGGGCGTCAGTGCCGCCGCGGGTACGCGGGCAGCCAATTCTACCTGAACGCGCGACTGTTTCTGTCTACGGTGGTCGCCGCACCCGTAAGCGCCGTGGTGGTGCGCGCCATGTTACTCGCAAGCAGCGTGGCTACAAGCGCGGCTCAACCCGTGGCAGCAGGAAACAGCGTAATTGAATGAGTTGAGTTTTTTTTCATGCCCCCAATAAAGATGCCTTCTTGGGGACGCGGAATTGCTAACTATGGAGCGCACGATAAACCGCTGGTCGGTGACACGAAGACGACGACTGTGGGTGAGGACCACTTGGGGTGGCTGCTTTGCGACGGGCGTCTCTTGAACCCGACTGACTTCCAAAATTTATACAAAGTCATTGGCTACAAATTTGGACGGGCTGGACCGCTTTTCCGGCTTCCCGACCCCGCCGGTCGCGTTTTGGGTATGATTGGCACGCCAAACGCTGCGAACCCATCCCTGACGACACGTCGCATGGGTGGCTTATCCGGTGAGGAGATGCACACGTTGGTTATACCTGAGATGCCCAGTCACACACACGATATTTCGTATGCGCTGACGGGTATCTATATCGACTCGTCTGGAGGACACGTACACACTATTACTGATGGCGGGCACTCACACGATATTAATACAGCAAATGCTGGTGCAACTGTGGCAGATAGAGTAGGTCAAGCGATAGATCATGTGGATGAAGGTCCTGCTGCCACGGCGAGCGCCACAACTGGTATCACCATTAATAGTGCCGGTGTACACAATCACGTATTACATGACCCGCGTCACAGCCATATCGCCTATGATGAGGGCGGCGATGAGCCGCACAACAATATTCAGCCGACGTTATGGCTCGGTAACCTGTTTATCTACAGCGGCAAGACGGGCTTCAACCGCAGCGGAATCAATAGCGGAGCATTTCCTAACACTGCCGGAAAAGCGCTGTATTAAGTTTCAGAGATATAATTTATATCTTAGAAATTTAGAGATGATTGCGTGGCGCACAATCATGTACGGTCTGCTTATGGCGGGCATTGACGCCGGCATGTTGAGCATCATAAAAGATGTCAGCCTGGATGGGCTAAAGCTGCTGCCGCTTATGGCGATTCCCACCGCTATTTATGCGATTCAGCCGTGGATTTTCTTGAGCGCGATGAAGACGGAATCCATGACGGTGATGAACCTGTTCTGGGACTTGACGAGCGATGTGCTGGTGTCGGCTATCGGCATTATGTATTTTAAGGAAAAAATTGGGCTTGTTCGCAGCATTGGACTGGCATTCGGTATTATGAGTCTCTCTTTGTTGGCGTACAAGGGACCCGACGATTAAAATCCTGTTCTATGATGTCTTGAGGGAGCCATAGTGTGCGCCCACTGAGTTTTGCGCTATACATGGAGCGTGTCTCGGCTGCTTCAAGGTCGCCCAGCACGTGGTTGCCGGCGGACACGCCTCCGTCGATGCCGATTGCGCCGCATGTACACCACTTGAAATCATGTACAGACATGCTTTCAATTGTGTCTTTACACTTTTTACAGTAGAGGGCGTGGCGGACCTGGACATATTTGAGTCCGCCGTAGGTGATGGAGGGCATTTGTTTGTGGCGGTCTTTGCGTATATTTAGTTCAACTTTATACAGGGTCGCTGGCTTCTACGGCTTCTGCTGCCGCGTCCTTGCCCTGCTCTAACTGCTGGACGCGGCTCTGTAGCCGACTTAACCTACACTGCTGTATAAAAAGGGCTCCAAACAGCACTCCTATATAGAGATAGACCAGCTCATCCATGTGGGGGCTACTTCTTAGTAAACTTTTTCGCCTTAAGACCCGCCGCGTAGAGCGCCGGCAGCTCTTCAGCCGTCACTTTTGTGTGGTCTACCGTTTTCGGTAGCGACACGAAATTCGCCTTCTTTAGCGCGTGTTTGAAGAAATAGTAGCCGTAGGGTCCGCTCTTAATGGTGAAATCGCCCAGGGTGCGGCTATAGACGGGCTCTGCTGCAGGGTTGGACTTGCTAACTAGTTTCGCGATGATAGAGTCAAGCGTGTCATCGGGCTTGATAGGCACTTTGATGGCGTCCCACTGCGCATAGAATCCGTACGGTCCCTTCTTTTTCAGAATCGGCTTCTCTTCATAGATGCCCAGCGGTTCACCCGCCTTCTGCTCATAGGCGGTCAGCGCCTGCTGTAGCGTGACTGTGTCAAAGGAGGTGCCGCGCGGCAGCGATGCAAACTCCTTGGACTCCTCTTTTAAAAGGAGCGGTCCCTTTCGACTGAGAATCACCGAAATGCCTGAGCCCAGGTCGCGCTTTTTTGCTTGCTGATTCTGTTTCTTGGCTTCTGGATCTAGGACAGTCTGCGTATGCTCTTGGTAGCGCTCCTTGTACTGGTCCCAGTTGGACTGGAGGAGCGTCTTCCACGGGCGTTCACCCTTCGCTATCCTATCCAGCTCCTGTTCCATCGTCGCCGTATAGGTGTAGTCAAAGATGTCGGCGTAGTGTTTATAGATGAATTCGGCGACAGTGCGCCCCAGCGGAGTGACCTGTAGTTTGTTGGATTCCTTGCCGACGGTCAGTTTGTGGAGCTGCTCTTGAATGGTGGCAGGCTTCTTAATGAGCCATTTACGGATATCTATTTGTGAGCCTGGTGCGTCTGACTTTTCAACGTAGCTACGCTCGACAATGGTGGAGACAAGGGAGGCGAACGTGGAGGGGCGACCGATGCCGGCTTTTTCCAGCTCGTGAATGAGGGAGGCTTCCGTGTAGCGCGGCTTCGGCTTCGTGAAGCTCTCTTCTGCGGTCACAGTAATCCATTTTGCGGCGACTGTGCTAGCACAAGCGGCAACTTTGGACCAGGCGTCCCATAGGGCAGCGGCTTCGGCTTGGGTCTGCTCCGTCTTGTCGGTTTGGTTCAGAATTTTCCAGCCGGCAAATTTGGTCTTAAGCTGCTCGCCGTACCAGGGCTGATGTGTGGTGTCGGCGTCTAGAACGAAGGTTAGTTGACGGCAATCCTCTGTATGGTCAGACATCTGACTCTGGAGCGCGCGCGTCCAGATAAGTCGGTAGAGCTTCTGCTCGTAGGCGTCGTTACCCGCGGCGGCATTTTCGGGGTGCGTGGGTCTAATCGCTTCGTGGGCGGCTTGCGCTTCTGGCGCAGCAGCCGTGGTCTTCTTCTTTGCGGTTTTTGTTTGAGGTCGCTCTGCTAGACCCTGGTGCTGACCCGGCGGACCTTCATATTGTGGCTCGAATTGGCTCCTAATCACAGCGCGGCATGCTGCTGCGCCTTCAACTGATAAGAACGCGTTGTCCGTGCGCATATACGTAATATGACCGGCTTCATAGAGTTTCTGTGCTGTCTGCATCGTCTGCTTCGGTGACATGCCGAAGAGTTTTGAAGCCTCCTGCTGAAGCGACGACGTGATGAGCGGTTTCGGCGCGGCGTGCGTCCTGACAACGAGTTTCACTGCGGTCAGCGTGGATTCCTGCGTCTTAGTCGCCTCTTGAAGATAGGCGCGGGTCTCTTGGTCGGTGTTGAGGTTGGACCGACTGGCTTCCGTGGCTTTGAGAATACCGACCGTAAATGCGGCAGTAAACGACCAGAAGCGCGCTGCAGCGTGAGACTCAATTTCGAGGTCGCGGTCCAGGACGAGTTTTAACGCGGGCGTCTGACAGCGCCCGGCGGAGAGCGGTAGCCCATTCGAGTTCAGCTGCTTCCAGAGCACGGGGCTAATTGTGTAGCCAATCAGCATGTCCAGCATGGCGCGCGTCTGCTGACTCTGAAACTTATTCATGTCGATGGTGCGCGGATTCTGAATCGCCTGCTGAATCTCTTGCTGTGTAATCGCGTGGAATATGATGCGTTTAGTCGTTAGCGGGTCTAGCTTAAGGATGGCGCAAATATGGAAGGCGATGCCCTCTCCTTCACGGTCATCGTCTGTCGCTAAAATAACCTCGTCGGCGGCAGCGGCGGCACCCCTGAGTTGGGCGACAGTCTTGTATTTGCTTTCAATCAGGTCGTAGATAGGCACCCAATTACGGTCGATTCCTACGGCATCTAAGTCGTGTTTGAGAGCGCGAATGTGACCCATTGAACTGGTCACCTTGTACCCGGCACCCAGATATTCTTGTATCTTGGCGCATTTTGCGGGGGATTCGACTATGACTAGTTTTGTCATCTGTACTAACTGTCGTATGGAATTTTGTTTATCAATTTTATTGTTATACAGAATAAAATTTTTTCTTACTCCATAGTATAAAATGCCGGTCACCTCTTCTAACGCTGCGACAGGTGCCGTTGTTGGCACGCCCAGACGCCAGTACGTTGCTATCAACGCCTTCAACAATGACTTCTACTCCTACACGACCTCCACCTCGATCGTTAGCGGAACATTCGTAACGACGGGCTCCCTGGATAGTGTTACCGGCGCGAACTCCACGAACTGCCCGGCGGGGCGTGTTCTCCGTGAGAACGGCAAGAAGCTTTTCCCGGACGCGAATCCTGGTGTAACGACTTACTTGGTGGGTGTGTATGACTCTACGACGTTCCTCAACGGCTTCATCGACCCAAATGCGCGCGTATTCCAGCCGCAGAACACGGACCTCCCCACGTACCTGCCGAACCCGGTGGACTCTGCGAACTCTGGGGATACGGACTTTGGTCCTGGTGTCTACACGCGCGGCGATGTGCGTGCGCAGGGCGCGTTGTCCATCAGTGGAGAGTCTTACTTGTGGGACGATGTTCACCAATACAGCAACGTGTACACGAGCGGCAAGACGGATATCAGCGGCGCTCTCTTTGTTAATGGTGACATCCTTACGAATGGACAGGTGCGTAACTGCAATGCGCCCAGAGCCGCACTTTCAGTTGGCAGTGGTAACTCAGTCCTCTACACAGGCAATGGACCTATGTTTACATATACCGGCGTGGCCTCAACAGCAACCACACTTTATGTGTATAGTGGCTTTACGGGCACGACGTCGCCGAAGGCTGGTGAACAGATTTATTTGCAAGTAACCGGTAGCGGCACTGCTGCCAGTACTATCACATTTGCCTCAGGCGACGGCGCGCCCGGCGGCGGCTTCTTCAAGACGACAGGACCAGTTGCAGGTACTGCGGGCACTGTAATGCTTTCTTTTATTTCTTTTAATAGCACCATGACTGAAGTTTCACGCACAGGTAATTTGGATAACGCGTAAGCAATATCTGACTTACTACGTAAATTCTATTTGGATTTTTACTAGGTTAGTAAAAACCCAAAAAAATACTGAATCTATTTCATTTCTCGTACAAACACCGTATGCCCGCGTTGGACATAGATGTCATGGTCATCTTTGACTTTAGTTCCATGGTTATCATCTTCTCCACATAAAAAAATCACATCCACTGGTTTATAGTGTTCGCAAACTAATTCGTAGAAAGGAATTCCTCTATGATACGAACCATAAATGACGATATCATACGTGTGACTTTTAATATCTTGTTCAATCGTTTTATCAAGTGTATCGTCGTGCGTCGCATGCTCTAATAAACTTGAATAACTAAAGCCCTTTCCGTACAGATTTTTGTATTGACCTGTATACATATGTTCTATTTTTGGATAATCGTGACAACGCGCCCCCAGAATCTTCTTAAACCCGTGTAACGTAAGGCAGCGCAGATAATCTGGTTTTACCTCACCCGATAGATATAAAATAGACTTGACCTGCTGTTTTTCGCTCTTTTCTAAAATGTAGCGCGCAAGGTGCTCGGTTGTCAGATGGGTGCGTGTATAGTCGAGAAGAGAATTAATTAGAGCAGTACATTCATCCATCTCTGCACTTGTTAACTTGGTTAGCTGTTTGCCGCGATGCTTGGTATATAGCGCATTTGCCTTTAGAAAAAGCGCCTTCGGCAAGAGAGCCATCATATTCGCGGGGCACTTCTCGACATTGGGAAAATAGGGAATACAGCCGTTTGCTAGAATTTCATAATGTCGCATACAATCCCAACCCGACTTTTTTATGGTGGTGGCGAACAACGACTTCTTATATTCATTATAATAGTCCTCTTCGGTCTTGTAAATATACGTACGTAATTTACCTGGAATTAGATCGGAAATAAGCTTTGTTTTGACCGGCGGGCTCGTTGTAATCTTTTCCGCCGGTATTGAAAATGTAATAGGGTGGAGCATAGTCTAGTATATGGTGAGATTATCTGTGGCTCGATAAAATTGAAGTTTGGTTGCTTTGTAAAATGAATAGTAAAAACCCAATGAACGGTGCGGAAATGAGTAGTGTTAGTCTTCTGGAGCGGTTCATGGATGACCCGCGCACCACCAAGTTGTATACTGAGGAGAGCAAGCGCAAGATTCACCGTGCTATTTTGGTGAAGCGCGGCAAGATTATTGCAGAGGCGACAAATCGCTACGGAACACGGTCGCGCGGCTCCGGTTACTCGGACAGGTCGATTCACGCGGAGAAGAACGTCATCAAGAAGTTGGGCGATATTGCCGAACTTCGTGGTGCCGATATGTATGTCATGAGGCATGGGCGGGCTGAGAGGGCAGCTGAGTTTATGTGCTCCAAACCTTGTAAGGACTGTCAGGTGTTTCTCGAGAAATGCATGCGCGAATACGGACTGAAAAATGTCTACTACACGGCGGGGCTACTCGGTGAGGAGACGACGGATCCATTCCGCTTCTCGAACAATCCGAATTATCTCTAAATGCGTAGTTTCTGACTCGACGGATTTTCCATTGTCAAAGGTTAGTTGCGCGCCACGGTCACACAAAAGCTGAACGACTGTCGCGTGCCCTTTTTTGGCGGCGATGAGGATGGGCGTGTTGCCTTCAGCGTCTGTCCTATTTATGTCTACACGCTGCTCTAGTGTGTCGATGACCAGTTCGAAGTCGCCCTGGTCGGCTCCCCAGAACAGGGCGGCAATTATTTTGGCTTTTTTAACAATTTCGTCTCTGGTGGCGTTGCTGGCGGGAGGGCGGTACTGAGACAGTTCATCCTCCAATTCCGATATTCGAACTTCCAATCCAGCTATCTGTATGGCGCTATCCAAGTTTGACATCTACCTTATGTTGGCAAAATTCCTAAGGGTCAATTTTGTGTTAAAATTGATTCTAATACCATGTAGAGAAAACGTATTAAATGCCGTCCGTAAATGATGCAATACGGTTTCGTAAAGAGTTTGATAAGGCGGGAAAGGCGGGGCGTGCGGCGATAATTGCAGACGCGATGGTGTGGCTCGAACGGGATATTGTTCCGGCGACGAAACATGAGGATGTATGGGTGTTGCGCGAATTTGTATCCGTGATGCAGAAGTGCAAGGAAGAGGAGGAGCTATCGGCGGCGTGGTATATGAACCTTGGAATGACGTACGCGCGCTACGACTTCTATGACCGCTTTCTGCGCCGTTTGCGTAAAAATTGAGTCCGATGCTATTTTAATTTTTCAGTTAAAAATGCTTAATCGTATTATGACTATTCATGAATGGGAGGCGTGGCGAGAATTTGACCGGCTACGTTTTGGATGGGGCTTGCGTGAGCTGTTTCCGCACCGAGGCTTCAGGGGCACTGTTCCGCATGTGCGGTGTACATGCGCACGTTGTAACATGATCTCAGATGAGAAGCGTGTCATCGAGCATAACCGGCGCTACAAGATTCGCAATGTAAAGCCGTCATATGAGGAGGACTATCTGGATAGCACAATGCGGTCAGAGATTCTCACAAAGTACGTAGCGGCTATCAAGGGCGACAGGGAGCTCTGGAAGACTAAACTCATTGGACTACTAGATGAATTGTTGCTGAAGGGGCTTCATAAGGAGAAGACGTTTCTGCTTGAGCTAGTTCGACTCACCATTGAGCTAATTCACGATAATACGAAGCGCATGGAGTCTATTACCATGGTTCAACGTCGGGTTCAGGAGGGGTTTGTGAAGAGTCTACGGCTGTATCCGCAGCCGCTGCTGGCTACGCGCCACGGACAGGGTTGGACAAAATATTAGGTAAAATTGAAACCCCATCCTATATTTTTACTACATTAACAAAATGAGCGCAAGGGAGCGCAAAAACGTAGAAAACTTTATTAAGCGCATACCAAATGCTCTTAATAATCCGATGACATCGGCTGAGACGTTTCTGCGTACGTATACAGAACTCAAGGAGAGTCGTATCCAGATTTATAGGTCTGAACTCGATGAATGGTTCCAACTTGGTCTAGAAAAGGTTCGATACGACCTACTTATCATAATGATTAGCGGTCGCATCTACGATGTCGATACGCGCTTTAGCGCCTTTAATAAGTTATTTAGGTTGCTCCTGGTGACCGGTTATGCTCAGAGGGCTTCTGCGCTTATTAGCGCAGATAAGTGCAGAATTACCGATATCAGCGAAACCATTCTCTGTAGATACACCTTTGACAAAAATTATATGGTGGTGTTCAGTCATTCCCGTATGGCGCCTCTGATTCTGCGCTTGGCTTCCGAACACGGCTACAAGCGGATGCGCACTCATTTTCTGGAGAATCGCCGATTACGCCGGCTTCGGACTGCGCGCTGGACTCTTGTGCGGTTCTGGCTTTGTGTGCGGAAACTATTGCCTCTGTGGTCTGAATCGTTATATGTCCCTGGTACGGGTGCGATGTACAAGAAGGCTCTTGAGCGCTTTAATACTAACTGCTGAAAAATTGAATGATTTATGCGTGGTTTTTTATCGTAAGAATGTGCGAAAAGTGTTTCTGTTTTCTTACAGATGCTGTGCGGCGACCTATTCTTCCGACGGAACCCCTATATTCACACGTTCGATACAAGAATATTAAACGCAACGCGGAGAGCATCGCTACACTTATTCTAGGGATTAGTCGCCTAGTCGAGCCAGCGGCTATAGCTAAGGCTCGACAGATGGTCCGACTAGCCTATTGTACAACGCCAGAAGAGCGTGGCACCCATCTCTATACAAATCTGTGTACAAATAATGTTGCGCTGAAAAATGAACTGGACTATGTTCAGACCGCCTTCACAGATATGAATCTGTATCCATTTAAGAAATCCGAAGCGCCCCTTCATTTCATGTACGAATGTATTGTGCCGTTGGTTGAGACAGTCCACGTGGTACACGCTGAACATTCCGGTCTGCCCATCGCGGACGAGTACAACGGGCTGTACTCTTGAATTGTGAAAAAATTGAAGCCACGGTTGGCTGATTTAACAAAGTCAAGGTCATAGAACAAAGTATTCTATAACCATCCAAGCCAAAATGTCCACCATCGAGCAGCTCCGTGCCGCGATCAAGGAACAGGAGGTGGCGCTCGCCGGACAGAAGTATCTTCTGCTCCAGGCGATTGCGAAGGAGGCGGAGCAGAAGCGCGCCGCCGCCGCCACCGCCGCCGAGGCGAAAGCCGCCGCCAAGGCTGTGCGCGACGCCGAGAAGGCGGCTGCCGACGAGGCAAAGGCAGCCGCCAAGGCAGAGCGCGAGGCGGCGAAGGCTGTGCGCGACGCCGCCAAGGCTGCAGCCGACGAGGCGAAGGCGGTGGCGAAGGCAGAGCGCGACGCCACCAAGGCTGAGCGCGACGCTTTCAAGGCGCAGGAGAAGGAGGCACGCGACTTGAAGCGCGCCGCCGACGCCAAGAAGCGCGACACCGCGGCGGCTGCCGAGGAGGAGGCGAAGGCAGCCGCCGCCGCGCTCAAGGCGTCCGAAAAGCAGTTCGCGGCGAAGTGGCTTGCGCCCGCCGGCGCCAAGAAGCCTGTCGTCGCGGCGCTTCCGGTCGGCAAGAAGAAGGGCGCGGCGCCGCCGCCTGCGCCTGCGCCTGCGCAGCAGCAGCAGCGCCCCAAGCGCGGCGGCAAGTAAACGGAGGAGAGAAAAAACAAAAAAACAAAACAAAAAGAAAAACCACTCTTTTTGCTTTTCGCTTTTTGCTTTTTGCTTTTTTGAAAAAAATTGAAATCATATGCAGCGTCCTTTCCAGAGTCAAGTCGGGTAGAACAAAGTATTCTATCTGTCAAAATGTCTTCTGTACTGAACGAGTGGCGCGCTATTGCGGACTACCACGCGGCGGGGCTGGCGGAAGCCCACGCGAAGATTGCGGAGCTCTCTCCTGCTCCTGCGGCAGCGGAAGAGCAGCTTCTCAACCTCTCCGCTGTTCATGCGCTTGTCGCCAAGATGGCGTCTGACGATTCCAAGAAGGACAAGGCTGACTGGAATAAGCTCATCAAGCGCGGCGTTATCGAGAATGTCCAGGGCATTCTGATGGACTGCTACTCGTCGCTGCGAGCCAAGGACTCGAATCCTGATGGCTGGAAGGCGGCGCGCGAGCTCGGCGGGCGCGATACGGTCAAGTGGCAGCAGTTCGGGCTGCGCGTGATCCAGAAGCTCTACGAGCAGCGCGCCTTCGGCGTCGGCTCAAGCGAGAATGACGGGCTCGACGACTTCGAGGATACGGCAGGCGGCTGCGACGAAATCACGTGGGACGCTGCCGTTGAGCTGCTCGAGGCTGATGCCGCTGCTGCTGCAGCGCCAGCGCCAGCGCCTACTGCGTCAGCGTCAGCGCCTACTGCGTCAGCGCCTACATCAGCGTTCGGTGATGTCGCCGCGTGGGGCTTTCCGCAGAGTTCGCTGTCCGTGTAAAGAAAAACAAAAAACCAACAAAAAAACCTGAGATTTTTCAATGGTCCCACTGCGTGTAAAACGTAATATAGAAAGGTGTACCCGTGGCAACTTTGATTACCAGCGGCTTATCAAAGAGCCATGTGGAGCCGTATTGGATAAAATTTGTGGTCGGCGCAGTCGTGGATACCTTGTACGAACCCGCATCAATTGTTGCCGGTAAGTTGTCTAATCCTAGTTGCTGTACAAGCGTTACGACGCCTGGTTGGGCGACGGTTATCGCAACTGAGCCGCCGATAGAACCCTGCCCCCAGCCTGTGTTGACCGTGCGGATATAGCTTTTTAAATTGTTACCGACAGTTTGAACTAAATTGGAACCACCTAAACGGCGCACCTGAACGCCACCGTTGCCTGGAACCGTTGAGCCAATTGTAGTGAGAAACGAAGAGGGGAGGTCGATGGTGCCGCTGCTATAGGTAAAAGGGAAGAGTTGATTGCGAACGTCTGCACCCGCATCTGCATCATAGGTGGGACCACCGGCAAATCGTACATCAGGATAGACAGTCGTCATTTATAGTGGAGAGAGAAAAAAATCAATGGTCCCACGTTGAGAAAAAGGTGATATATTGCGTGCCGTTCCCTACTGTTGATACAGATACGACAAGTGGTTTTTCAAACGCGTAGGTTACGCCATAGTTTTCCAGCGTGGTGAACGCAAACTCTTCAGGGGCTTGGCTAGATACTACGTAGCCGTCGCCCGTGGGATTTATATAACTAGGAATATTCGTTCCGTCGTCCAATTGCTGAACGCGGGTGACGACGCCGGGTTTGTAAACCTTGATTGATGCGAGGCTGGAGACATCCCATGACGAATCGGCGCCCCATCTACAGTTGTAGATGTAGGTCTTAAAATTTGAGCCGATGTCCTGAACAAGGTTTAAGCCGCCGTGGCGACGCGCTGAGCCACCTGGTACTGTTCCAAAATTCAGCGGCGTATCGCCGGAAGTCAGGTCAAATCCATTAATAGGGTTGATGTCTAGCGTACCATTTTTGAACGTAAACGGGAAAAGCAGCTTTTCTGATGTAAGTGGCTTGACGTAATAGGGTCCGCCTACATATACAACATCTGGATACGTCTTGTTGTTTGTCGCCGTTGTCCGTATGAGAGAGCTCATTTTCATGGTCTAAGAAAATTAGTTGACAAAATTGATGTGTATTACACTACAATTTTATAACGCAATGAACCCGTATACCTATATTAAGAGTCTGTTCCAGGACTGGCGACGTACGCGGCGGCGGCGTCAAGTTGAGCGACAGCTTGCGCGCATAAGCCTTCAATACGAACGCGCGGTGATGGAATCGCGGAACCGTAACGCGGCGGAAAGAGCGGAGCATCTACAAAAAATAAGCGTGGCGATGACTGTGTTGCAGAATGAAGTTAAAGATTGGTAGCTCGGCGCGTTTTTCTATTGCTCTTGCTCTTGCGTTTGCTGCCCCCACGCGTCGCGGGGCATCTGGGACCGCACATGAACGCCTGGATGATTCTTCCATTATCCATTACTGGACCACCAACCACGGTATAGCCCTCCGCCAGTTTTTCTGCGCATGCGGTGCCGAACTTCTCGAGGTTCTCCAGGCGCTTGGCTTTTGCCGCCTTTTTACCTTTCGCCTTGTCCGACGCCTTTTTAATTGCCTTTTTGACGCCGAGATTTACGTCACCGGTCGCAAAAACTAAGTCGTACTTATTTGCTGGGGCTGCCGCGGGAGCAGGGGCTGCCGCGGCGGGCTGTGCGTACTGGAGGTACGGTTGTTGCTGCTGCTGTGGCTGCTGTTGCTGCTGTCTAGCAGCACGCGCGGCGGCGGCGGCGTTTATGTATGGGTACTGTTGTGGTTGTCTAAGTTGGAGTGGCGGTAGGCTCATTTGTATTATGTAGATATTTTATTCACTCTCTTCGGATGAAAAGCCCGATAGGTCATCTAGAATGTCGCGGCAGACGATATCCCAATCTATGATAAACTCTGGATCTACGGGAAAATTATAATGTCCCATCGGTGTTCCTACTTTGAGTGTCGTAATCTCCATATTTTCGACTATCTTGCGCCGCCGAACTAGAGACTTGATACTCTTAGGAAACTTATCATAGTATGGGGTCTTTCGCTTATGGAATCGTACAATATCTGCAAACTCGGGATACTGGTCAAACCAAACAATATAGAATAGATATCCATCTCGTTCGTACCGATGATTTTCTGCGAAGCGCTCAACGAGTTCGTCTAGCAGCTCGACGTCGGGGTCAATTCCGTAGAGCTCTTCCACTGCTTCGCGAAACGCGGTATATTGTATAGACTCTCCTGGTTCTTGCTTACCGCCGAAACCACTATAATGATTGTCCTTGGATGATAAGCCTAGGATAGTATTATAGTTGCTTTGAAGAAAGAGAACACCTGCTGCTTTCGCCATTCTTACAAGTAAAAATTGTTATAGATTAGGTTCAATTTTATTACGATAGTTCGATGGCACGCTCCTTTTTCGGGCGACCACGCTTCTTAACAGGGATTGGGGGCGCCTCCATTACTTCACCGTCTTCAGCGTGGTCGGTGGGCTGTAGCGGCTTCTCCGTGCCGACCGTCGCCTTCGTTACCGTGGGGCGCGCGGCTTGACGGCGGTCACCGATTTGGAGCTGTGATGCGTGCGCGCCGCGGCTAATAAGGATTGAGCGCGTGGCGATAGACTTTAGCGTGTCCATGTGACTCACGAGGAAGATGGTCTGGAGATAGTCCAGGTCCTTGAGAAGATTGTTCAGGAGCGCCGGTACGCGCTCCATCGTCTCTGCGTCGCACGCGGTGAAGCCCTCATCCAGGAAGATTTGCGAGTTAATCATGTTGGAGGCGCCCAGGCGACCGAAGGCGAACCGTAGTGCAAGGGAGACAAAGAAGCGCTGTGCGCCCGAGCACTTTTCGTAGGGCGGCGTCTGCGTTCCGTCCTGGACAAGCCAATTAAAGTGTCCCGCATCCCACTGCGCCTGGAGTTTGATTGGGCGCGGCAGCGAAATCGAGTTGAGGACCTTGTTCACTGCGTTTTCAATGGCGGGTCCCACGCGGCTGGGGTAGACATCATCTGTGTACTTGTCAAACGCGTCTGCGAGTGCCTTGATGGTTGCGGTGCGCTGCTCTAGCACGGTGCGGAACTCGGCGATGCGCTGTGCCTGCGTGCGCGCCTGCTGTAGCTTACCATGTAGACTCTGTGCCTGCCGAATCTGCGCCTCCAGGGAACTGAGTTCGCTGGACAACGGTCGGAACTTGGCATCCAGTGACTGGTAGGCTGTATAGTGCGGATAGGCGGTGATAATAGCGGTTAACTCTGATTTGCGCTTCTTGGCGTGCTCAAAGTCGGCATGACGCTTGACGTATTCATCATAATCCTTGATTTGCTGCTTGACCGTAAGAAGGTTGGCTGCGTAGACTTGCGCGGTCGCATCAGCAACCTTGCGAATCTGCTTGTCGAGGTCTGCGACTTGGGCGGAGGCGGTCCACTCCTGCTCCTCTTTGATATAGCGACTATACGTAATATCATTTGTTAGGACCAAGTGGCGCTTCTTTAGGGCGCAGAATTCGTTGACGATGAGAAGGTTTTCATAGTCGAGCTCTTCACGTTGTTCCTCCTTTTCGGCGGCTGAGACGCGTAGGGTCTTGAGTTCGCTCTGTAGAGCCGCGGCTCTGCTGTCTGCATTGATATACGACACCATCTTATCCGAATACAGTGAGCGCCAGTCTGCGTAGACTGACTTGAGTGTGTCAAGCGGCTGCCCGTTCGTAAGCGCGGTCAGTTCGGCAGAGGCGGTTTGCAGAGCGGCTTGAATCGTCTTCTGCTTTTCTAGCAGACTTAACGCCTTGAGACGGAACGGATTCGCATTGCAGTCTGAGCACTTGGAGTTGTACTTGACCTGACCAACCTCTACGAGCTGCTTTTCTACATTATCTAGTTCTGACCTCAGATGAGTCAGGGTTAGACTTGCTGTTGTCGCAGCCGCAAGCCGGCTCTCTGCCTCTGTCGAAGCGCAGCCGAAGAGGGTGGTAAGGGTGCTGAGTGCCGCGTTGTACTGGTTGACTAGGGCGCGAATCTTCGGACTGAGCTGCTGCGACGTGAGCTCTTTCTCACGAAGACGAATCTCCTGGTCTAGGATGTCGAGTTCGGCGGTCAGTTCATCGTGCTGCTTCTTCAAGCCCGCCAGTACTTTGGCTGAAACGGGCTTGGCGTCCGATTCGGCGATTTCGTATTGAGCCAGTTCCTCTTCCACGCGACTGAACTCATACTCAAGCTCGTGGAGCGGCTTTTGCGAGTCATTTGCTACAACTATCTGATTGTTTCGGAGACGCCACGTCTCATGGTCTTCGGCGTCGTACGGGCGGACTGAGCCGCCGCGGGCTGCGCGCTCCATCTTGAGTTCACCGAGCTGCCTCTCCAGCTCGTCGAAGGACTGCTGGCGCATCTTTGGGCTAGCGACGGGATACTGCTTCGTCCTAAGAACAGCTAGACGCTCCTTTGCCTTGATGCCCTTTTCCAGGGTATCGTCATGTTCAGGCTCGACAAGGTCTAGCGACTTCTGCTCCTTCACAAAGTCCATGAGTGGTGTCTGAAATACGCGCTCGGCATGGCTCGAGAAATGTGCCTTGGCTTCAGCGAGTTGGGTCTGAAGAGCTTCGAGTTCCTCTTTGACCTTGGTTTGGCGCTCTGTCAACGCGTTGACATCAACGTCATGTAGGGTGGAGACTAGCGCCGTCTGCGACTTAGCGCCCGATTCGTAGGAGTCGAGTGCCGTGAGCGCATATTCGTGGTTCAGCTTGGATTCCTTCAGAATGGTCTTGAAATCTTCGCAAACGTTCAGTTGTAGCAGCGAATCGATAATCGACTTCTGGTCCTTGGGCGCCATCGCGAAGAAATCACTGTCATTGGACTGTGACATGATGGTCGTGAGGAGAAAGTGGTCGAATGGACCGATGTTTTCAATCACCCACGGGTCGACTACGTTGGCATTCTGACGTAGAACTTCGTTCGTATCGTTGTCTGTTAGCCGAACCGTGCGCTGCCAAAGATTCTTAGGATTCTTGGGCGCGGGCTCGAAGGTGCGAGCAATCCAGTAGGACTTGCCGTTGATGCTGATAAGGATGCGTGTATGTCCGATGCGGGCGCTGAGATTGATGATTGCGGCGCTGTACGACTTATTGTAGCGGCTGGGAAACGACTCACCGTAGAGCGCGATACAAATAATTTCTAGGAAGGAGGACTTGCCTGACCCGTTGTTACCGTTAACTAGGCAGATATTCTTGCTGAAATCGTCAAAGTCGAGCCAGTTCGCGGGACCGAAGCAGAGCAGATTGCTGAACTCCATGTAATGGATTCGGAACTTACGAACTGGTGCCTTCACATCGCGTGATAGCATATAGGATTCGAGTGTCTTGCGGAACTTTGTGTTGCGCTCCTGAATCTTGGTTGAGGTCGGCGGCTCAAATACGTCGCACGGCGTGGTCAGCAGATTGGGGTGGAGAACCCACTGCGACCAGTCTCCATCTGCTAGACCGGCGTCTTCGCTAAAGTACTTTACCCACGCCTGCGGCGAATTCAGCTCTGATAGATTATTTACGATATCTGTCTTCTGTTCATGTGTCACTTGCGCAGTGGATGAGTCCTCCTGGTCACCGTCCTGTACGAATCCTGTATCGCGAACCACGATGCCTGCCTCTTCGAACATGGACTGAATCGGTTGGACCATATTGCGCGCTGGCGGCGCGAACCGCAGCGAAATCTGCTTAGGAAACCAGCCGTACGTAATAATAGTTGACACGAGAAGGGTTTGCTGCCGGCGTCCGATGCGGAACTTGACGCAGGGGTCTTCGTTTTGAGTTAGTGATACTATGACGAGACCAACGTCATTGCGCAGATGATAGGCTGTCGCTGACCGCGATTCAAGATTCCACTCAATGAAGCCGTGACCCCAGAGCGATTCGCCGAAATTCTGCTGAATCAGTGACCCAGCGTATGCCCACGGAACCTTATCGCTCATTGCATACTTACCTGAGACATAGAGGTCCTTTGACTCGCGGCTAGTGAAATCATTGCCGAGCTCCGCCTTGGCGCGATGAAGTTGTTGGACGTGGATATCGCCGAAGAGCATGAGGTCGTAACCCTTAATCCAGTCCAGCGGGTAGTTATTACGAGTATCTACATCTGTGCCGTTCTGGAGGAGGGCTCCACCGAAAGAGCCGTGAAAGAGAGCAATCCTGTGGTTTACCGTGTCGTCGTCGGTAGACGGGTGCGGAAAATCCGGCAAATCGCTCATGATGCCTCCTGCTGCACCGCGGATAAGCGTATCTTGAACCGTGACAAGTCCGAACTCGATGTCGTCAATCTGGTAGAGACCCGTTTCATCGTAGTAGCTGATATTTTCGGGCTGGTGCTCAAAGAACGGCTTAATAAGGTCGGGCTCATCGGGCTGGTCCTGTCTGTAATCGTGGTTACCGCGAATAACGACAGTCTTAAAGGCTGCAAGTCCGTTGAAAAGTCGCTGTGCCAGGATTTGTGCGCTGGGTCCGATTTTCGACTTGTCGTGGAAGATGTCACCTAGAAGCGTGATTAGCGTCGTTTCTGGATCGTACTGGGAAAGTGCTTGAATGAGGCGGTCAATCTGCGTTTCATATTCGGCGAACCGACTCTGCTGTCTGTCGCCTGCGCGAATATGGATATCTGAGATTTGAAGGATAGTTGTATATCCCATTTTTATTACATGTTGTGATGCGCGTTTATGTGCTTCAAGTTTTACAGGAAACTGGCAGTCTTTAAACCGCTGGTAGGAATAGAGATGGATAGTTCACAGTACTTGGCGCAGAAACGGTTTCAGACATTGTATGGTACACCTGTACCAGGCGTGGCGGGTCCCCCTGGTCCCGCGGGTCCGGCTGGTCGTCCTGGTCCGCCTGGAAGTGCGACCAACACGGGCGCCACGGGTCCTGCCGGTCCGGTGGGTCCACAGGGCGTAATCGGGTCAGAGGGACCCGCTGGAAGTGCGTCTAATACGGGCGCGACGGGTCCTGCTGGTCCGGTGGGACCGCAGGGCGAACCGGGTCATGCTGGACCGCAGGGTATCGCGGGTCCCGTCGGTCCTGTGGGACCGCAGGGTGTACCCGGAAATCAGGGACAAAAGGGTGATGCGGGTCCGGCGGGTCCACAAGGTATCGCGGGTCCTGAAGGTCCTGTTGGACCTCACGGTGTTGCGGGTCCACAGGGTGTTGCGGGTCCGCAGGGTGCGGTGGGTCCTCAGGGACATATTGGTGCCGATGGTCCGGCTGGTCCAGCTGGTCCGGCGGGTCCGCAGGGTGCGGCTGGTCCTCAGGGACATATTGGCGCTGATGGTCCGGCGGGTCCGGCGGGACCGGCGGGACCGGCGGGTCCTGTTGGTGTCGCGGGTCCTGAAGGTCCGGCTGGTCCTCAGGGTGTCGCGGGACCGGTTGGTCCTGCCGGTCCAGTTGGTGTCGCTGGTCCAGAAGGTCCGGTAGGTCCTCAAGGTGTTGCTGGTCCCGCTGGACCACAGGGTACCGAGGGTCCCGAAGGTCCTATGGGGCACCAGGGTTCAGTTGGTCCTATTGGTCCGGCTGGACCCGAGGGACCGGTGGGTTCGGTTGGTCCGGCTGGCGCGGTCGGTCCTGCGGGTGAAAAGGGTGATGCGGGTCCTCAGGGTGTGGCCGGTCCTGAAGGCGCGGTTGGTCCTGCTGGCGCGGTCGGTCCTGCAGGCGAAAAGGGTGATGCGGGTCCGCAGGGTGTTCCTGGTCCTGAGGGTCCGGCTGGCGCGGTCGGTCCTGCGGGCGAAAAGGGTGATGCTGGACCGCAGGGGGTGCCTGGTCCTGAGGGCGCGGTTGGTCCTGCCGGTGCTGTCGGTCCCGCGGGCGAAAAGGGTGATGCGGGTCCGCAGGGCGTTCCTGGTCCTGAGGGCGCGGTTGGTCCGGCTGGCGCCGTAGGTCCTGCGGGTGAAAAGGGTGATGCTGGATCGCAGGGTGTTCCTGGTCCTGAGGGCGCGGTTGGTCCGGCTGGCGCCGTAGGTCCTGCGGGTGAAAAGGGTGATGCGGGTCCGCAGGGTGTTCCTGGTCCTGAGGGCGCGGTTGGTCCTGCTGGTTCTGTAGGACCTGCTGGCGAAAAGGGTGACGCGGGACCGCAGGGGGTGCCTGGTCCTGAGGGCGCGGTTGGTCCTGCTGGTTCTGTAGGACCTGCTGGCGAAAAGGGTGACGCGGGACCGCAGGGGGTGCCTGGTCCTGAGGGCGCGGTTGGTC
>Ga0209499_1000508_pt1 | contig 28457 bp, 21 predicted proteins | sample C_130208_EF_Meta_FD_187306 | JGI IMG/M metagenome (GOLD analysis project Ga0209499, IMG submission 187306) | Freshwater microbial communities from Lake Croche, Canada to study carbon cycling - C_130208_EF_MetaG (SPAdes) (version 2) | ecosystem: Environmental > Aquatic > Freshwater > Lake... | reverse complement strand
GGGGACACGCCACCAGCACGGATTTAGTTCATTGGAAACACCGAAAAATTGCTTTATTTCCAGATAAATTAGGACTTATTTTCTCCGGAAGCGCCGTTGTTGACATCAATAACACTTCTGGATTAGGAACTTTGAAGAATCCACCAATGGTTGCAATTTTCACCTACCATAATATGGAAATTGAAAAAGCGGGAGGTGTAAATACACAATCTCAAGGATTAGCCTACAGTTTGGATGAAGGCGAAACTTGGACAAAATACGAAGGAAACCCAATTATTGATAATAAGGATTTAAAAGATTTTAGAGATCCAAAAATGTTTTGGAATTCAGAAACAAAAATTTGGAATTTGGCCTTGGTAGCTGGTGATCATGCCCAATTTTATACTTCTGAAAATCTGATTCACTGGAAAAAAGAAAGCGATTTTGGCAAAGAAATAGGAGCACACGCAGGAGTTTGGGAATGTCCAGATCTTTTTAAAATAAAAGTGGAACATTCCAATAAAGAAAAATGGGTTTTGTTAATTAGTGTAAATCCTGGCGCACCCAATGGTGGCTCAGGAACACAATATTTTGTAGGTGATTTTGATGGAAAAACTTTTAAAACGAATCAAAAAGAGCCTAAGTGGATCGATTACGGAACGGATAATTATGCAGGGGTAACCTATAATAATGCACCTGATAATAAGAGAATTTTCATCGGTTGGATGAGTAATTGGAACTATGCTAGAAATACGCCAACAAAACACTGGCGAAGTGCGATGACACTTCCAAGAGAACTTTCGCTTATTAAAATTAACGGTGATTTTGTGCTAAAAAGCAAGGTAGTTGAGCAATTAAAAAAACAATCTATTCCTCAGTTTTCAAAAGAACAAATTGTGCTTAAACCGAAACAAAAAGTTGCGGTGAATTACGAAATTCTAAATCAATCGGAAATTCAATTTAAGGCAAAATCTAAAAATCTAAAGCTCGTGTTTTCAAATGTTGTAAACGATTCTTTGGTGATAGATTACGATGCTAAAAGTAAAACAGTTTCGATAGACAGACGCCATTCTGGGATTGTGAATTTTGAAGAAAGTTTCGCTAGTAAAATTCATAAAACGGAAGTAAAAAAGCTAGTTTCGAAAACTACAGATTTTCGAATTTTTCTGGATTGGTCGTCGATTGAAGTGTTTTTGGATGAAGGGATTTATAGTTTTACGGAACAAATTTTTCCAACGCAACCGTACACAAAATTGAGTATTCAATCGGACGAAAGTCAGGAAATTTCGAATTTGGAAATAAATAAAATAAAAGGAATTTGGTAACTATTAAATACAATTAATTATGAATAATAGAAAAATACTTTATTGGTCCATTATTGTGGCATTAGCAGGTTTTTTATTTGGCTTTGACACCGTTGTAATCTCTGGAGCGGATAAACAATTACAACAATTATGGGGTTCTTCGGATTTATTTCATGGTTTAGTGGTGATGTCGTCCGCTTTGTGGGGAACCGTTATTGGAGCTATTTTTGGGTCTTTTCCAACGAATATTTTGGGTAGAAAAAAGACATTAATTATCATCGGAATCTTGTTTTTCGTTTCTTCGATTGGAACCGCATTTGCAAATGATCCAATTTTCTTTTCTATTTTCCGCTTTTTAGGAGGAATCGGAATTGGAGCTTCCACTATTGCTGCGCCAACTTATGTTTCTGAAATTGCTCCCGCAAAAGACAGAGGAAAATTAGTTGCTTTATATCAATTTAATATTGTTTTTGGAATTCTTATCGCTTTTACTTCTAACTATTTTTTACAAGACGTTGGCGAAAATTCATGGCGATGGATGCTAGGAATTCAAGCTTTCCCTTCCTTTATTTATACGCTTCTTGTTTTTGGAATTCCAGAAAGTCCCCGTTGGATTTTAGAGTATAAAAAAGACCGAGAAAAAGCAATTTCTATATTGAAACAAATCAATACGGATGCCGAAGTAGCGCAAGAAATGGCTGCTATTGAAAAGGAAATGTCGCATGAAGTGAAAGACGAATCTATTTTTATGAAAAAGTACAGAAAACCATTGTTATTGGCTTTTTTCATTGCTTTTTTCAACCAGCTTTCAGGAATTAACGCCTTTTTATATTATGCACCTCGAATTTTTGAATTGGCTGGATTAGAAAAATCAGCCTCGTTTTTGAGTAGTATTGGGATTGGAATTATCAATCTGCTTTTCACTATGGTTGGGATTTCATTAATTGATAAGTTCGGACGAAAAACCCTGATGTACATTGGTTCTGTAGGCTATATTGTTTCTTTGGGATTAGTGACAACCGCATTCTATTTTGAATGGAAAGGCATGGCAATTCCCTTGTTTTTCTTCTTGTTTATCGCTTCCCACGCCATTGGTCAAGGAGCTGTAATTTGGGTTTTTATTTCTGAATTATTCCCGAATAAACTTCGTGCGGCTGGAACTTCTTTTGGAACTTCTGTTCACTGGGTTTTGGCGGCTTTAATCCCTTCTTTTATCCCGTTTTTATTTAAAGAAATTGGAACAACTACTGTTTTTAGTATTTTTTGTGTTATGATGATTTTCCAATTACTTTGGGTTTATTTCAAGATGCCGGAGACGAAAGGAAGAACATTAGAAGAATTATCTGAAAGCCTATCAAATAATAAATAAGTATGAAAACGAATGTAATTTGTTTTGGAGAAGTGTTATTTGATGTTTTTCCAACACATAAAAAAATAGGAGGCGCCCCTTTGAATGTTGCTTTGCGATTAGCTTCATTAGGAGTTGATGCTCATATTATTAGCCGAATCGGGAATGATGAAATCGGAAGAGAATTGCTTCGTTTTGTAGCTGAAAATGGAGTTTCGACAACAACAATTCAAGTAGATTTCACTTTAAAAACGGGTGAAGTTATTGTAAAATTGGACGAGAAAGGATCGGCTTCTTACACCATTAATTATCCGGTGGCTTGGGATGAAATAGAACTGACTCCCGAAGTTAAAAAAGCGGTACTTAATACGGATGCGCTTGTTTTTGGCAGTTTGGTTTGTCGAAATTCAGTGTCTTTTCAAACATTATTAGCCCTAATAAAAATAGCTAAATATAAAATATTTGATGTCAATTTGAGAGCTCCTTTTTACACAAAGGAAGTATTAATGGAATTAATGCAACAATCGGATTTTATAAAATTTAATGATGATGAGTTATATGAAATCAGTGAATTTATGGATTCGCCTTATCATTCATTGGAGCAAAATATGCTTTTTATTGCCGAAAAAACCAACACAAAAAGTATTTGTGTAACCAAAGGAAATCATGGAGCAGCTTTATATTATGGCGGAAAAATGTATTACAATAGTGGTTACAAAATAAATGTGGTGGATACAGTAGGAGCAGGAGATTCGTTTTTAGCAGGTTTATTGAGCAAATTATTAGAGAATGAAGAGCCTCAAAAAGCAATAGATTTTGCCTGTGCTTTAGGAGCCTTGGTTGCTAGTAATGAAGGTGCAAATCCTGTAATTACAAAGGAAGCCATTACAAAATTCATGAACATTTAGTCGGAATATTAAAAAATAAAATGAAAAACAATTTCATAAAAACAACATTAATCATTACCCTATTATTATCTGTAAACATGTCTAAAAGTCAAGTTGTTGTTGCGAAGAATTCTCCAGAAATGGATAAAAAATGGTGGAAAGAAGCCGTAATTTATCAAATATATCCGCGTAGTTTTAAAGATAGTAATGGCGATGGAATTGGTGATTTAAAAGGAATTATTTCAAAATTAGATTATCTAAAAAGCCTTGGAATTGATGCTATTTGGTTAAGTCCAATTTATGAATCTCCAAATGATGATAATGGATATGATATAAGCGATTATCGGGATATCATGAAAGATTTCGGTACGATGCAAGATTTTGACTTAATGTTGAAAGGAATGCACGAACGAGGGATTAAATTGATAATGGATTTGGTTGTAAATCATAGTAGCGACGAACACGAATGGTTCAAACAAGCGCGAAGTTCCAGGGATAATAAATTTAGAAATTATTACTATTGGTGGCCAGCCGAAAAAGGAACGCCGCCTTATAGATGGAGTTGGTTTGATGTAAATAGTAATGCTTGGAAATATGATGCGCAAACAGATTCGTATTATTTGCACTATTTTTCTGCAAAGCAACCCGATTTAAATTGGAACAATCCAGAAGTTCGTACGGAGATTTACGACATGATGAAGTATTGGTTGGACAAGGGGATTGATGGCTTTAGATTAGATGCTTTTCAATTTGCTTCTAAAGATCCTAGTTTTCCTGAATTGCCAAAAGAAATTGTTGGACATCCTGTTGAAATCATTAAATTTTATGGAAACGGACCTCATTTGCATGATTATCTTCAAGAAATGAATCGCGAAGTTTTGAGCAAATATCCAAATGTAATGACCGTTGCCGAAGGTGCTGGAGATTCTCCAAAAGCAGCTATGAAATTTGTAGATCCAGAACGAAAAGAATTAAATATTGCCTATCATTTTGAAAGTGTTGATATTGGAAAACATATAAACGATTTTGGATTGGTAAATTACAAGGAAATTTTTTCGCGTTATGACCAAGAATTCAAAGATAAAGGATGGCTTTCTATTTTTATGGCCAATCATGATCAACCTCGAATGGTTTCCAAATTTGGAAACGACACGCCAGAATTCAGAGAACTTTCGTCCAAAATGTTGACCACTTTTGTAATGACAATGCGTGGGACAACTTTCTATTATAACGGCGATGAATTAGGAATGAGCAACATTCGTTTTGATAACATTGACGATTATAATGATGTTGATACTCGAAATGCCTATTTTGGTTTAAAACAAAAAGGAGGGGATTTAGCAGCTTTCTTAGAAGATAAAAAACAAACGTCAAGAGAAAATAGTAGAACACCAATTCAATGGAATGCAGGCGAAAACGCAGGATTTACAACAGGAAAACCTTGGTTAAAAGTGAATGAAAATCACCGTTTTTTGAATGCTGAAGTTCAAGAAAATGACCCTAATTCGGTTTTGAATTACTTTAGAAAAATTGTAAAATTGCGAAAAGAAAATCCTGTTTTAGTTTACGGAAAATATACGCTTTTAGATAAAGATAATCCAAATGTTTATTGCTACACAAGAGAATTAGACGGTAAAAAATTGTTGATTGCCTTGAATTTTTCTGAGAATAATGCAACTTATGAACCTGGATTTTCTCTAGAAAAAGCAAAAATCAATAGTAATAATTATTCTGAACTATTTGTTGATAATAAAAATAATACTATATTGCGCCCTTATGAAGCAATGATTATTGAGATTAATTAGTAAACTATTTAAATTCAAAACAGTAGATTCGTTTTAAAAATATGAAAAAAAAGGCAATCCTATTACTGACATTAGTACTAACTATTACATTGTTTTACAATGTAGTTGGGTATTACTTGATGTATGCTTTTGAAAAAGAGCAAACCTGGGTTAATGCTAAACAAAACATACCAGAATCTGAATTTAGAGTAATACGTTTAAATGCCACATTGTATTCCTTTGCTGAAGATACGGAGATGGAATATGTAAATGAAAATATTACAATTAAAAACGTAACCTATCACATTTTCAAAAAGAAGACCGAAAATAATATTCTGAATCTTTATTATCTTCAAAATAATAGTCACGATAGCTCCACTACAAAATTAGAAAAAATAGCAGACAGTCAGATTTTTAATGGAACGTCTTCTAATAAAAACCCATTAAAAAAAATTATTAAATCTGGTTTTGAAAAATATGTTTTTGAAAAGCATAGCTTTGACAAATCTATTGTGTATTTTGATTCTGAAAAGATAAAAATCCAATCCGTTTTAACACAAGAACTACACTCAGGGTATCTAACTTTATCCTATACTCCTCCCAAAGCAGTATAATTTCCTTATTTATTAAATGAAATGCATGGGGAACCTGCATTCAAGAAACTTTAAACAATAATTACATAGTCGATTTCGTGCTGTTTTACAGCCTGTTTTTCTATTTGCGAATAATTGGCAAGTAGCTTTAAAGCATTTATCACCTATTTGATTTGGATTTAAAATAAAACTTAGATCTTTTATTATAAGTTTTATAAGTTTTTTAAAATTCCCCTAGCAATTAATTCCCTGGTTTTCAATTAAAATCAGGAAACTTCATTTATCAAAAAAAATCCAAAATCCATTACAAAATCCATGCGCTTTAATTTTTAAAGTGATGTATTTGTATATCAATTATTAGAAAAAACAGTAATAAAAATATAATTATGAAAAATTCAACAACTCAAAACAATTCAACAATATATACATTAGTAACCATACTATTAACTCTTTTTATAAGCTTTCAAACTGAAAACTCTATTGCCCAAGGCTGTGTTGCAATAAAAGGAAATGCTACCACTTGCATGGCAGTTCATGCCGATAGCACTAGTGTTTCAGGTTGGCAATTTGCTAGTAGCGGACGCTATTTCAGATCTTTTAGACACTTTTCTGGAACCGTTGAAAACACAGATCGACTGAAACAACAGACAGAAGTAATAAACTATACGTCTGTTTTTAACCTTTCTTTGACCAGAATAATAAACAACCGTTGGTCAGTTATGATTGACATTCCAGTTTCTAATAATGTTCGTTCTTCTTTATATGAACATGGATTAGTAAATGGTACTTATATCAAAAAAGAAAGACGTACCACAGAATCTTTTGGAGTAGGTGATATTAGGTTTGCGGCATACAAATGGTTATTTGATCCTGCAAAAAATACGAAAGGAAATATCCAATTAGGTCTAGGAATCAAATTACCTACTGGAGATTACAATTACAAAGACTATTGGTATAATGTTGGTGTTAATGGAACAAAAGAATTGCGTACGGTAGATCAATCTATACAATTAGGAGATGGAGGTACGGGATTTACTGTTGAATTAAACACGTTCTATAATTTCAAGCATAACTTTGGGGTGTATGGAAATTTATATTATTTAATGAATCCAAGAGAACAAAATGGGACCCGAACTTACAGAGAAACCTTATCTCCATTTTTAGCAAATGAAGCAATTATGAGTGTTCCAGATCAATATATGTTAAGGGGTGGTTTTAACTACACTTTCAATCATATAAAAGGTTTGTCAGTATCTGCTGGTGCAAGATTAGAAGGCATTCCTGTTCATGATCTTGTTGGTAAAAGTGGCGATTTTAGACGCCCTGGTTATATCTGGTCGTTAGAACCTTCTGTGAATTATGAATATAAAAAACTTGTAGTTTTTGCATCAGTACCCTTTGCAATTGTTCGTAACCGTACTCAAAGTGTAACCGATATTGATAATTCAGCTATTAGAGGGATTCATGTTCAAGGCGATGCCGCATTTGCTGACTATTCTGTTAATTTTGGTATAGCAACACGCTTTTAATAAATAATTAAACACATTTCTCATGAAAAATACATTCAACACACTATATTTTAAATTCAGTAAACTAGTAGAAAAAAACAGTATTTGTATGATGCGGGTAGCACTTGCTATTGTTTATATTTGGTTTGGAGCTCTAAAAGTTTTTGGTATGAGTCCCGCTGGCGAACTAGTTGAAAAAACAGTTTACTGGTTTAAACCTGAAATATTTATTCCAATTCTAGGAATTTGCGAAATAATAATTGGTTTAGGTTTGCTTGTCAAAAGATTCATTCCTATCACTATTGTTTTGCTATTGTCACACATGGCGGTAACCTTTTTTCCGGTTTTTATTGTGCAAGCAGTTTGTTTTGATGCATTTCCGTATCAGCCAACTTTGGCAGGACAATATATCATCAAAAATCTGGTGCTAATCTCAGGAGCACTAATAATTGCTGGAAAGTATAACGAAAAGTATTATTCGGACAAGAAATCATTAGCCCTTTAATTGGCTTTATAATTAAAATTAAAAAAATATTTAGAACTAAAATAAACCAAAAAAATGAAATATATATACATAGGTCTCTTTTTGCTATCCCCTTTATTTATCATAGCGCAAACAGAAATCGACGGAATTATGATGGATAAAAATTTATTATGTACCGGTGCCGTTTATGAAAATAGTAGTTGGAATAAATATTGGGAAGGAAACTTCCTAAGAGAAAATTTAAATTTAGGAACTGTTTCGACACAAAGCCTCAGTTTAATGGGGAATTATGGTGTTTCGAGCAAGTTGAACATAATTTTCAGTTTCCCTTTTGTTAAAACGAATGCTACTGCTGGAACGATGAAAGGACAGCAAGGTTTTCAGGATTTGTCAATGACTTTTAAGTATATGCCAATCGAAAAAACTTATGGTAATACCGTTTTGTCTTTTTATGCATTAGGTGGTTTTTCAATACCAACAACTAATTATGTTGCCGATTATTTGCCTTTAAGTATTGGTATGCAAAGTAAAACAGCTACTCTTAGATTAATGACGGATTGTCAAAAAGGGGATTTTTTCTCTACAGTATCAATGGCATATATCAAAAGAGGAGCTATTCACATCGATCGAAATTCTTATTTAACAAACGAAATTCACTATACTAATCAGGTGGATATGCCAGATGCAATTTCGTTTAATGCAAGGTTAGGGTATCGAACCAGTAGATTAATTTTGGAAGCTATTTTTGATAATTCGATTACACAATCAGGCGGATTTGATATTACTACAAACAATATGCCTTTTCCAAGTAATACAATGAATAGGTCAAAAATCGGAATAAATTCAAAATACACTTTCAAAAAAATACCTGAATTATCCTTAGTGGGTGGCTATAACAAAGTCATAGAAGGAAGGAATATTGGACAATCGGAAGCTATTTACGGAGGTGTTTTCTACATCTTAAATTTTACTAAAACTCAAAAAACGCAACAAAATGATAAATAAAAGCCAAACTATATTTTATAAAAGTCTATTACTGCTACTTATACTAATTAATAGTTCTTGTACGGAACAAATAACCGAAACAACGGATTCGTTTTTAGCATTGGACCCAATTAATTCCGATGTGAATGCAGGAACATGGAAGCCTTTTCTCTTAACAAGTGCAGATGAATTTTCTTTAGATACTCCTGCTGCAACTACAAGTGCAACATTCTTGAGAGAAATCAATGAAATAAAAAGCTATCAAGCTACTATAACGGAGGATCAAAAGCGAATAATTAAATATTGGAGCGTTGGGGGTGTATTGCGTTGGAATGAAATAATGCGAACATTAGTTGCACGTCATAATCGTCCGCCTTATCAAAATTTAGATGGCTCATATCCAGCTCCTTCTAGCGCAAATCCTTTTGCAAATCCACAATTTCCATTTTCAAATCCTCCATTTGCAGCTCGTGCTTATGCATACGTAAGTGCTGCGCAATATGATGCTTTAATTGCAGCTTGGCATTATAAAAAATTATATAATAGAGCGTCTCCATTTTCGGTAGATTCAAATATTAACGCCTTAATTCCTAAAAGTGACTTGCCTTCCTATCCAAGTGAAGATGGTGTTTTAGCAGGAGTTACGGTCGAGTTATTGAAATTACTTTTCCCAACGGAAATCGCTTATATTCAAGAAAAAGCCGATGAGCAAAAATTATATCGTATTATTAGTGGTGCCAATGTTAGAAGTGATGTAGAAGCAGGAGTTTTACTTGGAAGAAAAATTGCAGCTAAATTTATTAGTCGCGCTGCTGCCGATGGTGCAGGAGCTGCCATTGGAGATCAAGCATATTGGACGCTGCTGGAAACTAAAACCACTTCTTTGGGTGAAATTCCTTGGAAATCTTTAGAATTACCAGTTCGTCCTCCGATGTTGCCTAAATTCGGGAATGTAAAATCATTATTGATAACACCCGAAATGGTAATTAATAGCCGTCCAATTCCCCCGCCTTCAACAAATTCTGCTCAATTTTTAGCGGAATTAAATGAGGTTAAAAGTTATAGTAAAAATTCTAGTAGAAAAAACATGGAAATAGTAAGTTTTTGGGCTGATGGTGTTGGAACCTATACGCCACCAGGACATTGGAATGCTATTGCTGTTGCTGCTTTTGAATCTCAAAATTATAGCGAAGTACGATGGGCTAGAAATTTAGCATTGTTAAACGTAGCCATGATGGATGCGGCTATAAGTTGTTGGGATGCTAAATATTATTATTTTAATCCAAGACCATGTCAGATGGATTCCTCAATAAAAACATTGACAGGTGTGCCAAATTTCCCTGCTTATGTTTCTGGGCATTCCACTTTTAGTGGTGCCGCTGCTAAAATTTTATCACACATTGTTCCGTCTAATGCACAAAATTTTGAAAAAATGGCTAAAGAAGCATCGGATTCAAGATTATTAGGAGCAATTCATTATCGAAGCGATTGTGAACAAGGATTAATTTTAGGAAACAAGGTTGGAGGTTTTGCTGTAGCAAGAGCTGTTTTAGATGGTGCGGAATAAAATTAATTAAATTCTATTTGAATTATAAAGAATTGTTTTAGTTTGAATTATTCGGATTACGAATTTTTTTACTAAAACAATTTTTTTATTATTACTTAAAATCAAATTATTTATTTTGAATATAATTAAGAATAAAATTTCTAAAAAAGATAGATTTAGAATATAATTCAATACATTCGAAAAATATTTTTTGTTTACCAACTATTAGAAATCCTAATGAAAACAACCACTCTCAAAGAAATTGCTACAATGTTAGGGATTTCTATAACGACGGTTTCGAAAGCGTTAAAAAATTATCCAGATGTTAGTCCCAAAACTAAAAAAGCAGTACTAGATTTGGCTGAACAGCTTAATTTTACACCTAATAGTTTTGCAGTAAATCTTAGAACTAAAGAATCTAAAACTATTGGATTGATAGTTCCAGAAGTGGTGCATCATTTTTTTTCTAATATTATAAAGGGAGTTATTGAAGAAGCGGATAAAAATGGATATTTAGTAATAATTCTTCAGTCAAATGAATCTTTAGAATTAGAAAAAAAGCAAGTGGAGCTTTTGTTTAATAAGCGTGTAGATGGAATTTTAATGTCTTTGTCAAATGATTCTAATGATGATATTCATTTGAAAAACATCATTTCTCGTGGTATTCCTTTTGTTCAATTTGATAAAATATCAAAATTATTGCCAAGTTCTAAAGTAATTATAAATGATCAAAAAGCAGCTTCAGATGCAGTGCAACATTTAATTGATATTGGATGTAAAAAAATCGCTCATATTAGAGGTCCAGAAAATCCACAAAATGCCATTGATCGTTTTCTTGGATATAAAAAAACACTAGAGAAAAACGGAATTCCTTTCGATTCTAAATTAGTTTACACTTGCGAAAGTGTAACTTTTGAAGAAGGATTTGAATTTGCAAAGCAAATTGTAAATGATCATCCCGATATTGATGGGATTTTTGCTATCACTGATTTAGTTGCAGTGGGAGTTTTGTCTTATTTAAATGAAAATAATATTGCTGTACCTGGTAAAATTGCATTAATCGGTTTTAGTAACTGGTTTATGTCTCAAGTGATGTCTCCCAAATTGAGTACTATAGATCAACCCAGTTATGATATGGGAGTTGCGGCTTTTTCTTTGTTATTAGAAGAGATGATTTGTCATAAAGAGGGTTCTGTGTTTATACCAAGAATTATTGAACTAGAAACGAGTCTTGTAATTCGTGATTCCACGGTAAAAAAGTAATTCAAAAGTTTTAACAAAGCTGTATTGTATTTTTCACACCTATTTAACTTCTATTTATCCTTTATCGCTTACTCAATTATTGCTATATTTGATAGTTAAATTGCACTTTAGTTTTTTATATTAATGTGTTGATTTTATGACAGTCAATAATTTAAAATAAATCTATATGAAAAAAATTATCACCATTCTTATGATTAGTTCTTCGTTATTATCAGTACAAGCGCAATCCAATCCAAATAATCCTTTATTAGAAAAATGGACGGGACCTTACGGAGGTGTTCCGGTTTTTAATGAATATAAGATTTCAGATTTCGCACCTGCTTTTGAATCGGCAATTCAACAAAAATTGAATGAAATTGATCATATTGCCAATAATCCTAAAAAGCCTACTTTTAACAATACAATTGCTGCGCTTGAACTTTCAGGTAAAGCCTATAATAGAGTTTTGTCTATTTTTGGAATTTTTAGTTCTAATATGAATAGCCCTGAATTTGCCCCAATTGATGCCGAATTAAGCCCAAAGATTGCAGATATTTCAAGCAAATTTTATCAAAACAATAAATTGTTTCTTCGTATTGGGGCTTTATATAATTCTCCTGAAAAGAAAAAGTTAACAAAAGAACAACAACGTTTAATTTGGCTTTATTACACTAATTTTGTTAGAGAAGGAGCTAAATTAAACGAGAAAACCAAACAAGAAGTGGCGAATATTAATCAAAAATTGGCTGGATTATTTTCTGTTTTCTCACAAAATTTATTAGCTGAAGAAAATAATCAATATGTTGAACTTACAACCGAATCTGATTTTGATGGTTTGCCTATTGAATTTAAAAATGCCGCAATCGCTCAGGCTAAACAAAGAAATTTAAAAGTATTAGGATGTATTTCTAATACACGTTCCTTTATTGATCCTTTTTTAACTTTTTCAAATAGAAGAGATTTAAGAGAAAAAGCATGGAAAATGTTTGTTAGTCGTGGGGATAACAATAATGAGAAAGATAACAAAACCACTTTGGTTAAAATCTTGAAATTGCGTGCTGAGAAAGCTAAATTACTTTGTTTTCCAACTTTTGCACATTGGAGTTTGTCAAATACGATGGCTAAAAAACCAGAACGTACTTTAGATTTGATGGAAGCCGTTTGGAGACCTGCTGTTGCTCAAGTTCATAAAGATGTATCCGATATGCAAAAAATTGCTGATCAGGAAGGAAATCATTTTGAAATTGCGCCTTGGGATTACCGTTATTATTCTGAAAAAGTTAGAAAAGAAAAATATGACTTAGATCAAAATGAAGTGAAGCAGTATCTTCAATTAGAAAAACTAAGAGAAGGTATGTTTTGGGTTGCAGGCGAATTGTTTGATTTAAAATTCAAACAGATTTTTAATGTTCCAGTTTATCAAAAAGACGTTAGAGTTTGGGAAGTTTCCAATAAAATTTCTGGAAAAGTTGTCGGACTTTGGTATTTTGATCCTTATGCTCGAAAAGGAAAACGTTCTGGCGCATGGATGAATGCGTATAGAGAACAACAAAAATTAGATGGAAATGTAATTACAATTGTTTCTAATAACTGTAATTTTATTAAAGGAAATGAAAACGAACCAATTTTGATTTCTTGGTCTGACGCAACCACTCTTTTTCATGAATTCGGGCATGCACTTCATGGTTTATGTTCTAATGTAACATATCCTAGTCTTTCGGGAACGGCTGTCGCTAGAGATTATGTTGAATTTCCTTCTCAAATTTTAGAGCGTTGGTTATCCACTCCGGAAGTGTTAAAAACTTTTGCGTTGAACTATAAAACGAATGAACCTATACCACAAAACTTAGTAGATCGCATTCAAAAAGCTTCTGCTTTTAATTCTGGTTTTGCGACTATTGAAACTATTTCAAGCTCTTTAATTGATATGAAATTGCATTTAGCGGGTGATGTAACTATTGTTCCAACTGTTTTTGAGCGAGAAACTTTGGATAAATTAGATATGCCAAAAGAAATTGTAATGCGCCATAGAATTCCTCAGTTTGGGCATATATTTTCTAGCGATGATTATGCAGCAGGATATTATAGCTATTTATGGGCAGATGTAATTAGTGCAGATGCTTTTGAAGCCTTCACAGAAGCTAAAGGGCCTTATGACAAGGCTGTTGCTAAACGGTTGTTGAATACGATTTTTAGTGTTGGGAATACCACTGATCAAGAAGAAGCTTATAAAGCATTTAGAGGTCGTGCTCCTAAAATTGAAGCTCTAATGCGTGCAAGAAATTTTCCGCTTCCTATAAAATAAACGTATAAAATTCGATATAAAAAAAGAGAGACTTGAATTAACAAGTCTCTCTTTTTTATTGTAATTTGAATTAAAATTAACCTAAAGCAGCTCTTTTGAAACCGGTAACAATAAGATCTTTATCTAAAGATTTTACATAAGCAGCAACGCTCATTTTATTGTCTTTAATATAATCTTGGTTTACCAAAGTGTTGTCTTTGAAAAAACGAGCCAATTTACCTTTAGCAATATTGTCCAACATTGCTTCTGGTTTTCCTTCTTGACGTAAAAGGTCTTTAGCAATTTCTATTTCTTTTGAAATAGTATCTGCATCAACACCTTCCTCGTTTAAAGCAATCGGAGCCATAGCTGCAGATTGCATCGCTACGTTTCTTGCTACTTCGTCAGCACCTGCTACATTTGCAGATAATGCAGTTAAAGTTGCGATTTTGTTTCCAGAGTGAATATAAGATCCTATGAAAGCACCTTCTAATTTTTCGAAAGTTCTAATTTCTAATTTCTCACCGATAACTCCTGTTTGCTCGATTAATTTATCAGCAACAGTAATTCCGTTGAAATCAGCTGCTAAAAATTCATCTTTAGTATTGAAGTTCAATGCTAAATTAGCCATTTCAGTAGCCATTTTCACAAAACTTTCATTCATACCTACGAAGTCAGTTTCACAGTTTAATGTGATTACAACTCCAACAGTTTTATCAGCATTTACAACAGCAATTGCAGCTCCTTCAGTAGATTCTCTGTCAGATCTGTTTGCAGCAACTTTTTGTCCTTTTTTACGAAGGTTTTCAATTGCTAAATCAAAATCTCCATCAGATTCTACTAATGCTTTTTTGCAGTCCATCATACCTGCACCTGTGATTGTTCTTAATTTATTTACGTCTGCAGCAGTTATAGTTGCCATAATTTTTTTAATTTAAAGATTAAAAGACTGAAAAATTTAAAGAATAAAAATAATGTTAATTAATAATCAACACATTAAGTAATCTTTAAATCTTCCAATCTTTAAATATATTTTATTTATTCTTCAGTTGCAGGAGCTTCTGTTTCAGCAACAGGAGCGGCAACTTCAACTTCAGCAACAGGAACAACAACTTCTTCAGCTGCAGGAGCAACTACTTCAGCTACGGGAGCAACTACTTCAGCTACTGCTTCAGTTGGAGCATCACCTTCTTTGTCAGAAGTTCTGTTAGCAAGTCCGTCGATTATAGCGGCAGTTACTAAAGAAAGAATTTTATCGATTGATTTAGAAGCATCATCATTTGATGGGATTACGAATTCAACCTCTCTTGGGTCAGAATTGGTATCCACCATTGCAAAAACTGGAATGTTTAATTTTTGAGCTTCTTTTATTGCGATGTGTTCTGCTTTGATATCTACTACGAACAATGCTGCAGGAAGTCTAGACATATCTGCAATTGAACCTAAGTTTTTCTCTAATTTAGCACGAAGACGATCTACTTGCAAACGCTCTTTTTTAGAAAGAGTCATGAATGTTCCGTCTTTCTTCATTTTATCAATAGTAGCCATTTTTTTAACGGCTTTACGGATTGTTACAAAGTTAGTCAACATTCCACCAGGCCATCTTTCAGTGATGTAAGGCATGTTTGCAGCTTTTGCTTTTTCAGCAACGATATCTTTTGCTTGTTTTTTGGTAGCAACAAATAATATTTTTCTACCTGATGCAGCGATTTTTTTCAAAGCTTCATTCGCTTCTTCAATTTTTGCTGCAGTTTTATATAGATTGATAATGTGAATACCATTACGTTCCATATAAATGTAAGGAGCCATGTTTGGATCCCATTTTCTAGTCATGTGTCCGAAGTGAACACCTGCTTCTAGTAATTCTTTTACTTCTACTTTGTTTGACATTTTTTTGTTTAGTTTACGTTCTGTTGATTAGCAATAGGTCTCTTTGATACGGCTTTAAGACTTTCGGCTTTAAGACTTTTGACTTATTTAGATGCTAAACTAATTCTCGCCTCAACGAGCAACAACAACATTGTTTTTAAATTCAATAAATAAACGATGCCTTGTTCGAATAGAACAAGACAGGTAGTATTAACGTTTAGAGAATTGGAATCTCTTACGAGCTTTCTTCTGACCGAATTTCTTACGTTCAACCATTCTTGGATCTCTTGTCAATAAACCTTCTGGTTTCAAGATAGCTCTGTTTTCAGCATTTACTTCACACATAACACGTGCTAATGCCATTCTTACAGCTTCTGCCTGACCAGTTGAACCACCTCCATAAACATTAACTTTTACATCAAAGTTGTTTACGTTTTCTGTCATAGACATAGGTTGTAAAACTTTGTATTGTAAAGTTGCAGTTGGAAAGTAAGTTGCGAATTCTTTTTTGTTTACAGTGATTACTCCTGTTCCTTCCGAAACATAAACACGTGCAACAGCGGTTTTTCTTCTACCGATTTTGTGAATAACTCCCATTACTTAAGATCGTTAAGGTTAACTGTTCTAGGTTTTTGAGCCCCTTGTTTGTGCTCTGATCCTACAACAACATTTAAATTTCTGAAAAGTTCAGCACCAATTTTGTTTTTTGGTAACATCCCTTTTACTGCTTTTTCTACTAATAATGCAGGATTCTTAGATTGCAATACTTTAGCAGTTAAAGTTCTTTGTCCTCCAGGATAACCAGTGTGACGGATGTATGTTTTTTCATCCATTTTGTTACCTGTAAGGTTGATTTTTTCTGAGTTGATAACGATTACGTTATCTCCGCAGTCGACGTGTGGTGTGTAACTTGGCTTGTACTTACCTCTCAAAATCATAGCGACTTTTGAAGCAAGACGACCTAAGTTATGTCCATCTGCATCAACAATGATCCACTCTTTTGTAACAGTGGCTTTGCTTGCTGATTGTGTCTTGTAGCTTAATGCGTCCATAATATATATTTAATTAAACATTCCATCCCCAATAAAGGGGTTGCAAAAGTACAATTAATTATTTTAAATACAAATACCTTAAAAGATTATTTTTAACTTGTTTTTAGGCTGATTATCAAATGGATATTTAAAGTTATTTACATTTGTGTTTTTTCGAATTGTTCTTATAATTAGTCTTCCTATATTTGCATTGCTTTGTTTTTAATTATATTTTGTAAATTTCTCTTTTTAGAAAGTAATAATTTCTAGAATTGCCGTTTAAACAAACAAAACACAATGGCATGGCTATTTTTCTATTCAAATAATTTTTACAACATAAGACCATAAATCCCCAATTATGAAAGCTAAAGCAACCCTAAAACAAATTGCCAAAGAACTGAACGTTTCTGTTTCTACAGTTTCTAAAGCGCTAAATGACAGTCCGGAAATTAGTGAACTAACCAAAGTTAGAATTAAGGAATATGCTAAGCTTAAAAATTACAAACCCAATGTTATTGGTTTAAACCTAAAAAACAGAAAGACAAAAACGATTGGGGTTATCATCCCTAATATTCTAAATTCTTTTTTTGCAAAAGTGTTTAGCGGTATTGAAAAAGTAGCAGACGAAAAAGGATATAATGTAATTACTTGTATTTCTAATGAATCAATAGAAAAAGAAATTAATACTTTAGAGATGTTAAGTAATGGAACTATTGATGGATTTATTTTATCCGTTTCTGAAGAAGCTCAAAAACTACAAGAGTTCAATCATTTTAAAGAAATTATCAATGAAGGAACTCCTATTGTTATGTTTGACAGAATTGCAGACGAAGTAGAATGTGATAAAGTGGTAGTCGATGATTTTGATTCGGCCCTAAATGCAACTCAGCATTTAATAAATTTAGGTTGCAAAAACATAGCTTTGTTTTCTTCTGTGGATAATTTAAGTGTTGGAAAACTTAGAGTTGAAGGATACCTCAAAGCTTTAGAAAATAATAATATTGCCGTTAATAATAATTTAATTCTTCGTGCAGATTCAGAAGATGATTTAAAAGATAAAATCGAAAGTGTTTTTGATACTAATAAAATTGATGGAATTTTTGCTTTAGACGAAAACGATTCTGTTTTGGCACTACGAATTGGTCTAAAAAAAGGATATAATATCCCAGAAGATCTTTCTATAATTGGTTTTGCCGATGGAATTCTTGCTTCAAGAAGATTGTCTCCAAGTTTAACGACTGTAAGTCAGCATGGCCCTGAGATTGGAGAAGCTGCAGCTAAATTGCTTATCGATAGACTCGAAAGTAAAGAAGAAGAAAACCCATATAAAACGACGGTTATTAAAACTGAATTAAGAGAAAGAGAATCTACTAGAAAATTATAAAAAAAAACGACTAAATTAATTTAGTCGTTTTTTTTTAATTTTTAATGCGCTTCTAACCAATTTTTTCCTGCTCCAATTTCTACATCCAAAGGAACATCCATTAAGAATGCATTTTCCATTTCGTGTTTAATCATTGGTTTTATTTTCTCTAGTTCGGAGTTGTGAACGTCAAAAACAAGCTCATCATGAACCTGTAATAAAATTTTTGATTTCCAGTTTCCTGAAACTAATTTTTCGTGAATATTAATCATTGCAATTTTAATAATATCGGCGGCACTTCCTTGAATTGGCGCATTTACTGCGTTTCGTTCCGCGCCACTTCGAACCATCATATTAGCTGAATTAATATCTTTTAAATACCGTCTTCTTCCTAAAACGGTTTGTACATAACCATTTTCTCTAGCAAAATCAACTTGACTCGACATATATGATTTTAGTTTTGGATAAGTTGCATAATAAGCATCGATCAACTCGGCACTTTCTTTTCGCGAAAGCGAAGTTTGATTGCTCAATCCAAAAGCGGAAACACCATAGATAATTCCAAAATTTACTGTTTTTGCATTGCTACGTTGTTCTTTTGTCACTTCTTCTAAAGGAACATTAAACACTTTTGCAGCGGTACTTCGGTGAATATCTTCGTTGTTTCGAAAGGCTTTAATCATATTTTCTTCTCCAGATAGCGCCGCGATAATTCGCAATTCTATTTGAGAATAATCCGCAGAAACTAAGGTGTGATTTTCGTCACGAGCAATAAATGCTTTACGAATCAATCGCCCTCTTTCGGTTCGAACAGGAATGTTTTGTAAGTTCGGATTGTTAGAACTTAAACGACCAGTTGCAGCAACAGTTTGCATGTAATCGGTATGAACACGCCCCGTGATTTTATCGACTTGATTGGGCAAAGCATCGATATAAGTACTTTGTAATTTTATCATTTGTCGCCATTCGAGAATGTCTTTTACGATTGGATTTTCATTTGCTAAATATGACAAAACCTCCTCGCCAGTAGCATATTGACCAGTTTTGGTTTTCTTTTGTTTAGCTCCACCAATTTTTAATTTGTCAAATAATACATCACCAAGCTGTTTTGGCGAAGCTAAATTGAATTTTTCGCCAGCAGTTTCATAGATTTTTTGTTCTAATGCGTTGCTTTCAGCTGCCATTTCTCCCGACATTGATTTTAAGAACGGAACGTCAAGATTAATTCCTTCTAATTCCATTGCTGCTAAAACAGGAATTAACGGAATTTCGATTTCCTCAAATAATTTTTTGGTCTCCGCTTTGTCAAGAATAGGGCTGAAATTTTGTTTCAATTGATAGGTAATATCAGCATCTTCAACAGCATATTCTTTGATTTCTTCCAAAGGAACGTCGCGCATCGATTTTTGGTTTTTGCCTTTTTTACCAATCAAATCTTCAATAGATTTCGGGGAATATTTCAAATAGGTTTCGGATAAAATATCCATATTATGACGCATGTCTGGGTTGATCAAATAATGCGCTATCATGGTGTCGAATAATTTTCCTTTTATTTGAACGCCATAACGAGAAAGGATTTTTAAATCATATTTAATATTTTGACCAATTTTTTCTACAGATTCACTTTCAAAAAACGGTTTGAATTTTTCAATTAATATTTGCGATTCCTCTTGATTTTCTGGAAAGGGAACATAGAATCCTTTTCCTTTTTCGAAAGAAAATGAAATTCCAACCAATTCCGCATGCAAAGCGTCTAGGCCAGTTGTTTCGGTATCAAAACAAACCGAAGATTGATTTTGGAGATTTTGCAACAGTAATTTAATGCCTAAATCGCCTTGAATAATCTGATAGGAATGTTCTGTGTTTTCTAATGAACTATAATATTGATGTCTTGTTTCTTCCGAAGTTTCGTCGGGAATGGCACTTCCAAAAAGGTCAAATTGTTCTTCGTTTTTGGGTTGTGGTTTTTTATATAATTTGGCTTCATCTACAGGAGCGGTTCCCGTTGCTGTTCCTCCTTTTTTGAATATAGCATCAAATTGCTCTGCCATTCTTCTAAATTCCAATTCATTGAATAACGCATCGGTTTTATCAACATCGGGAGTTGATAATTCATAATCGGTTTCATCAAAAACCACGGGACAATCTAATATAATGGTTGCCAAGGTTTTAGATAATAATCCTTTTTCTTTGTTGGCTTCGATGTTTTCCTTCATTTTGCCTTTCAACTTGTTGGTATTAGCCAAAAGGTTTTCCATGGTTCCAAATTCTTTCAGTAATTTCTTGGCCGTAACTTCACCTACTCCAGGAAGTCCAGGAATATTATCGGCAGCGTCACCCATCATTCCTAGAAAATCAATTACTTGGTCGGGACGCTCGATTTCGAATTTAGCCAAAACTTCGGGAACTCCCCAAATTTCTATTCCGTTGCCCATTCGAGCCGGTTTATACATGAAAATATTCTCAGAAACTAACTGTGCAAAATCCTTGTCAGGCGTAACCATAAAAACTTTATAATTCTGTTTTTCGGCTTGTTTTGCAATGGTTCCAATTAAATCATCGGCTTCAAAACCTTTAACTTCAATAATAGGAATGTGCATCGCCTTCAATAATTCCTGAATATATGGAACGGCAATTTTTATGGCTTCGGGCGTGGCGTCACGATGGGCTTTGTATTCTGGAAATATTTCGTTTCTCAGTTGACTTCCGCCATTATCAAACGCTACCGCTAAATGATCTGGCTTTTCCCGTTTGATAACATCCATCAAGGAATTCATAAATCCCATAATCGCCGAAGTATCCATCCCTTTAGAGTTTATTCTTGGGTTTTTTATAAAAGCATAATAACCACGGAATATTAAAGCGTAGGCATCGAGAAGGAAAAGACGTTTTTGTGACATGATGGTGTAGATTTTTAAAACGTAAAAGTAATTAAAGTTTAAAACTTTTTACCATGTTTTTTTAGTTTCAATTTTCATTTTAATACCTTCAATTTAGTAGTTGATAAATCTAGTTAAAATCAATCAAGGTTCATTAAACGTTAATGTTTTTTTAAATATTTAGTTTAATCGAAATTAAATAATTAAATTTAAAACATTGTAAATCAAATTATTAACTATTAAATTTAAAATCATGAAAAAAGTATTGATGTTAATCGCATTGTTAATTGGAACTACAGTTATGATGGATGCGCAGGTTACTTCTGCAAAAACTGCCCCTTCAAAAGAAATGAAGCAAACAAAAAAAGTAAAAACCGCTAAAAAAGCAGAACCTGCAAAAATGGAACCTGCCAAAGCAGAAACTAAAAAAGCGCCAGAAAAAGCTAAAAAAGTAGAACGTGCAAAAGAAAAAAAATAATGAACTTGAATTTGCAAGTTTAAAATGATTTGCTTTAACGACAAATAAAAGTATAACTATAAAGACCTATAAAGAAATTTATGGGTCTTTTTTATTTAAATAAATATTTGAAGAAGTTTTTGGTATGATTTTAGTTAAATTTCAATTAACATAAATCTGTTTCACTTAATTAATTTGTTATTTTGCACAAAATTTATATCCCAATGGTTATTAGAATCCTACTATTATTCTTAGTCCTTTTTATTATCGAACTTTATGCATACCAAGCATTAAGAACTTTAGTTAAGTTAAAATTGGCTTTGGTTTCTTATCAAATAATAAGCGCATTAGCTTTGGCTTTTATTATTTACTCTTTTACGAAATTTGACCGATCCGTTGGGCAAACCCAGCAAACCATGCTCACGATGGGATTGGTGCTGTTAGTTTATATTCCTAAAATAATGCTAACTTTAATATTATTAGGGGAAGATGTGTTTAGAATAGGAGCAGGTACAGTGAATCACTTTTTTAAATTTAATGATAATATCGATTTTCTTGCTTCAAGACGAAAGTTTGTTAGCCAAATAGGGCTGGGATTGGCTGCAGTTCCTTTTTTGTCCTTAATATATGGAGTTACAAAAGGCAAGTATAATTTCAAGGTAATTAAGCAACGCATCTTTTTTCCAGATTTACCGGATGCTTTTGATGGTTTTACAATCACACAAATATCTGATGTGCACAGCGGAAGTTTTGACAATCCAGAGAAAATTAATCACGCAATTGATTTGGTTAACGAACAAAATTCGGATATGATCTTGTTTACGGGTGATATTGTGAACACAGATGCTAAGGAAATGCATCCTTGGATTGAAACTTTTAACCGCATAAAAAAGCATGAATATGGTAAATATTCGGTGTTAGGAAATCATGATTACGGCGAATATGTAACTTGGCCAACTCCAACTGCTAAAGAAGAAAATTTTCAAGCCATAAAAAATTTATATGGACAAATAGGTTTTACTCTTTTATTAAACCAACATACATTTATAGAAAAAGGGAATGATAAAATTGCTTTGGTTGGTGTCGAAAATTGGGGAAATAATTTTAAGAAAGCGGGTGATATTAGCTTGGCTTCTGCCAATTTGACTAAAGACGATTTCAAAATATTAATGAGTCACGATCCAAGTCATTGGGAATATGAAATTAAAAATCACGTAAAACATTTTCAGCTAACGCTTTCTGGTCATACACATGGATTTCAGTTTGGAATTGAAATTCCCGGGGTTATCAGATGGAGTCCTATTCAATATATTTATAAACAATGGGCTGGTTTATACGAAAATTTTGGTCGATATGTATATGTTAATAGAGGTTTTGGGTTCCATGCCTATCCAGGAAGAGTAGGAATTATGCCTGAAATTACCGTGATTCAGCTAAAAAAAGGAAAGAATATGGCATAATTAGTTTAAAATGCTACATTTGTAAATTAAATATGTCTTTTAAGTAGATTTAAAAAATTAAATTAGTCGGTTTTATGTCAAAATTTGGAGAACTTATAAGCACACAAGTACCTGTGCTAATTGATTTTTACACAGATTGGAATGAATCTTCGGTTTCAATGCATCCAGTTATCAGAGACGTTGCGGCGGCTCTAGGTGATAAGGCAAAAGTTATAAAAATTGATGTCGATAAAAATCAGGAATTAGCGGATGCCTTGCGTATCAAGGGACTTCCAACCTTAATGATTTATAAAGAAGGTCAAATGATTTGGAGACAATCTGGAGAATTAGACGCTAATACTATAATTAGCCTAGTTCAAGAGCATATTTAATCAATTCATTGATAAAATAGCAATCTGTTCTAATTGATTACCTCAAATACAAACCCCTTTTTAGATAGATTTTCCAATACTCTTGGTAAAGTATATTCCAAATTTGGAAATGCTTTTATACTGTCATGAAATACAATAATACTTCCTGACCTAACATTTTCGAGTACGTTTTCTAAGCATTTTTGTGGCGAAATCGAACTATCATAATCTCCGCTCAAAACATCCCACATTATTATTTTGTATCCTAACTTTCTAATTTTATTGGATTGGGATAATTTTATTTTTCCATACGGTGGACGGAAGAGATTGCAGTTTGCAGATTGCAGGTTTAAAATAGACACTTCGCACTGTTTTGCATTCTCTAAATATTTCTCAGTTGAAGTTTTCCAGCCATTCAGGTGATTAAAAGTATGGTTTCCGATGGAATGTCCTTCGTTTATAACTTTCATAAAAACAGAAGGATGTTTTTCTATATTATTTCCAATACAAAAAAAAGTGGCTTTGGCATTGTATTTTTTTAATTCTTCAAGCACCCATTCGGTAATTTCAGGAATTGGACCGTCATCAAAGGTCAGGTATATTTTGTTTTTGGTATTAGGAATCTCCCAAATATAATTTTGAAATATTTTTTTGATTATTGAATTTGTTTTTACCCAGTTCAAGTTCATTTTTACCCAGTTTTGATTGATTTTAAAATGAAAAATGTAGCGGTATTTTAACAACGCTACATTTTCAATTACTTAATTTTTTTTATATTTCTATTCTTTTTCGCGTCCAAAGTGCTCAAACATTTTTATGTAAGTATTGAATATCACTTTGTTTTTGTTGTAAAACGGAATGTCGCCACTTTCTTTCATTACTTGTAATAAACTTCTGTAACGCTCAATATCTGTAATAATATCAACGGCAATTTCAGATTGTTCCGCCACTTTTAAACCGCCATAATAGTTTAGGTTTTCTTTGTATTTTGTCATTAGTTTCTCTAAAAGCTGTTGGGCTTTTACTTTTTCGCCAACTTCGTAATATCCTTTTGTAAAAGGTTCTACCATCGAATAATAATTAAATTTATCCAAAGGCATTTTTGTTATTGCTAAATCTATTATGTTTTTCGCTTTCTGGGTTTTTCCTTCTGCTATTAGCTTATCCATCAATCTAGAAAGAATAGATCGGTAAGAAATACTGTTTCTTCTGGTTTCAACATCATGATAAATAGAATTACTATCACTATTTCCCCAATCCCATTTCATCACAATAGAATACATTTTATCGGCATCAATTCCGCCCATATCCATTGGGTTCGAATCTTTTTCTACCTTCGTTTCTATTGGTACTAATTTGTAAATCATTCCTTCTAATTGAAGATAGTTTTTCATCCACAAATAATCATCATCATCAAATGCTCCGGGGCTAAAATAAATAGGACGTTTCCAGTTATTATTAGCAACGATATCAAGCATCATCAGTCTGTTTTTATAAATAGCGCTGCCTTTGATGTCTATATCTATATAAGGTACAATTGAATCATTAAATTTGGCAGGAACCACTTTGTTCTTGATAATGCTGTTTTTGTCAACAGTAATTCTGATTTTATTTGTTGGAAAAAAATGAATGGTTTGTCCATTTTGCATTTCAACAGTTGACTTAGGGTTTTTTATAAAATCGATAAAGTCTTTAATTTCCCAACGACTGTCAATTTTTTGGATGTGTGCCACATAATCTAGTTTGTCTCCAACATATTGATCGTGGGTAAAAGAAATAGGTAACGGTTCCGATTTATAAGCTTTGGCTTTCATCTGATCAATATACCAATCGGTCATAAATAAACTTGTATTTACAATTTTCACATCCGTTCTAATATGCTCAATTTCTTGTGCATACCATAGCGGGAAAGTATCGTTGTCTCCAATGGTAAATAAAATAGCATTTGGATCACACGAAGTTAGGTAGGCTTTCGCCAAAGCGATTGCGGTATATCTTTCGGAACGATCATGGTCATCCCAGTTTTGCGAAGCCATAAGAGCTGGAACTGCGAGCAAACTTGCCGCTATAATTAGTGGTCCAGCTATTCTTGGAGCCAGATATTTTTGAATACTTTCATAAAGTGAATACACTCCAAAACCGATCCAAATGGCAAATACATAGAAAGACCCCACTAAAGCATAATCTCTTTCTCGTGGTTCAAAAGGTCTTTCGTTGAGGTAGATTTTTAATGCAATTCCTAAAAATAGAAATAATACTAAAAGTACATAAAAGCTTTTTCGATCTTTGTCAAAATGATACATTATACCAATAAGTCCAAGGATTAGTGGAAGAAAGAAATATACATTTCGTCCTTTATTATTCAATACATCCGAAGGTAAGTTTTGTTGCGAGCCCAAATGCAATTCGTCAATAAATGGAATGCCGCTGAGCCAATTTCCATCCTGCGAATCATTTCGACCTTGAATATCATTTTGACGTCCAACGAAATTCCACATTAAATACCTAATATACATATAGCCAAACTGGAATTCGGCCATAAACCTAAGATTATCAACAGTTGACGGTTTTTCTACAATTAAGTAATCACCGTAACTTTTTAGGAATTTAACGTATCCATCATTATCAATTTCTTTTTGTGTGTAGGCTTGTCTAAATTCTTTAACCGTCTTTTCAATCTCATCCTTTAATTGTTGTTCCGCCTTAGTAAGTTCTTCTTCGCTTAATTTACTGGGATCAATCCCGTATTTTGGCAAATCATCGGCATATGCATAATCAGGATTTATTTTAAACTGCGGTGGATTTGTAAATTGGATATAATTTACAACATTGTCAGGGCTCCATAATCTTGGCAAAATAGTTTTTTGATTATCATCGCTATTTTGTTCTGCATTTTTGTAATTATTTACAATAACATATGTACCAGTTTTATAATCCCTTTCGTAATTTGGAGCCTTGTCTAAATAAGGATTTTCTTTGTCTAAACCAGCAAAGGCTTCAGTATATTGTGGTCCGTAAAACAAAGGATTCGATCCATATTGTTCTCTATTGTAATAGGCTAAAACTTCTCGGGCATCCGATGGTTTATTCTCGTTGATAATTACATTGGCATTGGCACGAATAGGCAACATCATCCAAGTCGAAAAACCTATTAATATAAATAAAATACATAATAGAAGGGTGTTGTAGTTAACAAGTCCTTTGTTGTGTGTGTATTTCAATCCAAAATAAAAAGTCACAATCAGAAGTAGGGCAACAAATATGGTTCCCGAATCGAAGGGTAATCCCAAATCATTGACCATGAAAACTTCTGTTTTTCCAAAGAAAGCCATTGTTAGGGGCAATAATAATTTGAATATAAATAGTAAAACAGCAACCACTACGACATTTGCAACAAGAAAGTTTTTGACGGTAACTTCTTTGTAATGTTTGAAAAAATAGAGAAATCCTATTGCGGGAATGGTCAATAATGCCATAAAATGCACTCCAAATGATAGTCCAACCACTAGCGAAATAATCAATAACCAGCGATTTCCTCTTGGTGTATCCATGTCCTGTTCCCATTTTAGACCCAGCCAAAAAAGCAATGCAATAAATAAGGAAGCCATTGCGTAAACTTCAGCTTCTACGGCATTAAACCAGAAACTATCCGAAAAAGTATAAGCAAGTGCTCCAACAAATGAGCTCCCCAGAATTACAATTTCGTTGCTTTTAGTTAATTCGGTAGCTGAAATTCTTGAAATTAGTTTTCTAAGAATCATGGAAGAAGACCAAAACAGAAATAAAATGGTAAAGGCGCTCGAAAAAACTGACATCATATTTACCATTACAGCAATATGCTTGTCGTCCATAGCGAACATAGCAAAAAAGGCACCCATCATTTGAAATAAAGGAGCTCCTGGTGGGTGTCCAACTTCTAATTTTGCGGCAGTGGCAATATATTCGCCACAATCCCAAAAGCTCATCGAAGGTTCAACAGTTAGGGTGTATGTAATTAATGCAACTGTAAATGCAACCCAACCTGTAATAGTATTCCATTTATTAAAATTGAACTTTGTCATATTTATATGCTAATAAATTTTGTTTTATTTTGAAACACAAAGAAAATGTTTTTTTATTTAATGTCACATTCAATTTTAAAATTTTACCAAAACATTAAATTTTAGCTAATGTGCTGGTTTTCTTGGCTTTTCAAAGGTTATTTTTTTAATAATAATTTTTTTCAATAAAAAGGGATTAAAAATTTGTAAAAATTAAAATTTGTACTAAATTTGCACTCGCTTTACAGCAATGGAATTGGTCTATGGTGTAATGGTAACACAACTGTTTTTGGTGCAGTCTTTCTAGGTTCGAGTCCTAGTAGACCAACAAAAAGCCTCTCATTTCGAGAGGCTTTTTTCATATCTGTTTTCACAAATTAGATTGATTTTTAAAAATATAGCTTTATTGTTTGAATTTAATCTAAATTTAGAACTTGTTTCTTTAAAGAAGTTGGGGCTTAAAATTTTGTAAAAAATCATAATTAAGAGTTTTAATTTATACAAGTTAAAGATTATCAAAACGCAATGATTTTTAATTTATAAAAAAAACACTATATTTGCACTGTTATTTATTAAAAAACTAGATAATGAGGCACGCAATGCGTGCCTCTTTTTATAAAAAATATGACATTTAAAGAACAAGTTTACAATTTAGTGGTCGAAGAATTATTAGAAAAACCTTCTGTTTTCCTTATAGATTTGATTATTTCTGGTAATTTTAAAATCAGTATAACTTTAGATGATGATAACGGGGTGGTTTTACAAGATTGTATCGATATTAGTCGTGCAATTGAGAATAAACTAGACCGAGAAGAACAGGATTTTTCTTTAGAAGTAGCTTCAGTTGGGGTTGGATCACCATTAAAATTCGTTAGACAATATATAAAAAACGTTGGACGAACGTTAATAGTTAAATTAGCAACGGAAACTATTGAAGCGGAATTAGTTGAAGCTAATGATAATTTTATAATTTTGTCATGGAAAGCTAGAGAACCGAAAAAAATTGGAAAAGGAAAAGAAACGGTTCAAAAAAGACAAGAAATACTTTATACAGAAATAAAAGAA
>Ga0209499_1000507_pt1 | contig 28486 bp, 31 predicted proteins | sample C_130208_EF_Meta_FD_187306 | JGI IMG/M metagenome (GOLD analysis project Ga0209499, IMG submission 187306) | Freshwater microbial communities from Lake Croche, Canada to study carbon cycling - C_130208_EF_MetaG (SPAdes) (version 2) | ecosystem: Environmental > Aquatic > Freshwater > Lake... | reverse complement strand
ATGATTTTGAGGGTTAACAATTTGAATTATAAATATATAAAGTAATAATTGTATTCACAAGAGTTTGTTAACTTTTTTTGTTTTTAGTCGAATAAAGTAAAATAGTAATAGTTTATTTAAAAAAAATAATTACTTTTGCACCCAAAATAACAAATAAATAAATATTTATGAATCATTATGAAACTGTTTTCATTTTAAATCCCGTTTTATCTGAAGTTCAGGTAAAGGAAACAGTAAGCAAATTTGAAGATTTTCTTACTAGTCGTGGAGCTGAAATGGTATCGAAAGAGGATTGGGGTCTGAAAAAAATGGCCTATGAAATCCAAAATAAAAAAAGTGGTTTTTATCACTTATTCGAATTCAAAATCGCTGGCGAAATGCTAATTGCTTTTGAAACTGAATTTAGACGTGATGAGAGAGTAATGCGTTTCTTGACTGTAAGTCTTGATAAACATGCTATATCTTGGGCTGAAAGAAGAAGAACTAAATTAAAATCTGCAAAAGCTTAATCATTATGGCAACATTACAACAATCGGCTTCAGGAAAAAAAGACGGAGATATCAGATATCTTACTCCTTTGAACATAGAAACAAACAAACAAAAAAAATATTGTCGTTTCAAAAAATCAGGTATCAAATATATTGATTATAAAGATGCTGATTTCTTATTGAAATTCGTTAATGAGCAAGGAAAAATACTTCCTCGTCGTTTAACAGGAACTTCATTAAAATACCAAAGAAAAGTGTCAGTAGCTGTTAAAAGAGCACGTCACTTAGCTTTAATGCCATATGTGGCTGATTTACTAAAATAATATTTAAAAAACTCAGTTGTTGGTTTTCTATAAACGAAACCTAACTTCTATTATCAAAAGGACAACAACATGGAAATTATATTAAAAAAAGACGTTCAAAATTTAGGTTTTAAAGATGATGTCGTAACAGTAAAAAACGGTTACGGTCGTAATTTCTTAATCCCACAAGGTTTCGGACAATTGGCTACTTCTTCTGCAAAGAAAGTATTAGCTGAAAACTTAAAACAAAGAGCGCACAAAGAGGCTAAAGTTGTAAACGATGCTAAAGCAATTGCAGAAGTATTGAAAGGACTTGAAATCAAAATTTTCGCGAAAGCGGGAGGTGAAAAACTTTTTGGTTCAATAACTAATATTGATATTGCTGAAGCTTTAGAAAAAGCTGGAAACGCAATCGAAAGAAAGTTTATTACAAGCGGTATTGTAAAACGTACAGGTAAATATGCTGCAAGCGTGAGATTACACAGAGATGTTGTAGTTGAATTACCTTATGAAATCATTGCTGAAAAAGCATAATTTCTAAATTTATACAAATAAATCCCGATGAAAATCGGGATTTTTTTTTGATGTCATTGCGAGGAACGAAGCAATCTCATCACTTTGAACAAATGATTAATAATTAATGAGATTGCTTCGTGCCTCGCAATGACAAATTATGAAATACTCCAGATTAACAAAAGAACAATTCGAAGAATTAAATCAAGAATTCAGTACTTTTCTCGCTACTCAAGCAATTGATAGAGCAGAATGGGATAAAATTAAAACCGAAAAACCAGAAGTTGCCGAACAAGAACTGGATGTTTTTTCTGATTTGATTTGGGAAGGCGTTCTTGGTAGAGCCGAATTTTTAGAACATTTTTCTAAAAATCATATTTTCCTTTTTCATTGTTTTTATACCTATGTTCATTCTATAATTTTAAAATCTATGGTTCCAGAAACTAATTTTTTAACAAAAGAAGGTTTGCAATGGTTAAATGATAATATGTTTACAGATAACATTGAAATGAAAACGGGTAAAAAAGAGTTTACGGAAGAGCGAAATTCTTCTATTTTTGAATTGATTCAACAAGGCTCATTTTTAAGTGACGGTCAATTATACAAACAAATAAATTCGATTATTGAATCGTAATTTTACTGTTATTTCTTTTAAATTGGTTATTTTAGTGCTTTATTTTTAAAGACTAAAATAGCCAATTTTTTTTTCATGGAGATTCAAAATACAATTCAAAAATTACGAGAGGAATTAAATCAACACAATTATAATTATTATGTGTTGGATAAACCAATAATTTCCGATTTTGAATTTGATCAAAAACTCAAACAACTTCAGGAGTTAGAAAATAAACACCCTGAATTTTTCGATGAGAATTCGCCAACACAAAGAGTAGGAGGAGCAATTACCAAAAACTTCGAAACGGTTGCGCATGAATATCGAATGTATTCACTTGATAATTCCTATTCTAAAGACGAGTTAATCGATTGGGAAAAGAGAGTCCAAAAAGTACTTGGCGATGTTCCATTAGAATATACTTGTGAACTTAAATACGACGGAGCTTCCATTAGTATTACCTACGAGAATGGCAAACTGAAACGTGCCGTAACCCGTGGTGATGGCGTTCAAGGCGATGATGTTACCAATAATATTAAAACAATAAAATCCATTCCACTTCAATTAAAGGGGGATTTTCCAGATAAATTTGATGTTCGTGGTGAAATTATTTTGCCTTTTGCTGGATTTGAAAAAATGAATCAGGAATTAATAGAAATTGGAGAAACTCCTTATTCTAATCCCAGAAATACGGCTTCAGGAAGTTTGAAATTAAAAGAAAGTGCTGAGGTGGCAAAACGTCCTTTAGATTGTTTGCTCTATTTTATAATTGGAAGTAAATTACCTTTTAATTCTCAGATTGAAGGTCTAGAAACGGCTAGAAATTGGGGATTTAAAGTGCCAAAAGAAGCAAAATTAGCTCGCAATTTAGAAGAAGTTTTTGAGTTTATAGATTATTGGGATGTTCACCGACATAATTTGCCCTACGAAACGGACGGCGTAGTTATAAAAGTAAATCAATTTGAACATCAAGATGAATTGGGTTTTACGGCCAAATCTCCACGTTGGGCAATTGCTTATAAATTCAAATCAGAACAAGTTGCGACACTTTTAAATTCTATTTCTTATCAAGTGGGAAGAACGGGCGCTATTACGCCTGTAGCCAATTTAGAGCCTGTTCAATTAGCGGGAACTATTGTAAAAAGAGCTTCTTTGCATAATGCAGACCAAATAGAAAAATTAGATATTCGAATTGGCGATACCGTTTTTGTTGAAAAAGGAGGGGAGATTATCCCAAAGATTATTGCAGTCGATTTGAATAAACGACCAGAAAATTCGGAACCCACAAAATACATTTCGCATTGTCCGGAATGCAATACGGAATTAATTAGAGGCGAAGGGGAAGCCAATCATTATTGCCCTAATTTTTATGGTTGTCCACCGCAAATTATTGGTCGTATCCAGCATTTTATTTCAAGAAAAGCAATGGATATTGAAGGTCTTGGAGGAGAAACGGTGACTTTATTATATAACAATGGATTGGTTCATAATTATGCCGATTTATATGAGTTGACTGTGGATCAGATTTTGCCATTGGAACGAATGGCTAAAAAATCGGCAGAAAATCTAGTTAATGGAGTAGTAAATTCAAAAAAAATTCCTTTTGAACGTGTTTTATATGCTCTTGGAATTCGTTTTGTTGGAGAAACAGTGGCTAAAAAACTCGCCAAACATTATAAAAGTATAGACGCATTGAGTCGGGCAAACCTGATGGATTTAGTTTTGGTAGATGAGATTGGAGATCGTATTGCACAAAGTGTACTTGATTTTTTTGACAATCAAGAAAACAAAAATATCATCGATCGTTTGAAAAATTACGGAATTCAGTTTGAAATCACAGAAAATTTAAATCCAGATGCTACCGAAAAACTAATTGGCAAAACCTTCGTTGTTTCAGGTGTTTTTGAGCAGTTTTCAAGAGATGATTTGAAAAAAGCAATCGAAGATAATGGCGGAAAAGTAGGAAGTTCTATTTCTGCCAAAACCGATTTTGTAGTTGCTGGAGCAAACATGGGACCTGCAAAATTAGACAAAGCAGTAAAGTTAAATGTTCCTATAATTTCGGAAACCGATTTTATTAAAATGTTAGACTAAGTTTTTTTAATCTTGATTTTTCCGAGAAGAATTAAACTACGATGCTTTTTGCTTGATGTGATTTTGCTTTATTGTTATCTAAATAAAAATCAATTCTCCCCAAATTTATTCCATAACAACCCACTTGGTTTACTAAAACTTCTTTTCCGTCTGCGTTTTTTACGATAGTGGGTTTGTCCAGAAAAGTGTGGGTGTGTCCACCAATAATCAAGTCAATATCTGTGGTCAGTTCGGCAAGTTTTAAATCTGATATTTTATCCTGATCTTCTTTACTGTATTTATAACCAAGATGCGACAAGCAAATAACTAAATCACATTTTCGTTCTTTTTTTAGAATTCGAACCATATCTTGAGCTATTTCAACAGGATTATTATAAATGGTTTCCTTGAACATTTGTGGATCTACAAGGCCGTCAAGTTCAATTCCAAGTCCAAAAACTCCCACTTTGATTCCGTTTTTATTATAAATTTTATACGGTTTTACAAAGCCATCCATCACCGTATTTTTAAAATCATAGTTTGACGATATAAATTCAAATTTTGCGTGTGGCATTTGGGCATATAAACCCTCAATTCCATTGTCAAAATCATGATTGCCAAGTGTTAAGGCATCATATTTCATCATGCTCATCAATTTAAATTCTAACTCTCCACCATAATAATTAAAATAAGGAGTTCCTTGAAAAATATCACCAGCATCAAGAAGTAATACGTTTGGGTTTTCCTGGCGAATAGATTCAATTAAAGCGGCTCTGCGGCTTACACCACCCATATTTGGATTTCTAGGATCGCTCATTGGAAAAGGATCAATATGACTATGAACATCATTTGTGTGTAGAATAGTTAAGTGCTTACTGCCAGTTTCAAAACTGCTTAAAGTCAAACCGAAACCTGCTATCAAAGTTCCAGTTGCCGTTTTTTCGATGAATTCTCTTCTTTTCATATAGTATTAATCTAATATGCTTTATTTAAAACTGCATTCTGCAATCTGAAAACTGATTTTTATTCAACACTAATCCGCAAGTCATTGATGACGGGAATTGTATCAATTTCTTTAAAATAATCAATCAATATATTTCGTAATTTATAATTTAAATCAAACCGCTGAATTCCTTTTTTGAAAAAAATCATATTGTCCCCTCCGTTTGCTAAATAATCATTGGTTCCAACATAGTATGTTTTTTCTTTTTCCACAATCTGACCATTAATTAATATATTTTTGGCAACATTGTCCTTATCTATTGAAAAGGTAATACCAGATAAAGGATGCGGTTTTTTTGTTGCGATAAAATAGGTGACCATTTCAAAAATCTGATCCCCTTTTAATGCTACAACTACTAAGCTGTTTTCAAAAGGCATAATTTCAAAAGCAGTTCGGCTTGTTACATTTCCTTTTGGAAGTATAGCTCGAATACCGCCGTTATTAAGGATGCATAAATCAATTTTCTTGTTCTCCCGAGTTTGAAAAATAGTGTTGCCAAGTCTTAAAGTGACATCTGCTATTAAATTGCCAATTGTAGTTTGCCATTTCCCATTACTTTTGTCTAATGTTTCTGGACTATAAGCTAAAACACTGTCTAAATCTTTGTCGATGTGTTCTCGAAATGGCTTGAGATAGATTTCAATTGGAGTTGAATTATTGTCTTTTATTCCGGATTCTGTAATTTGAATTTGTTTTCCTTTAATTTTTGAAACGTAATAATTTTGTTTCCCACAAGAAATAATCAAAATAAGTGTTAAGAATATAACAAAAAGTTTTAAAAAACCATTATACTTTTTTAGATTTACCATCTTTAATGTGACTTAAATAATTAATTTTGTAATCAGGTAAAAGTAGTATGTTTCTAAATTATATTAAGGTTTTTCTTTTAAATAGATTGTTAAATAATAGGACACAAAATGTAAAGACAAGTGTGTTGATATTTCCTATAAAAACAGTAGGCTTGCTTATTGATGAAAGCTATTTTTTTGAAAAAGAAGCGTTAATAAAAGAGTTAATTGCCAACGGTATTTCCGAAATCAATATTAAAACTATCGTTTATACGGATAAATTTAAAAAAAGCGAATCCTATTCAAAGCCAACATTTGGAATGAATCATCTTAATTGGAGAGCTGAAATTACGGATGCAATAGTTCTAGATTTTATAGAGGAAGACTTTGATTTATTAATTAGTTATTATGACATTGAAAAATCAATTTTAAAGAATATTACCCACAATTCAAAAGCGAAATTCAAAGCAGGTTTTTCTACAATAGATAAAAGATTGAACCATTTGATGGTAAATACAAATGCAGAAAATTACAAAGTTTTTGTACAAGAATTATTTAAATATTTGAAAATTTTAAACAAAATATAATCCATTATGCAATCATTAATAGGAACTGGTGTTGCTCTTGTAACTCCATTTAAAAAAGATCTTTCCATCGATACGGAAGCGTTAAAAAGAATCGTAAATTTTTCGATAGATGGAGGCGTTGAGTATCTTGTAATTCTTGGTACAACGGCAGAAAATGCTGTTTTGACTAACGAAGAATTAGAATTTGTTATTCAGACTGTAATCGAAACTAACAATGGAAGATTACCTTTGGTACTTGGAATGGGAAGTAACAATACTGCGAAACTTGTTGAGGAGCTAAAAACAAGAGATTTATCGCAATTTGCTGCTGTATTATCGGTTTCTCCATATTATAATAAACCTACGCAAGAAGGAATTTATCAGCACTTTAAAGCTGTTTCCGAAGCGTCTCCAATTCCAGTTATTTTATACAATGTTCCAAGTAGAACAGGGGTAAATGTGTTGCCTTCAACTGTTTTGCGATTGGCCAATGATTTCGAAAATATTGTAGCTGTCAAAGAAGCTGCTGGCGATATGATTCAGGCTATGAAATTGATTAAAGATAAACCAAAAGATTTTCTTGTGATTTCTGGTGATGATATGATTGCTTTGCCGATGGTTTTAGCAGGTGGAGCTGGCGTTATATCTGTAATTGGACAAGGTTTTCCTAAAGAATTTTCAGAAATGATTCGTCTTGGATTAAACGGAAGGGTAAATGATGCGAACAAAATTCATTACCTTTTAATGGATTGTATTGATATGATTTTTGAACAAGGAAACCCTGCTGGAATCAAACAAGTGTTTATGTCATTAGGTTTGACAGAAAACACAGTTCGTTTGCCACTTGTTGAAGCAGATGAATCTTTAGCGAGTAGAATTAATCAATTTGTCGATTTGATTAATAAATTAGCCTAAAAAATCGCCGTTTTTATTAAGCAATAAAATATTTTGTAGTAGCTAAATTAATAACTAAATTTGCCACCGAAACTTCGGCATGGTTTATGAAAGTTAGTTTTTAACTTATAAATCAAAAAAAGTAAAAATAAAATGAAAAAAATAATAACTGTATTGCTTCTTGTTTTTCTTTTTGGTTCTTGTAGTGAATATCAAAAAGCTTTAAAAACAGAAGATGTTGCTGTAAAGTTTGATATGGCTACTAAATTATATGATTCAGGAAAATATTCGAATGCAATTAGACTTTTTGAACAAATAGCACCAGCTTACAGAGGAAAACCTCAAGCTGAAAAATTGTTTTATATGTTTGCACAGTCTTATTATAAAACAAAACAATATTATTTATCAGGATATCAATTTGAAAGTTTTACATCAGGATATCCAAAAAGTGAAAAAATAGAAGAAGCTGCTTTTTTAGGAGCAAAAAGTTTCTCCATGCTTTCGCCAGTTTACAGTTTAGATCAAGCAGATACTTTTAAAGCAATCGAAAAATTGCAGGTATTTATTGATACCTATCCAAATTCAACGTATTTTGCAGAAGCAAATAAATCATTGAAAGTATTAAATGAGAAAATTGAGAAAAAAGTTTTCGAAAATGCAAAAGGATATAATACAATCATGGATTATAAATCAGCAATGGTGTCATTAGATAATTTTATCAATGATTATCCAGGAACTCCTTTTAAGGAAGATGCTTTATATTATAAGTTCGATTCTGCTTATGAATTAGGTGTTAATAGTGTTCCGGCAAAAATGCAAGAACGATTGATTACAGCAAAAACAGCTTATTCGAATTTGATTCGATTTAATGCAGATACAAAATACAAGAAAAAAGCAGACCAAATGTCTGTTGAAATAGATAAAAAATTACAAATTTTCAATAAATAAAAACGCCATGGATTTAAGGAAAACTAATGCTCCAGTAAATACAATTACTTACAATAAAAATATTATTGAAGAGCCAACAGGAAATGTGTATGAAGCGATAACAATTATGGCTAAAAGAGCAAATCAAATCAATTCTGAAATCAAAAAAGAATTGACTGAAAAGTTAGAAGAGTTTGCTACTTACAATGATAGTCTTGAAGAAGTTTTTGAAAATAAAGAGCAAATTGAGGTTTCTAAATTTTACGAAAAATTGCCAAAACCACATGCTTTAGCAGTTCAAGAATGGTTAGATGGTAAAATTTACCACAGAGAAGGAAATAAATAATATTGATCATGTCAGTTTTAAACGGGAAAAAAATTTTGCTGGGAATTTCCGGTGGAATTGCAGCCTATAAAACTGCTACATTAGTTCGATTATTCATAAAAGCAGGTGCACATGTCCAAGTGATAATGACACCTGCTTCTAAGGATTTTATAACGCCGCTTACTTTATCAACTCTTTCAAAAAATCCTGTTTATTCTAGTTTTTATAATCAAGAGGAAGAGAATGAAAAATGGAATAACCATGTCGAATTAGGGCTTTGGGCAGATTTAATGGTTATTGCCCCTGCAACAGCAAATACGTTGTCTAAAATGGCAAATGGTATTTGCGACAATCTTTTATTAGCCATTTACTTATCGGCAAAATGTCCCGTTTATTTTGCACCTGCAATGGACTTGGATATGTATATTCATCCCTCAACTATAGCCAGTTTTAAGAAATTAGAACACTATGGAAATACGATGATTCCTGCTGAAAGTGGCGAATTAGCCAGTGGATTATCTGGAGAAGGTAGAATGGCTGAACCAGAACATATTGTGTCTTTTTTAGAAGCCGATTTAGAAAGTAAATTGCCTCTTAAAGGGAAAAAAATATTAATTACTGCTGGTCCCACATACGAAGCTATAGATCCTGTGCGTTTTATAGGAAATCATTCGTCTGGTAAAATGGGATATGATATTGCTCAATGTGCTGCAAATTTAGGAGCTTCTGTGATTTTAGTTTCAGGACCATCCCATTGTAGCATAAATAATAGTTTGGTGAAAATCATAAAAGTTGTTTCTGCACAAGAGATGTACGATGCTTGTCATAAGTATTTTGATGATGTTGATGTTGCTATTGCAGCCGCTGCAGTTGCGGATTATAAGCCTAAAAATGTAGCTTCACAGAAAATAAAAAAGGAAGCGAATGATTTTACAATTGAACTTGAAAAAACAAAGGATATTTTATCCTCGTTAGGGGAAATAAAGAAAAAACAATTTTTAATCGGTTTTGCTTTGGAAACAGAAAATGAAATCGAAAATGCAAAGTTGAAAATTCAGAAAAAAAACCTAGATTTGATAATTCTAAATTCCTTGAGGGATGAAGGCGCAGGTTTCGGTAAGCTAACCAATAAGATCACTTTTATAAATAATAAATTAGAAGTGGAACCGATGGAATTAAAATCGAAAGTAGCAGTTTCAGTTGATATTTTAAACAAAGTAATAGCCCATTTTTATGAATAAGATAGTTGCTTTTTTCTTGTTACTTTTTTGCGGTTTTAGTCAAGCGCAAGAATTGAATTGTACAGTAACTGTAAATGCGCAAAAATTGCAAAATGCGAATCAACAGGTTTTTAAAACCTTAGAGACTTCTTTAGGAGAATTTATTAACCAAACGCATTGGACCGGACAGACTTTTAAACAAAATGAGAAAATTGATTGTTCTATGTTTATCAATATTTCATCCAATAATTCAGATCAATTTGTTGCCACAATTCAAGTTCTGTCGTCAAGACAAGTCTATAATTCCACTTATTCGTCTCCAATATTAAATTATAACGATAAAGAATTTACTTTTACTTATACCGAATTTGAAAGTTTAAATTTTAATCCAACCTCTTTTGAATCCAACCTAGTTTCGGTAGTTTCTTTTTACAGTTATATTATATTAGGATTGGATGCCGATAGTTTTGTCCCTATGTCCGGAAAACCTTATTTCGAAATTGCTCAAAATATTGCGAATAGCGCACAACAAAGTGGGTATAAAGGGTGGATGCAATCTGAAGGAACTCAAAATAGATATTATTTGATAAATGATTTATTATCTCCAACCTATAGCGAAGTGCGCCAATCAATATTTAATTATCATTCTGGTTTAGATTTGATGAGTCAGGATTTAAAAGAATCAAAAGAAAAAATTAAAATAGCTTTACTTAATTTAGGTAAATTAGCTTCTTCAAAACCAAACGCTTTTTTAACTCGCGTGTTTTTTGATGCAAAATCAGACGAAATAGTTTCTATTTTTTCGGGAGGACCAAGTGTTCCAATTTCTGATTTGATTGATACTTTAAGTAAAATATCTCCTTTAAATTCTAGTAAATGGGTTCAAATTAAGTACTAATTTTTCTTAATTTCTATTTTATTTAGAATCTTTTCCTCACAAAAAAAAAGTAAATGATAACTTCACTCTCTATAAAAAATTATGCCTTAATTGAAAAATTGTCTATCAATTTTTCGGAGGGATTTTCTACTATTACAGGAGAAACAGGTGCTGGTAAATCAATAATTTTAGGAGCTTTGGGATTGGTTTTAGGAAAGCGAGCCGATTTAACTTCCCTGAAAAATAAAGAAGAAAAATGTGTTATTGAAGCACAATTCGAAATTTCAAAATATAATTTACTTCCTTTTTTTGAAGCTAACGATTTAGATTATGAAGCGGAAACCATCATTCGACGTGAAATTTTACCTTCAGGAAAATCAAGAGCTTTTGTAAATGACAGTCCAGTAAATCTTCAGGAACTTCAAGAATTAAGTCTGTTTTTGATTGATATTCATTCGCAACATCAAACTCAAGAACTTTCGGATGAAAATGTTCAGTTCGAAATCATTGATGCAATAGCTAGTAATCAAGAAAATCTTTTAGAGTATAGATCACTTTTAAAAAGTTATAAATCGGATAAGTCCACATTAAATACGCTTCTTAAAAAACAAAGTGAATCTTTAAAAGAACAAGAATACAATACTTTTTTATTAAACGAATTAGTTGCTGCCAATTTGAAATCGGGGGAACAAGAAATTCTGGAATCTGATTTTGAAAAATTGAATAATGTAGAAATTATCAAAGAATCAATTGATAAATCCTTGGCTATTGCCAATGAGGAACAAATGGGGATAATTCAAAACCTTAATGAAATCAAGGTTTCGCTGAGTAAAATCGTTTCTTTTTCTACAGAATATGCCGTTCTTTTGGAACGAATTTCAAGTTTAACAATCGAATTAGATGACATTTCGGATGAAATGAATCGCTGTTCGGATAAACTAATTAATGATCCAGAACAATTGGAATTGATTAGTCAAAAGTTGCAGTTGATTTATAATTTACAAAAAAAACATCAAGTTTCCACAGTTGATGAATTGATAGAAATTCAAACCAAGTTAGAAAATTCGCTTTTTGAAATTGGTAATTTAGAAGAAGAAATCTCGTTATTGTCCATTTCTATTCAACAAAATGAAGTTAAATTAGATACTTTTTCCAATTTGATTCATGAAAAAAGGCAAGAAGCAATTCCTGTTTTAGCTAATAGATTAATAACTATTTTGGAAAGTTTAGGAATGCCTAATGTGCGTTTTAAAATTGATGTTAATCCAATGTCAACTTATTTTCAAAACGGAAAAGATGAACTTCAGTTTTTGTTCTCGGCTAATAAAGGAACCGATTTTGGGTTGTTGAAAAAAGTAGCTTCGGGAGGAGAAATGTCCAGAATTATGCTGGCTGTTAAAGCGATATTAGCACAATATTCTAAACTGCCAACTTTGATTTTTGATGAAATTGACACAGGAGTTTCCGGTGAAATAGCCAATAGAATGGGGGAGATCATGAAAGAAATGAGTCAGAAAATGCAAATTTTCGCTATTACTCATTTGCCACAAATTGCTGCAAAAGGTTCGGCGCACTTTAAAGTTTCTAAAGCAACCATTGGCGAAGACACACAATCGGAACTGAAATTATTATCCAACGAAGATCGCGTAGTTGAAATTGCGCAAATGTTATCTGGAACAGTTGTTTCTGATTCGGCATTAAACCACGCAAAAGCCTTGCTAAAATAAAGAAATGGCTTATATTTGCAAACTTAAAAACCAATAAAAGAATAACCGAATAACCTTTACACATATGATTATAGAACCTAGAATGAGAGGATTTATTTGTTTGACATCACACCCAAAGGGATGCGAGCAAAGTGTTAAAAATCAAATCGAATTTATAAAATCAAAAGGAACAATTGACGGTGCCAAAAAAGTTTTGGTTATTGGAGCATCCACTGGATTCGGTTTAGCTTCAAGAATTACAAGTGCTTTTGGTTCAAATGCAGCTACGATAGGTGTGTTTTTTGAAAAACCACCAGTTGAAGGAAGACCAGGTTCGCCAGGTTGGTATAATTCTGCAGCATTTGAAAATGAAGCTCATAAAGCAGGTTTATATGCTAAAAGTATTAATGGTGATGCTTTTTCTAACGAAATAAAAAAGCAAACTTTAGACTTGATCAAATCGGATTTAGGTCAGATTGATTTAGTAATATATAGTTTAGCTTCTCCAGTTCGTGTTCATCCTGTAACTGGTGTTATGCATCGTTCGGTTTTAAAGCCTATTGGTTCCACTTATACAAACAAAACAGTAGATTTTCATACTGGAATTGTTTCTGAAATTAGCATCGAACCTTGTCAAGGAGATGATATAGATAATACAGTTGCCGTAATGGGTGGCGAGGATTGGGCAATGTGGATGAAGGATTTGAAAGAATCAAATCTTCTAGCTCCAGGCGCAACAACCGTTGCTTATTCTTATATAGGGCCATCATTAACTGAGGCTGTTTATAGAAAAGGAACAATTGGTCGTGCCAAAGATCATCTTGAAAAAACAGCATTTGAAATTACGGATAGTTTAAAATCTATTGATGGAAAAGCGTATGTTTCTGTAAATAAAGCATTAGTAACACAAGCAAGTTCTGCCATTCCGGTTATTCCTTTATATATTTCTTTATTGTACAAAATAATGAAAGCAGAAGGAATTCATGAAGGTTGTATTGAACAAATACAACGTTTGTTTCACGATAGATTGTACACTGGAAAACCAATTCCAACGGATGAAGCAGGAAGAATTAGAATTGACGATTGGGAAATGCGTCCTGATGTTCAACAAAAAATTGCTGAATTGTGGAAGTTAGCTACTACAGAAAGTTTGTCTGAAATAGGTGATTTACCAGGATATAAACAAGATTTCCTAAACTTATTTGGTTTTGGATTTGAAGGAGTAGATTATCTAGCAGATGCAAATGAAATGGTTGGCGTTCCAAGTATCGTTTAGTTACTATTCATAATATATTAAATGAACCATCACAATCAATGTGGTGGTTTTTTTATGGATAAATATTATCTTTGTTAAAATTAGAAAGCACAATAATCACACTTTAATTCTAAATTATGTTATTTTCATTAATCATACCAGTTTTCAATCGTCCTGACGAAGTAGAGGAACTATTAGAGAGTTTGTCGCTATTGGACTATAAAGCCAATTTTGAAATTGTTATTGTGGAGGATGGTTCTTCATTAAAATGTGATGATGTAGTTCGAACTTTTGAAGGCAAATTGCATTTGTCTTATTATTTTAAACAAAATTCTGGACCTGGTGATTCTCGAAATTTTGGTATGGAAAAAGCCAAAGGAGATTATTTTATCATTTTTGATTCCGATTGTATTATTCCAAAAAATTATTTGACCGAAGTAACGAATGCATTAAATGAAAATTATGTAGATTGTTTTGGAGGACCAGATAAGGCTTTGGATAGTTTTTCGGATATTCAAAAAGCAATTAATTTTGCAATGACTTCTTTTCTTACCACTGGCGGAATTAGAGGTGGTTCGGAAAAAATAGACAAATTTCAACCTCGAAGTTTTAATATGGGATTATCTCGAAAAGCTTTTGAGGCTTCTCATGGTTTTGGGAATATTCATCCTGGAGAAGATCCAGATTTATCAATTCGATTATGGGAATTAGGTTTTGAAACTAGACTTTTTCCAAAAGCTTTTGTTTATCATAAGCGAAGGATTGACTGGGATAAATTCTCGATGCAGGTAAATAAATTTGGTAAAGCGCGACCTATTTTAAACAGTTGGTATCCAAAATATAATAAACTTACTTTTTTCTTTCCTACGCTATTTATAATTGGATTTGTCTTTGCCTTAATTATTTCCTTGATATTCAACCATGATATAATACTTCAATTGTATTTTGTTTATTTTTTGACACTGTTTTTGGTGTCAACCTATCAAAACAAAAGTTTTAAAATAGGTTTTTTATCTATAAAAGCGGTTTGGAAACAGTTTTATGGATACGGAACTGGATTTTTAATTTCGTTTATTAAGGTTATTATCTTTAAACAAAAACCACAAGAGGCATTTCCTGAATTATTTTTCAAAAAATAATATGACAAAAATAATTGGTTTAACTGGTGGTATTGGAAGTGGAAAAACCACTATTGCTAATTATTTTAGGGCAGCAGGAATACCTGTTTATATTGCAGATGATGAAGCTAGAAAAATAATGGAATCTCCAGAAATCATTGCTGAAATAAAAAATGTATTTGGAAATACCATTTTCGAAAATGACATTTTAAATAGAAGTAAATTGGCGGAAATTGTATTTGATAATCCAGAAAAATTACAAAAATTAAATGCGATTATACATCCCGCAGTCAAAAAACATTTTTCAGAATGGATTCTGAATTATAAAAGTGCACCATTTGTTATTTATGAAGCGGCTATTTTATTTGAAAGTGGAAGCTATAAAAATTGTGATTTTATAATAACAGTTACTGCTCCAGTAGAATCAAGAATTGAACGTGTAATTCAACGCGATAAAACATCACGTGAAAATGTCTTGAAAAGAATAGCTATGCAATGGAATGTCGAACAACGTTTCTCGAAAAGTGATTTTGTTATTGAGAATATAAATCCAGAATTAGCAAAAATAGAAGTTGATAAAATTCTTAAAATGTTGAGAATTCAACAATAAGTTGACATGTTGTTAATATTGGGTTAAATTATTATTATTTATATTGTTAAAATACTAAATTTGTTTCGATGAATAAATTGTTTTTTAGAATACTAGTGCTTTTGATGAGTTTATCCCTAATCGGGATAATTTTAGTGCAAGTTTATTGGTTTAATACTTCGTTTAAAAATAACGATGAACAATTTAAATTCCATGTTAAACAAGTTATGGGGGAAGTTTCAAATAAACTTCAAAAACAGGAAGCCTATAAGTTCTACGACAAATACAATCATTATAAGGATAGTACGGGAAAAGTTCCTCAAAAAAATGATTTATTAGAGTTTTATTATATCCAAAAGAATAATATTACCAATAAGACGATTATATATTCAAATAGTGTCATGTCACAAAATTATGGCATGTCCTCTTCGTTCTTTGATAAAAAAATTGATAGTGTAAAATTTAGAAGTTTTAATTCCAAACGAGTTACAGAAGAATATAACAATAATAGATTTGACGATTCAAGAATACAGCAAAATTTAAGTCCTGATGTTAAAATTGAAAAATCAGGAAATTTAGATGTTTTAGATAATGCTCAATTTGAAATTTTCTTTAAGGATATTGCTTTAACGATGCCAATTCAAGAAAGAGTTTCAAAAGAGAGTTTGGCTAAACTTTTAAAGAAAGAATTAGAAGAATATGGAGTTAAAACAAAATTTGAATTTGGTATTTATAGCAATGGGCTGGCTACAAAAGTAAAATCGGAAGAGTTTAAATATAATAAAAACAATACATATTCAATTCCAGTGTTTTCAGATAACGAAGGGAATAGTAAATACCAACTTTTAGTTTCATTTCCTCATAAGAAGAAGTTTTTATTAACGGACTTAGTTGGAATTACACTTTTGTCGATTATTTTTACTCTGATAATTATTATTGCTTATTCAAGTGCTTTGAACCAATTAATAAGACAACGTCATATCTCGGAGATAAAGTCGGATTTTATTAATAATATGACTCATGAGTTTAAAACTCCAATAGCAACTATTAATTTAGCTTTGGATGCCATCAGGAATCCGAAAATTATTGACGATAAAGAAAAGGTTTTAAAATACCTTCAAATTATTAAAGATGAAAATAAACGGATGCATGCTCAAGTTGAAAATGTATTACGAATTTCTAAATTGGAGAAAAAAGAGTTAAATATTGTTAAGGAATCTAATAATATTCAAGATGTTATAGAGGACGCAATTGAGCATGTAAGCTTGATTTTAGAAGATAGAGTAGGGATAATAACCAAACATTTTGATGCTGAAAGAACCAGTGTTTTAGTAAATGAGAGTCATTTTATTAATGTTATTGTGAACATTTTAGAGAACGCTATAAAGTATTCTCCAGAGATTCCTAAAATTGATATTTTTACCGAAAATGTAAAAGATTTTGTTGTTATTAAAATTAAAGATAACGGAATAGGAATGAGTAAAGTTGCTCAAAAAAGAATATTCGAGAAATTTTATAGAGAACATACAGGTGATTTACATAATGTTAAAGGACATGGATTGGGTTTAGCGTATGTTAAAAAGATTATTGACGATCATAATAGTCAAATTTATGTAGAAAGTGAAAAGGGAAAAGGAAGTACCTTCATAATAAAAATACCATTAATAAATTAAATATATGGAAAATGTAAATAAACGAATTCTTTTAGTTGAAGATGACCTTAATTTTGGTGCAGTCCTAAAAGATTATTTAATGTTAAATGATTTTGATGTGACCTTAGCCAAAAACGGAATGGAAGGTTTTGAGAAGTTTAAAAAAGACACTTACGATTTGTGTATTTTGGATGTTATGATGCCTTATAAAGATGGATATACATTAGCAAAAGAAATCAGAGAGAAAAATCAAGAGGTGCCTATTATCTTTTTGACGGCAAAATCTATGAAAGAGGATGTCTTAAAAGGATACAAAGCGGGTGCTGATGATTATTTGAACAAGCCTTTTGATTCAGAAGTTTTATTGATGAAAATTAGAGCAATAATTCAAAGAAAATCTTCAGACGTAAAAGCGGAGCCTGCTCAATTTGAATTTAATATTGGAAAATTTCATCTTAATTCAAAACTTCGATTCTTATCTTTTGATAATCAAGAACCAGTAAAATTATCTCCAAAAGAAAATGAATTATTAAAAATGTTAATTCTTCATGAAAATGATTTGATGCCTAGAGAATTGGCTTTAACAAAAATCTGGAGAGATGATAACTATTTTACTTCTAGAAGTATGGATGTTTATATCGCTAAATTGAGAAAATATTTAAAACTAGATTCAAATGTGGAAATATTAAATATTCACGGCGAAGGATTTAGATTGGTAGTAAAAAACAAAGTGACCGCATAAATTATCAAAAGGCTCCAAGAAAATTGGAGCTTTTTTTTTGATTTTATTCTAAATTAAGCTGCAAAGCAAAACAGGTTTTATCTTCTTTTGTAATGCTAAAAATCATAGCTTCATTGGTTAAATTTTCGTGAATAACAACTTTGTCTTTCAAGGACAGTTCTTTTAAAAAATTCATTTCAAAACTTTTTATTTTTTGATTTAGAATTAGATTTTCTTCCACAAAATCTAAACACCACTCCAAATATTTTACATTGTTAACATGATTCACAATATCTAAATCAGAAAGAGAAACTGTTTTTTCAAAAACTATTTCTGTATCTTGATTGATATTAATTTTAGAAAAAGTTTTCTCAGTTGCATTGTTTTCTGGATATAAAATAAAATGTTCAAAAGGCAACGCTAAGGCTTCTGGACGTCTGATTTCTGTATTGAAAACGGCCCAAAATGTTTCAGAACCTACGATTTTTTTCCCATTGACATACATTTCTAAGGCACGTACAGAACGTGAATTTTCTAATGTATTAATCCAAGTTTTTATGGTTACAATATCTTTCCATTTTGGTAATTCTGTAATTTCAACGCGCATTCTGCTTAAAACCCAAGCTTGATTAAATTCCTGCATATCCGAAAAACTAATACCCCCAATTTCGGAATGACTAGCAGCTGTTAATTGCAGAAGATTACACAAATCAGTATATTTTAAATACCCATTTGGCATACATTGAGTGAAATTTATTTCCCAGTCTTTACTAAAAATGGACGTGAAATTCGTTGATATTGGCATAAAAATAATTATGAATTATGAATTATTTCATTAATAAAACGAACGAATTCTTTTCTATCTGTTAGATAATCAAACCATTTTGTGTTTTCATTTCTTTTGAACCAGGTGAGTTGTCGTTTTGCAAATCGTCTGGTGTTTTTCTTGATTTCTTCAATGGCAAATTCTAAAGATATTTCGCCATCAAAATAACGGAATAATTCTCTGTACCCTACAGTTTGCAATGCATTCAAATCTTTATGTTTAAATAAATCTTTGGCTTCTGCCAATAAACCTTCCTTTATCATAATATCAACACGCTGGTTAATTCGGTCATAAATCACGCTTCTTTCGGTTTCTAATCCGATTATAATAGGGGTGAAGTTTCTAGTGTTTTTCTTTTGGTTTAAAAAAGAGGAATAAGGTTTACCGCTTCCAATGCAAACTTCTAAAGCGCGCATCATTCGTTGCGGATTCTCTTTGGCCACAGCGGAAAAATAGTCTGGATCTCGTTTTTCTAATTCAGTTTGTAAATAGTTTAAACCTGATTCTTCGTAATTTGAAGCCACTTCTTGTCGAACAGAAATATCAATTTCTGGAAATTCATCAAATCCTTTTAAAATCGCATCAACATATAAACCAGAACCCCCAACAAGTATTGCATAATCATTGGTTAAAAACAATTCTTCTAGTTTGTAAATGGCTTCTTTTTCAAAATCACCAACGGTATAATTTTCGAAAATAGATTTGTTTTGAATAAAATGATGTGGAGCAGCAGCTAATTCTTCTTTGGATGGAACAGCTGTTCCAATTTGCATTTCTTTGAAAAATTGGCGACTATCACAAGATATGATTTCGCAATTGAAATCTTTTGCCAAGTCAATACTTAAGGAAGTTTTTCCTATGGCAGTTGGTCCAACAATAATAATAAGATTTTTTTTCATTTTAGAAATTTATAATCTTAATAATTTTGCCTTTTCTGATGTAATTTTGAATAATATTTTTAGAATCACGGGTGCTCTGCATTGGAACAATTATGTTTCTAAGTATCTCAATTTTATTGATTTGATAATTAAGGTCAAAGAAGGTATATCCTTTATAAACACCATTTTCTACTAAAACAGCACTTCTCTCGGAGATGTTTCTTCCTCTATCAACAAGTACTAATGTTTTATTTTCAAATTGATTTTTTTCTATGAAATTTTGAACTCTAACATTATATTCTGATGCTGTAATTTTCCCACTACAAGCGCCATCACATTCATTAACGCTATGTTTAAAGCAATGGCTTTTACCAACAAATAATCCTGTTAATTTGTGACATAATTGAAATTCAGTAGAAATACGTAGTAAAGCTTCTTTTCCTTCTAACTGCGATGTATATGATTTTATTTCTTTTTTTCGGCCGTCAGCTTTTTGAAGTTTTAAATTTAGAAATTCATTTTCGTCTTTTTCGATGTAAATCGCCCAAGAAAAATTACTTTTTGGTGACATTCTATTATATATAGGTCGGTTGCGTTTTATTTCTTCGGATTCTTTTAAAATCGAAATTAATTCACTTCCAGTTTCCTCATAAGTTACAGTAAAAACTTCATTCTGAATTTTTTTTGCACTTCGTGTAATTCCTGTAAAATGCTGATTAACTCTTTTTTTGATGTTTCGACTTTTTCCAATAAAAATGATATTTCCGTCTTCTCGATGGATGTAATATATTCCAGTTTTCGAAGGTAAACTTTCAACAATATCTAATAATTTTGGAGCAATTGCTTTTTGAACTTCAAATTTGATTAGCTCTTTTACTATTTCCTTGTTTAAATCTTTGTCTAATAATAATTTGAATAATTTCACGGTGGCTAATGCATCTCCACTAGCTCTGTGTCTGTCAGCCATTGGAATTCCAAGTGCTCGAACTAATTTTCCTAAACTATGAGAAGTTTGTTCTGGTAATAATTTTTTGGATAATTCAACCGTACAAAGTGTTTTTTGTTTAAAATCGTAACCCAATCGTCTAAATTCAGTGCGTAAAATTCGATAATCAAATTCGGCATTATGCGCTACAAGAACGCAGTCATTGGTCATTTCGATAATACGTTTTGCCACTTCAAAAAACTTTGGAGCTGATCGCAACATGGCGTCATTAATTCCAGTAAGTTTTACAACAAAGGGTTGAATCGGGATTTCGGGATTGACTAAACTGATAAATTGATCCACGATTTCGTGACCGTCAAATTTATATATAGCAATCTCTGTAATTCCTTCTTCGTTGAATTGCCCTCCAGTAGTTTCTATGTCAAGTATTGCGTACATTTTCAATATCAATATCAAAAATCAATGGCAATAGCAATACGAAATATCCAATATCAATTAATGAAAATTGAAAATTGCAATTGCTATTGAATTATTTTTTGTTGTTTATCATTTTTGAAGCGATTGCTATAAGTTCTTCAACTTCAGTCAAAAGCCATTTTCTTTCTTCTAAATCTCCTGCTTTTATATATTCTAGAACTTTTAATGAATTTCTAGATTCTTTCAATTCTTTTACAGTTAACGAAACTTTGAAAATAAAATCTCGGCTCGTTATTGTGCCTTGTGCTTCTCCATAATTCAGTGATGAACTTCCGGAAGATCTTATAAGTTGTTTTTTATAATATTAAACCTCATATGACTTTTTCTAATTTTCTAACAAAGAATATACATTCACCAGCAAATCGAACCAAACGATCTTCAAAATTATAGATTTTATCAAAATTGGGCTCGTTAACTTCCATTCCTGTTTTTTTTATTTTTTGAAATTGTTATTGCCATTGCCATTGACAATCATCGTCCCCCAAAGATACTACTTCCTATTCGAACCATGGTACTTCCACATTCAATAGCAAGTTGATAATCTCCAGACATTCCCATCGATAGAATTGTAAACTGTGAATTATTAATTGTAAATTGATCAAAAATCGATTTCAAATGCAGGAATTCTTTCTTGATTTGTTCTTGATTCTCGGTGAAAGTAGCCATTCCCATTAATCCCACAATCCGAACATTTTTCATTTCCTGAAAGGTTTCAGAATCTAGAATTCCGTTCAGTTCTTCTTCGTTAAGACCAAATTTTGTTTCTTCTTCGGCTATATGTATTTGCAACAAACAATCAATGACTCGGTTGTTTTTTTGCGCTTGTTTGTTGATTTCTTCTAATAATTTCAAACTATCAACACCATGAATTAAGCTCACAAATTCAGCCATAAATTTGACTTTATTAGTCTGAACGTGACCAATCATATGCCATTGAATGTCTTTTGGCATTGCTTCCCATTTTTCAGCCATTTCCTGAATTTTGTTTTCACCAAAAATGAGTTGACCAGCATCGTAGGCTTCCATTAAATCAGAAATGGGCTTGGTTTTAGAAACAGCAACAAGAGTTACATGATTAGGTATTGTAGATTTTATTCTAAGTAAATTATCTTTTATGGACATATTAAATAAACTGTTTCGAGATTTTTTCCGCCTTTTTGCTTTCACTATAATCATAAAAACCTTCGCCAGATTTCACTCCCAATTTTCCAGCACGAACCATATTGATCAATAGCGGACAAGGAGCATATTTTGGATTTTTATATCCGTCATACATTACGTTTAGAATTGCTAAACATACATCTAGTCCAATAAAATCTGCTAATTGCAAGGGGCCCATTGGATGTCCCATTCCTAATTTCATCACAGTGTCTATTTCATAAACACCTGCGACTTTATTGTATAATGTTTCGATGGCTTCATTAATCATGGGCATCAAAATTCTATTAGCCACAAAACCAGGATAGTCATTTACTTCCACAGGAGTTTTGCCTAGCTTTTCAGACAAATCCATTATGGTTTTTGTCACTTCATCGCTAGTATTATAGCCACGGATGATTTCGACCAATTTCATAATGGGAACCGGATTCATAAAATGCATGCCAATAACACGCTCTGGATGAGATACAACAGCCCCAATTTGAGTGATAGAAATAGAAGAAGTATTAGTAGCTAGTATGGTATTATGAGAACAAGTTTCGTTTATTTGTTTGAAAATTGCTAGTTTTAATTCGACATTTTCAGTGGCTGCTTCAATAACTAAATCAGCGCCTACAACGCCATCTTTGATATCGATATAAGTAATAATATTGCTTATGGTTTTGAATTTGTCTTCATTGGTAATGGTTCCTTTGGCAACCATTCGGTCTAAATTCGCTAAAATAGTAGCCATTCCTTTATCCAATGATTTTTCGGAAACGTCGATTAGTTTTACGGTGAAACCACTTTGTGCAAATGTATGCGCAATCCCATTTCCCATGGTTCCAGCTCCGATTACGGCAATTATTTTCATAATTCTTTATTGAAAAATTTAATGATTTAAAGATTGGTTTTAATTGATTAATTATTTCTTAAAACAATCAATAATTTGGTACGCCACTCTTAAAGCTTCTGTTGCTTGTTCCAATGTGACAACTGGCGTAGTATCATTATTTATGGCATCAGCAAAAGATTCTAATTCGTCTAGAATAGCATTATTTTGCTCCACATCAGGATTAGAAAAGTAGATTTGTTTTTTTACGCCTTCTGCATTTTGAAGAATAATATCAAAATCTCCAGGAATTTCAGGAGCATCTTTCATTTTTACAACCTCACATCTTTTCTCTAAAAAGTCCACAGAAATATAAGCGTCTTTTTGGAAGAAACGGGACTTACGCATGTTTTTCATCGAAATTCGACTGGCTGTTAAATTAGCAACACAACCGTTTTCGAATTCAATTCGAGCATTGGCAATATCCGGAGTTTCACTAATTACCGAAACGCCACTAGCGTTAATCGATTTAACTTTCGAATTTACTACACTCAAAATAGCATCAATATCGTGAATCATCAAATCCAGAACTACGGGAACATCGGTTCCACGAGGATTGAATTCCGCTAAACGATGCGTCTCAATAAACATTGGATTTTCTATCATATTCTTGGTCGCCTTGAATGCTGGATTAAATCTTTCGACATGACCAACTTGACCTTTTATATTATATTCTTTGGATAAAGCAATTATTTCTTCGGCTTCGGCAACGGTATTTGAAATGGGTTTTTCTATAAAAACATGTTTCCCAGATTTTATAGAAACTTTTGCACATTTGTAATGAGAAAGCGTTGGCGTTACAATATCAATAACATCAACAGCATGAATTAAAGTAGCTATTGTTGAAAAGTTTTTATAACCAAACTCTATTGCTACTTTTTCCGCATTTTCTTGATTTTCATCATAAAAACCAACCAATTCGTATTTGTCTGATTCTTGTAATAATCGTAAATGTATTTTTCCAAGATGACCAGCACCTAAAACTCCTACTTTTAACATAAAAATGATTTTTAACAAAAATAGGAATAAAATTGATAATAGATAATTGATAATTGACAATTATTTTAATAATTTAAAATTTTAAATTCAATATTTAAAATAACAATTTCTTTCTTATTTTTACCAAAATAAATCATACCAAATTTTGAAAGATACTGCCAAACATCAAGGACTTCGTAATCAATTAGTAACTATTTTAAAGGAAAAAGGAATAATTGATAAGGCTGTTTTGGAAGCAATAAATAAAATTCCAAGACATCTTTTTTTGAATTCAAGTTTTGCGGATTATGCATATCAAGATAAAGCTTTTCCCATTGGTGCTGGTCAAACCATTTCTCAGCCCTATACAGTAGCTTTTCAAAGTCAATTGTTAGAAGTAAAAAAAGACCATAAAATTCTCGAAATAGGAACAGGTTCTGGTTATCAAACGGCTGTTTTGTGTTTGATGGGCGCCAAAGTGTATAGCGTTGAAAGACAAAATGAGTTGTTTAAACAAACATCAATTTTATTACCGAAATTAGGAATTAGACCCAAGCATCTTTCTTTTGGTGATGGATATAAAGGTTTGACAAATCATGCTCCTTTTGACAGTATAATTGTAACGGCTGGTGCGCCAATAATTCCGCAAGCTCTAATGGCTCAATTAAAAATAGGAGGAAGGCTTGTGATTCCAGTCGGTGAAGAAAACCAAATTATGACTTTGCTAATAAGAAAAAACGAAACACAATTTGAAAAACACGAGTTTGGAGATTTTAAATTTGTGCCTTTATTAGAAAATAAAAATTAATCCCATCCAACCCTTCTCAAAGGGAAGGGAGTTGAAAATAGTTTTAATATTAAAATATAACCTTAAAAATTCGTTTTTATCCGCGCTTTTCGATAGCAATCCGTTTAATCTGCGTCCTATTCAATTACTGACCAACAATAGCCAAATAGCGCTCTAAACTTTCTTTTTCAATTTGAGCTACAAACAACAAAAAATCTTCTTTCTTGTTTTTTGTTTGCGCCGTTTCTAGCGCATTATAATAGTGCATTCGAGTATCATAATCGCCTTTTATATTGGCAATTACATAACCATTTTGCAACAAAATCAGATTCATTATCAATCGAGAAGTTCTTCCATTACCATCAATAAATGGATGAATCGTAACGATGCGTTCGTGCATTTCTGCTGCCAAAACAATTGGATGCATCCCATTTTTATTGGTTTTATACCAAATGAAAAATTTTTCCATTTCTTTTGAAACTAAAAAAGGTTGAGGCGGCATATAGGAACTCCCTTTGATCATCACTTGCACACTTCGATATCTTCCGGCATCTTCGGGATTTATTCCTCGTAAAATTAAATTATGAATAGATAATACTTCGCGCTCATTCAAGGAGGTGTTTTTCTCCATTAAATGTTTAATATAACTAATGGCTTCCTGATGGTTGATAGCTTCCAAATGTTCTCTCATACTTTTCCCAGAAATGGTCAATCCTTCGTTGATAACCAAATCAGTTTCCCGAAGCGTAAGGGTGTTTCCTTCGATGCGGTTGCTTTCAAAGGTGTATTCTAGTTCTAATGCTTGAGCAATTCTATAACTATCAAATTGGCGAAATTGGTCTAGTTTTGATTTCAATAAATCGATTTCTTTAAGTAAGGATAATAAGTTTTTAGAAAGCGATTTCTTCACGGCCACATAGCTGTTTTCGATCTCTTCGCGAACCATATTCATTGCTTTTAAAGCAAATTCATCCTGACCTATTTCAGTAAGTATTTTTTCTTTTAGCCAAGCTATCATTAGTTTTTCGAAGTCAATTTCCAACAAGATTGCTAATTTTAGGACTTGATCTTTGGTCGGTTTTCTTGATCCATTTTCGAACTTGCTTATTAAGGCTTGATCGATTCCTAATAGTTGAGCCACTTCTCTCGTTTTTAATCCTTTTTGTTCTCTTGCGTTTTTGAGTAGTGTTTTCATTTTAAATTATTTTAATTGTCTTGACAAATTTAGTCATAAATTTATATAAAAAAAAATTTTCTATTTTATCTTTTAATTTAAAATGATTTTTTTATTCTATCGAGATCTCGTTTGGAGTCTTGTTCTTTCATAGATTCTCTTTTGTCGTAGGTTTTCTTTCCTTTGCAAAGTCCAATTTCGAGTTTTGCCATTCCTTTTTCGTTGGTATACAACTTTAATGGTACAATAGTTAAACCTTTAGCTTGTACGCTTCTAGATAATCCTTTTAGTTCTCTTTTATTCAACAAAAGTTTACGTTCGCTTCTGGCTTTGTGATTAAATTGGTTCCCAAAAGAATATTCCTCAATATAGGTGTTAATAGCAAACAGTTCCGTACCGCTAAATTCGCAAAAACTTTCGGTGATGTTGGCTTTTCCTAAACGGATCGATTTTATTTCGGTTCCTGCCAAAACGATTCCTGCCGTAAATTTTTCGATTATTTCATAATCAAATCGGGCTCTTTTGTTCAGTATGTTGATCGTTTTTAGCATAGGGTTGCAAAGTTAGGGTAAAAAAGAAAAAATTGAAAGGAATCCTCTCTTTTATTGATTTTGATTTTTTGGTGTTATTTGATTATTATATGTTTTTATGTGTTTTTATGTGTTTTTATGTGTTTTCTTTAAATTTTATCTAAAAAACAACTGATTTTGTTATTTATATTTTAAATATTATCCTTATAAATATTGAGTCTTAATAACATATGTATTTGATAATCAAATCATTAAAAGGTTATTTAATTGTAAGAATAGCTTTAATCTGAAAACATGATTTTTATCAGGTTTATCTTTTAATTCCGTGACTAATTTTGCTTGATAATTTAAAAAAAAACAAACAAACATGAAAAAAATTTTATTAATTGCGGGTATTGTATTGTTAAGTTTAACTGCAAACGCACAGGAAAAGAGTAAAGGTTTACAAGGAGTATGGTGGGCAACTGGACAAGTTTCTTTCGGTTCTTCTAAAACAAGCGATGCAAAAGTAACTTCAAACACAATTTTACCAATTGTGGGTACTTTTATTAGTCCAGATGTATCTATTGGATTAGGAATTGGAAACATTAATTCAACTTCAAAAGCGGGTTCAGTTACGACTGCTGAAAGTAATACATTTATCATTGAACCATTAGTTAGAAAATATTGGAATGTAAAAGGAGGATTATTTTTCTTTGGTCAAGTTGCTTTGCCAATTACTTCTGGTAAAGACAAAATTTCTGATGATAAAATATCTTCAGTTGCTTTAGCAGTAGCTCCAGGTTTTGACTATGTAATTAACAAATGGTTAACTGTTGAAACTTCTTTCACAGTTCTTAGCGTTGGTTCAACAACTTCAACTCCGAAAGTTGGAAATAAAACAACTGATTTTGGATTTAATGCCAATCCATTTGATATGAATCCAGGTGCTAGATCTATTGGTGGTTTAAATGTTGGAGTTAAATTTTTGTTCTAATAAACATTGAATTAAGTATTGAATTCTAAATTCAATAACATCGTTATTTTGACAATAGACTGTGTTTTTTAAGCACAGTCTTTTTATTTAAAATAATTCTTTTTTAAACGTTTTTCTCCGGCAAATGATTTTTGGATCGAAGTTTTTCCAAAGTAAATGAATAGCGTGATTGTCGGCCAATTCTGGTGTTCGAATGCAGTTTTGAATTCCTTTTTCAGTAAAAGTGGTATGGTATTCTTTGAAAATTATCGCATGAACGCCCTTATTTTGATACTCAGGATGTACTCCAATAAGGTAAAAAGTAACGTCTTTGCTATTGTTTCGTGCATTTAGTAAATGTAGGAATCCAAAAGGGAATAATTTTCCGTTCGCTTTTTGCAACGCTTTAGAAAAACTAGGCATTACGATGGCAAAAGCAACCAAATTTCCGTCTTTGTCTTCTACAAATTTGATGTATTCGGGGTTTATAAAACTAATGTACTTTTTCTTGAAATATTCTTTTTGAATATCAGAAATAGCCACAAATGAAGATAAACTGGCATACGAAGCATTGAATAAATCAAACATTTTATCCACATAAGGCATCACCTCTTTTGTCTTTTTGAAGTTGAGCGCTTTGAGTTGGTATCTTCTTTTGATTAATTCCTGAGCTTTGTCGAAAAACTCCAATTTCACATTTTCAAAAGGAAATTTGTTTTCAAGGTATTCTTTCTCCGTTACGAATCCTAATTGCTCAAAATGAGTGGCATAATATGGATGATTATACCAAGTAATCATGGTGCCAATTTCTTCAAAACCTTCTGTAAGTACACCAACTTTATCCATATTAGAAAATCCCATTGGGCCTTCAGCATGTTCTAAATTGTTTTTTCGACCCAATTCATAAACTTTTTCTAACAAGGCTTTGGTCACTTCTATATCATCAATAACATCGAACCAACCAAAACGAACTTTCTTTTTTTGCTGGTCGTTTATTTCGCTCCAATTAATGATAGCAGCAATTCGGCCGACTATTTTATTGTTTTCATAAGCCAAATAAAAGGAAGCTTCGGCATTTTCGAAAACAGGATTTTTAGTTTTATCAAATGATTCTAGTTCGTCTACGATAATTGGCGGAACCCAGAATTTATTGTCTTTATATAATGAAAAGGGAAATTTAACGAAATCGGTCATTTCACTTTTTGTAATCGCTTCTTTTATGGTAATCATTATAGTGTTTTATAGTTGAAAATTTATCCTTTTTTAGTTTTTCTAG
>Ga0209499_1000506_pt1 | contig 28491 bp, 26 predicted proteins | sample C_130208_EF_Meta_FD_187306 | JGI IMG/M metagenome (GOLD analysis project Ga0209499, IMG submission 187306) | Freshwater microbial communities from Lake Croche, Canada to study carbon cycling - C_130208_EF_MetaG (SPAdes) (version 2) | ecosystem: Environmental > Aquatic > Freshwater > Lake... | reverse complement strand
TTATCATTATCGTGTGATATCCAAGCAAAAGTTAGCAAATATGTTTTATCAAACAGCAAAGGAAATTGTAAACTTGAACTTGAACCGCGATGGATATTTATTTCTACATAATGATGTATACACATACAAGTTGGATGTTGAGCTTACTATAATTGCCTGTTATATTGGTATAAAAAATATTAATAATGAGGTTGTAAAAATTCTTAATGTATGCGACGATAATGGAGTAAAAGATAATTTGTTCAGGAATATGAAGTTTTATAAGGATATCTTGAAGCCGACACATGTATTAAATTTTGACGATACATTTGAAAAATCAATTAATGGAAAAATGGTAAAGTTCCGTTCATCGTCTAGTTGTTTAATTCCAAAGAAGAACAATAGTGGTTATTTGTTCAATATAAGGTATGTGAATTATTACATTGATAGTGGAGGTGGATATTTAGATTGTAATGACCATATCATAACTATGAACCGCTTTGTTGAGTTATCGCCAGATTACATGATTCTCAATGATAAAGTATTTGAGGTTACAAATACAACCGGACGATATGTTGGAATTGAGGATGTGAGGATTTTTAACGATGTAAATAACGATGACTTATTGTGTATTGGAACGGGTCAGCATAAAAATGGTAATCTTGGGATTGTATATGGAAATTATGATGTAAATAAGAGTGAACTAGAGGTCAATGAACTGAAGTCATCTTTTTCGGACAATAGCTGTGAAAAGAATTGGGTGTTTACAGACTATCAAAATGAAACGCATATCATTTATAAGTGGTGCCCTCTACAAATATGTAAAATTGATAGAGAGAATCATACGATAAATCTGGTCGAAGAGAGAAAAATGCCCAAGATATTCAATAGAACGCGTGGTTCGACTTGTGGCTTCAAGTATTTGAATAAAGAGACCAACCAAATCGAGGTTTGGTTTGTTCTCCATATTGCGTCTTATGAGCAGCCGCGTCATTATTATGATATGATTGCGGTATTTGATGAGTCGCTTAATTTACTGCGTTATTCGGCTCCTTTCAAATATGAGGATGCGCCAATTCAGTATTGTATTGGGTTAATTGTGAAAGATGAATCTGTCATGATAAATTATAGTATTTGGGATAGAACCACTCGTGTTGGTATCTACAACAAAAAGTATATCGATTCTATCGTAAAGTATACGTAATTAACTTTTAGAAACAACCTTTAAAAAGGTTGAAAAAATTAAAAGCGATTTTGCTCTCTTTTCCTTGCTTCATGGAAAAAAGTGATTTTATAATAATAAAATTATTTGTTATTATAAGTTAGTAATTATCTATAATTGTTTTATTGTGGTCGCCTCGATACACATCAAATAAATCTTTGTTTTCATTATAAATAAAATACCATAGATTTACCTCCCAAATCAAACTTTTGTGTTCATCAATAAAATCTAAACAACGCATTTTCATTAAATCCGCAAATTTACACAAACTATTTTTATCTCCGCCAAATACACTGCCTGCAAAATACCATAATACCTTTGTATGGTATCTATTATGATAATAAGCATTTAAATCCCAGCACCCGGCAATTCTAATCTTGTCGTATTTTTTGTGTGTCATTTTATAAATAATCTCGGCAAAATCTTCACTATTTATCATGTGAAAAATACCAAAATCTATCCACATAAATTGCTCCGTGTTAAAGGGGTCGAGATCAATAGCCTGTTTTACCCACTCAGTTTTATTACACTGGACAAACATGTATTCTAACGTATCCTTTCCATGATTGGTAGTTTCAATATCAAATTTTGTTATATTTTCATTTTCTTTATATAAATAACTATCAGTCTTCTCTACAAAAACAAATTTAGTATTGATAAAATTAATACCGCAAAGGTGTTCATCATATATTGATTTTTCTATAAAAATAACCTTTGGTGTATCTATGGTAAGCAATTTTTTACCATATTCAATATATTTACACACATCTCTATAAGAATTTATGTTTGATATAAAGGCAGAAACTATCGTCGTCATTTTTATACTTAAATACTTGAAGTATTTAAATATATATTCAAAAATATTATTAATAATCATCGATCATTGATCGATCGTGCTCACAATCATAGAAATTGAATAAACTCGGGTTTTCTTGATGTATCAAATACCATATATTCACCTCCCACATGATTGTATTTTGTTCGCTTATTGTTTTTATACACATATCTTTTGTTAGCTGCGAAAACTGAATTAGTTTATTTTTGTTTCCGCCAAATACCCCACCACCAAAGTGCCAGATAACATTACTGTATGGATTTTCATTATAATATGTTCGTCCAAATTTTCTCCACACCGAAGAAGCCCTTATAGTGTCATATGAAGTTCCCTTCAATCTCTCAATGCTTTTAACAAACTCCTCATTATCACATTTGAATATATGACGAATACCAAAATCAATCCATATAAAATTATCACCGTTAAACAAATTTAACTCAATTGCTTGTTTTATCCACTCTGTTTTATTACACATCAAAAAAAAGTAATCTATAGTATCCTTATCTGGATGACCAGTATGAATACGAAAATTAGTTAATAAATGTGTATACTGATATAAATATATATCTTCTCTTTCTGTAACAATCAATTTAGTATATTCATTTTCATAATCCTTTAGTTCGCTATACGTTTCTTTATCCACAAATACAATCTTATTTACAATCGCCTTCAAAAACAATTTGCCATTCTGTAAATAATCATCGAGCTTATAATCATTGCGATTATTCATATTCCTTATAAACGCGCTTACGATTGTAACTGGGGCTTTTTCCTCGCTCATATAAGAGGTTACTGTAATATATTTAATATATAAATATTGTAAATATATTTCAAATCCACAAATAGGGGCCATCGCCCTTTACAACTACATCCTTTTTATATGGTTCAACATCCACATCAAAGCGTTTACCAATTACTAACCAATGAAATTTACCATTTTTGCCATATACATTAAATGAATTATTTTGTATTTCATCAAAATTATATACTTTCACAAGACCATCATAAACCGCTGTAATTTGAATTGTGAAATCACTTGCTAAATTTTTAACATAATCTGGTAAATAAATCACAACACTGTTGTTGTTAGTAATTTCTCCTTTACCGCGATAATAGACAGCCGCCTCAGGTCCTTCTAAACAAACATGAACCAAGTATTTGCTTTGATCATCCGGATGGTCAATAATAAAACTCTTCCCAGGAGGACCAGTCGGTCCAATACAGTTTCGACCAGTTGGGCCAGTTGGACCCTCTTGACCAGTGTATCCTGTATCACCAGCAGGTCCAATCGCACCTTGACCCGTTGGTCCAGGAGGCCCGACAGGGCCTTGAGTTCTTATATCACAGCACCGCTGTCTACCTAAATTCTCAATAGTATTTCTGGAATATCCCCACATATTATATATAGCTTTATAAAATTTTACTATTGAATTTACAACTTAATCAACTCCACAAATAAGGTCCCTTTCCACACAGTTTCACTTCTTCCTTTTCCGGTTCAACAAGAATATCATGTCTTTTCCCGATAACTAACCAATTAAATTTACCATTTTCACCATATACAGTAAATGAATTATTTGTTAATTCTGTAAAATTATACATTTTCAACTTACCATCATAAATTGGTGATACAATTATGCTACAATCTATCAACATTTGTTGGGTATATTTTGGGAGATGAACAATGATACTATTATTATTTATTATTTCTCCTGTTCCGCGATAAAATATGCCCGCTTCGGGCCCTTCTAAACAACTGTGAACTAAATATTTATCTTGGTCGTCAGGATGATCGATAATAAATGTCTTACCAGGACCCGTAGGGCCCGTATCACCCCTACGACTCGCCCCAGTGAATCCTGTGATACCAGTTGGTCCAGTTGGACCAGTATTGCCTGTTATTCCCTCAGCATTCTCTCCAGTTGGACCAGCAGGACCTACAGGACCGTAGCCTCTTGAATCACAGCAAATTTTTTTACTTAAATAGTCATTATAGTTCATTGAGAATCTCGACATAATATATACTCTTATAAAAAATCCACTTTTGAAAAAGTGGAGCAAAAAGTTATAGAAGGGAGTTTTTAAGCCCAGGTGTTTAAGTGGATGGAAGAGCAGCTAAACACAGCTTAATTTCCCCTAGACTCGCAACATTATACTTAACGACAAGAGGTAGATCATTTTCCAAGTAAACCTCAATCTGTGAGCACAGATTGGTGCATTTAATAAAATATCCCAAATTCTTCAATGAGAATTCCCCCTGAATGACCTTTGTGGCATCCTGCTTCAAAACAAACCCCATACTTCCGTCAGATTCGGCGCGATGAATCTCTGCCGAAGCAAATTGTCCAGAGCATTTAAAAATAAGCTCATTGCCAACCGACTTAATCTCCAGTTTATCAGAAATACAAGATAAATCACGGATAATTTTTTGGAAATCAGCAGACGGTAAATTGATAATTGATGAAAATTTTACGTCTGGATACTCAAGCTCCTCGGGGTCTGGCTCAATTAGGCGCAGCTTTTGGGTCTTACACTGCTTAATCTCACCATTTTCAAATTTCAGCGCCAAATGTGATACAATTCCATCTACATAATCGGCATTTTCAATATAAATCGACAGCGTATCATCGTTATCAATCGAATTAATTAGTTTAAACAAATGGAACATGTTAACGCCAATAATAATTTTCTCCTTCTTACATTCATAAAACTCAAAGTTCTGGGCAGCTAAATACAAATGTGCTAAAATTGTGTGAGACTTGTCCATATTAATGATTCGAATTCCATCGGGCTGAAACGATATATTTGTTTCCAGTAAAATATCCTTAAGCGCCGTCATTAGAGTTCGAAATGGCGCAATTTGAACAGTCTTAATTGTTAATACATTTCCTTCGGTGCCATTATTATCATTAAAATTAGACATTATACATTGTCTTACCGTATATCTTTAAATAGTTACGCATTTTAAATAAATTATATTTATCCGCGTGTCTTTTGAAAAATACACTTTTCACGGGGGTTCCCTTCGGGACCCCGTAAGCCCCCCACCACCCGAAGGGTGGGGACTCCACTGTAAACTGAAAAAAGAGAACTAACATAAAAGTTCACCTAAAAAATGATTGGTGTATTCAATTGACAAATTAATCCCTTCTAACAAGAGTTTGGGGAAATCACTGGTATCTATTTTAAAATTGACTCCATGACGGTAAACAATTATATTTGGAGAATTATTTTCATCCCATAAATAATAATTGTTCCAGTATACGGGATAATGATTGGCAATATATGTAAGCTTTTTCAATAAAATGGGATTCCAATTTAAATACTCAATAATAGGATATTTGGGTAAAAAGTAAATCGTATTATTCTTCTTGTTAGACCAGACAATATAACGATGGTGTATATAACCACAATAATTCAATCCAATATTTCGATTATCGTGATTTATGCCATCAATATTTCGTAAACATTCTATTAGCGGTGATGGCGTATCAATATAACCTTTCGGCGAAACCCTCATCATTTCACGTAAAGCAAATTCTGGATTTGCTATATCTTCCATTGTATGCCTACAATAGACAAAATTGAAGAAATTATCAACAACTGGTATCTTATCAAGATCCAAATCAATATTGAACCTATTTGATTGTGGAATTAATTGTAATTTGTTTGTTTCATCTTCAAAATCAACAACATGAGTTGCTTTTTCAAACGGTATTGTAGCGCAACCAATATCAATTATATTTGAGTTCACATTACGATTATTTAAATAAGCTACAAGCTTGCTAACAATTATTTCATTTCTCCACCAATAATGCCTAACAACTGTTTCACATTCTCCTAAATTTTCATTTACACTGTCAATATTGTCAATAATGTTTATATTATCAGGAACTGTAACAACCATATCATAAATATTTCAATAACCTTTAATTATTATTTAAACAAATCAAATTATACAAATGTAATGTCATCTTTAACAAACTGTTTACAGCAAATCGCTGAACTTTTTGAAAAATATAAGGATAATCCGTATATGTTACAACGCGTGAACAATCATGTGCTACATTACCTCCCAAATACATTGACAAATGAATGGTTAAATTATGAAAAAAGGGTCGACCGTCAAAACTTTCTGACAAATGAGCAACAGATATTTATCCAAGTATTTTTAAGTAAAAATCAGTATTTTTATCTACCCAACAATAGTTGTTTTTATGAATACAATGGCAAACAATATACCATTGTAAAAGAGGATGATATAATCCACAAACTATTATCAAATATATCAAAGGATCGAGTCCTGCTACAATGGAAATACAAAACCAAGATCAATATTGTCAAACAAATTAAAGATCGAAACTTATTTGACTCAATACCAGAGACAGACACGATCCAATACATCCTCAATCTATTGTGTCCGCTAATATTCTCGAGCAAAAATGAAGCAAAATATTTTTTAACAATTGTAGGAGATAATATACTTAAAAAAAGCCCCAATCACATATTTCTTACTAGCAAAAAAATCAAGAAAATGCTGACAGAACTTGATTCTATCGCGTATGCGACAATTGGAAACACCAATACAACACACAATTTTATGACAAAATATCACGAAAATCATTCATATGAAAATTGTCGTCTAGTAAAAATTAATGAAACATTTTCAACAGATTTATGGAAAAATATCATGAGGAATAATGGTCTTGACTTGTTATGTGTTGCTGCGCATTATTCAAAACGGTATGGTGACTCCGATCAATTTATTGACAATAAGGCAGATGAAGATTTAAAATCCTACGCATATTATTTAAAACTGTTTCCACAGTCTCTAATCATTGACAGTTTTTGTTCCAAATGTGTTATTAAATCGGCGGGGGTTAACATTGAATGGAAGAATTTACATTTTATATGGAAACAATATTTGTCAGGATTATATCTTCCAAGTATGATCTATTCCAACACATTGAAAGCAATTTTAAAGGATAGATTTCAATTTGATGAATCAAGCGAAACATTTTTAAATGTAACCAGCAGATATTTGCCAATCCACAGTGATTTTATCCAGTTCTGGGACACAACAATAACTGATCAAAATGAAGACAATGAATTAGAAGTGGATGAAATATGTTCCCTATTTAAAATTTGGTCAAAGAAAAATGAAGAATCATTGATGTCAAATGGAAATATCAATGAAGAAAATGTAATTAAAATTCTCAAACACTTTTTCCCAGATGTTGAAATTGTCGAGGACAAATACATCTTAAATGTCAATTGTGTTTTATGGGACAAAAATAAGGATATTCAAGATTCGTTTGTTTATATAAAGGAGCAAGTAAAAAATACGCCAGCGCTGATATCATTTGATGATGCCTACAATTATTATTACAAATATTGTGGGTCGCTATCGAAAAAAATGATTGTTAGCAAACGATATTTTGAGAAATATTTGTATATAAATATCTCACATCATATTGTGTATGAGAAATTTATAGAAACGGAATGGTTCCTAACCGATGGGAACTAACCCTTCTGGAAAAATTATACAATATTGAATATTGATATTGAATAATTATATCGCTTTTAAAAATCCACCTTTTCTTAGCGAATCAATAAGTCGAAAATTTTGTTCCCTTTTTTCACGAAGTAATGAAAAGTTAATTTAGTTTCCAAGGCCGGCCGCAAATTGAACGGCGTTCCCGGAAGTTCCAACACCTTCTCCGTCAAAGGGAGCGGCACCAAGCGCATAATTGATACCATTGCCTCCGCGCATTTTCCTAGACCTGGACCTAGACCTAGACTTGGACCTAGACTTCTTACCATTGAGCATAACAAATCCAAACTTGCCCTTCTTGGTTCCATACCCAGCCCTGACAAGGCGCTTCTCCTTCTTGGCGGTCATATACTTCGCCCTGGAGACAATCCGCCCCGCCTTATTTTGAAAGAGGTCACCCTTGGTAAGTCCGCCAGACGTTTTGAACGCAGTCCCGTGCCAAACTTGGGCGCGGGTTCCAATCAGCATTTCGAAGCCTTTTCCTTTAACAACGTATTTGCCGTTGGCGCTTTTAGTGAAACGAGTCATTATAAAATTACATGAGAAAATAAATCCTCATCCACTTTTTCCAAAAGTGGAGCAAAATAGATAAAAGGGGGCTTACGGGGGTTTACCCCCGTGGGTTAGAACTTGTTTTTGGGAGGAGACCCGCTACCTCCGGGTTGACCAGCCGTTCTTCCTAAATAATTTATAATAACAGGTTGTTCTAAATAATAACTGCCAAATTGTGTGCTTCCTCCAACCTTACTTTTCAGTATATTTGCGACTCGTTGATTGTTGGATATGTTTGTATCATTGCTTTGTCGAATAAACTTGTCATATTTATCGGGTACGCATACACATGTCTGCTCTTTTCCTTGTGCACTATATAGCGCAGCATAATTTATCATCCTACTAGAATTTGACTTATTACCGGGTGTAAATTGACGATACGAATACATAATATACACATATGAAGATTTAAAAATACAATTTAAAAATTACTTATAAAATAATAATAACATGACTTCGACATCATTTTTTCTAAATCTAACACCTACTAATGGGTGTGGTTTTTGTAATCAAATATACTCAATTGTCGGTGTTTGTCGACATGCGAATGAGTTGAATATTAAATACATCTTCCTAAGCAAGTATTTGAAGGAAATTCATGGTAACAACTACTGTAATATTAGTGAGATAGTAGACATTGACAAAACAAATCAATATTTGAAACAACACAATATTACATTGATTGATGGCAACACATTTACATTCAAGATAGATTCAATTAAATATGGTAACAAAACTTGTGCGATTGATCTTACCGACCTTCTAGCTCCAACTTGTTTAAATGATAAAATCATATCGATCGACACAACAATCAATCTAAATAAACTCAAAGGCGACCCATACGATTTTTACAAAAAAAAGTTTTTTATTGAGCTAAATGGGCCAAAATCATTATTTATAACATACTTGATTAATGATATTATTTTCTATCGAGAATTTGAAACCTCAAATGGTTTCTTGAAATCAAATGTAGATATTAATTATCGTGATTTAAATTACATAAAAACCATAAAATCGTACAACGATGGGACCCCACTATTCCATGAGTTTGTTAGGAGATTTGTCTTCAGTAACACCATTGTAAAAAAATCGCAGGATTTCATACAAAATAATATTATAACCGCTTCTAACGGTAATAAAAAAATCAACACAATTCATTTGCGACTAGAAGATGACGCAATTGTCCATTGGGGAAAAGAATCTAATTATACAGACTTGAAATTATACAAATCCATCTTGGAGGAAAACTATATTCGCATTATAAAGCAGTTTATCGAACCAGATTCAATTACGATTCTTTTGGCAAGTGACTATGATAATAATGTTGTAAAGTTTTTGAACAAAAATAACTACAACTACATTCAAACTCCTAATTTGGACCCTTATCGAGATGTTTCGGCGATCATAGACATGCATATCGGACAAACTTGTAATAATGTATGTATTGGTGTTCAAGAGTCAACATTTAGTTATTCTTTGTTTTTTCGCTCGAAATCCAATGTAAAAAAAATAATATTATATTACACGAATGTTGAACACCACGGTTCTATTTTGACAAACGAATAAAAAAATGAAATCATTTAAACATAAAAATTAGATTACACATACAATACAATGACTGACCTAGTAAAAACGTATCAACAGAAAACTGATTTGGAACATATCAAAGATAATCCTGATACTTATATCGGGTCTATTGAACTTGTGGATGGTGATTTGTGGATTATAAACGATGATGGAACTAAAATTGTGTTAAAAAATATTAAGTATATCCCCGCACTTTTAAAGCTATTTGATGAAGGAATTGTAAATAGTAGTGATCACTTCAAGAGAATGCTCCAGGCAATTGCTAACAAGGTTCCCAATTCACTTCCTGTTACAACCATTGAAATAACTATCCAACCAGATGGAACAATTATTATGTACAACGATGGTAATGGGATTGATATTGCGGAACATCCTGAATATAAGATTTGGATTCCGGAGCTCATCTTTGGGCATTTGAGGACTTCTACCAATTATGATAAGACGGAGAAGAAAATTGTTGGTGGTAAAAATGGTTTTGGGTTCAAGCTAGTTCTAATTTGGTCAACGTATGGTTCTGTTGAGACGGTTGACCATGTTCGTGGTCTCAAGTATTTTCAAGAATTCAAAAATAATTTGAGTACTATTGAAAAACCCACCATTACAAAGTGTAAGTCCAAGCCATACACGAAAATTACATTCAAGCCTGATTATTCGCGACTAGGGATTGACGGATTGTCACCCGATATGATTGCGTTATTGAAGCGACGTGTGTACGATATTGCTGCGATAACTGATAAAAACATAAAGGTAAAATACAATGGTGACCCGGTATCAGTAAAGAATTTTCAGCAATACATTGACATGTATATTGGGGATAAGGCGACTGCGCCTCGCGTATATGAGGAGAACGGCGAACGCTGGGAGTATGCGGTCGGTCTGTCACCCAGCAATGAATTTATTCAAGTGTCGTTTGTAAATAGTATACACACAACTAAGGGTGGAGAGCATGTCAAATATATTTTGAACCAAATTACGAAAAAAATGGTAGATTATATTGAAAAGAAGAAGAAAGTCAAGGTGAACCCAAATTCTATCAAGGAGCAGCTCATCTTATTCTTGAGATGTGATATTGAGAACCCTGCGTTTGATAGTCAGTCAAAGGACAGCATGACAACTCCTTCTAGCAAGTTCGGTTCCAAGTGTGAAGTGACTGACAAGTTCATTGAAAAGCTTGCCAAGATGGGTGTAATGGATGCCGCATGTGCCATCACAGAAGTCAAGGAAAATAAGGTCGCTAAGAAAACGGATGGCGCAAAGACAAAGAGTATTCGTGGCATTCCCAAGCTGACTGACGCGAATTGGGCTGGCACAGACAAATCAAATGAATGTACACTAATTTTAACTGAGGGAGATTCGGCAAAGGCCGGAGTTCTTTCCGGAATGAGACCAGAAGACAGAAATAATTATGGCGTACTACCTTTGAAAGGAAAGATGTTCAATGTGCGAGGTGAACTAAATAAAAAGGTTGCGGAGAATAAGGAAATTACTGAAATCAAGAAAATTCTTGGACTAGAATCTGGAAAGGAATACAAAACGCAAGAGGATGTCAAAAAACATTTGCGATATGGAAAAGTTCTGTTTATGACCGACCAAGATTTGGACGGCAGTCATATCAAGGGTCTAGGAATTAATTTATTCCATTGTGAATGGCCAAGTCTAGCGGAAATTCCTGGTTTTATTGGGTTCATGAATACCCCCATTTTGAAAGCCAGGAAGGGCAAGAATGAGCTCTTGTTTTACAATGACGGGGAATATGAGGATTGGAAGAAGACAAATGATACCAAGGGTTGGACAATCAAATATTACAAGGGTTTGGGGACCAGCACCGGAAAGGAGTTTCGCGAATATTTTGAAAACAAGAAGATTGTTGGATTTGAGCACAATGGTAAGGAAAGTGACGACGCAATTGATATGGTATTCAACAAGAAACGCGCAGATGATCGCAAGGACTGGTTGGAAGATTACAATCGCGAGTCGTATTTAGACACAAGCAATATAACGGTAAGTTATACCGATTTCATAAACAAGGAACTCATCCATTTCTCCAAATATGACTGTGATCGTAGTATACCAAATTTGATGGATGGTCTAAAAACGAGTTTACGAAAGATTCTGTTCTCAGCGTTTAAAAAGGGATTGATAAATGAAATCAAGGTCGCACAGTTTTCAGGATATGTATCAGAACATTCTTGCTACCACCACGGCGAAGCGTCCCTTAATGGCGCGATTGTTGGTATGGCACAGATTTTCGTTGGTTCCAATAATATTAATTTGCTTGTACCGTCGGGACAATTTGGAACACGACTAAAGGGTGGCGATGACAGTGCGTCGGAAAGGTATATCTTCACATTGTTGAACAAACTCACGAGGACAATATTTCCGGCGGCAGATGACAATGTTATCAAATATTTGACAGATGATGGAACTCCAGTGGAACCGATATTCTATGCGCCAATTATTCCTATGGTCCTTGTCAATGGATCGAAAGGAATTGGAACCGGTTTCAGTACCGATATTATGTGCTACAATCCACTAGATATTATCGATTACCTGAAGACAAAGTTGTCAAGCGATACAATTTACGATAAACCTATTTTGCCATATTATGAAGGATTCAAAGGAACCGTTACTAAATTGACGGATCATAAATATTTGATTAAAGGCAATTATGATACAGTTGGCACGGATACAATTCATGTCACCGAATTGCCGGTTGGATTTTGGACCGATGATTTCAAGGAACTGCTGGAATCATTGATTGATCCCGGACAAGACAAGACCGGAAAGAAGATTGTGCCGGTTATCAAGGATTATTGTGATATGAGCAAAGATACGAATGTTGATTTCACTATTACATTTGCTAAGGGAAAGCTGGTGGAACTAGAGAGTTCAAAAGATGACAATGGATGTAATGGAGTGGAGAAGTTGTTGAAGTTGTATACAACCAATACGAATACCAACATGCACCTATTCGATGCGAATGATAAGTTGAAGAAATATGCTACCGTTGAGAATATTATTGATGATTATTTCATTACGCGACTAGACTTGTACGTAAAGAGAAAGGAGTATATGATTCATGCTATTGAAAAGGAGTTACTACTATTGACGAATAAGGCAAAATATATCAAGGAGAATTTGGATGGCACTATTGATTTGCGTAGGAAGACGAAGGATGTAGTTGTTGAAATGTTGAGCAATAAGAAGTATGATATTATGGATAATGATGCTGATTATAAGTATTTGACTAAGATGACAATGGACAGTGTCACAGAAGAGAATGTCAAAAAGTTGTTTGACGAGTGCGAAAATAAGAGTGCGGAATTGAGTGTAATTAAAAGTACTACAATCAATCAAATGTGGTCTGGTGAGCTAGATAATTTACGTGTCGAGTATTTGGAATATAAGGAACAGCGTCAGCGACTAATGGACGGTTGCGAGGCAAAGAAGAAGGTGGTTGTAAAGAAGAAGCTTGTAAAGGTGTAATATATACTTATTATAAAAATATAGAGTAATTTTATTTAATAACAATATAATGAAAACAATTTTAATAACGGGATCATCTGGATTAGTTGGTAGCGCATTTAAAAAAATTGCACCTGACTACAATTATAATTTTATTTTTTCAACATCGGGTGATGCCGATTTGACAAATTATGCTGAGTCTAAGGCATTGTTTGACATTATTAAACCTCATTATGTGATTCATTTGGCAGCATGTGTTGGTGGCTTATATAAAAATATGAATTTCAAAGTCGACATGTTAGAGAAGAATCTTCAAATCAACTTGAATGTATTGAAATGTGCGCACGAGGTAAAAGTTGAAAAGTGTGTGTATTTTATCCACTTGTATTTTTCCCGACAAAACCACTTATCCTATTGACGAGACAATGCTACACAATGGTCCACCACATTTTTCAAATGACGCATATGCTTATGCGAAGAGAATTATGGAAGTTCATTGTCGCGCTTACAATGAACAATACAATACCAACTTTTCATGTATCATTCCAACCAATATTTATGGTACAAATGACAATTATTCTCTTGAAGATGGTCATGTTATTCCATCACTCATTCACAAATGCTACTTGGCAAAAGAACAACAGATTCCATTTGAGGTTCGCGGGTCCGGTGCCCCCTTGCGGCAATTCATATTCAGCGAAGATCTTGCCAAGATTATCATGGATTGTCTCGAACTCCTGAATAGAGAAAACTTGATTGTATCGACAACCGAAGAGTATTCAATTAAAGATATCGCGTTTAATATTGCGAGAGAGTTTGAGTATGAAGAGCATATTGTATTTAATAAACAATATGCTGATGGACAATTCAAAAAGACTTCCAGTAATGAAAAATTAAAAGGTAAGATACCCGAACTGAAATTTACGGATATAAAATATGGAATCCAGAAGTCAGTCGATTTTTTCAAGGAAAACTTTGCTTCATGCCGGAAATAACTGCGGATAATAGCCCCCCATCAAAATTTGAATACAGTATATGTCATATATACTGTTCACATAATCATAACATTTTTTTTTCGCATATTCAATGCTTTCTTCAAATGAAGGGTTGGGTAACAATTGTCGATACAATAACCCTGGGAATGGAACATCGTCTGTAACATATATTTCTATAGTGTATACAAATCTATCACATGGTATGATATATGTCTCAATAGTGGGTCTAGGTGCTGTAGTAGAAATAATGCTCAAACTAGCATATCGCAAATCATATTGTTCATTTATCCAAGGGTGCTCACTCTCTGTATTATATCCAAGCGAACACATGATTCGCGGGAGTTGAATGCTTACATTGTAACGTATATTTGGTTGTATACACGCAATCATGTAATTAGCATCGGCATTCATAAGAGAACCCGGAGGCGCCTCCATAAATTGAAATGCGTCATTTTCAATACATACTGTTCCAGTGAATGTATTCAATTCGCGGGTTAAATTAGTGTATATATTACCCTGTTGTTGGTAATCGATATCACACAACAAATACTCTTCACCGTCAATAAATGTTCGCGGTGGTAATCCAGCCCAATAGTACAATGAATCGTAATAATCGTTTGTTGTAAAATATGAGCCATAAATGCGAAACAGGGCAAAATAATGGTGTAGGGGATCTAGTTCAACAGTCAAATTGAATTGGCTTGATTTGTCCATAAGTTCAGTCGTTTGTAATAGATCAATATCTTTTACGTGATAAAATGATGATACCAAATCGCTTGTATCATATACCTGAATTGAAAAATATGTTGCGGCAGGATGATTTGGCAAAAATAATATTTCTTTATCATTACTTATTATACGAAAATTACTCGTATCTGGGGGTATAATCATTCCAAAATAGATCGCATTGTCATCAGGATAAACAATATTGAAATGATTATCAATTGAATCAAAACGATAATTCCAACTACATTTGTGAGAGTGCGCCTCATTAAATATGGTAGTAAAGGCAAACAGAAAATGATGTATGTTCATATACATAAATATACATTATTCGGTTTAAGCATTTTTCTAAAACCACTTTTTACGAAGTTTCGGCGAAGCAAGGAAAAGTTGAACAAAACAGATAAGGGGGGTTACGGGGGATTTGCCTCCGCGGAGAACAAAACTTTGGCTCCACCTTTTCCAAAGGTGGATTTACTAAAACCAAGGTTTTAAAACAAGTTCCCTGTCATTGTTGTTTGCCATAACAGGGTGAGCAATAGGAACAGCCAATGTGCTCACATCACTTATATATTTCATATATCCTTGCGCTTCACTGTAAACTTGTTGTATACAGTAATTTAACACAATTTTGTTCAATTCGGTAACTTGCTGTGGAATATCATATGGTAAATTTGAAGCATGTTGTAAATATACGCTTCGCATAATAATCTTTAACGAATCACAATCTTGAGGACCAATTAAATATTGATTGTTGGAACGTTCATATACACCAGCTCGTATTCCATTTTGTAAAATCTTTATATTTTGATGAGAGAAAAAAGCCCTAGATAAATCAGTGTCATTCCACAGCCCTTCGGTAGGATTTCTAAATGTTACACATTGGTTCGCTGGTATTTTATCATACATTTGAAACAAAGAAGATGTATTTGGGCTTTTAATATCTACACGTCCATTATTTACACTGTTCATTTACACTATTAAAATATTATTTTTTATATACTTATTTATATGTTGGGAGATTTTCAAAAAATGGTTCTTTATGGAGCTATAATAATTTTAATTATCGCATTGGTATTGATTGGTATAGCTTTGCGGTATTCTAGTGCGAAGAATTGGCCTCCTATAATACCCGATTGCCCTGATTATTGGTTAATTGATGGTTCTGGCAACAATACAACTTGTATCAATGTTAAGGATTTAGGAACTTGCCCTCCTAAAGATGGTAAACACTTAACAATGAATTTTAATGACCCTTTATTTATAGGAGATAATGGAGCTCGTGCGAAGTATGACTGGGCAAAAAAATGCCACATTTCATGGGATGGTGTTACATATGGTGTTGAACCGCCGGCTTAACAACTGTGCTACGCTTAACAACTGTGCTATGCTTAACAACTGTGCTATGCTTAACAACTGTGCTATGCTTAACAACTGTGCTACGCTTAACAACTGTGCTACGCTTAATATTTGTATTTATTTTGACATAAAAAGTTCTCAATTAAAATAGAATGGATCAATTGAATATCAATTCTATTTTAAACAGAAAAGATCAAGAAACAGCAATAAAAACAATATTGACCAATTTTGAACAAAACAAGAATAATCCATTATTCAAAAAAGGTATTTATATTTGTGGTGACCCCGGCACTGGTAAAACATCGTTTGTTGTTAAAATCTTGACAGAATTGAACTATGATATTGTGAAATATGATGCTGGTGATATCCGGAATAAAACGGTGATTGATGATATAACGGAACGCAATATGTCAGATAAAAATATTATGAGCATGTTCAATAAAAAAATTAAGAAGATAGCAATACTGATGGACGAAATTGATGGGATGAACAATGGAGACAAAGGTGGTATCAATACACTAATCAAGCTAATACGTCCAAAAAAGACCAAAAAACAAAAGTTAGAAGAGGTTTCGATGAATCCAATTATTTGTATCGGCAATTATCGTGTCGATAAAAAGATAAAAGAATTGATGAAAGTGTGTAACACAATCGAACTAAAAACTCCTTTGCCAACCCAAATCATGACTGTTATTGACACATTATTGCCCACGGCAGAGATAAGTGTAAAAAACAAGATGGTTGACTTTGCTCAGGGCGACTTGAGAAAACTAAATAGTATTTATAATATTTATTGTAAAAACCCTTCGCTATTTAGCAATGATACGATTGAATCTATTCTTCAGTTGAAATCATATAATGATGATACCAAAAAAATTACACATAAACTAATCAATGGATATTATTCGATTGATGAGCATACAAATATTATGAATGAAACTGATCGCACAAGTGTTGGACTATTATGGCACGAAAATATAATTGATGTTCTTGAAAAAACTAATAAACAAGTATCAATACCATTTTACATCAAACAATTGGATAATATTTGTTTTGCCGATTATATTGATCGCATCACATTCCAGAAACAAATTTGGCAATTCAATGAAATGAGTTCATTAATTAAAACACTCAAAAATAATAAAATGTATCATACAGAATTCAAGCAAAAAGTAAAATATAATCCAACCGAAGTTCGCTTTACAAAGGTATTGACCAAATATTCAACAGAATACAATAATTCTTTGTTTCTACAGAATTTGTGTCAACAATTGGGAATGGACAAAAAAGATTTGTATGGTTTTTTTGTAGAATTAAAAACCAAGTATGATGATGCGCAAATTCAAGCATTGTTGGAAAATTATGAAATTAGCAAATTGGATATTAATCGTATTTATAGATACTTGGACAAATATACAACCGAAAATGCTCCCGATACGGAAGATAAAGAAATTGAGATTGAACCCGAAATAGAAGAGGAAACTCTCTTTTAGAAATCCACCTTTAGAAATCCACCTTTAGAAATCCACCTTTAGAAAAGGTGGAGCCAAAGCGGATAAGGATGTGAGCGCCAAAATGGATAAGGCTGTGAGCGCAGCCAAGTGGTTGTATACAAATTAATTATTTGTATACAAAATTGTTTATGAAAGAGAGTTCGCCGCAGCAACCTTTGTCTTAATTTGGTCTTGAATAATTTGTCTTATCTTGTTATCAAGATAATTGAGTTTCTCTTTTAGCGCGTGATTTTCAGCAGCTAGATTATTAATTATGCCCGTAAGTTCATTAACCTTTTGGTCATTATTCAAATTATTGAAATTCATTTGCTTTTCCTCCATTTCCTTGGCGCGCTTGGCCTGGATCTCATTAATTTGCTTGGATACATCGGGTTTATAGTCGATCTTACCCGGCTCATATGTTTTTAATACCTCATCCACTTGATCCATGTAAAAGGCTTTCAAATCTGGCTGCTTAATAAAATCATCCACCGTCTTTTCGGAGGGCATCACAAATTGATTAGGGGCATCTTTCAAAGCTGTTTTCTTATCAAATGAATTATGCTCATGTGAAAATACCAAAATAGTCTTGGTTGTTTCCAGTTGAACAAATGGGATCGTATATGCTTTCAAGAAATCCCTCTCTTCGGCCACACACGCAGTTTCAGTGTAACGTGTTTGCTTCAATAAATCGCGTTTAAACGCAAATGTCGCGGCAGTCGCATGCGACGCATGATACGGTCCAAATTTATACATTTTGTCGATGTGCTTGAAATAAATGTGCATTTCACTGGATCCAGCACACAATGCGGTTGGAGTTTGCTTAAGCATATCTACCGCATGGCTTACTCTCTCGGGTGGGTAATAATCGTCATCGTCCATGTAAACTATCACCTCCCCACTACTCTTATCATGGGCAACATTTCGCTTCTTACCCAATGTCATCTTTTCAGTATACCTAAAGTATTTTACCTGGGGAATATGTTTCACAAGGTCCTCAATTGGGTCGGTTCCATCATCGATAATAATCCACTCCATAAGATCCTTGGAATATGTTTGATGCTCAAAACATTTAATCATATATGGAATAAATGGACGACGGTTAAATGTTGGAGTGCATATACTTACGAATGGGCGCTTTGATAGCTTATATTTCCTGATTGGCATCTGTTTCTCCATTTCAACCTTGGTAGTTTATTGTATTGACATCTCTCTAAATCATAATCTATACTTTTTACCAAATCGCTTCAATTCATGAACCAATCGCTTTCCACCATTTTGTTTGAACAAATTTAGACCCATCATTTCAAATCCCGACTCCTTGCTTTTGCTACATTTTGATTTAACCGCCTGAACATCCGGAACCAATGGTGTTAAACCGGTCAAGTCAACTGATTTGAATATATCAATGGATATGAATCCCCACAAAATTAATCCTGTAATAACAACGGACCAGATCCCCTCAAATGTTCCCAAACGAGTAAATGCGGAAATTATAACCATCACACTAAATATTGCCATTATCAATACTTTGAAATATGCGAACATCTTCGTTACTATTTTTCCAACTGTTATTGGTGTTGCTTCATCATTAAAGTTTGCCTCATATGAAAGACCTGAAAATATTGTAAATATATGTGTTAATGATGGCAATAACATTGTAAGAGGGAAAGCAAGAACTGTAATAATAATACCCACTGTGAAGAATGATAACATAAGCCACAAATTAAATAGGTAGGTCCAAGGCTCTTGGAATGCGGAACGATTTACCCACTTGGGGGGTTTTTCAGTATTTGCGTTTTCATTTTTCATAAAAAACCAGCTGGCATTGATTACCCAAAGAGCAAACGCATATATGTTACCAGATATGAAAATTATATTTGAGAGAAATCCCATTATTAATGGACCAAACAATACAATCACTGTTTCGGGTAAAAATTGGTTCATTGCGTTTAAGATTACATTATAGGCCATGTTGTAAAAACTCATTAGACTTTCAGCAACAGAGGCATAATAATTTCCAATAAAATTTGAATCTGGACTGTTTTTGTAATTTCGCAGCATATCTAAGAACCAATTCTTTTTGTTTGATTCATTGTATGGAAATTGGAGTTTCATCGAATTTTTGTCAAATTTAAATATGTTGATTAATATTTCCTTGATGACAGGATCTTGGGTTGTATACGGGGCGCAATTTATATCTGTAGGCAGTATATTCGATTGGGCAAGCTTACATGCGTATAAGACTAGTCCACTGAATGAAAAATATACAACTACACCCAAAATAAAGTAGGCTAACGATAATAAAAAGTTTCCTATATTCTTTAAATTTGTGGTTGGGGTTGTTGTATCTTCCTTTTTTTTATCTAAATCAGGAGTTTCTGCTGAAGACATGATTACTATATTTACGGTATAATAAAAATTCGCTTTGAAAAATCCACTTTTGAAAAAAGTGGATCAAAATTTTGTTCCCTTTTTCTAAAAGCGATTAAAATAAAATATCCGTAGATGTTATATGAAGTTTCGATACGATATTTTATTTTTATTGCTTGTCATTATTTTTGTATCGACATTGAATACATATTTTTCTGTCGAGGGATTTACAAGTAATGTAACGAGAGACTTGGGAAAACCAGATACTACTCATTCTGTGGATATGCCGTTGACTACAACCTACAGTTGTAATAATTTTTGCGGGCCTACTGCTCGTTGTTCGATAACAGGTCAGCAATGTTTTGCAGATATTGATTGCCCAGGTTGCCAGCCATATGTGCCACCTTTAACCCGAGACCAGACAGAGTTCATTTCGGGAAATGATGATGCGGGAAAAATGACGGTAGGAGTTACCCCAACATATTCTACCCTGACAACGGATATTGGAACACAGGCTACAGTGATTACAGATGAAAATAAACCGGTTACAATGGATCATGGCGTCAACACGTGGAGGGCGTCATTTAATGAAGATATGAAATTATTCAATAAACGATACAAACCTCCATCAAGAGAATATCCCAAATATCCTCCGCGATTAACATTATCAGGTGAATTTGTTGATAACGGACCTTTACAATCGAACGCATATTTTTAAAAAGAGTTGTCCCAAATCCGCTGTGGGGGGGCTTACGGGGGTTTACCCCCGTCTAAAAAATTGATTATTATTTTACTATTTGATTATATTTATTATTATAATCAAATGTCATTAGAGCAACAATTGCTCGACCTAATAGCAGAATCCAAGTTAGCTACATATAAAGTGACTGAAACTGCTGAAAAATATTATCCAAATGTATACAATCGAGCTCTTATAGTTGCTGACCGAAATAGACACTACTACAATAAGAAAATCGCTATATTGAAACAGCGAATTGAACACGAAAACATGCCGCCAGGTATACAGAAGGATCAACTAGCAGCGATAATAAAGCATAAACAGTCAGCATTTCGCATCACAAAAGATTTTGATGCTACTGATATTGAGATAAAATATTTTGTGTTCACAGATAAAATGTTACATGTTATGTGTCCAATCCAAACAAATGAATATTATCACTCTAAAAAGGTCAAGGGTTACATAGCACAAATTAAACATTGTTTGGAAGTAAAAAATGATGTTCGATTATATAAATTATTTCAAAGTTTGTTGGCTTTATTTGACTTGAAAAAAAGCACTATAATTGATAACTGTATTGTCGCGATATATTCGCTTATAAAACATGTAACACATATTGGTCCTATTCAAGAATTTATTGGTCTGTATGTTGCGTTGTATGCGATTCCCGAGTATACGGACAAAGTTAGGATGTTAAAAATCGTTCTGCCTATTCCTGAAGATACTATTTGTGAAATTTTATCCTTTGTAAATGAAGGATTATTGTCCCGATATGAGGTAGATACTATGGTATATTCGACATTTTAAATTTACTTATATGTAAATATAAATCCGGCTGAATTATTTCTTTTTCCTGCTAAAACCTCGTCTATCTTCAAGATTTTTTCAATGTGATATTCTTTTTGTAAATCCACCTTTGTGAAAGCGTTTAGCGAAGCAAGAAGCCAAATATAAGGTGGATTACGTTGCATACGTGAGTCCCGCATTTCCACCAACAAATGTGACCATATTGATGCGCTCTTCCATAACATATAAATTGTAATTATAATTGTAAATTCTCCACGTTGGTTTATTAATTCCGACAATTTCTCCCGTATCTGGGTCACAAATCGTGAGAACCTGCGCTAATGGATCGAGCGGAGGAGTGATTGTGGTAAACTCGAATTGGATATTTGTAAATCTGTTCATATTCATTGCGCCACTGGGTTGTAAATCGTAAGGCGAAGTATTCAAACAAAAGTTATAACAGTATAGACCTTCAGGAGCATTGGATGCAGTTCTTGTATATTTTTCAACGTAATTGTATACCCCAGCCGGCAATATGTTCTCTCGGTATTGTCCATCAAGAAGTATCCCAAGACCAACAAGGATGTCCTTAATATTAGCTGGATTGTATACGCCTGTTATCATTAGTCCAGATGGTGAACCATCGGGATTCGTTCCCGGGCCCAAGAATATAGGAGGAGGCGTAGGATTTGGATAGGTGCCTCCTGTTGGCGCTGCTTCTTCCCCATAAGGCATATAATTATACGGCCAATTTGTGTAATTGGACCATTCATTGCGTAAATTCGCATCTGACCGCTGGAAATAAAACATCCATCCACTTACAAGACCTAATGAATCCAAGTCGACTTTATTTTGACCAGTAACATTGTAGAAGACTCTCTCATGTGCTTGCCTAAACAAATACTTTTGTTCATTCTTAGCAAAGAGTCGGGACTCATCATTCGAGAGAAAACAATACGTACAGTTCAAGTTTATATCAGTGTTCCAAATAGACCTCGTATCCAAGTAAGAAGCGATCCCTAACTCGATATCGGGAGGTGTTTGTAGGAACCGATACATCTGCATATAAAACTGGTTAAAGTTCGGCGCAACATATGGGAAATTATTCGCAACATCATATACATCACGTATCCGGAACAGTTGATTAATTGGACGGAATGTCACATGAATGTGAAGCTCATTGTATTGTAGCGCAACAAGCGGGAACGCCATTTGGGTCTTCAAATTGAACCACGCACCCAGCGGTATGTATAAAATACGCCCATTAATGGAAGGCTCCGCCCCCGCGGGACTATCCGTATAATACGCATTTGGGTATTTCCCTCCGCGTCCCAACGCATTTGCGGGATCGTTCAATTCGGGAACATTCCCAATCATTTGATTGAATAAATTTTTCTTTTCCGTTGAAAAATCGCGCTGGACAACAGATAACAGATATTGGCCAGAAAACTCCTGTAGAGTCTGGTTACCACAAGTAATTCGAATATTGCTAATCATTTGAGCACCCAAGTTATCTATCCATTTGAATTCGTATGGCTGCCAATCAGTGTATGTAGTGGACCCATCTGCGTTTTGAATGGCTTGAGGAGGAAGTATGGGAGACCATATGCTGGGTAACGCAACAGATAAATAACAGTCCATCAAGAGATCCGCATACCGCTTGACTTTAAACATGTATGTGGACTCCTCGGCAAGCCTCAGTTGTGGTGTTCCCTCAAAATCCAGCCGAAAATTTTGTTTTCCAAAATTCGTATATTTTTGATATACGCCCTTCCAAAATGTTTTACTAGGATTTCCATTCAATATAATATTTTGTTGACCTTCACTTACTAAATTCATAAGACCGCCGGCCATATTGTATGTTAATATATATAACTATTTAATTCTAAATATTTTTATTACTAAATATGATTTTTCAGGCGAAAAAATAATATGATATATTAGATAATGTCGGCAGTGTCAACAAAAGCAAACAATGTTTTTAATACATTAAAAAATCTCAATGAAGGGTTTGTCTCGTATATGATTTTAGCAATGATTTTGACAATATTGTTCATTGTAATAACATACATAATAAGGATTACACAACTCAACAAGACTGAATGTAATTTTATGAATACTTTATACCCAAGTATTAATGGAAATATATCTCCAATCGCTTCTGGTGTAGCGGATTTAAGTGGCAATTTGTATGACTACTATGTTAAAACAGCATACAACGCATGTAGTGGCGGCTCTTATAAAAATGATGTGGTTGACATATGTAACTTGAAGGCCGTTATTAAACAAGGAGTTCGGTGCCTCGATTTTGAGATTTACTCGATTGATAATAGTCCGGTTGTGTCCACTAGCACAAGTGAGAGTTTTTATGTGAAAGAAACATTTAACAGTGTGCCCTTTGCGAGTGTCATGAAGACAATACAAGATTACGCTATGGGCAGCCCTGGAACAACAACATCTTCTGCCAGTCTAACATGTCCCAACTCCAGCGATCCACTTATTATCCATTTGCGTTTCAAATCAAACAATCAGCAAATGTATTCGAAACTAGCCGAAATTTTTAAACAATACCAATCATACATGTTGGATGGTACATACAGTTATGAAAATCATGGGAGAAATATAGGCGTTATGCCCCTTCTCAATTTTCAAAACAAAATTATTTTGATTGTTGACAAGAACAATAATTCATTCTTGGACAATACCGATTTTATGGAGTTTGTTAATTTAACAAGTAGTTCGGTATTCATGCGAGCATACCCGTATCACGAAGTAAGTAATGTCCAAGATATTGTGGAATTGACCACATACAATAAAACTGCCATGACAATCGTGTTACCTGACAATGGTGTGAATCCTGTGAATCCTTCTGGAATGTTGTCGAGAGAAATGGGGTGTCAAATGGTGGCAATGAGGTATCAATATGTGGATGCGCTCTTGGAAGAAAATACGGCATTCTTTAACCGATGTGGATATGCGTTTTGTTTGAAACCGCAGCGTTTACGCAATGTTGTTATTACTGTGGCAGAGCCAACACCTCAAAAACCGGAATTGTCTTATGCGACGAGAAACATTGCTACCGATTTCTACAATTTTGAGATCTAATCCACATCTCTTTTACACCTTCGGACAATTAAACCGCCGATTTATATATCGCCATCTCGGCTATGCCGAGATGCTGAATATAACAAAGGAGGTTTATCAGTCACGAAGTAACCGGTTACCTTTAGACATTCAAAGACGCCGACCGCAAGAGTCGGCGTTTAGAATGTCTAAAGGTGTAGAAACCAGGGAACCAAGGTTCCCCGAACCCCTCCTTCTTCTCTTTTAGAAAAAAGAACAAAAATATTTTTGTTCTTCTTTTTTATTTTAAACATAATTTAAAATCGGCACATATAATAGGCATTGCTCTAAATGGTTGGAACAAAATGTGACAAATCATTGACATTTCAAGAATGTGAATTAGCCATTTTACGTACTGCGGTTGATATGGCAGAAGCCAAAATGGGCAACAGACTTGTGAACACTCCAGAGGTTCAAGATATGATTCGCATCGTTGAGGATTTCATCAAAAAGAAGAACCTCATTTGTTACGGAGGCGTTGCGATTGATGCCCTTCTCCCCGAACAAGACAAGATATATGACAAGAATATTGAGCTGAGTGATTATGACTTTTTCACACCCAATGCTCTTGAAGACGCAAAAGAGTTGGCCGAGTTGTATGTCAAAAACGGTTACACTGAAGTTGAGGCAAAGGCTGGCAGTCACCAAGGCACATTCAAAGTATTTTGTAATTTCCTTGGTGTAGCCGATTTGACGTATATTCCCAAAGAACTGTTCAATGCGATTAAGCGCGATGCGGTTCGTGTCAAAGGTATCCTATACTGCCCGCCTAATTTTTTGAAAATGTCAATGTATTTAGAACTTTCGAGGCCCGCAGGCCAAATTGATCGATTTGAAAAGGTGTTCAAACGTCTTACACTATTGAACAAGTATTATCCGCTCACATCGCGCATTTGTGATGCCGTCGATTTTCAACGCGGGATGAGTGATACAACTCAGGAAGATGAGATTTTCGAAAATGTTCGCAGTACTTTGGTGAACCAAGGAGTCGTATTTTTTGGCGGATATGCGATTTCCCTCTACTCCAAATACATGCCCGCAAAATTACAAAAGCGTGTAGAACACATTGCGGATTTTGAAGTGTTATCCAATGACCCCGATACAACATGTGAAATTGTGAAGGAGCGCCTAAAAGACATTGGTGTCACAAATGTCAAAATAGTAAAACAAGCCCCTGTTGGCGAGATTATTCCTGAACACTATGAAATCAAGATTGGAAAGGATACAATTGCCTTTGTATACAAACCAATTGCTTGCCACAGCTACAACACAATATACATTCACGGGCAACAAGTGAAAATTGCGACTATTGACACCATGTTGAGTTTCTTTTTAGCATTTTTGTATGCCGATCGTCCATATTATAATGATTTCTCCGACCGTATTGTTTGTATGTCGAAATTTTTATTCGAGGTCCAACAGAGAAATCGTCTTGAGCAAAAGGGGTTACTTCGCAGATTCAGCATCACCTGTTATGGCCACCAAGAATCGGTGGAGGAAATGCGCGCACACAAGGCAGAAATGTATCAGGAGTTGAAGAGCAAGAGAGGAACGCGTGAATTTGATGAGTGGTTCTTGAACTATAGACCAACTAAAAGGACTGAAAAAAAGGCACCAAAGGAAAAGGCACCAAAGGAAAAGCAACCAAAGGACAAAAAGAAGAAAAAGAGAACTAAGAAGGCCAAGGGGTTTTGGGGTGGTTATACACGCAAAAAACGACTATGAGAAAGGTTTCAGCGAAGCAACAGCCAAATAAACAATCGTTTTGCTCCACTTTTTCTAAAAGTGGGCTAGAAGCAATACGTATCCAAAAGTATTTCAAATATATCACGAACAATGACAGAAAGAATTTTGTATATTAGATAGTCATCATTTACGTGTCGTTTTTTCAAGTATACAATAATACAAACTATTTTCAGTATACAGAATTCTCCAATACTCTTTATGTGTTGAACCGATTTGCTAAATGTGCTCCAATCTTCTACATAACTACACATTTCTGTATTCGATTGTTTCATGAAAAAATGATGAATATCAAGTAACCCTGACAATGTCCTATGATAATTGGTTGGTTCATTTTTTACATTCCATATATGCGCAATTTTATTAAAACTGGATAAATTCAAATATAATCTCTTTTTTCCAGGTTCTTGTTGAAAAATATATGGATTAACACCATCCACATATTTCTCCTTATATGTTACGCAACCATCTGTCACAAATGGTATGAAACTTGATTTGACGATAGTATTCATGATATCATCGACATCTTTATAAACACATTTTACGGGTTTTGTTCCCTTTTGAATATTATTGTATGTGATATACAACATGTTATTCAATTTAGCGCATACATCGGTCGGGATTTTGTCGCCTAATAATGATTTTAATTGATTCAATACAGTAAAATTATGGGTGCGTCTAATTTCATGATAGATTGTTGTGTACAACTCTGTCATTGTATCCAGAGAATCAATTACATATAGAAATCCAACAAGTGATCCAATACTACATCCTGATATTCGATCCACCTTTATATGCCCCCGTTTTTCTAGTTCCTTCAAGAAATATAATGCTCCTAACAAATAACTTCCGTTGAATGCTCCTCCGTCTAAAATTACATCCACTGTTAAATTGGTGGGATGTATCGGCATATTGTCAATTAATTTAATTGCGTATTCACGAATCATAGAACTAGTATATGATAACATTTACTAGTTCTAATTAAAACATATTGAAATCAAAATCTATCGAAATCAAAATCTATTGAAATTCATAGTTACTTTGTTTAATAAATAAAACAATAATCCAAACAGAACACTGTTAAATAAGAAGCCATTGATGTTCAAATTACCATCTTTGGAAAATAAGATTGGAAAATAGGAAAATAAATACCTCCTGAAGATCGGCAACTGAAAGAGGAAATACAAAACCGCAAGTAAAATGGGGGTTTGGATTTCATTATACATCTCGTCCAACGAATCACTTTGGCCAACACCCCGATTATATTGGTTGATTATGTCATTTGCGTCCTCATGTTCCTTGATGTAATCCACATGAGTTGTTTGAGGCATGTAATTTGGTTGTGTTTGGATATCATTTGTAATATTTGTTGGGTTCATAGGCATGTCTCGAGAAGCCAACTGAGTCGCACCTGTAGTTGTTGCTTGTTGAAGTCCGCTTACAAGTTGACTTATTGTCGATTGGTCCATTTGTTTTTCTGTTGCCGTAATAGAAATATTGTTTCCACCGCCAGTTGGGTCGGTGGGTAAATCCATGATACTTGTTGAATCGCCCATAACTAGTATGTAGAATGATTGATTTTAATAATTACGCATCCTCCCACCTTTAAAAAAGGTGGAGCCAAATCAACCTTTAAGAAAGGTTGAGCCAAAAATATTCTCTTGCTTCGATTAAAAACGCTTTATCATATATTGACTGTAATTTGGCTCCACCTTTTCTAAAGGTGGATTCTAAAACTCGACCGTTTTCTTTTGTGCGTTACATTTTGTAGGATTAACTGAATATTTGTAACATTTGTTGTCCTGTCCATAAATTTTATCCTTAATTTCCTCCAAGGGAGGAGCGCGAAACAATATACAATTTTTATCTTTACAAACGATTCTAAATAATGAGGCGAGCCCAAATCCCAATAAAACTGACATCATATATTTTCCAGTTTTTGTGTGAACAAATTTTCCAAGCT
>Ga0209499_1000504_pt1 | contig 28559 bp, 30 predicted proteins | sample C_130208_EF_Meta_FD_187306 | JGI IMG/M metagenome (GOLD analysis project Ga0209499, IMG submission 187306) | Freshwater microbial communities from Lake Croche, Canada to study carbon cycling - C_130208_EF_MetaG (SPAdes) (version 2) | ecosystem: Environmental > Aquatic > Freshwater > Lake... | reverse complement strand
GGGAACGTGTATCATTTCAACATTAGAAATACTCTTAAAATATTCCATGTATAAGTGATTGCTTGTCCCAGTGCCTGGACTTGCATAAGCAAATTTACCTTGCTTTGACTGTGCGTACTTGATTAATTCACTCAAATTACTTGCTGGCACGTTGATGTTGACAACCAAAGCTAGTGGTACTCTGGCTAAAAGAGAAACCGGTTGAATATCTTTAAAAATATCATAATTAAGATTTTTATAGATAAATGGATTTACCGGAACGCTATCAACTCCAATCATCATGTTGTATCCATCGGGAGGTGATTTGGCGATTTGAGCCTCAGCAATTGTTCCGCCCGCTCCCCCTTTATTTTCAATTAGCACAGGTTGCCCAAAGCCGTCCGCTAATTTGGGTTGAAGTGCTCGAATAATCGTGTCAGCAAGTCCACCGGGTGCAAAGCCAACTACGATTTTAATAGGTTTATCTGGGTAAATCTGTGCAAATGTTGCAGGATGGATTGATAAGAAAAAAAGATAGTAAATTAAAAAAGTAAATTTTGATTTAATTCTCATTGATTTCATCTTTTTTTAATAAATAGGTAATTTAGGGATATCCATTACAAAACTGTAGGTGGAAAAAAGAAAACTCTTAATACAAATGCCTCAATCTTGCATCATAGAGATTTTATATATTTTAAGGTTAGGGAATTGCCCAATACCAAGGGGCAGTAAATCATGTAATTCTATTTGCCTCTATGTAATCGAGCATCAACTCGATTAATCTGCCTCTGATCATTTACTGGAAAAATTGTGAATTTATTGAAGTCCATTAAACTTATTAATACTTTTGTTATTGGTTCGTTGTTCATTTTCCAAGTATCACATGCGCAAAATATATATCCTAATAAACCTATAAGGTTGGTCGTAGACAGTGTACCTGGAGGGACAACAGATTTGCTAGGAAGAATAGCAGCGGATGGGATGGCTCAGCAATTTGGAACATCTGTTGTTGTAGATAACAAAGCAGGTGCTACTGGTAATTTGGCCATGGATTATGTGATGAAGTCAAACCCTGATGGGTATACATTGTTAATTTGTGCAAATGGAAATTTATTGATCAAACCATTTCTTGAAAATGGATCAAACTTTAACCCAGTTATGGATATTTTGCCCGTGTTCAATACAGCTGAATTACCTCACTTGATTGTTATTCCAGCATCATTATCGATAAAAGATATAAATGGCTTTATTGCTTTTGCAAAAGCTAATTCTGGTAAGATTTTTTATGGTTCAGCTGGTATCGGTAGCCAACCGCACATTTCGGGTAGCCAATTTAGTCGTGTAATTGATATCAAGTCAGAGCATATTCCCTATAAGGGTATGGGTTCAGCCATGACAGACATCTTAGCTGGACGACTCCAATTTATGTCTGCTGCATATGGCACAGTAAGACCTTATGTTAAATCGGGTGATCTTAAGCCTTTGGCCGTTGGATCTAAGAAGCGGATATCCGCGTTACCAGATATTCCCACAGCTACAGAAGTTGGTTTTCCTAATTGGGAGATGAGTGCGTGGTTTGGAATTTTTGCTCCCAAAGGGACCAACAATGAAATACTTAAGACGTTGAATGAGAGATTACAAATTGTATTTGATGATCCTAAAATTAAATTAAAAATGAATGAAATAGGCGCCGAGTCTGTAGGTGGCTCGATATCTACTTTTTCTGATCGTATTAAATCAGACTATAAAATTTATGGACAAGTTATTAAAGAATCAGGCATTACTTTTAATTAAAGTGAAATTAGACAATTTTTAAAATGGGGTAATCATGGAAGCAAAAGAAATCAATAAAAATATCAATAATGAAACAGCAGTTTATTCAGGGATAAAGTCCAGATTTTTATCACACGGCACTTTAGGATCAAAAGATATTGATGAAACCAGAAAATTCTATGAGGAATTTTTAGGACTGAATGTTGTTAGAACAAGTCCGATATCTATGATGATTCAATTAGGCGGTAATCATGTTTATGCAGTAGTTAAAACACCTAATAAAGAAAAAATGCCAAGGTGCTATCACAATGGCTTAGACGTTTTAACGGATCAAGAAGTGGATGAGTCTTATCAGCTGTGCTTAGATCATGCTGAAAAATGGGGTTTGTACGATATATCTAAACCAAGTGAAAGGCATGGGACTTATAGCTTTTTATTCTGGGATAGGGATGACAATGCTTGGGAAATTCTCTCCAATCCAAAAGGCGGCTACGATTGGATATTTGAGCAAGGTGATCTAGAGGGCAAGGGACACTTTACCTCAGGTTTTAGACATAAGAGACCAGATAAGGTTTAAATAATAACTTTCGTAAATTGAATTATTTTTTTTAATATGTTGAATTTCCGCGTATTTGTATTGCTTCTGCTTATTTTTTGTCAGCAGGCTTTTTCTCAAAATTACCCTCTTAAACCAATTCGGCTTATTGTTCCATACCCCCCTGGTGGATCGGTTGATTTAGTTGGGAGAACACTTGCAAGAAAAATGACCGAATTATTAGGTCAACCGGTTGTTATTGATAACAAGGGAGGTGCTGGCGCTCGACTAGGAGTTGAATTGGCTTCAAAGTCAAATCCTGACGGATATACATTGGTTGTTGCAACTGTAACTTCAATGAGCATGGCGATCAACATGTTCCCTAAACTTCCCTATGATCCTATTAAATCATTTGCTCCAATTAGCTTATTGACGAAAGCACCTGGATTAATCACAGTCAATGAAACACTTCCAGTTAAAAATTTGAAAGAATTTATAGATTTGCTGAAAAGTAAACCAGGTCAAATTAATTATTCTTCGTTGGGAAGTGGATCTATTCAGCACTTTACTGGTGAATACTTTCAATCCATGACTGGCACACAAATGCTGCACGTCCCATATCAAGGTGCTGGTCCTGAGCTGATTGCAATATTAGCTAATCAGGTACAAGTTGGGTTTGAGGTTTTATCTTCTTTCCAATTACAAAATTATCAAAATGGAAAACTGAAAGCCCTTGCAATTGCTTCAAAAGACAGAATTGTTTCACTGCCTAATGTACCAACTTCAGCTGAAGCTGGTTTACCTGGGTTTGAATTTAGTTCTTGGTTCAGTCTAATGGCACCAGCAGGAACATCTCCACAAATTATAAAAAGATTAAATGAAGAAACAAGAAAGGCGTTGCTTGATAAAGATGTGCTGGAGGTGATAGGTATGCAGGGGCAGGAGCCTTCTGGAAATTCACCAGAAGAAATGGCCTCATTTCTTGAGGCAGATATTGCAAAGTGGTCTAAAGTAATGAAGTCTACTAACTTCAAAATTGAATGACAAATCGTATATAAACTAGAGTATTTCTTCAGTACATAAAATGGAGGTGGATTGACTTGAGGCCGACGTACCACCATTTCCGTTTATCAGTGCAGTCTTTGCATTGACTATTTGTCGATCTGAGCACTCCCCTCTAAGCTGTCTAACAGCTTCTATCGTGGCAAAGGCACCATACATGTTCGGATGAACGCACGATAGACCTCCACCATTTGTATTAACCGGTAGACGGCCCCCAGGTGCAATAGCACCATCATCTACAAACTCACCACCTTCACCCTTTTTGCAAAAACCAAGATCCTCTAGTGCAAGGATCGTGTTGATCGTAAAAGCGTCATAAACCTGAACTACATCAATTTCTTTGTGATTGATTTTTGCCGCACGAAACGCCCTTTGGCCTGAATCTTTGGAAGGCGTGACAGTTAGATCTTTCATATTGGTGACAGATCGATGCCAAACGGCAGTTTCATTGGATAAGATAAAAATAGGCTTTTTCTTTAAATCTTTAGCTTTCTCTGAAAGTGTCATGATGTATGCACCAGCGCCGTCCGTCACTTGACAGCAGTCATAAATGGTAAATGGATCACTGATCATGCGGGCGCTTAGTATTGTTTCTAAATCAAGCGGTTCGCGACAAAAAGCCTCAGGATTTAATTGTGCCCATTTTCTGGCTGCTAGGGCCACTTCAGCTAAATGCTTTCTGGTTGTGCCATATTCATGCATATGCCGTGCTGCAATAAGCGCATAAGAAGAAGGGGGATCAAAAGGACGGTAGGGGTCTTCAAAAATACTGGGATCTAATGAATTCCTTGCTAAAGAGCGTTCTTTCCGTCCAAACTTTGAAGTTCTTTGATTGCTTCCGTAGCACACCAAAACTGCTGAACATTGTCCGCTTAAAAGCGCCAACATTGCTGGTTTTTGGTGGGCAATAAATGAAGAACCTCCAATGTTGGTGCCTTCAACAAATGTTGGACGTATTCCTAAATATTCAGTTACATTTAAAGGCCACATTGCAATGTTTAAATTTGCTGTGCATAAGCCGTCAATGTCTTTTATTTCCAAGCCAGCATCTTCAAGCGCAGCTTTAGTGGCCAATCCTAAAAGTTCAAGTTCACTCATTCCAGGAGCTTCACCGCAACCAGCTGTTCCAATACCAACAATAGCGACTTTACCGCGAGTTTCAATGTGATTCATTTTGTAGGAACAGATTTAAAGACTACTTTTTTTAAGCCGTTGATGGTTTCAATTTTTAAATGGACGATTTGACCAATGTAAACATCGTTTGGTTCAATGTCAATCACGTTTCCCATCAATCGAACGCCCTCTTCTAGATCGACGAGGCAAACGTTATAGTCGCCTCCGGCGTCGATTTTCCTGCGAACTGTTGTGGTTGAATAAACGATGCCTCTTCCACAAGCCTCTTCCCACCCAAGAGACGTTCCAGAGCAAGTGATACAAAATGATCTTGGGAAGAATTGATTGGTGAAACAATCATTGCATTTTTGAATCAAGAATTTACCGGATTCAATTGCTTGATGATGGTATTCGGTGGGACCGATTGATGTTGAAATTTGATGATTCATTAAAATACTAAATTTGACGTTTTTAAAGATCATGCGATTATCTCTAAAAACCAAATATCAAGTAATATTGTTTGAAGGCATTGAACAATAATATTTATGAGTTTGGTTTAATATCAGGTCTTATAGAGGGTTATCCATAGGTACAAATTCACTTAAGAATACATTTTTGCAAACTAAAATATTGATATTTACAACCTTTAACACTCACTTAGGACAGTTGTATGTGTTTATTTTTTAAGATCAAGCAATTCTTTATCCTAATTATGTTGGGATTTTTATCGGTCAATATCAATGCACAGAATATAAGCGAACCTTTGGGGGGCTCTGAAAGTGGGAAGGAACTGGTATTACAAAAGTGTGTTCAGTGCCATACTGATTCTATTTGGAGAGATCACAGGCAAGATACTCGTGCATGGGAAGCAACGTTGTATCGAATGATGGGAAGAGGTGCGATATGGACGCAAGAGGAAATAAAGTCTATGTCAGGTTTTCTTGCTGATAATTTCGGAAACCAATCTGCTAAGTTAAAGAATAAATAATTGATAGAAATATTTTTGGAGCTCAGCTATGCGTGACGTTGTAACTAGGTATTTGACCAATACTATTTCAAGGCGTGGATTTTTAGATAATCTTAAATTGGCAGGTATGACTGTTACTGCAGCTGAAGGTGTTTTGTCTTCATTAAGCGTTGCTGCTCAAAATACAACATCTTCATCTAATTCGGCTGCAACAGAAGTTCCGGCTGTAAAGACGTTTCAAGGCTCTGGTGGTGCATGTTTTGCAGAGCAACTCATTGCATGTGGGGTTAAATATGTCTTTGGTAATTCTGCGAGTGAAGATGCTCAATTTTATGATGCATTGGTAGATAGACCACAGCTCAATTATATTCTTACGCCTCACGAGGGACCTGGAGCAGCAATGGCTGCTGGTTATATCAAAGCATCTCAAGAGCCTGCTGTCGTCATGCAAGCTGGAGCGGTAGGCCTAATGAATGCGATGGGTCAAGTTTTTAATGCATATAAAGAGCAAACACCGTTGGTGATCTACTCTTATAGAACGGATCAATCTAAGAGAGCGGGCAGAGACGGCTTTGAAGAAATTGCAAATCAAGAACAAGTTTTACAGCCCCTTACCAAATATTCATGGATGGCTCGTGGTCCATCAATGATTGCAGAAACAACTAGACACGCGTTCAAGTCAGCATGGACGCCACCTCATGGCCCAGCCTATCTGACCTGGCACTCCGACTATACAGATGAGAAAACCAGAACAGAAATAATTCAACAAACTCATTTCGACACTCGAATGCGGGTTAGACCTAACCCTATTGAAATTGAGCGTGCTGCAAGAATGCTTTTAGAAGCCAAGATGCCTGTGTTGATTGTAGGCGATGAAATATACAAGGCAAAGGCCGTAGCAAAAGCTGTTAAATTGGCTGAAATGTTAGGCATGCCGGTCACCCAAATGCGTCAGATGTGGGTTAATTTTCCAGAAGCTCATCCACTTTGGGTTGGTAACGCCCCAGCAGGAACTTTGGCTAGCATTACTTGGCCTAAAAACTTTGATTTGGCAATAAACATAGGTAACAAGATGCAACACAATGGGATTCAGCCTATTGTTTCGAGAAATGTAAAGTTCATTGATATGCGAATCGATTATCAAAACATGGGCAAGGTGATGTCTACCGATGTTCCTTTGGTTGGTGATGTTGCATTAGGACTTGATGATCTCATCGTCGCATTAGAACAATTGATGAACTCGAAAAGCAAAGAAATAGCAATCCAGCGTACTCTTGAAGTCAAAAAGTACACGGATCGAGCAAGACAAATATTTACAGGTATTGTTAACAACCCAGAGTGGAACAATTCACCGCTTATAGCTGACAGAGTGACATGGGAAGTTGCACAATTTGCTGATAAAGATGCAATCATTGTCCATGAGGCCGGCTCGGTTGCCATGCACTCCTTCAATTTTAATCCTGTAGGAGGAAGAGAACTATTTTTCTATTATGGAGGACATTTGGGCTCAGGTGTTGGAACCTCCGCTGGTGTGAAATTAGCAAGACCTCAGCAACAAGTGATTTGTTTGGTTGGGGATGGATCGTTTCTCTTTGGCCCCCACGCTTTGTGGAACATGGCTAGGCTAGAACTACCAGTCATTACTATTGTGTACAACAATCACGCCTATGGTGGACCACATAATCGCGCAATTGCTAACGTTCCGTCAGGTCGTATGGTTGAAACTGGTCAGTTCGTTGCAAGTTACTTAGGTAATCCAGATATGAACATGGCTCATATCGCAAATGGCTTTGGAGTCAAGGCCGAAGTTGTAAGTAACGCTCAGGAATTGAAACAGGCTCTTTCACGAGCCAAGCTAGCCACGATGGATGGCAAGCCTTATCTGATTGACGTGCAAGTGGTTCGTCGTGGTGTAGGTTGGACGGATCATCCTTGGACGCCCAATATCAAAGGAAGTAAGCAAAAAGCTAAAAAAACGTTATGATTTTTCAGTTCGTCTTTTCTATTCTTATATTGTCTTTTTCCTCGTTGGGGATTGCTGATGATGTTGCAATTGGAAATGAAATTTATCACGAAAATTGCAGTGCGTGTCATGGCAAAGAAATGCTCAAACCAGGTCTTGCATTTGATTTGAAAAAATTTCCAAAAGAGGATTTTCAGCGTTTTCGAAACTCAGTTCTAAACGGCAAAGGAAATGGCATGCCCGCTTGGAGTGTAAAGTTATCAGAAGAAGATATCAAGTTACTCTGGCTTTATGTCAAAACTGCATCAGATATTTAACTGAATATCAGAGCTAACATAGCTGCGTCGTCAATTAAATTGACTGTTGCATAGTTTGCAAGTTTGTAAAGAAAAAATTCACTGCGCAATAAAAAACCCATTGGCGTATGTTCGACCATAACGGTTTGAAATAGTTCCATTGATTATTTTCGACCTTTACCTCTAGAGCCTGTGAATGGTTTATGATTTCCATGGTTTAAATAAAATCGACCGGGCAATCTTTGATAATAACCACCATTATAAAAAACAGGAAATCCAATAAAAAAACCATTGAAAGAAGTTGGATATGGATTGATCAATGAAGGGGCTACTACATAGACTTCGTTATTTGAATATATTGGACTGCCTGGCGCATTGATAAAATTGGCTGGCTCACCTTGAAGCAAGGGTGCAGAAGCTTGTATTAGTAAATTCGCTCCGGGATCAAAAGGGAGTTGAGTTGAGTAAGTTTGACCCTTGTATTCAAAAATTACTTGAAATTCCTGAGCCCTATCGCTATTTTTGTCACTTGCTTTAAAGTCTGTATCACTGTTAATTTTTTCGTCAGTGATTGTTGAACTAGATTCTTTGAGTGGAATAACTTTGACTACGTTAACCAAAACTGGCACAGCAGGACTGTACTGGTCATAGCCCATAGAGTTCAAACTTTGTTGAGATAGATTATCTAAATGAGAACAACTTGACAAAGCGAAGGAACATAAAACACCAGTCAAGAGTTTGTATGAGCAAGAGATGAATTTATTCATTTTTAAATGAAGGAGCGCGTTTGTTGATAAAAGCATCCATCCCCTCTTTTTGATCATACGTTGCAAATAAAGAATGAAAGAGCCGTCTTTCGTACATGACACCATCAGACAAGTTGCTTTCAAAAGATCTTTGTACAGACTCTTTAGCGGCCAACACAGCTAGCCTTGGATATGCGCATATTGTCATGGCTGCTGAAATAGTTTCATTCATTAATTTATCTAAGGGAACAACTCTTGAAACCAATCCTGATTGCTCAGCCTCTTGAGCATTCATCATTCTTGCTGTCAAGATCATGTCCATGGCTTTGGATTTACCCACAGATCTAGGCAATCTTTGTGTGCCTCCTGCACCAGGAATTATGCCCAACTTAATTTCTGGCTGACCGAATTTGGCGTTGTCTGCAGCAATGATAAAGTCGCACATCATCGCCAACTCACAACCTCCGCCAAGAGCAAACCCACTGACTGCTGCGATCACAGGCTTTCTGACATGTCGAATAATTTCCCAATTTTTGGTAATGAAGTCTGAGGTATAAACATCAGCAAAAGAATAGTTGGCCATAGCAGAAATGTCAGCACCTGCAGCAAATGCTTTTTCATTTCCTGTAATGATAATGCAACCAATACGAGAGTCTTCATCATATTCTTTTAAGGCCTGACCCAATTCAATCATCAAACCTGTATTGAGCGCATTCAATTGTTTGGGGCGATCAAGGGTGATAACAGCGACTTGATCGTGTTCAATTCTGGTCTTGATAAGTTCATAGGTCAATTTGATTGCTCCAAAATAATTTATGCTATGCCTACTGAGTTAACCACTTTGATAATCTGCTGGGATCGGATTGAATCAAGCGTAAGGTTTTGTTGTTGTACATTTCTTTTAAATCAATCTTAATTTGAGTCATTTTTTTGTCTCTGCTAATCAGAGCATTGATAAAGCGATGCTCACCAGCATAAAGTTGTATGTCGTCTAGTTTATTGATTCTCCAGGATTGAGATTGCCCGCCTTTTTTTCGGGAAATCACCTCAATAGCTAGCCATTCATCGCCCTCGCATATACCGGCCTTTTGGGCGATGCCGCCATCAAGAACTTGCTTGACGATAAGATTAGGGCCACTAGATTCTGCAATCCTTAACCCTAGTTTTTGAGCCCATTGCGATGGTTCAAATTTAGCCTCGACTCCAAAGTTTTTCAAGAGTTCTAGAGTGGGTAATTCCCTTGTACTGTGAACCCAATCATTTATTTTTTGATTTAAATTAACCTGAGTTAAGTCTTTGATGGCTTTCAATAGATGCATTTCTGACATCAGACCACCTTTGCAGTCTACCCATAATTTCCTCATTACATCGTCGAGGGTAAAAAATGGTTTTATTTTCTCATCAGAATGATCTTGAGTGACAGTGATCAGGCGAAGCGTTAAATCCAAGCAAAGTGCTATCAAAGCACCTTTGGTGTAATAACTCACTGTGATGTTGGCGGTGTTGGGTTGAGGTCTATAGTATTTGGTCCAAGCTTCAAACGAGGCCTGAGCAGCAGAATGTATATTGCGTCCTGGGGTTTGTAAAACTTGGTTTAGTGTTTTTGAAAGCAATTTCAAATAATCTGAAATTTCTATTAGGCCGCATCTCACAAGAATTAAATCATCAAAATAACTTGTGAAACCCTCGAAAAACCATAAGAGTTCAGTGTAATTTTCTTGCGTAAGATCTAAAGAATTGAACTCAACAGGTCTGAGTCGTTTGATGTTCCAAGTATGAAAATACTCGTGTGAAAATAAACCAAGAAGCTGAATATACCCGTCAGTGGGTTTACCTTGATTCAATCGAGGTAAGTCTGATCTATTGGCAATTAAAGCAGTGCTATTTTTATGCTCAAGGCCTCCATAACCATCATTTACAGCCCAAAGTAAAAACAGATAATGTTCAATGACTGGTTTTTTCTTTCCATGCCAAAAATGTATTTGATATTCACAAATTTTTTTAACATCGTTCAGCAGCTTGGAACCATCAAATGTGATCGGAGCTCCAGTGACTACAACGCGGTGTTTGACACCACATGCAATAAATTGACCAGTCCAAAAGTCACCCATTTCAACTGGACAATCGATCAATTCTTGATAGTTTTCAGCTTCAAAAACCCCAAAGCCCTTGAGGTCAACCTTTGATGAGACTAGCGATGTTGCCAGTTTCCAGTTTGAATTAAAAGACGGTTTCTTGATTGCAACCGTGTGTTTTTCACTTTCAAAACCATCTGCACTTAGAAAAACACTGCTTCCATTAAAAAAGCACCGATCAAGATCAAGCCAGGCTGTTCTGACGGAAGCGTCTCTTGCAAAAATAAGGTAATTTATTTTTAACTCGTGATCTTCTTGGCAGTCTATAGACCAAGTATTTTTTGTCAATTGATTTATTTTTTTCGATCGTCCATTTTGTTTTGCTGAAATTTTGATAATGTCTTTTGAAAATTCTCTTATCAAATAGCTTCCTGGTATCCAAGACGGTAGTCGAACTGTTTGTTTACCTTTAGGTTTAAGAAGCGAAGCTGTGACTTCGATGATGTGATCTTTTGCTTGCTCAATATTGATATCGTAGTGGATAGGGCCCATATTTTGAAATCGATTTAATTGGTTTAATTTTAAGTGGCACCTGCAGCAATGAAGCAAGCAATGCTTGAAATAAGGGTTAATCTAAATCGCAAAGTTAGCCAATGTTTGATACCAGCGTGAGGATAAAATTTCCTATCGATCAAATAAGATGCTATGAGCAAGAAACCAAGAAAAGGCAAGCCCGAAAAAGCTGGCATAAGAACAGCTAACCAAGAGAGCAATGATAAACTAACTCCCCATATGACATGTTGTCTTTGGTGTTCGGTATTTTTTATAAAAGCAATGCCCCAATGGATACCTCCTAAAAAAGAGACGATGACTGCGCCGTAAGCTGCTAAAGCGATAGATACAAAGGGATGCAATTCTTCGTCCACCAACCACAAAAGAATTGCTAAAACGATAAATGGCAGTCCTCCCGCATAGGCAAGTCTTTCTAAGAGCTCTTCGTTGTGTAAATTTGCAGTACTTGAATCGGAGTAGTTCATTGAATTGAAGGATGTGCTTTGAATGGGTTGATTGTCGTTTGTAGTCGATATGAAATTAAAACTTACCTTCGGTCAATAATTTCTCAAGTTGTGCTGTATTGATGGCTCCTGGCACCCTTGTGCCGTCGGACGTCACGATGGTAGGCGTGCCATTGATTTTGCGTTTTCTTCCATACTCAACTGTTCTGGTCAACGCTTGAGTATCACAATTGTTAAAAGACATAGTAGGGATGATTTCTCTTTGCATCCAATCTTTCCAAGCTTTTGCTTGATCCTTAGAGCACCAAATCTTTTTCGATTTATCAATTGAATCTTGTCCAAGAACGGGATAAAGAAATAAATGTATGGTTAGGTTATCTACTTTTTGTAAATCTTTTTCAAATCTTTTACAGTAGCCACAATTGGGATCCTCAAAAACTGCGATATGTCTTTTGCCATTACCTTGGACGATCTTGATAGAGTCTTTGAAGGGAAGAGTTTGAAAATCAATGGCTGTTAACTTTTCGATTCGTTCTTCAGTAATGTTTTTTCTTGTTCTTGTGTCGATGAGTTGACCTTGAATTAAGAAATTTGCGTCTGCATCGCTGTAATAAATTTCATCGCCATCGACCCTGATCTCATAAAGTCCGCTCATAGGCGAGCGAGTTATTTCTTCAATTTTTGGAAACTGTGGGATTCTTTCCATCAATATTTTTTTAATCTGCGCTTCTTGTCCTTGTGCAAAAGAGTTGAGTTGCAGTGTTAATAGGATGCCAGCGAAAAGGAACAACGAAAGTTTCTTGATGACGTTCGATTTTTTTTTAATAGTTGAGTTAATCATTATTTTTCTTTATGAGCCTGCATGTTTCATGAAAAAAGACTTTAAAAAGTTTAGATTTTGGATACTGTTCAAGCCTTGATTTCTTGCGGTCTTGACCAAGCCGTTCGAATGTGCAAATAATCTTTGAATAGAGTCACAAAAATACCAAGAGCTTAGGATATCTGTTTTGCGTGCGCGCTCATATTTTCGGAGCAAATACTGATCTCCTAACTTTCTCCAATATTGCACTTCATCTCGCAAGTCCATGACTTTGACCAATTCCGCTACATCTCCAAGACCTAAGTTTAGTCCCATTCCTGCAAGAGGGTGGATGGTATGCGCTGAATCCCCTGCAAGAGCCCAAAATCGATTCGTCCCGAGTTGACCTATCCATTGCTTGGCTTTGCTAGCGCTTAAAGCCCAAGTTGCTGAGGGCCCTAAAACTTTCACCTGCGGGTAGCGGTTTTTTGTCATGACGGAGAGTTCTTGAGAAATTTCATCATGGCTTTTTTGTTGGAAATTCATCGCCTTTTTGCTTGGCATCGACCAAACGACAGACATGTGGGTCGATTCATTTCCTTCACAGGGAAGCATCCCTAAAATTTCAGGTCCACTTTCTTTGTCGATAAACCACTGAAGCGCTTTTCCTTGGTGCTGAATGCCGGTGTCAACCAAAGTTGCAAACGCGTGTTGCTGGTAGTGATTGGTATCAAAAGTCACCCCTAATTTTTTTCGCATCGCGCTTTGCTTGCCTTCGCAAATCAAGGTCAACGGTACTTCAATGTCCGCAACTTCATTGTTGAGCAAAACAATATGCTCTTGTTGTTCTATGTTTTGCATAAGTTGATCTTCAAGTGCCGAGGCCTTCACAATCCAAGCCAGGGGACCACTATTTTGTTCAGGTGAAAAACTCAATTCGCTAGAGTGGTCACCAAAGATTTGCATATCCTTCAAGTCGGTGACGTTTTGGTTTTTTGGCCAAGAATTAATTTTTTCTAATGTGTCTTTGGATTTTTTATTCAAAGCAAAGTACCTGACGTCTTGACGCGGCGTCAGGGCGGTGTGTTTTTTGTCTAAAGACAACGCGACATGAAGTCGCTTTTGGGACAAATAAAGTGCCAAGCTCATGCCAACCACGCCCTGTCCCTTGATCAAAACATCTATTTTCTTTTCCATGTGCACAATTGTAGGTTCAAGCCATGGGTTTAGGCTCTGCTCAATTTACAATGAGGTCATTAAACAAGCCTTGTTCTATCAACTTTGACAGATGATGTAACTTGATGGGAAATAAATAGGGCTTTTCATTTGGGTACTTTAGTAGTCATTTAATTCTACTTTTTGTAAGCTGCTAATTTAAAGGAATGGTTATGAGTTTGAAGTGTGGAATTGTGGGTCTGCCGAATGTGGGGAAGTCTACCTTGTTCAACGCATTGACCAAAGCGGGAATTGCCGCTGAAAACTATCCTTTTTGTACGATTGAACCCAATGTGGGCATCGTAGAGGTGCCTGATCCCAGACTTGCTCAGCTTTCCGCCTTGATCAATCCTGAACGAGTGGTATCTGCCATTGTTGAGTTTGTGGATATCGCAGGTTTAGTTGCGGGGGCAAGTCAAGGGGAGGGATTGGGTAACCAATTTTTGGCTCACATCAGAGAAACCGATGCCATTGTGAATGTCGTGCGGTGTTTTGAAGATGACAATGTCATTCATGTGGCGGGTAAGGTGGATCCCATCGCAGATATAGAGGTCATTCAAACGGAGCTTTGTTTGGCAGACCTCTCTACCGTTGAAAAAGGAATTCAGCGCTACACCAAGGCTGCTCGTTCTGGAGCAGAAAAGGAGGCGACTAAAATTTTAGATGTGTTGGGCAAATGCCTAGAAGTTCTCAATCAAGCCAAGCCCATCAGAACCATGCCTCTAACGCAAGATGAGTGGCTTCTCATCAAACCATTTTGTTTGATCACTGCCAAACAAGCGATGTTTGTTGGCAATGTCAGTGAGGATGGCTTTGAGGGCAATCCATTGTTAGATCGGTTGCAAGAATTCGCTTCTTCTCAAGGTGCGCCAGTTGTTGCGATTTGCGCAAAAATGGAGGCTGAAATGGCTGACATGAACGACGAGGATCGTTTGATGTTTTTAAATGAGATGGGTCAAGCCGAACCTGGATTGAACAGATTGATTCGAGCTGCTTTTAAATTGCTAGGACTTCAAACGTACTTCACTGCAGGCGTTAAAGAGGTACGCGCATGGACCATTCACATAGGCGATACAGCCCCTCAAGCCGCCGGGGTCATTCATGGTGATTTTGAGCGTGGTTTTATACGAGCGCAGACCATAGCTTATGACGACTTTATTGCATTCAAGGGTGAAGCCGGCGCAAAAGAAAATGGCAAGATGCGCTCAGAGGGAAAAGAATATGTGGTCAAAGATGGCGATGTCATGAACTTCTTGTTCAATGTTTAAAGAAAAAAGCAGCACACTTTTTTTGATATCCGCATCTTGAGGTGAGGCTTTGTAAGCAAAAGTTTTACCCCAATTCGAACAAAAAGATGGGATAACAATTAAAAGATAAGTGTTACATGCTATTTGGGTCCTCCTCCACATTGAGGTGCAGAGTCTAGAGCGGAGATAACTTTTTGGTGCTCAAACCTTTGACGCTCATCAATAAGAACCAAAGTCATAAGAGATTAGAACTTAAGTCAATAGAAATGGTACTTGAGCAGCTCTAGCACTCAATTATTTCTTCAATGACCTTACGATAGAAGGGAAATTGATCGCTACAATGGTGCTTTATTTTTAAGCAATTCAAGTTTCGCACCAGTGTGTGCTTTTGATATTTATCGCATCGTAAATTCATGATAAAGATTGGTATTTTTGACTTGCCCAATCAACTTTTTGTTGCTCCAATGGCCGGGGTGACAGATCGTCCCTTTAGGAAGTTATCCAAACGCCTAGGTGCGGGCTACGCTGTCAGTGAAATGGTGACATCAAGACTTGATTTGATGAAAACACTTAAAACCTCCCGTCGAACCTGTCACCAAGGCGAAGTGGGCCCCATTGCTGTTCAAATTGCTGGAACAGATCCCGAGATGATGGCTGAAGCAGCCTTTTATAACCTCCAACGAGGAGCTCAAATCATCGATATCAATATGGGTTGCCCTGCCAAAAAGGTTTGTCAAAAATGGGCTGGTTCGGGATTGATGAAAGATGAGAATTTGGCCCTTTCCATCATTGATGCAGTGGTCAAAGCCTGTCAACCCTTTGAAGTTCCAGTCACACTCAAAATGAGAACGGGTTGGAGTGAGTCGACCAAAAATGCCTTGTCCATTGCCAAAGCTGCAGAGTCTGCTGGGGTACAAATGATTACTGTGCACGGGCGAACACGAGAGCAAGGCTTTGGTGGCTTTGCAGAATACCAAACCATCAAGGCCATCAAGAACGCAGTTCGAATTCCTGTTGTGGCCAATGGAGATGTTGATTCACCTCAAAAGGCCAAAGCAGTTTTGGAGTTCACCAAGGCTGATGCTTTGATGATTGGCCGTGCAGCTCAGGGGCGCCCTTGGATTTTTCGTGAAATTGCGCATTACCTTTCTACGTCTATCGAGTTAGCGCCGCCCCTGATTGAAGAGGTGCGGGGTTTGCTTTTAGAGCACTTGCAAGAACACTACGATTTGTATGGCTCCTTCATTGGTGTGCGATCTGCTCGTAAACACATTTCTTGGTACACCAAGGGACTTCAGGGTTCGGTCGAGTTCATGCGTGAGTTGAATAAAATTGAAAACACAAGCGATCAAATGGATCAGGTGAATGTTTATTTAGATGCTTTGGGGCAAACGACGGATCGTTGGCCAAGTCAAAGTTCAGTGGAGATGAAGAAAATGGAATGTGTTGAATGAGCAAGAAAAACATACAAGACATCGTGCGTCAAAGCATGGAAGTTTATTTCAAGGATTTAAGAGGGACGGAGCCAGACAATTTACACGAGATGCTGGTTGAGGTGATCGAAAAACCATTGCTCGAAATAGTCATGCGACAAGCTGATGGAAATCAGTCAAAGGCGGCAATGTGGTTGGGGCTTAATCGAAATACACTCAGAAAAAAATTACTGGCGCATAAGTTGATATAAAAAATAAAGATGCTGAGCGTTTTTCGAAGTACCTCGCCTCTCATAAAAAAATAATTTAACTGGAATTTCTCGCATGAACGCATTGTTATCCGTATCTGACAAGACTGGCCTTTTGGAATTGGCAAAAGGCTTGCATGCATGTGGCGTTGGTTTGATCTCAACAGGTGGGACTGCAAAGCTTCTTGCCGAGCACGGATTGCCTGTCAGGGAGATATTTGATTTGACAGGATTTCCTGAAATGCTTGACGGTCGAGTCAAAACGCTTCATCCCAAAGTACATGCAGGCCTTTTAGCTAGAAGAGATCTTCTTGAACATACACAAACACTCCATGCGCATGGCATTGAGACCATTGATATCTTGGTGGTCAATCTCTATCCATTTGAACAAACCGTTGCTAAACCTGGCTGTTCACTTGAAGAGGCCATTGAGCAAATCGATATTGGGGGACCTGCAATGGTTCGCTCAGCAGCCAAGAACTGGAAGGATGTTGCGGTACTCACAGATCCTGAACAGTACCCAAGCTTTTTAAAAGATTTTCAAGTCTCCAAGCAGATTTCAAAGAAAACGCATTTTGATTTGGCTGTCAGTGCCTTCAACAAAATCAGTCAATACGATGGTGCAATCAGTAATTACTTGTCTTCCTTTGATGAAAACTTTCATCAAGTGACTTTTCCCCAACAATTCAATACACAATTCACCAAAGTGCAAGAAATGCGCTACGGAGAAAACCCGCATCAACAAGCCGCCTTTTACAAAGACATTGATCCACAATTGGGTTCTTTGGTCAGCAGTGAGCAACTCCAGGGCAAAGAGCTGTCGTTCAATAACATTGCCGACTCGGATGCTGCGTGGGAGTGCGTGAAATGTTTTGCGGAGCCGGCCTGTGTCATTGTCAAACACGCCAATCCGTGTGGCGTGGCAATATCGCAGTCTGCATTGGGCGCCTATGAAAAGGCTTTCAAGACAGATCCAACTTCTGCCTTTGGTGGAATCATCGCTTTGAACAGAGAAGTGGATGCTGAGTTGGCCCAGGCTTTGATGAAACAATTCATGGAGGTGCTCATGGCGCCTCATTTCACCAAGCAAGCTCTGGAGGTGTTGGCCAGCAAGCCCAACGTTCGTGTCTTGCAAATGCAGCTCCCTGGCAAAAGCGATATCTTGTCTTTGGATCAAGTGGGACGAAATCAATTTGACTACAAACGAATTGGATCAGGCTTGTTGATCCAAACTTCGGATCACCATGTGTTGACAGACAAAGACTTGAAAATTGTCACGATCAAATCACCAACGAGTGATCAAGTAAAAGACCTCTTATTTGCTTGGAGAGTTGCAAACTATGTCAAAAGTAACGCGATCGTGTTTTGCAAGGATGGCATGACAATGGGCGTGGGTGCTGGTCAAATGAGCCGGCTGGACTCGGCAAGAATAGCCAGCATCAAAGCCAAAGAAGCGGGCTTGAGTTTGTTGGGATCGGTGGTCGCAAGCGATGCTTTTTTCCCTTTTAGAGATGGCTTGGATGTGGTGGTCTCAGCTGGTGCCACGGCCGTGATTCATCCGGGTGGATCGGTGAGAGATCAAGAGGTGATCGATGCGGCCAATGAACATGGCATTGCCATGGTCTTTACTGGTGTGAGACATTTCAGGCACTGAAATGTCTCACCAAAGGTCAAGGTCTGTTGGCATTGATCGGTGCCCAGAAAGTCCACTTGGTCACAGTGACTTGAAAACCTTGTCTGCAATTTGTACGGTCTCTTGGATGTCTGCACTCGTATGCGCAGCGCTCACAAACCCTGCTTCATAAAGGGCAGGGGCAAAATAAATCCCTTGACTGAGCATGCCATGGAAGAATCGATTGAACTGCTCAGAATTGCTTTTCATCACTTCAGTGTAGTTCTTGGGCAATTGGGGCAGCAAGAAAAATCCAAACATACCGCCCTGGCAATCAGCGCTCAGGGGGATGCCATTGCGCTTGGCACTTTGCATCAATCCGTTGGTAAGTTCTTGAGTTTTAAGACCCAAAGACTCAAAGAATCCTGGTTCTGAGATGGCTTTGAGGGTGGCTATACCGCAGGCTGTGGCCACGGGGTTGCCGCTCAAGGTGCCAGCTTGATACACCGGCCCCATGGGAGCGAGTTGCTCCATCACGGAGGCTTTACCACCAAAGGCCGCCAAGGGCATGCCTCCGCCAATGACCTTGCCCATCACCGTCATATCGGGTTCAAAGCCGGGGATGTCTTTTCGGTATACGCTTTGCGCACTTCCCAATGCCACTCGACATCCACTCATGACTTCATCAAAAACCAAAAGCGCATGGTGCTTGGTACACAGTTCACGGCACAAAGCCATGAAGGGTATGCTGGCACGCACAAAATTCATATTGCCAGCAATGGGTTCGATCATCAGGCAAGCGATCTCTTTGCCGTGAAGTTCAAACGCTTGTCTCAATTGCTCAAGGTTGTTGTACTCTAAAACCAAGGTGTCTTTGACAACCTCAGGTGGAACGCCAGCACTGGTGGGGTTGCCAAATGTCGCCAACCCAGAGCCCGCTTTGACCAGCAAGGCATCAGCATGGCCATGGTAGCAACCCTCGAATTTGATCAGTTTTTGTCGACCTGTGGCACCTCTGGCCAAACGAATGGCCGACATGGCCGCCTCTGTACCTGAGCTCACCAATCGAACCATTTCCATGGAGGGCGTCAAATGAATCAGCATTTCTGCCAACTCTATTTCTCTCTCGGTGGGCGCTCCAAAGGAAAAACCTTCCAGCGCAGCTTTTTGAACGGCCTCTATGACCCTTGGATCACCATGTCCTAAAATCATGGGCCCCCAAGAGCCAATGTAATCAATGAACTTTTGACCGTTGGCATCCCAAAAATTCGCTCCTTTGGCGTTGGTGATGAATTTGGGTGTCCCACCCACAGCCTTGAAAGCTCTGACAGGCGAGTTCACGCCGCCTGGAATGACTTTTCTGGCTCGGTCAAACAAAGTTTGATTGATGTCGATCATGGTTCAATGCCTTAGAAAACTCAATGACGTGTTTCATGTCCAGGCAGAGGAAAATCCTCTAGACCTGTCACATGGTCGGGCCGATCTTCTGGTGAAGTGTCACTCTCATCTGAGTGAGCCCAATACAAGCGATCGGCAATCACATGCCCCATACCTGGTCTAAAGCCAGAGTCCAGTGAGCGGTCTAAAAAGCTCAGACTCTCCTTGGTGGCTGCTTCCAAATCAGTCCCAGTGGCAACTAGGGCTGCCAAAACGGCGCTCAGCGTGTCGCCAGCGCCTGAAAAGACAGCATCAAATTTCTCAAACTTTTCGCTGACCAAGACGCTGTTGGGGGAGGCCAAGGTGTTTTCAATGAATTGGTCCGGCATTTGAATGCCGCTCACCAAAACGTAGGGCGTGCCCATTTCATAGGCCGCTCTTGCAATGTCTCTTGGGCCAGGTGCTCGCTCACTCGACCAATCGGGCAGCAACCATCTCCATAGGGTGTTGTGGTTGCCAACCAAGACGGTGCTTTGCGGCAAGATGAGTTCTTTAAAGGCATCCAAATAGGAGTCGATTTCATCCTCGCTCCACCAAGAAAGGTTGGGCATGTAGGCAATCACAGGGACGTTGGCATAGTCTGTCGTGATTTGTGCAATGGCACTGAGGTTTTCAGGCGTGCCGCAAAAGCCGACTTTGATCACCGAGACTGCAATGTCTTCCAAGACCGCACGAGCTTGTTCACTCACGGCTTCTTCATCAAATGCAATGTGATCAAATATTTCTGCGGTGTCGCGCATGTAAGCGCCTGTGACCACTGGCAGTGCGTGCGCACCAATGGATGCAATGCTCAGGGTGTCCGCACTCAAACCCCCTGAGCCAGAGGGATCGCTTGCATTGAACACCAAAACACATGCGGGAGACTCTTCTAAAGAATCTAAATCAATCGGTTCAAGTTCTTCTGTCATGGCAATCTGTACAATAATCCTCATTCTAAGCGAGCTAAAACAGAATTGAGCTTTTTGGTCATTCGATTGATGCGCGTATATAAAATATTTTTTTAAATTGGGGATCGATCGTCAATGGCCAAAATCACTTGGATGTGTTTGATTTGTGGATGGATTTATGACGAGTCTTTGGGCTCGCCAGAGCACGGCATCGAGCCAGGCACACCTTGGTCCGAGGTCCCAATGAACTGGACCTGTCCGGAGTGCGGTGCAAGGAAAGAGGACTTTGAGATGGTCCCGCTTTAAGGGGACCCTTTGAGTCAGAGGGTTTCTTGATCGCGGACTGAGCACATACCTGCCAACAAATCCCTTCCTTCAAACAGGATTTTTAATCACCGCATAGCGTTTAAGGGTGCTCTCTCTTGCCTGAGCGTGATCAACGATGGGCATCGGGTAGTCTTTTCCCAACTGAATGCCAGCAAGCGTTTCCCCCCGAGGGACGGCTAGCCATGGTGCATGTACAGCCTTGCTAGGCCAGTTTTTGAACTCGGGCAGGTATTTTTTTATGAATTTTGCATCTGAATCAAATTTCTCACTTTGTGTGATGGGGTTGAAGATGCGAAAGTAGGGTTGAGCATCGCAACCGCTTGAACTCGCCCATTGCCAGCCCCCGTTGTTTGCGGCCAAATCGAAGTCATTGAGATGGGTTGCGAAGTATGCCTCGCCCCATTTCCAGTCAATCCCTAGATCTTTGACCAAAAAGCTGGCCACCACCATTCTCAATCGGTTGTGCATGTAGCCGGTTTGGTTGATTTGTTTCATGGCGGCATCGACCAAGGGGTAACCTGTTTCTCCCATGCACCAGGCTTGGAAGAGTTTTTTAGCTTTGGAGCCAGATTCCCATTGAATTCGATCGTATTCTGGTTTGAACGCACCTTTGACCACTCTGGGGTGGTGATGAAGAATTTGATGATAAAAATCTCTCCAAATCAGCTCAGACAACCAAGTGCTGGCTCCTAAATTCCCTTCTTGACTGGCTTGCCATGCAAGGCTCACGAGTTGGCGTATAGAGACCGTACCAAATCTAAGATGTGTGCTGAGGTAACTAGGTCCTTTGATGGCAGGAAAGTCTCTGGTGTCTTTGTACAGGTCAAGTCGCGGTTCAAAGTCCTGGATCAGTTGTTGTGCACCTTGCTCGCCTGTTGGAAAGAGAAGGGCTTTGAGGTTGGTCTCTTGAAACCCCATGTGCTCCAAAGTGGGAATGGGGGTGCGCAGGGGAATAGGCCGAGGTAAAAACCGCCCATGGTTTTCACTTGCATCGTGGTTGGTGATGTCCTTGGATTGAATTTTTTTAAGCCAAGCATTTTTATAGGGTGTAAAAACACCGTAGGATGTCCCCGAAAGGGTCATCACCTCAGAGCGTTCAAAGATGACATGGTCTTTGTGGGTTTCAAAATGAATGCCTTTTTGTGCCAGTGCCCCCCTGATCTTGGCGTCTCGATCAAGGCTTTGCGGTTCATCGTCATGGTTTGCAAAAACTCCATCCACGCCCAACTCGATGGCCAAACGGGGGACCGCTTCAACGGAGCTTGCAAACTGAACAATGAGGCCGCTTTGGGCTTGAGCTGAGGCTGCTTTGATGGCTTGGTCCAAAGCGTCTAAAGACTTGAGAATGAATTCAACCCTGCGATCATAGGCAGGCAATGCACTTAAAATATCTTTGTCTAAAATGAAGACAGCATGGAGTTTTTTGCACTTTTGCAAGGCAAAAAACAAAGCTTTGTTGTCACGAAGCCTTAAATCTCGTCTAAACCACATCATTCCACAGGCAAATTGAGGGTCACTTGGGCTTGTCATAGAGCGCCTTTGCTAAAATTACACGATGAACGCAGAAATACCATCTATCAACTTGACGCATCATTTCTTGATCGCGATGCCGAGTATGCAAGATGACACGTTCAACAAGAGTGTAGTTTACATGTGTGAACACAGCGAGCGTGGCGCCTTGGGATTGGTGATCAACAAGCCCAGCGAGATGACCATGAAGGGCTTGTTTGAAAAGGTAGACTTGCCGCTTGGGCGCTTGGATTTGACACTGAGCCCTGTTTTCCAAGGTGGCCCTGTGCACACCGAGCGAGGCTTTGTACTTCATGAGCCAATTGTCTTGGTCGAGCCATCAACGAGCAACGATCCTATTTATGCGTCGACTTTGAGTATTCCGGGTGGCTTGGAGATGACCACCTCTAGAGATGTTTTAGAAGCCCTGTCCACGGGCGCTGGCCCCAAGAAGGTGCTGATCTCTTTGGGCTATGCGGCCTGGGCTCAGGGTCAATTGGAGTCAGAAATTGCTGAGAACGCCTGGCTCACGGTCGATGCGGATCCCGATGTCATTTTTGACACCCCAGTGGCCCAAAGGTACGACAAAGCCTTGTCCCTGTTGGGCTTGGAGTCCTGGATGATTTCTCCTGAAGCGGGTCATGCATGAGCCGCGGGGGCTGTGTTCAATTGAATAAGCCCTTGAGCTCATTTTTAGCTTTTGATTTGGGGCACAAAAGGACCGGTCTTGCCTACGGTACGATGATCTTGTCCCAAGCCAGTCCCGTGGGTGTGGTTCAAGCTGAAGGCGACAAGCGCTTTGAGGCATTTTCGACCTACATTCAAACTTGGCAGCCCGACGCTTTGGTCGTGGGAATCCCTTACCATCCTGATGGGGTCGCACACGAAAATACCCGATTTGCAAAAAAAATAGCGCAACAATTGAAGTCAAAATTCAACTTGAATGTTTTTGAAATTGATGAGCGTTACAGCACCACGCAAGCGCTCAGTCTGAAGCACAGCGCTCAATCCAAGTCCACCAATCCTACCAAGGCTCACAAGGACGTGGACGCCTTGTCGGCTTGCATCATTTTGGATCAATTCTTCTCAGAGTGGCATGCAGGCAGCCTTCAGTCCACAGCAGTGCAATCGATGCCTCAGCCCACGGCCCCTAAAGGATGAAACAATGAAATCTGGACAAGTCTCTCTTGACGCACAAGCCCTTTATTTGAGCTTGTTAAAAGGGGTCGATGCTCTGATGACCGCCAACACCCGTTTGGTGGGCATCACCTCAGGCGGGGCTTGGTTGGCCAAGAGGCTGGCGCTGGATTTGCCGCAAAAGCCCTTGGTGGGTGCGATTTCATCGGCCATGCATCGAGATGACTTTGACAAGCGTGGCTTGTCCGATGGGGGGCAAACGGTGTTGCCTTTTGAAATTGAGGGGGCAGACATTTTACTGATTGACGATGTGCTTTTTACGGGGCGCACCATACGCGCAGTGATCAACGAGCTCTTTGATTACGGCAGACCCAATCGAGTGAGGTTGGCCGTTTTGGTGGATCGCGGTGAGCGTGAGTTGCCCATACAAGCCAATTTTGCTGCGGCAATGTCTAGCTTAGAAAAAGAGCAATCCTTGGCCCTGGCTTTGGATGACAAGGGCAATTTCTACTTTTCTTTGGAGAACTGAATTGCTTGCTAAAAGAAACCCGCAACTCAATCAACATGGAGAGTTGATCCATTTGTTGTCAACGGAGGGCTTGCCCAAAAGCATCTTGACGCATGTCTTGGACACGGCTAAAAATTTTGTGTCCGTCAACGATCGTGAAGTTAAAAAAGTACCTCTTCTTCGAGGCAAAAGTGTCTTCAACCTGTTTTTTGAAAACAGCACCAGAACCCGAACCACGTTTGAAATTGCTGGCACCAGGTTGAGTGCCGATGTGATCAATTTGGACATTGCGCGTTCATCGACGGCCAAAGGCGAATCCTTGTTGGACACGATCGCCAATTTAAGCGCCATGGCCGCTGATATCTTTGTTGTGCGTCACAGTGAATCTGGCGCCCCCTATTTGATTGCACAACACGTGCAACCTCACGTCCATGTGATCAATGCCGGTGACGGACGCCATGCGCATCCGACCCAAGGCTTGCTGGACATGTACACGATTCGCCATTACAAAGGTGACTTCACACAGTTAAAGGTTGCCATCGTAGGTGATGTGCTCCATTCAAGGGTTGCACGAAGCGACATCCACGCTTTGACCACATTGGGCTGTCCAGAGGTGCGCGTGGTGGGCCCCAAAACTTTGGTGCCAGCAGAGTTGTCACACATGGGTGTGAGAGTTTTTCATGATTTGCAAGAAGGCATCAAAGATTGCGATGTGGTCATTGCCCTTCGCCTTCAAAATGAAAGAATGACGGGGGCCTTGTTGCCATCAAGTCATGAGTACTTCAATGCTTTTGGTTTGACGCCAGAGACCTTGAGTTACGCCAAAAAGGACGCCATCGTGATGCATCCTGGGCCGATCAATCGTGGTGTAGAAATTGATTCTCAAGTGGTCGATGGTTCCCAAAGTGTGATTTTGCCGCAGGTCACTTTTGGGATTGCCATTCGAATGGCCGTGATGTCGATCGTGGCCGGCAACGAGGGAGGAGCCTAAGGGCTTGCATACGATGAAAATATGTATCAAAAATGGTCGGATCATGGACCCACAGTCCGGCATGGATGTGGTGGGCGATCTCTGCATGGATGGCGCCTTCATTGAGTCCATGGGGCCAGGCAACGGTGCCTTTGTGGCCGACTTGACGGTGGATGCCCATCAGCAATGGGTCCTACCAGGTTTGGTGGATTTGAGTGTTCGGGTGATGGAGCCAGGTTTAGAGCACGAGGGCATGCTTGGATCAGAGTTGTTGGCTTGTGTGGCGGGAGGGGTAACGAGCTTGGTCTGCCCTCCGGACACCGACCCGACCTTGGATGAACCGGGTTTGGTGGAAATGCTCAAATTCAGAGCCGATCAGTTGCAACTCTCAAGGCTTTTTCCTTTGGGTGCATTGACCAAGTCCTTGGGCGGCGAGACGCTTTCAGAGATGTTGGCGTTGACGCAAGCCGGTTGTGTGGGTTTTTCACAAGCCGATCAAGCCATCAAGGACACGCATGTGCTACAAAGGGCTTTTTCATATGCCAGCACCTTTGGCCTTACCGTGTGGCTTCATCCTAGTGACTATTACTTGGGTCGAGGTGTGGCTGCCAGCGGTGCTTTGGCTCTCAGAATGGGTCTGTCAACCGTGCCGGTTGCGTCGGAGGTCATTTGCTTGAACACGATCATGGCCTTGATGAGAAGCAGTGGTGCCAGGGTTCATTTGTCCAGGCTGTCGAGCGCCGATGGCGTGCACTTGGTCAAGGCTGCCAAGGCCGAAGGCTTGCCCTTGACATGTGATGTGAGTATTAACTCACTTCACTTGACGGAGATGGATCTGGGGTACTTTGATTCTCGTGCGCGGGTCACCCCCGCTTTGAGGCAGAGCAAGGACCGCGATGCGCTAAGGCAAGGCCTCCTCAACGGAACCATCGATGCGTTGGTGTCAGATCACAACCCGGTACCTGGTGACTTGAAAACCTTGCCTTTTGCCCTGGCCGCGCCTGGGGCGAGTGGTGTGGAGTTGTTGTTGAGTTTGGCTGTCAAGTGGAGCCAAGAGATGGGCTTAGATGAGCTTCAAGCCTTGCAAGCGGTGACCTCAAAGCCTGGAGGGATACTGAAACAGGCTTTGTCAATGCAACCAGAGCAATCGCAAAATTTTGCACCTGGTACATTGAGAGTTGGTGCATTGGCTGACCTTTGTATTTTTGATCCCCATGAGACATGGTCGGTGGTGCCTGCAGATCTCAAAAGCCAAGGCAAGCACACGCCTTTTGATTTTGAGATGAGTGGAACGGCCATGACGGGCCGAGTGAAAAAAACCTTCGTCAAAGGCCGTTTGGTCTACAGTGACTGAGCAAAGAGTTTTGGGCCCAATAAAAAAATGCTTGTAAAGATGGAACTGCTGTTTTTGAGAATGTTCAAGCTCATGCGTTTGCTGGCTCACTTGTTTCGCGGCTATATCAAGGTGCGGTGGGGTTGGCGCGGGTTGAGCCCTGAACAAGCACAAATTGAAGTGTTGGCTTGGTCCAAAACCACCTTGGATGTGCTGGGTGTTGAGGTCAAGGTGTTTGGGGACATGGCCCACAAGGGCCCCTTGTTGCTGGTCTCCAATCACATTTCATGGTTGGATATTTTGTTGTTTTTGTCTTTAAGGCCGGTTCGATTTGTCTCCAAAGCGGAAGTTGAATCATGGCCCATTGTGGGTCATTATGCCCATGCTTGTCGCACACTGTTCATCCAAAGAACGATCAAAAGAGATGCGCTGAAGTTGGTCCAAGTCATGAGCGAAGCTTTGAGCATGGGAGACATGGTTGCGATCTTTCCTGAAGGAACGACCACGACGGGGCTAGAGGTCTTGCCCTTTCATGCCAATTTGTTTGAGTCGGTGAAGGCTTCCCATGCAGCCATTCAAGCGGCTGGTGTTTTGTATGTTTCAAGCGCAGAGCATCTCCCCATCACAACGCCAAGCTTCACCGGTTCAGATACGCTGGTGGGCTCCATTTGGCGCATCTTGGGCCTCAAAGAATTTGAGGCCTGGGTCCATTGGGGGGCGGTAGAAGAAAGCCAAGGGATTGACAGAAGAGCCCTAGCAAAAAAATCATGGTCGCATGTTCAACAGTTGCACGCCCAACTCAGGGCCAAAGCCTTGTCTGCCTAAAGCCCTGGACCCCTTGCATTTCTTGTCAGTCTAGCTGAGCATGTCAGCCCAGATGTGTTGGGCCCAGTCCTTGGCCTGACGAGCTTCTTCAACACTTGGTCGCAGAGAGACGCCACTTGATTGTGGGACCACTTTATAAGTCTTCTCAAGGGGGTCGTATTGATGAACAGAGGCGATGTGAAGCGCGGTTTGATCGTCTAAAAAGCTGTAGCACGTGTTGGTTAAAAATGGGGCGGGATCTTTGGGAAGATCCATGAATTCAGCGCAAAGGGCGGCGGCAAGCACTTTGGCTTGAGCGTTGGCCATGTGGCCAGATTTGGGCATCAAGGGGGCGCCTTGAATTGCATCTCCAAGGATGTGGACGTCTTTGGCCTTTTGACTCTCAAAGTTTGAAAAATCAACACCACACCATTTGTTGTTGACGTTGGTGAGACCTGTTTGAAATGCAATATCACCTGCGCGCATTGGAGGCAAGATGTTCGCCACATCGTAGGAGAGATCGTCTTGGATTTCTAGACCTATGACTCTCTTTTGTGCATCCACCGAGGTCACCATGTGCTGGGGTCGATAGTCAATGATGGATGCGAAGTTCTCAGACCAAAACCGCTTGAAAGATGCGCCATTGGAGAGCACGTCTTGGTTGGCATCCAAAATCAGCACTTTGCATTGGGGTTTGTATTTTTTAAAAAAACTGGCCACTTGGGAGGCCCGTTCATAGGGTCCGGGCGGACATTTGAAGGGCGACTCAGGAATCGACAGGACAAAGGTTTGACCGTTTTGCATGGAGGCAAGTTGAGCTTGCAGCTTCAAGATGTCCCGTGAGCCGTCCCAAGCTTGGAAAATCAGTTGTTGGTCGCGAGCCTCTTGTAGGCCCGCGACTTCTCCCCAAATCATTTGCATGCCGGGCGCCAAAATCAACTTGTCGTAAGGGATGTTCTTGTGTGTGAGGCCATGAACTCTTTTCTTTTGAAAGTCAATTTCAATGGCGCGGTCTTGAACCAATTCAACGCCGTAACGATCCTTCAGGCCTGAATAGGAAAATTCAAGGTCCTTTAGTTGAGCGCTTGCGCCAAGAATCAAGTTGGACATGGGGCTAGAGATGAAGGTTTTCTCGCTTTCCATGAGCGTGACTTGGATGTGTTGTTTTGAGAAAATTTTCAAGTATTTAGCGGCCGTGGCCCCGCCAAAGCCGCCTCCGATGATCAGCACTTTGGCGGCCTGGGCCCCCGAAGCCTTTTGCATCCATGCACCTGAGCCCAATGCGCTCATCCCCAAGCTGGCCGCAAGTTGGTTTTGAAATTGACGACGTTTCATAGATCGGGGCCTTCTTGACGGGTGAAGAAATTGGCCAATTCAATGATTTGATCTTGGTTCAAACCTCTGGCAATTTGGGACATCACGTGGTCTTTTTTAGGACTCATTTGTAAGGCAAGCAGCTGCTTGATGAAGGCGTCTTTGTCGCGCCCTTGGCTCAAAGAAGAGAGGGTGTGGCAAGACAGACAAAGGCTTGCATGGGCGCGTTCATAGAGATTTGGAATTTTTGGGGC
>Ga0209499_1000502_pt1 | contig 28654 bp, 25 predicted proteins | sample C_130208_EF_Meta_FD_187306 | JGI IMG/M metagenome (GOLD analysis project Ga0209499, IMG submission 187306) | Freshwater microbial communities from Lake Croche, Canada to study carbon cycling - C_130208_EF_MetaG (SPAdes) (version 2) | ecosystem: Environmental > Aquatic > Freshwater > Lake... | reverse complement strand
AGTGTCATACCTTTCTGAAACAAGGCATAATCCTTTTCCGTTTTTGCTATATCGGCCGCTTGACCGTAATAATTTAAAGCATCTTCATATTTTCTTGAGACCAAATAGGTATCTGCTAACCTTAACAAGATCGTTGGATTATTTTTAGCATTCGGTGTCAACTTTAAACGATCTACATACGTCTTAAATAAGGTGTTTGCTTTACTAAATTCCTTAATGTTGAAATAGGCAAAGGCTAAACCAATTCTAATTTTCTGCACAAACTCCTCCGATTTGTTCGAACTCGACATTAATGGCGTGTAGATTTGAATAGCTTCTTCAAACTTTTTTTGCACAGATAATGCTTCTGCTTTCCCCAATAATGCTTTCAACTTAATCTCTTCTTTTTCTGCGTTCTGAACTGCTTCCTCAAAAAATTTAATCGCAGGTTCGAATTGGTTATCATTATAAGATCTTACCCCTAAATTATATGATAAGGTCTGATAGGCTAAGTTGAGTTTAGGTGAACGATTGCTAATTCCTTTTAAATAATTAACGGCCACCTCTAAATTATCGGAATTAATAAATGCATCGGCGACTAATTCAATAGCTTCTTCCGAATATTTACTTTTGGGGAATTTAGCATTGAAGGCTTGAATTTCATTAATTGTTTCAGATCCTTTTCCTAAATCCAACAATACTTTAGCATAATTAAAATAGGCATCTTCCTGAATCGCTGGATTAAAAGCCAAACTTCTTGCCACCTGAAATGCATCCAAAGTGGCCACTAAATTCCCTGCACTTAATTGGGCCAATGCGGTAGTAAACGCTGCATATTGGCCTAAAGAGTCTTTTTTTACCACTAATTCTTTTAATGTTTCCGTGGCCTCATTGTATTTTTTTGTCTTAAATAGAGAAAAGCCATATCGATATTGAGCCAAAGGGCTGAACTTGGAACCTGTCATTTTACCAAAGGCCTCATAACTTTTAATTGATTTGTCGAATTGATTTAACTGAAATTGTACATCAGCAACCAATAAGGCTAATTCATCTAATCGGTAACCCGTATTTTTCTTGGCAATGATGGGTTCTGCATATTTTAATAATTCGGCGTATTTAGACTGATTGAAATAACATAAGCCAATCCAATTAGGGATTTCCTTTCGATATTTACTGCTGGCTTCTGCTTTGGCAAAATCGATTGCCGCCTCTCCAAATCTTTTTTCGCCAAAATTAATGACTCCAGCATAATAAGAAGCGGAAAGCGCATATTCTTCCTCTGGCTCCACTTTTATTTCATTAAATACAGGTAAGGCTTCTAAGTACTTCTTTAATTCAAAATAAGAGATGGCTAACTTGAATTTGGCTTCTAAATTAGTCTCAGAGGATCTACTTAAGTATTTTATCGCTTTGGCATAGTCTCCATTATCATAAAAAAAGGTTCCAATCCCTCTTAATAATTTGACGGCTTGCGGATGTTCCGGGTTATTGGCAATAAATCGTTCCGCTAAAATTTCCGCCTCGGGTTGGCTCATGTATAAGGAACACATCGTTATGTAATATTCAGCAAGTACCTTTTGACCCGATTGCTCATTGCTTAATGGTTCAAGACTTTCTAAATACGCAGAAAATTCTTCTCGAGCAGCCACATAGTTCTTAGAATCAAAGTATTCCTTTGCTTGTCTAAAATGTAATGTATGATCTTTGAAACTTAATGTTTGCTGGGCTAAGGAGCCAAAAGAAATAAAAAAAATAAGTAGGTAGGGCAGCCAGCCAAGGGGTGTTTTTTTCAATTTCATTGTAAATGATTACAGCATTCTGATTAAAACAAAAATACGCTTTTTCTTCAAAATTATTGTGCGAACTTCTTATTATTTTTAGGACTATTTTGGCTAATAATTAGTATTTACTTTAACAATTGAGGTATTTATTTAATTTTACATAATATCAAGATTCACCAACTAAATTATAACGTATGCTTAATCTACTACTTAAGTCTTTTGCGCGCGCTCTTTTCATTTTTTTCTTTTCTTATCCCCTATTTTCAAGCCCTTTAAGTCATGTGATTAAAATGCCTGAGCCACAAACTCACTATTTTGAAATAACCACGACGGTGGATTTGTCAAATGTGACCTATAAAAAACCATTTTTAGACCTAAAAATGGCCACTTGGACACCCGGATCCTATCTAATCAGGGAGTTTGCGAAAAATGTTGAAGCGGTTAAAGCTGAAGCCAACGGAAAATCTATTACGATTTCTAAAATTAATAAAAACACATGGCGTGTGGCCTTAGCTGCTGCATCCAAGAAAATTCAAGTTACCTACCGCGTGTATGCCTTTGAGCTATCGGTTAGAACCTCGTTTTTAGATGATTCACATGGCTATATAAATCCGGCAAGTGTTCTTTTATATGTCAATGAATTTTCAAACCTTCCTCACGATATACAAATAGAGCCTTATAAAAACTTTAAAGTGGTTTCCACTGCTTTGAAAGGGATTGGAAAATTCAACTATCAAGCAAAAAATTTAGATGAATTAATCGACTCACCTATTGAAATTGGAAATCACAAAGTGTGGGATTTTAAAGTGAACGGAATTCCACATCAAATAGCTTTTTATGGTGAAGTAAAAGTTGATTCGATAAAATTTTTGGCTGATGTGACTAAGGTATGTGAAGAAGTTCAAAAGGTAGTCGGCGAACATCCATGTGACCATTACTTATTTATCATGCACAATATAGGCAGAGGAACGGGTGGATTAGAGCATTTGTATTCAACGACCTGTTCGGTTTCTCGGTCGGCCTATGAAAGTGAAAGTGGATATCAAGGTATTTTAGGTTTATTGGCTCATGAATATTTCCATTTGTGGAACGTGAAGCGAATTAGACCCAAATCTCTAGGACCTTTTGATTATGAAAATGAGAATTATACGCATAATTTATGGCTTTCTGAGGGTATGACTAGCTATTATTCAGGAGTTATCTTGCAGAGGATGGGTAAAATTTCAAATCAAAGTTATGTCAATCGAATCGCTGCAGAAATTTCATCGGTTGAAAATACGCCCGGAAGCCACCTTGAATCTGCCACAGAAGCAAGTTGGGACGCGTGGATCAAATATTACCGTCCGAATGAAAACTCTCGAAACCAAACGGTCTCCTATTATGATAAAGGATCGTTGTTAGGTTATGTCTTAAACGCGTGGATTATCAAATCTAGTCAAGGTCAAAAATGCATCGATGATGTTTTCAAATACCTTTATCAAACTTATTATAAGAAATTAAACCGAGGATTTACCGATGCTGAGTTAGAAGATGCGTTCTCGAAAGTTGCAGGTACGTCAGCTAAGCCTCTTTTTGAATCGTATATTTATGGAGTTCAAACGCCTGATTACCCTAATTTATTCAATGAATTTGGGTATACTTGGTCCAATACCAATGAGGGGAAATCTATTCCCTATGTAGGATTTACGGTTATGGCAGGCAAAATTTCATCGACATATCGCGGCTCATCGGCCTATTTGTACGGATTGAATGTGGGCGATGAAATCGTGTCGGCTAACAAAGCTAACTTTGAAGGATTGGATAAGTTGTTGGCCGATAAAAAAGTAGGAGACAAAATTTTATTTGTGGTCAAAAGAGATGGATTGGAGCGCAGTTTTATGGTGCCGGTCCAACAAAGCCCAATGCTTGCTTTCTCTTTGACTGATCAAAAAACGCTTACTGAGAATCAGCAAAAATTGCGATTAAAATGGTTGGGAAGCCTTTAATTCTCTAAATTTTGTGACACCGCTTCATACATATTTTTGAAATTTTGTAAGATGGTATTTTGAAAGGAGGAGCTGGTCGCCAGCTCCTCTATTTCTTTTTGATCAGAAAAATCCATAATCGAAAATTTGAAACTTTGCTCCAATTCTGGCGTTTCAAATTTCAAGATATATTTTGAATTCCATTCAAATAAGGATATTCGCATGGAATCATGAGGGATTTCTTTGATAAAATGCATTAATCTTCGATGATTTTGATGCTTTGAATTACATCACCCTCTCTTATTTGATCAATCACGTCTAAGCCTTCAATCACTTTACCAAAACAGGTATGTTTGCGATCTAAATGTGAGGTATTGTTTCTTGAATGACAAATGAAAAATTGTGATCCACCAGTATTGGGTCCTCTGTGCGCCATAGATAACACGCCGCGATCATGGTATTGATTATTTCCGGTTAATTCACAGGCTATACTATAGCCGGGACCACCTCCACCTGTTCCATCAGGATCACCTCCTTGAACGACAAAATCAGGAATCACACGATGAAAAGTCAATCCATCATAAAATCCATTTTTAGAAAGGTCTGTGAAGTTTTTTACATGGATGGGTGCATCATCTGCGTAAAATTCAATTTTCATTAACCCTTTATCGGTTAACATTTCTGCGTATGCCATATTGATTTATTATTTTATTAGGCTACAAAGATGCGAATGAATTTTGAATTATTTAAATTGAAAACAAATTCGATATTAGATTGATTATATAGCATGAAGCAAATTTTCCTAGTGATTCTCTCTGCCCTGATTCTTTTTGCCTGTGATTCAGAAGCAGATAAAAAAGAGGCTACTCAGTTTTTCCTTCGTGGAAACCAAAAATTCAAAGAAAAGGAATATTACGAATCCATTAAGTGGTATTCTGAGGCCATTTTAAAACAAAGCAAATTTTCGGATGCTTATTATAATCGTGGTTTAGTGTACCAAGGTCTCGAAAAAAATGAGGAAGCATTATCCGATTTTCAAAAAGCGTATGAATTAGATCCTCGTTTTTCGGCCGCCCTCTTTAAACAAACTGAATTACTTCAAAATCTTCAAAAATTTGACCTAGCTCTTGAATCCGCGTTAACTTTAGTGAAAAACTTTCCGGATTCATCTTCATTTTGGTCCTTAGAAGGTGATATTTACTTACAGAAAATGCAATACAATGATGCTCTAGCTTCTTATGAGCACGCTTTATTGTTAAAACCCAATGCGGTGGAAACGTTGATCAACAAGGGAATTGTGTATCAGGAATTAGGCCAATTGGATTTAGCGGAAGCTTCCTTTAGAGCTGCTTTAGCTACTGGAAAATATAAAGATTTGATTTACAATAATTTAGGCTACTTGGAAATCCAAAGAAGGCAGTGGAAATTAGCTGAAAATTGGATTAAAATGGCCTTGGCCATAGATCCTAAAAATGCATTATATTTAAAAAATCTAGCTAAAGTTTCTAGGCAATCAAGCACGGAATAAATCCATGTATTTTTTAAGCACATGGGCGTTATCGATGGAGTTAGTAAAAATTTCTACTAAAGCTGGTTGTTGGCCTTTTTCGAAGAAATTAACAGATAATTCATTCCATTCTTCCAAGCTCCGAGCGCTATAGTAATGGACTCCAGCATCTAAGCAGGTATTTTTGGCCGTAAAATTTTGTTGGGTTTCCATAAACTGGGCTAGTTCAGGTAAATCCTTGGATCCTTCTAAATTTCTAAAAATTCCTCCACCAGCGTTGTTAAAGACAATGATTCTTAAATTATTAGGCACGTATTGATTCCAAAGAGCATTTTTATCATACTGAAATGCCACATCTCCTAGGATGGAAATTACTATTTTCGATGTGTTTTGGCTCGCACCTACCGCGGTACTTAAACAGCCATCGATTCCACTCGTTCCTCTGTTTGAAAAGACTTCTGTGTGAGCAAAATACGCGGAAGTCCAATTGACATATCGAATTGCCAAGGAATTAGCTATATGTACCTCAGCTCCGTTAAGATTTTCAATTTTCTGTATTATGTCGTTATAGATAGTTAATTCAGTGAAATTCGTTTGATTAAAATATTCTGCTTGAATGTTAACAACCTTTTGACTCAAAGACTTCCAAGGATTAATTTGTTGGTCTGTAACCTTAAATTCTTTTAAAAATTGAAGCGTATCCATCGGTATCACATCCGTTAATGATTGAAATGGATCAGGTCTCCCTATGGGATTGGGATGGATGAGAAACGATTTCGTTGGTTTTTCTCGCCTTAAAAACTGTTTAATTCGCTTAGAAACAAATGATTTCCCAAAATGGATATGCAAATCAGGTTTTAATGCCGGCCATAAATCCTCATTGGCCAAAATTAAATCATGAGAAACGTGGCATTCTTTGGGTAAGTTCGCAGTTGCATCCCCAATAATAGGAATTCCCATCAAAGCTAATCGGGTGAAATAGGCATTTTCCTGAGCATTAGAAGGCCTTTGGCCTACAGTAATTAAGATGGATTGTGCCTTTTTAACGTCAAAATAGCTAGATAGTTCGGTGGTTTTCTTATGCGCTCCTGTTTCCAATTTAATCAATTCACTGGTAGATAAAATGGGTAGGCAGCTTAGGGGCAACTGCTCCCCTTGGCTGGGATAAAACGGTTCTGAAATGGGGATGTTGATATGAACAGGGCCTTTAGGTTCCGCAGATGATTTTAAGCATGCCTCTACTCCTAAATCAATATAATAATCAGCCTCTTGAAGCGTATCAGTAGGAAAATCAATGAATTTTTTCACATGTTTTCCATATAATTCTTTTTGATATATCGTTTGGCCATCCCACTGACCGATCCACTCTGCGGGTCGGTCTGCTGTAAAGACCAACAAAGGTAATTCTTGAAAAAATGCTTCTACCACGGCCGGGGCAAAATTCAAACCGGCTGAACCTGAGGTGCAACATAGAATTACGGGCTTTTGGGATTTTAAAACTAATCCTAGGCCAAAAAATCCGGCCGATCGTTCATCAGAGATGGAATAACAATGGATTTTGGGATGTCTTACTAAAGCCAACATCAGCGGTGCGTTCCTGGATCCTGGACAAATAACCGCTTCTTCTACCCCCATTTGGGATAGAATATCAACGAGTTCCACGATGCCTGCAGGAAATCCCATAGCAAAAAAAAGCCTCGTGAGAGGCTTTAAAAATTATCCAAGATATGTTTTTAGCGCTTTACTCCGGGAAGTATGGCGCAGGCGACGAATCGCCTTTTCTTTAATTTGTCTTACGCGCTCTCTGGTCAAATTGAATTTCTCGCCGATTTCTTCTAGTGTCATTGCATGTTCCCCATTTAATCCAAAATACAAAGTCACGACATCCGCTTCTCTTTGAGTAAGGGTAGATAAAGCTCTTTGTACCTCGCGGCGCAAGGAATCATTGATTAAACCCGAATCTGGTTTATCTTCCGAATCGTTCTCTAATACATCTAAAAGTGAATTCTCTTCTCCTTGAACGAAGGGAGCATCCATGGATACATGTCTTCCTGAGATTTTAAGTGTATCCACTACTTCACCCGTTGAGATTTCCAACACTTCAGCTAATTCTTCAGGAGAAGGCTCACGCTCAAATTTTTGTTCTAACTCAGAAAAAGTTTTCGAGATTTTGTTTAAAGAACCTACGCGGTTCAAAGGAAGACGAACAATACGAGATTGTTCGGCAAGCGCTTGTAAAATGGATTGACGAATCCACCAAACGGCATAGGAGATAAATTTAAATCCACGCGTTTCATCAAATCTTTGGGCTGCCTTAATTAATCCGAGGTTTCCCTCATTAATTAAATCCCCTAAACTAAGTCCTTGATTTTGATATTGTTTGGCGACCGATACGACAAAACGTAAATTCGCTTTAGTTAAACGCTCAAGAGACAATTGATCCCCTTCGCGAATTTTTTGAGCTAATATAACCTCCTCATCTGGAGTCAATAAATCTACTTTTCCGATTTCCTGCAAGTATTTGTCAAGTGATTGACTTTCCCTGTTGGTAATTTGTTTGCTAATTTTTAGCTGCCTCATATGTCTTACAACGGATTAAATGAGTTTATTGTTTCCAATAAACCCATAAACTTGATATCTCTTTTACTCGGATTTCTCTGAACTGTCTGGTTTAGGCAATAAAGCTTTAGCTGAAAGACGGAATTTACCCGTCTTTTTATCCACCTCAACTAATTTGACCTTTATTTTATCACCTTCTTTGAATACACCATCCATCGTATCTATTCGATCCCAAGAAATTTCTGAGATATGTAATAGTCCGTCTTTTCCTGGTAAAAACTCAACGAATGCGCCAAATGCTTGAATGTTCTTAACTTTTCCATCGTAGATTTCGCCTACTTCAGGAATCGTCACGATACTTTTCACCATGCGAATGGCCATATCCATCGCAGCTCCGTTCGCTGAGAAAATACTTACGTATCCCCCATCCTCTTTTTCTTCAATGGTTACTGTAGCACCCGACTGTTTTTGTATATCCTGAACTACTTTTCCACCGGGTCCAATCACTGCACCAATTTGCTCTTTCATGATTTTAATCACGGTAGCTCTAGGCGTTTGCGGCTTATAATCATCTCTGACGCTCGGGATTGCCTTTTTCATCTCATTTAAGATGTGAAGTCTCCCCTCTCTAGCTTGAGATAATGCTTCGACCAAAACCTCATAGGATAAACCTTGCACTTTTATATCCATTTGGCACGCAGTAATACCATTTTCAGTACCTGTTACCTTAAAGTCCATGTCTCCCAAATGATCTTCATCTCCTAAAATATCAGACAAAACGGCATATTTACCCGTTTTTGGGTCTGAGATTAAACCCATGGCAATTCCTGAAACAGGCGCCTTGATTTTAACTCCCGCATCCATTAATGCTAATGTTCCCGCACAAACTGTCGCCATGGACGACGAACCATTCGATTCTAAAATGTCTGAAACTACCCGTAATGTGTAAGGAAAATCTTCCATTTTAGGTAATACTTTTTTAATCGCCCGCATAGCTAGGTTACCATGTCCTACTTCCCTACGCCCAACGCCTCTATTTGGCTTAACCTCTCCCGTTGAAAAGCCTGGGAAATTATAATGCAACATAAACTTGTTATACCCTTGAGTCATAGCTTGATCAATGATCTGCTCATCCATTTTAGTTCCCAAAGTTACAGTTGTCAACGATTGAGTTTCCCCACGAGTGAAAACTGCTGACCCGTGTGGAGTGGGTAAATAATCCACTTCACATGTGATTTGACGAATTTCGTTCAATTTACGACCATCTAAACGATAACGCTCTTGTAATACCAATTGGCGAGCCGCCTCCTTTTCGATGTCATGTAAATAAATCTTAGCTAATGAAAGATTCACGGTATGATCTTCATTTAAAGTTGAGATGTATTCATCTACAATCGCTTTAAATCCTGCTTTTCTTTCTTCTTTTTTAGGGTTCGCTAATTTAGCTACTGCCAAATATTTGTCGAAATAGTTTTTCCATAATTCAGCACGCAATTCTTCATTATGTGTTTCGTGGCTATAGGTCCTCTTTTCAGTTTTTCCACATGCCACTGTTAACTCATTCAGTGCCTGGCATTGAATTTTAATCGCATCGTGTGCAATGCGAAGAGCTTCAATCATTTCTAATTCTGAAATCTCATCACCTTCACCTTCCACCATTAAGATGTCATTGGCATTGGCGGCTACGATTAACTCTAAAGAAGCACCAGCTAATTCACTGACACTAGGATTTACTTTATATTCTCCATTAATTTTGGCTACACGCACCTCAGAAATAGGCCCGTTGAAAGGGATATCAGACACGGCAAGTGCCGCGGCAGCCGCAAGGCCCACAAAAGCATCCGGTAAAACTTCTGAATCCGCTGAAATTAAATTGATCATCACCTGCACATCCGCATGATAATCATCTGGAAATGTAGGACGTAATGCTCGGTCTACTAAACGTGAAATAAGAATTTCATAATCAGAAAGGCGCGCCTCTCTTTTAAGAAAACTACCAGGAATACGTCCATTGGATGCAAATTTTTCTTGGTAATCAACAGATAATGGAAGGAAATCAACTCCCTCTTTGGCCTCTTTGTTGGCAACCACAGTGGCTAACAACATCATATTTCCTGAACGAACAACGACAGACCCATCCGCTTGCTTGGCTAATTTGCCAGTTTCAATTTGGATTTCCTTGCCATTAGGCATCGAAATATTTTTTTGAATAATGTTAAATGACATACGTTTCTAAATAAATTCTCACGCAACCTTGCGTGTAATAAGCTTTGATTGTCGACGACAAATGTTGATAAATAAAAATAAAACAGGGCTCCAACTCAATGAAGCCCTGAATGTATTATTTACGAATACCTAATTCCAAAATAATAGCACGATATCGTGAGATATCAGTACGAGTTAAGTAATCAAGTAAACGACGGCGCTTACCAACCAATTTCAAAAGTCCTAAGCGGGTGCTATGGTCTTTTTTGTTCTTTTTAAGGTGCTCAGTCAGATAATTGATTCTGTACGTGAATAACGCAATTTGCGATTCAGAAGAACCAGTATCGATTTTTGACTTTGCTTTCCCTTTAGTTTCGAAAATTTCTTGTTTTTTCTCGGGTGACAAATACATCTTTTACCAGTTTTAAAGTTTTGAAAAATTAATTTGCAAAATTAGTGAAAATGAATGTTAAATGCAAGTGAAATTCTGAGCTTAGGATGAAACCCTTTTTTTAAGAAACCAAACTTTTAATCTTTGCCAGGTAACTTGGTAAAAATCGGATTCAAATAGTCTTGAGTCGTTTAGGGAAATGCGAAGAAAATACAAACCAATAAGTCCTAGAATTGTATTTGAGGCCCATGCACCTATTTGTAAGATCAATTTTCCTTCCTTGGCCATCTTGTCACCTTGTTGGGTTAGGATATACATTAAGATAAAAAAAGATACGGCAACCACCACTGGAATTCCAAATCCTCCTTTTTTAATGATGGCTCCTAAGGGTGCGCCGATGAGAAACATAACTAATATAGTTAAGGCATTGGTGAATTTATGATGCCACTCGAGGTTCGTTTTTTTCAAAACGATTTCTTTATCATCTAGAGTCACTAAATTGGTTTGGCCGAAGGTCAACATATTTTGTGTTTGTTGGAGCGCGATGTCGTAGGGATTATTATTAGCTATTTTTAGTCCTTTAGCCAATCTCTTTTTGACCCATTTGGTATTTTCCAAAAACATCAATGATTGTGTCAGTGGTTTTTGGTGGTACATGAAGTTTGAGCCAGTAGATTTGGTAAAACTATTTTTCATGGCATTAATGACACTATTTAGAGAATCTGAGTCGTTGGCCAGTTGCCAATTATTCCGCATAATTTCATGATGGGCAAACTGATTTTCCTCTGTTTTATGGAGGTCAAAAGCGTCTAAAGACATGACAATTTTGCTTTTTTTGAAACTATGTAATGCCATATCAGTGGCATCTAAATTGCTTCCACGGTCGGCATCTTCTAAATAATCCTTGCCATTAAAGAGTTCAAATATCAAATATTTCTTACCCAAAATCGTGTACATCTGAGCAGAATCTGCGAGTGTCACATGCCTATTGCCGTCATTATGGGTGTGATCATAAATGATGAGTGACTTAAGCGTTTTATTGTCAGGGTATTTTTTGGCTACTTTAATCGCATAACCAGGAAGGTCGGTATAGAAAATACCCTCTTTGATATTTAAGGTCGTTTTGGTCGTTTTAATATCGTACAACAAGCTCCAGCCTTTTAAATTGGCCCATGGTAAAGCTACGTTAGTAAACCAAAACATGAATAGACTTAGGCATAGAGCTACGGCAAAAATGGGTCTGAGTATTCTGACAATTGAAATTCCCGCACTTTTCAAGGCCGTTAATTCAAAATTCTCCCCTAATTTTCCAAAGGTCATTAAGGAGGATAAAAGCATGGCTAGAGGCAATGCCAGGGGTATGGTGATTAATGAGAAATAAAAAAATAGTTCTACATAGACGGTGGTACCTAAATCTTTGCCAAATAAATCAGAAAAATAAAAAAGGACTAAGCGTAATAGAAATATAAAAATAACCACCAATAGGGTTAGAATAAATGGCCCCCAGAATGCCCTTAAAATTAATTTGTCAATTTTCTTTATCATTAACTGCCGACGATTTCTTTAAGTTTATCGGTTAAATAATCCCAAAGTTCGGTGGCATCATCATCGCTTTTGAAGGTGGATGCGCTGTCATACACTTTAAGGTAAGTGGCATTTGTCAACTCGCTAACGTCTAATTTTATTTCAATATAGGCCAATGCATCTCCCTTTTCAGGTTTATTGAATTCGAATTTAACAAATTTATTTTGTTTGCTGTGAGTCAATGTGGCTACATGATTTTCATCATCCCAGAAAAAATTAAAAATATCTGCATTTTTAACATTCACTTTTTCCGCAAACCATTGTTGGAGCCCCGAAGCCGTGCTAATGTAAGGATAAAGTACTTTGGGTGAGGCTTTTATCTCGTATTCAAATTCAAAGTGTGGTTGATCTATGTTCATTATATTTAGGGCTAAGCATTTTTATTTCATGTAAACAAAGGTATTATTTATACCTTAATTCGCAAATATGATTCAAAATTAATAAGTATTGATAAAATATTTGAGTTTCTTGAGGCTTTCAATTACCTTTGCATCCTGATTTGGCGGGGTAGCTCAGATGGTTAGAGCGTTGGATTCATAACCCAAAGGTCGGCAGTTCGATTCTGCTCCCCGCTACATGAGAAGGATGACCATGGGTCATCCTTTTTTGTTTCGTTTTTTAATGATTAATTTAATGCCCTTTATCGGTTGGATATGAATAAAAAACCATCATTTGATGAGATATTTATGGATTTAGCGCAAAATTTAGCGCTAAGATCTCATTGTACTAGGGCTCAAGTAGGTTGTGTATTAACAAAAGACACTCGGATTATTTCCATCGGATATAATGGTCCTCCTTCTGGTACACATAACTGTGATGAGGATTTTAAAGAAGAAGGGGGTTGTCCCAAAGACTCAAAGGGCTCCTGTTCTTTGGCCTTGCATGCGGAACAAAATTCTATTTTATATGCTTCGAAAAATGGAGCAAGCATTGAGGGGTCTACGATTTATGTGACATTGTCTCCTTGCATTTCTTGTGCTCGTATTATTTTTAGCATGAAAATTAAAAAAGTGATTTTTCTACATTCTTATGCCGCCTATAAGGGTCTTCCTACGGATGAAGGCGTTGAATTTTTGAGGAAATTTGGGGTGGAAGTGGTACAGTATAAAGTAGGTAATAGGTAAAAAGTAATAGGTAATAGTAAAAAAAAGATTTACCTCTTACCTGTTACTTTTTATCTGTTACCTAATTTCAATGTTCCACACCGCCATCGCCATGCACGTGACCATGCGCGAGTTCGTCAGCGGTAGCTTCTCTGATTTTCAATACCGTTCCATTAAACATTAAGTCTTTTTCGGCCAATGGATGATTGAAGTCCATCATGACATTTTCGGGCCCAACTGAAACAACCATTCCTTGCATTCTATTTCCTTGGTCGTCGGTCATCGGGATAAAATTACCAACTTGGAGTATATCATCTGGATTTTGCCCATCCACTTGAAAAATATTTTTTGGAAGAGAAATAATGGCGTCAGGGTCTATGTTTCCGTAAGCATCTTCAGCAGAAATGGTAAAGTCAAAAGTATCGCTCACTTTTAGATTAAGCAGGTTTGCTTCAAAAGCCTCAGGAAGCCCGCTAAGGCCATGAATAAAGACCATGGGTTCATTTTCATCCACGATTTCCACGACTTCCGCCTCTCCATTTTCACCCGGAAAAGATAATTGATACGAGATAAAAACGACTGAATTTGGTTTAATTTGCATGGGATTTGACATATTTTTGGCAAACCTACGGGAATAATTTGACAAAGAATCCATTTCAAATATAATTTTTGCCAATGGGCGCTTTTCATTAGATTTGTAGGCCTGATTATCCTAGAAGTACCTATGCAAAAATCGACAACGGAAGTTTTAAAAGATATTCAAAAGAATAGTTTATCCCCTATTTATTTATTGCATGGGGATGAGCATTTTTTTATAGACCAATTAACCGATGCGTTTGAGGTTGGTATTCTTTCGGAGGACCAAAAAAGTTTCAATCAATTTGTTTTGTATGGCAAGGATCAGACGATGGCTTCTGTTGTTTCCTATGCGCGCAGATTCCCTATGATGGCTGAAAAGCAGGTTATCATTGTAAAGGAAGCTGTATTTTTGGAAGCATTGGCCAAAGGAAAAACAGAGGCAAAATCAGAAATAAATACAAAAGACAAAGGAAATGAGGAGTGGAAAACTTTTGAGGATTATTGTAAAAACCCCACTCCTTCTACGTTATTGGTCTTTACGATTAAAAATTTATTGACCGATAAATCTAAATTATTTGCTCCATTAGCTTCCCATGGGGTCATTGTGACATCAAAAAAGATATCTGATGATAAGGTAGGTTTGTGGTTAAAGGATTATTTGGCACAGCATAATTTAAGAATTCAGCCTGAGTCTTTAGAGTTAATGGTGACCAATGTAGGTGCGGACTTACAAAGAATGGCGCATGAGGCGGATAAGTTGATTATTAATGTAAAAGCTGGTTCAGAAGTTGGAATCGTCGAGGTGGAAAAGTATGTGGGCATCAGCCGTGAATATAATTATTTTGAATTCCAAAAGGCCTTGATGCAACGAAATGTGGAGAAGGCGCAGAAAATTGCTTTCTATTTTGCTGAAAATAGTAAGCAGAATCCCATTGCGCCTATGTTAATCATGCTTTTCAACTTTTTTGCAAAAGTGCTTCAAACGCATGATATGGGTGCTGTTTCGGACGCTGAGCTGGCAAAAGTTCTGGGAATCAATCCTTATTTTGTCCGTGACTATTTAACAGCGAAACGCAATTATCCTTTAGGGAAAGTGGTCAGGGTCATAGAGGCTATTAAAAATGCAGATTTGAAGATGAAGGGGGTTATAGGCCAACAAACTACAGATCGAGAGATTATATTGGATTTGAGCTTTGAGATTTTACATCTTTAATTAATGGGTTGATAGTCTTCTGTCTTAATGTAACCCACAACTCCATCATAATAACACAGGGTCCAAATATCCTTATTATACCAATGGGTAATTCGATTTCCTTGGCTTAGTATTTTTGCTACGGGGGCGGCAGAGGATGAAAATTCACGTAGGTATACTTTATTTTTTGTGGTGATCCCAAAGTTAAGAAACGAAGGAAAATTAGCTATCAAAAAAATAATGGCGAGATAAAAGCTAAGCGAATAGATATAAGCAGCAGGGAATTTTCTGTTTTTTTGTTTTTTATACACCAGGATGGCAGCTGCATATATAGCTAGTCCAATGAGAAATCCCATGATATAAGGGAAAAACGAGAAATAAATCCATACTAATTGGTCTATAAAGTCTATCTCATATCCTCCTAATTGGTGTTTTAGGCTAATTTGATTTAATCGATGGCTGATATCGGATTTTGCGTCTGTGGCTTGAATGCTAGAGAGATAATATATTTCTTTGGCCCAATCATTTTTTTCTTTGGCAATAAAAGCGAGTTTGAATTTAATATTTTCAATTTCTTTATACCGAGGATTATAAAATTGTAGGTAAATCTTTTCTGCAGCTAAAAGTTGGTTCGTTTTAAACAGGGAATCTGCTTTGCTGATTTGCTTTGTATCTATTTGGCCATTAGCGTTTTGCCAAATACCGAGATATAAAATGAAGTAAAATATAATTTTATTTAGATGGCTTGCTTGCATAATTCGAAAAACTATGATAGTTTTGCACCGCAATAAAGGTATTTATTTACTTTTTTGCAAACGAAGGTCAACCGTTGGTTGGACTTCCCATCGGTTCCAGAGTGAACCAATTAATATACAGGCGTAAGCTTGATGATTCCGTAGCTCAGTTGGTAGAGCAATACACTTTTAATGTATGGGTCCTGGGTTCGAATCCCAGCGGGATCACCACCATTTTGAAAAGATAGCCTATACTTTATTTTATGGGCTTTTTTATTTCTTTAATACAACATAGGTACAACAAATCACATTTTTCTTCTGATTACTTCCGTTTGGGTTGGTATAATCCTAGACCTTGTAAATCGTCAGCCAAAAATAGACCAATCAAGGTGATTTATTGAAGAATTTTAAATTAATTATAAAACGATCATAAATTAGGCTATGGCAATGACTAGCCTCTTTTCCTAAGTAAATAACTAAGTATCTTGTCAATAAAGTTTAATATGGTCCAACTGGTTGGAAAATTAAAGATTCTTCTATATTCAAACGGATTTGGAATCGAGTATGTTTTATATAGTTTGTAAAGATACCCCTTGAGTGAATATCCCTCATCCTGAGAATGATGCAAAATTTGTTCATATCTCCACCTTGGAAGTATTTTATCCCAATACTTTGAATCATGCCAAAAAGTAATTATTTGATTTAATTTAACCGGAATAAAATCCTGAATTTCATTTTTTAATATGGTAGGCAATGGATAATCAAAAACATGATGAATTAGGTAAAAACCGGTCTTCATACTGACTAATATTTTAAATTCCTTAGCCTGTGAAATGGCCAACTCCCAATCAATGTCCTTTTGATATCTTTCCATAAAAGCAATCAAATCAACCAAATTTTTATATTTCAACCACAACTCCTTTCCACCATGATGCAAAACCAAACTCCAAAATATAGCATTTGGATTAGTGACCTTTATCTCTTTGCCATAAAAATTGATTTCTTCCAAATCGGTAAAGAAAAGGCCCAAATCAACCTTGTAATTTAAAAACTGATTACATAGCTCCCAATGAAAATCGATATTCAGTGAATTTTTTCCAAAATGTAATTCTTGAAAATCAGTTTCAAAGATTAATTGATTTATATCTTTTCTAAGATTTTTTGAATTACCTAGCAAACCAAAATCCCGACATCGATATCCATCCCTAAGTAGTAATTCAATACCTTTCAAGGCATCATCCTTTTTGAATAAAAAATCAATATCAGAGCTTTCCCTAAGAACTTGATTTTGATATAATAAAGACGTGAAAAGAACTCCCTTTATTAGCGCTGGATGAATTCCTTCCTTAATAAATAAATCATATAGACGCTTAAATTCTAAAACATCCTGTAAATTATTTTGTGCTAGCTGTTGCGTGAAATTTTTTAATTGGTATGCCAATTGTTCAGGCATAACGGATTGCCTGTGATTAGCAGAAAATGCAAGCGAACGTAAGCCATGATATGCACATGATTTCCGAAATGTATCCCAATTGATCCCTTTTGTTTCAAAAGGTACATTAACTTGCCATAATTCTTGTTGGACCATTTGAATTAATAAGCGTAATTCGACGGATAATTTTACTGTTTTCATTTACTCTGTTTGTTGTTCATAATGCATTAAAATGTTCTTCCGTCAAACTAATTGGACCTTATATTAATGAGTGTTTCGCTTTGTTGTGAATGTATAATTTCTTTTTTTTCTGTGCAATTTTTGGCTGTTTTTATTTTATCAAAGTTCAAACTACTTTGTTAGAAAGTTTCCTCTTTCATTCGTTTAATCTCTTGTAAAAACATATCGCCACGCCCATATTGTAGGTCGTCAGGGTTTGGATTTTGTACAGGTCCACCTAATGGGGCAATTAATAATTGGTTTGTATAGCCTTATTTGTAAATGTTATAACGTATTACGTATTATGAATTATTATTTCTTTATTTTATTTACAAGGTTAATTTTTGAAATTTTTTAGTTTATTTTTATGCAACCCAAAAACGAACAACCCAAAAACAATTTGCCCCAAACGAACAAATCTCAAACAAGAAACTCAAAAAAACATGTGTAGAGCCCGAGTTACTTAAAATGGCTGTTGAGAATGGTGAACAACCTTTTTATTATGAAGATGACAATTGGGCATTATATGATTCAAACTTTTACTAATTTAAAACCTAATCCATTATTTGAGAATATTTTAAAACATTTTTAACTAATACTTGTATCGCTGTTGATTAATTTTTTCATTTAATTTTTTGTCAAAAAACATAAACCCTAGCTTATTTAATGTATTATTATTATTTTTTTGGTTTATGTTTTAAATCAAGTTTTGAATTTCCAGGTATTGCTTCCCATAATTTTAATGAATCAATCCAAAATCCGGTCAATGTTTTTATTGGAACAACACCGGATAAGTTGGTGAACCCTCCAAAAGTTGAAAAACCTTTTTCTTCCTACAATGAATCAGAGTTACTTTATACTTTTCCAGACATAGCCAATTACTATATTTCTAATGGAAATGAAATTTGTATTGAACCTTTTTCGGAGAACCTTAACGAAGTTCTTCAATTATTTTATTCTAGTGCTTTAGCTGCTATATTAATTCAGCGAAATTTAATTCCTATTCATGCATCAGGTGTTAAAATAAATAAAGATAAAATTATTTTATTATCTGCCCCATCTCGAGTGGGAAAATCTACGACCGCGATATTTTTAGAAGAGTTAGGGTATCCAATTTTTTCTGATGACACGGTATTATTAGAAATAATTAATGGCAAATGTTTTGCAACGTCATCCTATCCTATTTTACGGTTGTGGGAAAATTCATTTGAAAAGAGTGAAAATTATGAATTAAACGACGGCTTCCCGTTGAGGCCCGGTTTATCTAAATTTGGATTTTACTTTAATGAAAAATTCACCTTTGAAAAAATGGAAGTTGCCGCTTTTGTATTTTTAAATAATAGATCTGATAGTTTAAATACGCAGCCACTAAGTGCATTCGATCTTATTTCTAATTTAGTTAATAATATATATACGCAGCAATGGATGGAGGGGATGAATAAGCTAAGTTTACAGTTTTTATTAGTAACATCCATCAGCCAAAAAGTTCCTGGTTATACGGCTAATAGACCTAAAGACCAAACAACTTTTAAGGAATTTTCAGCTCTTATTGAAAAAGAAATAATTGTTAAATATAAGACCAATTGTGAATAACATTATTTGGCTAGCCTCCTATCCAAAATCTGGCAATACATGGTTTCGTTCATTCCTCGCCGCATTAAAAGCTAGCGATTCATTTCTTGATATTAATAATTTAAATTCGGACGGTCTATTTTCAGGAAAGGATAAATTTGAGAGTGTTCTAGAAATAGATTCCGATCTTCTATACTTTGATGAAATTCAAAAATATCAATCTTTAGTTTGGAATCACATTTCCTCTAAAGCTGAACAAAAGCAATTTGTTAAAATACATGATTCATTTAATTTTGTATCATTTGATATAAAAAAATCCCTAATTCCAGAAGAGGCCACCTACAAGGCTGTATATATTGTGCGAAATCCTTTTGATGTGGTTTCATCATTAGCTAATCATATAGGTTCTACCGTAGAATTTAGTGCTACATTTTTAAATAGATCTGACGCTTATTTTGGTGAACCTTTTAATAAAAGAAAAGGCGGTAATCAATTTTATCAACATTTAGGTACTTGGAATGAACATGTTAAAAGTTGGCTCATCCACCCGTCTTTTCCCGTACTGTTTATTCGTTATGAAGATATGAAAATGAATTCTTTTATAACCTTTAAAAATGCCCTTGAATTCATCGAATTAAGCTATTCCGATGATCAAATAAAACAAGCATTGGACATGACATCTTTTGAAAAACTTCGAAAACAAGAAGAAGATAACGGTTTTAAAGAAAAAAGCTCCAAAGCGAAATACTTTTTTAATAAAGGAGAAATCAATTACGGAGAATCCCTCTTATCCGAAGTACAAATAGAATCAATCAAATCAGTCAATGAAGAAATGATGAGACATTTTGGATATTGGCAATAAATCATAAATCACATGTATAATTTAAATTCTGAAAAAGTATTATTTACCCAGTTAGTTAATCAGGGGATTATGTTTCAAGTGGAAACGAATGAGTATTTTACGACAAATGAGACATTAACACTAATCATGTTAGGTCTTCAAAATCAATTGAATAGGGAACAAATTATCCAAAATTTTTTAGAAAAATTTGAGATTGATGAAGCTACCTGTAATGGAAAAGTTGATATAGCCTTAAAATTACTTCAAGAAAAAGGCTTTATTGATTAATTATGCAATAAAAAATTGCGTTATTTTTTTCGATTAAAATTGAAATAAAATGATTGTTGTTCTATCGATTATTTCTAGCCATTTATTCCTATTTTATTTTTTATAAAATAAAAAAATGCCCGTTTGGTCATTGATTAATTGACTTGATTCAATAAAAAGAAATGACAAGAGCCATGGCAAAATAGGTGATAATAAGATCGATCTAAATCAAATAATTGATTTAAAATCTTTCTTTATGTTGTCCTTTATCATATTAACCTATTCCATTTTATTTAATCAGTTTCATTACTAGTTCATCTCCCTTTATCGCATTGGCCGGCAAAGGATAGGCTTCGTTAAATACACTCAATTCCGCCGGACTCAGGACTTTTGAAGGCCCTTCATCGATATTTCCTCCCGCATCCATGACGTTGGGAAGATCTAGGGATAAATATTTAGCCATAAATGGATACATGCCCATGCGCTTATTTGGTCCATAATCATGTACATCTTTGGCTAAGTGCACATTCTCAACTAGATTTTGTTTTTGGTATAGCGCATAAATCTTTTGCATAAACGGAAACTCGACCTTAGGTGTATTTTGGGTCCAATCGGCCCCGTCAGAAATCATCAACATAGGTCTGGGTGCGGTTAAAGCCGCAATTTCTACATTGTTGGTCTGATAATCTCCTTTCTTGTGAATGGGCATGCCACTCTCACAATTACATCCGCCAAAGAAATGAGACGAAATCATAACCGTAGGCGCAGATACTTTAATGCGGGAATCTAGAGCCGTTAATAAAAATGTTTGCGTTCCGCCACCCGATTCACCCGTGATGCCAATCCGATTTTTGTCGATTGATGGTAATTCCATTAAGAAATCCAAAGCCCTAACGCTATTAATAGTTTGTAATTTCAACGAAGAAGCAATGCCATGTGAACATTGTTTGCTATCGTCATATCCAACCATATCCCAAGAGAAAACGACCGCACCCATGCGAGCTAAGGTAGCGCAACGGATTTGCGTTTGATCTCTGGTTCGCCCACGTAATTGATTATCATGGCCGTGAGGACATAAAATACCCGCATAGGAAGTGTATTTTTTCGTAGGTCTGTACAAACTTCCTGTGACATAAAACCCAGGTAAGCTCTCAAAATAGACACTTTCGATGGTATAGCCATCAAACTCTTTTTTACTATGAATTACCGCTTTTGAATTCAATTTAGCCGGGAACTTTTGTAAGCCCATCCCCTCTTTGATTTGTTGGACTATTTGTTTAGATCTACTCTCCCAAGCCTTCTTAGACTCCGGAATGTGCGCATTCAAAAATTCCGCGCCCTGAACCTCTGTAAAATATTTTCCCCGGCATAAATCAGTCGGAGCGACATTTTTATCTGTTTGCCCTTTCATCATCTGTGTGCTTCCAAGGCATACAATTAGAGAAATAATGACAATAAATTGATTTTTCATAGCATTAGGTTTTTACTTTCCATTAACAAATTAATATTTTCCCTGTTCTTCCCTCTTTTTGATACGCGATCACTGCTTCTCTGAATTCGGATAAGGAAAATTTCTCCTGAACATCTACATGGACCTCTTGCGTCATCAAATAGGTAAAAACTTCTTTTAAGGCTCTTTTTACACCTTCTTGGTCTAATTTTTCCCACCAAGATGTCAACCACCAACCTTCCACTTTCAAGTTTTTGAAAATTAATAAACCCGAATTTAAAGGGATGGGTTCTAAACTTAATAACCCGAAGACCAACATGCTCCCTCCTATTTTTAAACAAGCTAGCGCTTTGGCTCCTTGTTCTCCTCCGACGGCGTCAAAAACAGCATCAACGCCCGTTTCTACCGCTGCACGTACTATTTTGCCAAGGTTTTCCGTTTGAACGTCGACCACAATGGCGGCACCTAAATCCATTAAGGCTTGTTTTTGAGCTCCATTTCTGACTGTACAAATCACAAGTATGCCACGCATTTTAGCCATTTGAATGACTAATTTTCCCCAAGCAGAGGCACCTGCAGTAATTAAAAGCCATTGGCCTTTTTGTAAACCACTGGTCTCCAACATTCCATAAGCGGTAATCGGATTTACAAAGGCCTGACAAGCTACTTCGTCGGCCATTCCCGATGGTGTGGGAATTAATTGGGCCGTGGGCACACAAACATACTCTTTCCAAGTGCCTATGGCAGTGAATATGACGCGAGTTCCTTTCGGATATTGTTCGGATTTTTCAACTTCTCCTGCTGCTTCAAAACCAGCACTGCTGGGTAATTTTGGCGTAATTCCATAGCGCCCCTGTATGAACATGAGGTCGGATGGATTTATATTTCTTGCCGTAATTCGTATTAATGATTCATGCGCTCTCGGCTCAGGAATAGCCGCTTCCTCTAACATTAATACACTTTCTGGCAAACCAGTCTCCTTAAAAATAACTTGTTTCATTTATATTTTTTGTTGAATTCTGAGGCAAATTACCATATTTAATAATTAAATTGTTTAAAATTTTTCAAACATGCATCCATTTTTATTAACAAACCAAGTAGCCCTCATCACCGGTGCTAGCAAAGGCATTGGTTTTAGCATCGCAGAATACTTTGCCGCCGCTGGTGCCAAAGTCGTCATTAGTAGCAGGGATCAACCAACTCTAGATCTATTAGCCGCAGAATTGCAAAAAAAAGGCTTCGATGTTACAGGCATTGCTTGCCATGTGGGCAAAATGGACGCTTTGGAAGTTTTAGTGCAAAAGACAATAGATCAATATGGACAAATCGACATCTTAGTTAATAATGCTGCCACTAATCCAGTTTTTGGGCCTATTCATGATACGACTTTGGATGCCTTTGACAAGATTATGAATGTGAATTTAAAAGCGCCATTCCAACTCATGCGTCTGTGTCTTCCTTATTTAAAATTATCTGGAAATGCTTCCGTCATAAACATTAGCTCAGTGGGTGGAATCTCACCAGAGGCAGGTTTAGGTATTTATAGTGTTAGTAAGGCGGCTTTGATTTCGATGACAAAAGCTTTTGCCAAGGAATGGGGGGAATTCAATATCCGTGTCAATGCCATTTGTCCCGGTCTGATCAAAACGAAGTTTTCGGAAGCTTTGTGGAGCAACGAGCAAATTTTAAAACATACTTTGAAGGCTTTACCCATCAAAAGAATCGGAACACCTGAAGAAATTGCGGCCGCCGCGCTTTATTTAGCTTCTTTTGGAGCTTTTTACACCACAGGATCTGTTATTACCGCAGATGGAGGGTTAACCATTTAACATATAATGATGCATACATCCGCCACTTTGATCGATTTAGTTTCACGCTATCAAGCTTTTTTAAAGGAATTTATTTATCCGATTGAAAAAGAAATCATATACGGTTCATTTAAATCGCATCTACCCAAATTGCGTGAATTACGTGAATTAGCTAAATCAAAGGGTTTGTTTACTCCGCATCTTTCCATAGATGAAGGTGGTTTGGGACTTTCTCTACCTGAATTTGCCCGCATTTCTGAGGTATTAGGCACCAGCCCTTTGGGACATTATATTTTTAATTGCAATGCGCCCGATATTGGAAACATGGAGTTGATGCATGCTTTTGCCTCTCCATTTTTGAAAGAAACCTATTTGAAACCTTTACAAAGAGGTGAAATTCGTTCTTGTTTTTCGATGACCGAACCTGAACATGCGGGCAGTAATCCCATCCATATGTCTACCAAGGCTGTTTTAGAGGGAGATGAATATGTGATCAATGGACATAAATGGTTTACAACTTCTGCAGATGGCGCACATTTTACCATCGTGATGGCGATTACAAATCCTGAAGCAGAAAATGTATACCAAAGGGCTAGCATGATTTTAGTCCCTTTGGATAATCCAGGATATCGTTTGATTCGTAATATTTCTATCATGGGTGATGAGGGTGAAGATTATTTATCTCATGGGGAGCTTGAATTTACGAATTGCCGAGTGCCAAAATCCCATTTAATAGGAGATGAAGGACAAGGTTTTACTTTAGCCCAAGTACGACTCGGTCCCGGTAGAATTCATCATTGCATGCGTTGGATTGGTATTTGTGAGCGAGCTTTAGGGCTCATGTGTGATCGGGCTTTGTCGAGGGAACTGAATCCGGAGAAGTTTTTATCGGGCCAACAAACCATTCAAAATTGGATTGCGGAGAGTGCCGCCGAAATAAAAGCTTCACGTTTATTGGTTTTACATACAGCAGAAAAAATCGAAAAAGAAGGGGCAAAAGCTGCTAAAGAAGATATATCGACTATAAAATTCTTTGTCTCAGATGTTTTAATGAAGGTACTGGATCGCGCTATTCAGGTGCATGGAGCCTTGGGAATTACGGATGACACCTTGCTTTCCTTTTGGTATCGCCATGAGCGAGGAGCTCGAATTTATGATGGACCTGATGAGGTACACAAATCAGTTTTGGCGAAAAGCATATTAAAATCAAGAGCATTGCATGGAGGGATTTGAGAAATTACCCGCTTACTTATCGGCTCAATGGTCTATTCCAATTACTAATCTAGATATAAAAGCATATAAAGGAGGATTTTCTAACCTGACTTATTTAATCGAGTCAGAGTCGTTTTCCTATGTGTTACGTCGGCCACCTTTCGGGAATAAAATCTCCAAAGCGCATGACATGGTTCGAGAATACAAAATCTTAATGGCCTTAGAAAAAGCGGGTTACGATAAAATCCCAAAAGGTATTTTATGTTGTGAGGACGAAAGCATCATAGGCGCCCCCTTTTTTATCATGGAAAAAGTGGATGGTTTAATCATTCGAAATAAAAGACCTGAGCATGTTTCAGCTGATTTTTTTACAGCACTTTCAAAATCGTCCATTGATGTTTTGTTAGAACTGCATGGTTTAGAATTACATAACTCGGGTTTAATTAATTTGGGAAAACCGGAGGGTTACGTGGCGCGCCAACTAGCTGGTTGGTCCGATAGGTATACTCAAGCCCAAACGGATGACATTCCAGAACTCAAAAACGCTTTTGAATGGTTAGCGAGCAATCAACCCGAGCACTCTTCAGTAGCATTTATACACAATGACTATAAATTTGATAATATGGTCATCCGAGATGATGCTTCTGTGGCTGCTGTATTGGATTGGGAGATGGCCACCGTGGGCGATCCTTTGATGGATTTAGGAACTACCTTGGCTTATTGGGCTGAGGAAGGCGATCCTGATATATTGAAAATGTTCAGTTTAAGTTATTTGGAAGGTAATTTTTCGCGGGCTGAGCTTGTCGAATATTATGCCTCAAAAAGCAATGTAGATGTTTCTAATATCCTTTTTTATTATGTGTTTGGATTATGTAAAGTGGCTGTGATAGCCCAACAAATTTACAAACGATATGCCTTAGGATTCTCAACTGATGTGCGATTCTCCATATTAAACCAAGTAGTTAAAGCGGCTGGAATCAAGGCCATGGAAAGTATTAAATTGAATAAAATATGAAAATAAATAAAGTATGTATTTTAGGCGCTGGCACCCTAGGTTCTAGAATTGCTTTGCAATCTGCGATTTCAGGTTTTGAAGTTCGAGTGTATGACATAAATGAAAGCGCTTTTGTGGCTTCTCGCAAAATGATGGCTAAGGTTTTGAAGCAAATAAAAATGGATGTGTCGATAATAGATACAATATTATTTACGATGGATCCTATGGAAGCTGTTTTAGATGCCGATGTTATTTCAGAAAGTGTGACGGAAGATTTGGCTTTAAAGCAAAAAGTCTGGGCCCAATTTGGAGCTATAGCTCCTGAAAAAACTATCTTTACGACCAATACAAGCTATTTGCTGCCTTCTCAAATCGCTGAATTTACCGGTAGGCCTTCCCTATTTTGTGCCTTTCATTTTCATGACGTCTTTTATTCTACGGTCGTGGATATTATGCCCCATTCAGGAACTTCAGAACATTTGATTTCTATTTTAGAAGATTTTGGCCGTGCATTAAACCAAGTTCCTGTGGTGGTTAGAAAAGAAAATCATGGCTATATTTTTAACTCGATGTTGATGGCTTTGATTGGCTCTGCAGGTAAATTAAGGACCAAAGAAGTTGCTAGTATTGAAGATATTGACAAATCTTGGATGGTCAATTTTCATATGCCTATGGGACCATTCGGAATATTAGATTCGATTGGCTTAGATACGGCTTGGCACGTGACCCATAAATTAGAGGATCCAGCCTCGCAGGCATTTGCTGCATTAGTCAAAACTTATATTGATGCGGGTAAATTAGGAGAAAAAACAGGAGAAGGATTTTATACCTATCCTCATCCTGCTTATCGAGACCCTGATTTTTTGAATTAAATTATTTCGGATTATATATTTTTTCTGCTGTTTTTAAAACTTGTGCTTTATCTAAAGACATTGTTTTTGTTTTTTGAGCCTGGTATAAAGCTCTTTGATCCGCAAAGTGTGGGCTTTCTGGATTTGAACTCGCCCCAAACGTATTGACCGTTTCGATAATTGGCAGGCTTCCATCTTGAGGGAATTTGACAAAACCAATGTAGGCATCCCCACTAACCATTCTTTTTTTACCTTGGTCATAATTCTTCGAATGAACTGCAGATAAAACATCCGGCATACCCCCTTGTGGCCATTCTTCTTTCCCACGAACTAATTTTTGTACATCGCCTAAAACGAGGTCAATCGTACCAAAGTTTTTCATCAAATAATCATAAACGTGTTGATATACCTCGACCCCTTGTTCTAGGGTTAATGTATTTTGGGCATTGCCTTTCATCGTTTTTGAAATTTGAGAATAGGCCAAATTATATATGAGTGCCCCTTTGCTTTCTGGATTAGTTACATGGTCCCAATTTTTCAAAGAAGTAATTAATGGGGCTAATGCAGGATATTTAGACTCATCGACCATAAACAACGAATCTGACGAATAGCCGTAGGGATATAAAATTTGTTTAGGTAATTGGCGATCAAATTTAATTTTCTTCAAATCCTCAAAACTAATTTTTGAATAAGAATCGATTAGATCTTTGGCTCTACGGCTCCGGTTATTGTGATACGTTTCATAGCCATCATTTTTATCATAATTGGCCGGATTTAAATTCTCATTTTCTGCTGTTGCCAAAAATGGAGAATGGTTGGTATTAAATAAATAGCCACTGGCAGGATTCAAATGCTGCGGTAACTCGTTGAAGGGCTTGAATTTATCCCACAATGTTGCACGCGTATTTCCGGGCAAGGTTGAATTCCAATGATATTTAGGATCAGGATTACGATAGGGCATTTTTCCATTGGACACATAGAAAATATTATCCTGCTTATCGGCATAAATAATATTAAACATGGCCAAATGATTTTGTTCCAAAGCTGATTTAAATTCACTCCAATTTTTCGCCTTATTCATGAAATACCATTGCTGGAGTGCCTTGGCATCCATTAAAGAAGGTAGGCGCATGGAGAAAAACTCTCCTTTGGGATTGGCTACCGTAGGTCCATAAATGGATTTATAAGCCATTTTTGAAATTGGGATTGGGATACCTTTGATGTGTAATTTGACTTTTCTTTTCTCTAGGGTCAACCACTCCCCATCCACTAGATATTGTCCAGGATGTTTTTTGTCGGTTTGCAATTGGAATACGTCCACTTTATCTTGCATGTTTACCGTATGGGCCCAAGCTAAATTTGGGCTTGCCCCATGGAAAATGAGGGGTGCTCCAGGAAATAGGCCCCCTAACATGTTCCAACCTTCTTCACTTTGCAAATGGGCTTCATAAAAAGCGGTGGCTCCTTCAATAGGTTGGTGCGCGTTAATGACCAACATAGGCTCGCCAGTGGCCGATTTTTTACTGCTGATGGCAAATGCATTACTTCCTTCTCCGGTAAAACCAGGTAAATTCGCGATAGAGCCATTGAGGATTTTAGGCAATGTTTTATCGACTCCACAAAATACTGCGACTGAAAACATAGTCGTTGCGATATAATCTTCCACATTGATGGGAAACACATGTTTATTTAAAACTTCTTTTGGATGCGCTTTTCCATAAGCTTGCAAACCCATTAAATAGCCTTGAAGCAATTGGATGAATTTAAGGTCCATCGATTTGATTTGTTGGTCTACTGTTGCTCTTGTATTTAATAGCCCAAAAACAAAATCGATAGGCGCTCCTTCCTTACCCATATAGGTAGATAATTTCCCTTTTCCGGTTAGAATAAGTGTTTGAATGGTTTTGAAATCATCTTCTGCATGTGCCCATGCAAGGCCATAAGCCACTTCTGGATCTGTGGGAGCAAAAATATGGGGTACGCCATACGTATCTCTCGCGATGGTTATTTTGTCCACATGAATGTCAGGGTAATTTGTATTTTGGGCAAATAAACTTAGACTAATAAGGGTTAATAGAAGACTGTAAAAATGTTTCATAGATGTCTTTTTGCAAGTATAATTTATATTAAAATATTTCAAATTTAGAAGCATAAAATGATGGTCTGTTAGATGAAAAGATTTGCTAATAAGCTCTATTCATTCATTCATTCATTTATTAGAACTCTATTCAAATAATTAATGTTTAATTAACTTTTAACAATTTTCTTTATATCTTCTTCTATCTCTTTCAGGCTCAACTCTTTTTCAATTCCTTTTTGTACAATTTTATATTTGTCAAATTCCTTTGCTGATTTTTGCATAGCGATGTCGTGGCTAATTTTACCTGCATGAGTCAATAATTCTCTGCCATTCAGCTGTAAAATATTATC
>Ga0209499_1000499_pt1 | contig 28681 bp, 22 predicted proteins | sample C_130208_EF_Meta_FD_187306 | JGI IMG/M metagenome (GOLD analysis project Ga0209499, IMG submission 187306) | Freshwater microbial communities from Lake Croche, Canada to study carbon cycling - C_130208_EF_MetaG (SPAdes) (version 2) | ecosystem: Environmental > Aquatic > Freshwater > Lake... | reverse complement strand
GTTCTCTGGTCCGTTCTCTGGTCCGTTCTCTGGTCCGTTCTCTGGTCCGTTCTCTGGTCCGTTCTCTGGTCCGTTCTCTGGTCCGTTCTCTGGTCCGTTTCTTTATTATTTATTGGTATAATATTTTCTAGGGGTGAATCGTCGCCATTCTTGGGAATCTGGACCAACTTTTGTGCAGACATTTGTAATCACAAATAAAATATAGTAATTATAGAGATAAAAAAATATACGAAATTATTCAGATATAGCATCTATTACGGGTTCTATTATGGATTCTATTACTGAAGTTTGAATTGTGTCGTCTTCAGTCACAAGTTCTATTGTAATATTTGGGACTTCTGGTTCTGGTGTGAGGTCTGGACTAGGAACGGGTTCCGGCGTGGGTTCCGGCGTGGATTCTGGCGTGGGTTCTGGTGCGGATTCTGGTGCGGATTCTGGTGCGGATTCTGGTGCGGGTTCTGGTGTGGGTTCTGGTGTGGGTTCTGGTGTAGGTTCCGGCGCGGGTTCTGGTGCGGGTTCTGGTGTGGGTTCCGGCGTGGGTTCCGGCGTGGGTTCCGGCGTGGGTTCCGGCGTGGGTTCCGGCGTGGGTTCCGGTGTGGGTTCTGGTGCGGGTTCTGGTGCGGGTTCCGGTGTAGGTTCTGGAGTAGGTGTAGGTTTTGGCGTAGCAGTAGGGGTAGGTGTAGGTTCTGGAGTAGGTGTAGGTGTAGGTGTAGGTTTTGGTGTAGCGGTAGGACTAGGAACGGGTTCCGGTGTAGGTTTTGGTGTAGCGGTAGGACTAGGAACGGGTTCCGGTGTAGGTTTTGGCGTAGCGGTAGGCATAGCTAAAGTCGCCAAATTGGTGTCTGGCTCAGCTATAGGAATAATATCAGGTTCCGGCATATCCGTATGAATAAACCCAGAATAAAATTGAAAATTGGAAGGACCATTTGTAGGATTCGGTGTAGCTACTATCGCCGGTTTTGATGATACTATAAATTTATTATTCAAATGGAGAGGGGCAACATTTAATATAGGGGGTAGACCAGATATAATATCATCGGTAGGTTCTTCTTTCAATATAAAAAAGGATTCCAATTTGCGTTCATTTGAGACATTCACTGTTATCGCCCCTTTATTCATAATATCTTCTTCAATCTCCCGTTGAAATGCCCGAATTTTTCCCATCAATTTTACTATATACGATTTATGTGAATTATGGAAAAAACCGACATAACCTATATACAACGACATTTGTTCGCGAACCAATGTATTTTCATATTCCAATGTATTCAAGAAATTATCTATAGAAATACCCACCTTGGTATTATCACTATAATCATGTATAACCGTATCTTGGTTAGAAAAATGGTCAAATATTTGATTTATAGCAGTCAATATATCGGCATGCAATGACGCCGTATCTTGTTTATTATATTCACGCAAAGGTTCTAAATCTTTATATGCTTGGTATTTTTTCGTATTATTCGCAGTAAGAACCGACGTTTGCATTACTATCATATTGTATAATTTGTAATAATCGCCATACATCCGATTATTTATCAAAGAAATATACTTGCCCAAATTTTCCATTTCAATGACTAAAACCTTGTAATGAAAATAGAATGAATCTAAACAAAAAAGGAAAATTTTCTTATTATTGTTTTTTATTAGTCCATTATGGATGTCCTTTAATTGTCCTAATTTTTCTTGGATTTCAACGTGTTTATTCTGGATTTCATCGCGAATTATCATAATGTGTTTAAACTCACGAGCCAATTTATCTATATTTATATTATGTAAAAACTCCATAGTTTATGTTATATTATATAACATAATATAACAAATTTTTTATATATTTTCATAAAATTGATTCAATTTTCAAATACTATTTTATGTAATATTCTACCCCCAGTTTATTATATCAATCCGACAACTACAATGACCACTGCAATTACCACGCAATCTAAGTATTATAACACTATGATTGAGATTCATCGGGCAGATGAATCATCACCCGAATTATTAGCCGAAATTTTAGGCAACTTTGCAACCCATTTCGGGATTTTGCGAGTCAATGCAGAGACGTCCGGTATTTGTATAACCCCTACGGTAATATATTTCAGCGTTGACTGTTCAGCTTCAATGGGTGATATATGCAAAGATGGTCGCACCAAGATGCATCAAATTATTCACTCTATTACTAATATTTTACACATTTTAGCCGAAACATCTACTACAAGCGATGGAATTGAGTTTTATGTTGGGCTAGATGCATTTGATGATACAATTCATCAAAAAATCGCGATAGTCGGCATTACACCCCAAAATGTAAATGAACTTGCCCAAATAATTACAACTGTTCGTCCCATGGGTTCCACTAATATTGAACTGGCGTTAAAAAATACGGCTACACGTTTAACTGAATATAGAAAAACATTTCCTTTCCATAGGCTGATTCATATTCAGTTGACTGATGGCGATATAACTGAAGGCGAACCCGACCCGACCAAACTGGCCCAATTAGTTAGCGAAAAATATACGAATATATTCTTGGGATATGGGTCCAGTCACAATTATTCCGTGCTTCAAACTCTTGGTTCAAAAAAACGCGGTGATTATAGATTTATTGATAAGCTTGAAAACGCGGGACTCGTTTATGGTGAAATCATGCATGGGATTTTATATCCCGCCGTTGAAACCCCCGAAATTTGGATAGAACACGGCGAAATTTATGACTGGACCACTAATACATGGTCAAGTCATATCATCACATCGGCAATAGCATCTGGTATTGAGAAAATATTTCATGTGCGAACTACCGAACCTAACCAAATTTGCGGAGAATTATTAGTCATGGACTTAGAACATGCTTCTAAGGTTGAATTGTTGGACAAAATCGTGGTTTTACCCGAGTTAATTTGTGCCGAATCGGGCATAACCGATTTATCTAAATTCATGTATCGCCAAAAAACACAGCAGTTACTATTTACTGTCCGCAATTATAATATGAGACATGACCAAAACCCGGGCGAATTGAAGCGTGAATTAAAAAAATTCTATAAAACGATGAAGTCTTATGTCGTCGCGAATGATTTAATAAATGACCCATTTATGAAAATTCTTTTAGATGATATCTATATCTCATTCCGAACTTTAGGCACAAATTTGGGACAAGTATATTCAAATGCGAGACAGACATCCCAGGGCCGTCAACATACATACAATGTGACTAATGTAGATGAAGACGAAAATGGATTTGGAGGAGGAGGAGGAGGCGATTGTTTTATTTATACACCAACATTAACACCTATTCGCAGAATGAATGCGACTATTGGATTAGATACAGATAATGATATAACTGTTCCGGGAATGAATATGGGAGACGTAGCATTACCTGGATTGGAATCCGATGACGAGTCGGATGGACCATTGCCGCCGCAAGCACCGCCAAAGCTATGTCGTGTAAACACCCAAGCATATACTTACGACAATCATGGTCGCATGACGAATGATATTACTGGATTAAATTTGAGAATGCAATTTGAGAATGAAGACGCAGATGAAGATGATGAAGACTATGAATTTTTAGAACATACTTTATCCGAAAATACAACCACACCATATACTAGCCCCCAGATGATTAGTCTTATGCGAACTGCTTCTTCCGGCTCCAAATAAACCTAAAACCTAAAACCTAAAACCTAAAACTACCAAAAATCATAAAAATGTATATTTGTAAATTTTGTATTTTTTATTGCTGTATATTATTTGTTTGCGTTATAACATAAAAACAAAAAATATTGTATATTATATCTATTAAATATGCAACAAGAAATCCCGATTCCCCCAAATTTCCGAACTATAATCATGGATATGACTGCCGATTTATCAACTACTTTTCCCGAGTATACATATCTATGGGCAAAATGGACCGACCCCAGTATTTCGGACCAAGATATACAATCATTATTTGATTATTGCACAACGGTATATCCCGAACGATTTTTTGATATATTATATCAAACTTCCGATATATTCGCAGTTACGAGTGAAGTGAATACCACGTTTTTACCAGGCGTCGAGTTTAAATTACTTTTCAACTGCACCAATATTAGCGATAAAACGGTCAAAGCCATGTGGAAATATTTGCAATTGATTATGTTTACCGTAGTCGGTTCTATGCAAGATAAAAGCAAATTCGGTGATGCGATGAATTTATTTAATAATATTGATGAAAGTGAATTACATGCGAAAATGAGCGATGCGATGAGTAGTATGAGCGATTTTTTCCAGAATATAGACCAAGATTTAAACCAAGACCAAGATTCAAACCAAGACCAAAACCAAGACCAAGACCAAAACCAAGACCAAGAATCCGAATTCAAAAACATGTCTGACCAATATGATAAGTTTGCTAGAGATAATATGGATGAAAGTCCATTTAATAGGTCCAATAAAGGCCCGAAAATGGGCGGTAATATGCCTGACGTTAATGAATTACATGGTCATATTAAGGGTATGTTAGATGGGAAAATCGGGGTATTGGCGAAAGAAATGGCCGAAGAAATCGGACAAGATATGGCCGATATTTTAGGCGAAGATGTGCAGAATATGAAAAGCACCCAAGATGTTTTGAAAATATTGATGAAAAATCCTACGAAAATCACCGGTCTTATTAAAACTGTCGGCGATAAATTGAACCAAAAAATCAGTAGTGGCGAAATATCCCAAGAAGAACTCATGAAAGAAGCCGGTGATATGATTGGGAAAATGAAAGAAATGAGCGGTGGGTCCGGTGCCGATTTCCAAACCATGTTTAAAGATATGGCCAAGAATATGGGCATGAATATTCCCAAGAATGCGAAACTAGATATGAATGCTCTAACTCGCATTACTGAACAAACTTCTATGCGTGACCGTTTGAAAAACAAAATGGTGCAAAAAAAAGCCAAGGAAGCCGAAGCCGCTATTCTAGCCCAAAAAATGACTGAACAGAATACGAAAACATTTGTGCCGTATGATTTTTCTATTGAGCAGAAAGGAGGAGCCACTAATGAATTCGTGTTTAAAATGGAGGGAGATGTCGCACAAACTTCTAGTGTTCGTCATCCAGATTCAATAATAAATAAGAAAAAGAAGAAGAAGAATAAGAAATAATGCATTATTTGGTGCTAGATTCGCACGTCAATGTATGCCCTAAATAAATACTATGGTCATCTCCATTAGTATGTATTAGCGAATATTGGTCTGCACAATTCGGGTCTTCGCACTCATTTTCACTGCAAAATGATAGCAGTCCATTCACATCTTCAAATACTTCCCCACATGAATGTATATAGTTCATTTTAATGGGCGGAACATGCGGCACAATATCGGCGTTATGTGTAAATCTCCAATAATCGGTCATATGCTTATTGTAAAACGCGGCGAACTTCGGGTCTCCGGTTCTTGGTTGTCCATAATTATACACTTGATTCGGGATTCCGTTAGCTAATAATTCCATAGACACAAATTGTGCTACTCCTGCCCCATACGAGTGTCCGGTAGTAATCACGGAATATGTCGGGTTATCAATCAATAGATTTATCACGGTATTCACTGTTTGGTCAGCAACACTGAGTGCAGATACATAAAATCCTTTATGCACATCACACATACAATCGGGAAAAGTCGTATAATTCGTTTTTACTACTATAAAATCATCTATCCAATTTTTAGCAGAACTCGACCCGCGAAATACTACGTGCACCGATTCAGATGATGGTAAAATGCCGATATAACCTTGTAATCCAGTTCGTTTATCATATAATACATCTTTTACCAAGAATCCTTGTGCTGGACCAGATAACTGCATTTTCATATAAGCATCTTTATCACAATACGCCGCACCACTTAGCCAAACATTGATATCGGGTTGTATTGGGTCATATCCATTTGAAAAAGATGAAGTCAAACTTGACGCCAATAATGCTAGTAAAAATAAGAGTCGCATTATTAGCGTATAATATTATAATGATATATTATATTATACTAGTTTTATACTGATTGATGCTTAATATTATGAAATATATCAATGTTCCGGTATTTATAGTGAGTTTAGCATTTGGACTTTTTGCCGTTTATATTAATTCCGATGATATACGTAAAATATATGTATATCCTACACCCGAAAATGTAGATTTAATGCAATACCGAGACAAAACGGGGACATGTTTTAATTATAAACAAACAAAAATGACGTGTCCACAAAATGAAGCGGATATAGCCAAAGTTCCGGCCCAAGCTTAGGTAAAAATTACGGTCTATATCAATAATTTTGTAGATTACAATATCACATTATATTATAACCTATTATATGCATTTACAACGATTATTAAATACGGAAACCGGACGATTCTTTATATCATTATTATTGGGTATTGGTCTAGCTACTTTATTTAGAAAGGTTTGTACTGATAAGAATTGTATCACATTTAATGGTCCGGTAATTAATGAGATTGATGGTAAAGTATTTAAACATGGGGAAGGTTGCTATCAATATTCCATGGCTCCAACGACATGCGACAATACAAAACAAATCATTGATATTACCGACCCACCCAAAGAAGGGGAAAAGTTTCCTTCACCTATAATGGGTAAATCTTTACCTCAACCGTCTACAGGCACTAATCCGAGTTCAACTGCATCTTCTACTTTTTCCAAATGGTTTTCTTGAACGACCAAATAATTTTTATTACCCAAGATTTGAAAACCGGAATAATCATAATAATGATGCGTAAAACAATACAATATTTAGAAAAAACATATTGTATAGTTTATTATGGCTAATTCTAGCACTACCCGAATTTCTGATTTACCTGAAAATATTACCATGCAAATGCCTACTACATCGTTTAATCAAAATAATAGTCAAAGTAATGGTCCTAATCGTAATGGCGGGTTTGATGATTTACCAAGAAATACAATTGTTACAAATGGACCCAGTCAAGGCCCGAATCAGGGTCCGAATCAGGGTCCGAATCAGGGTCCGAATCAGGGTCTCGGACAGAATACATATATGCCCATGAATGTGCACCCAAATCCATATGGACCACCAGCTTCGGGCGAACTACCTTTCCCCCAAAATGTGCATGAAAGTTCAACCATAAAACAAGACCAACGCCTTCCTAGTCGTGATATACCTATGGACCAAGGTGAATATTTGCATGATGAACAAGTTCATGCAAATTATATTCCCAAGCCTCCACCATCCGCCATAGATTATATAAAACAATATGAACAAAATGAAGGAAAAAATATACGATTACATGAAGAACGAAAACATCGCAAAATTTCGGCAGAAGATTGGATGAGTCAAATACAAGTGCCGGTTTTCGTCGCAATATTATATTTTATTTTTCAAATGCCGATTTTCAATAGCTTATTATCCAAATATATGTCGACATTACCTATATTTAGAGATGATGGTAATTTGAATATATATGGAATGGTCTTCAAAAGTGCCGGGTTTGGCCTACTTTATTATGGTTTGGAATATGGACTAGATTATTTTATCTAGACCGATGAAGAATCTCTTGTCTAAGCTGTTTACGAAATTGTATCAATAACGCATCGCGTTGATGCGGAAATTTAGCATCACACTTTCGGTCATTTATCAAATCCGCCAATTTGATTTCTTTACACATAATTTGTTTAGCATGTTCCATACACGGAATAAACCCAGTGTTTGTGCTGACTGTATAACATATCGCATATTTCGTTTTATTTGCCGGAATATTGTAAACTTCCATAAATTGGCGTATACAACATTTTGGATATCCAAAATATTCACCAACTTTTGCTTTATTTCCGCGATAATCATCATATGATAAATAATCCATATTTTTAGTTATGATATGGATTATTTGATATCTTATTTACGTATTCAATTTTACTAGAATAAATAATCGCGCGGTTTTCGTGCTTTATGTGCTTTTTGCGTTTTATGTGCTTTTTGCGTTTTATGTGCTTTATTAATTTTTTGTTTCTTTGATTTGACGGGTTTAACCCGTTTTATTGGTTTAATACTATCAGTTGGTTGAGCCAAAGTTTTTGAAAATACCTCTATATCCGGATGTATAGCATCACGTATATCACGTTTAGCCAATAATTTCAAGGATTGTTCAATGGATTCTTCCTTCTTTTCCTTTTGCCCATTCTTTTGCCCATTCTTTTGCCCATTCTTTTGCCCATTCTTTTGCCCATTCTTTTGCCCATTCTTTTGCTCGTTCTTCAATTTATTTTGGTCCGGATTATATTTCAAAAACCACATTTCATAATCGGTTGACCCGCGTTTATCAGCCAACTCTTTGAATTTCTCGGCTTTTTCGGCACGAATATCTTCCAACGATGGTTGATTCCCATAACATGTGATACTAAATCGCTTCAGTAATCCCTTTTGTTCTAGCCGATTTTTCTGTTCTATATCAAACAAAAATTTGGCCATACACAAAATACGGTCACGATTATAATACGGTTTATCCACGTAATAAAACGCCAAATAAAACGTCAACATGGTATCAATCGTCGCTACATTGATTTCTTGGGTTCCCAAAGTGATAGTATTATAATTGTGGCATGCAATCGGTTTATATATAAATGCAATGGTCTCTGAACCCACGCGAATTTCCAAATGATACGGCACGATTTCGCCGATTTCTTCATGTTTAATAATTTGTATATTTTTAAAATCCAATTCGGTTAATCGCTCAGTCACAATCGTCGCGGTTTTATCTGGGTCTTCGGCTAAAACGTCAAAATCGGGGATTTTCTCGGCTAATCGGCGTTGATTCTTGGGCATATATCGGGCATATAAACTGCTCGCATATCCACCGAAAAAAATGACGCCCAAATCTATAAACGAATCGCGAACAGTTATATATAATTTTTCCGAATCATCTAAATGTGTCGCCATTTTTCTTTGAAAATCCACCGTCGTGCAATTATCTGGGGCTTTGAATGGATAATGCGTATTAAGCAGAGTCAATCGTTTCAACACTTTATCCCATCGCGATACATCGCCCGCGGGACGCGATAATTCCAAGAACATATTCATTCGCAGAAAATTGGCTGGGGCATATTTGATTCCGGCTATACTAATAGAATCTTTTAATACGGCCGCAAACAGAGTTTTCGGTAAAAGTGTGATATCAGCCATTGGTATAAAATTCACAAAAACCTTGTAAGTTCCATAATGAACCCCCGATTTCGCCTCTACATCAGTATATCCCGCCGCGAAAAATATATCGGCTAACTCTTTCGCATCGGCTAAAGCATTGGGTGAATAAAAATCGTAATCGGGGACTTCAATCTCGCGATTATAAAATTGGGCCGATTTGGGTAATATATTATTAATTGCAGTGCCTCCATAACAAATGAGTTTTTTACGTATCAGAAAATCTTCAACTATCATAATCATACGCGTCACTTCTTCACCATTCGCCATTTTTTTATTATGCATTTCTTCACTTTCATCTATAGCATGACGCAAAATGGCCATTTCACAATCTTCAAACGTCATTTCATCTTCACATAATTCATTATTAAATTTATGACCTTTGAATTTCTTTGAATCTGATAATCCTATTATTTCTTTGTTTTTATTAACCATTACCTAATACATTATAATCATATATTTATTTAGGCAGGATATTTACGTTCTTTCACTATGCACAATTGCTTTTATTCTAGCAAAAGATACAATTGCAGATTTAGCGCGGCTAAATATTTGTTCATAATTATATAAATTTGCATCTACTTTGTAAAATCGCATACAAACAAAATTAACACCATATTTTTCAATAAAATCTATAGCACTAGGATTCACTATATTTGAACTTTCAATATCGGATATTACCATTTTCATATTCACTATATTAGATGTTGTATTATCATCATTTATTTGGGGGGGTGTCTCCAATTGGCTCAATAAGGCCGGATATGTATAACTTCGTAGTGCATTTCCACCACTCTCAATATTCACATAGGAAGATAATTTATAACAATGGTCACCTTCACTTTCAGCATTAGTATTACATAATGGATAATTTTGCCGGTCAGTATATCCCGGTGCGATGTTTTTATCTATAATTAATACGATTTTACCAAGAATGTCTCCAATTAAAGTGCTAGGTGTTACCTTTATAGCATTTCCATTACTATCCGCATATAATTTCGTATTTAAACTACTATGCACAGAAAAGGCGACCCGCGGATAAATCGCGGCATTTGTCGGATTAATACGTAATTGTATAAATAGGGGGTCACTTGGATTAGGACAAGGTGCTATGAATCCATTCACCGCAATATATTTTAAAACATCATCCAATGGTATTTTATTTCGCGAATCAATTGAACCACCGGTCGGGTTATTTGCTTGGGCGATATATGCGACTTTATCTATTAAAAATACCTCAAAATCTAATAAACGACAACCGCGACTTAATACATAATTTATCGCATCTAAACTCAAATAACTTCCACTAAATGCGGTATTAAATGATGATTTAATTACATATTCACGCAATGGTAAATTATGTGTAGTAATATTTATGGGAGAAATGTCGGGACCAGCCGAAGAATCCGAAGATTGAAGTTTATTCTCTTCTTGCACGGCTGCAACAGAGTCGGTAAAAGACAATCCTTCAACCACTTTATCTGTCGGAATTTGAATAATTTTGCCCGTTTTTTCGTCGATTTTTGTAGCCATTGATTTTAGGGTCCAACGCTGTTGTATCAATCTGAAAATAATATAAGTAAAAATAATAATAATAAATACAATTAATAATTTACGAAATATATTCATAAATAGATGGTATATAATCTATAGATAAAGTTATTTTGCGGGAAAATAAGATAAAGTAAATTTTCACTACTATTGTATATCAACAAATAATAAAATCATGGCTGGTGGATTACTAAATATTGTATCCGTAGGTAGTGGAAATATCATGCTTACGGGTAATCCTACTAAAACGTTTTTCAAAGTAACCTATTCCAAATATACCAATTTCGGCCTGCAAAAATTCCGCATAGATTATGAAGGAATTCGCGACTTGCGTCCTTCAACTGAATCAGTTTTCACGTTTAAAATAAAACGATATGCCGAATTATTAATGGATACTTATTTAGTCGTAACTTTGCCTGATATATGGAGTCCATTATATCATCCATGCACGGCGAATAATAACCAGTGGACACCCTATGATTTCCGATGGATTCAAGATATAGGCACTCATATGATACGACATATTGAAATTAATTGCGGTTCGCAAACTATACAGAAATATTCGGGGGAATATTTGGCTGCTATGGTAAATCGCGATTTTACTGCAGATAAAAAATCATTGTTTAACCGGATGAGTGGAAATGTGGACGAATTAAATGACCCAGCGAATGCATTTGGCCGTGCGAATACGTATCCGTCTACATTTTATAGTGGAAATCCGACGGGCGAAGAACCGTCTATTCGCGGGCGAACTTTATACATACCTATTAATACATGGTTTACCTTGGATAGTCGGTGTGCTTTCCCATTAATATCGCTGCAATATAATGAATTGTCTATTACCGTGACTTTACGCCCTATCCAAGAATTGTATCAAATCCGCGACACTTTTGATACTGCGAATAATTTTCCGTATATTAAACCCGATTATAATGCGGACCAATACCAAATGTATCGTTTTTTGCAAACACCCCCCGGGGTTCGCATTAATTCGTCTGCTTATACAAATCAAACTACTACATGGAATGCCGACATTCATTTAATATCAACCTATTGCTTTTTATCTAAAGACGAGGCACAATTATTCGCGGCCGAAGACCAAATATATTTAGTCAAAGATGTTTTTGAATATAATTTCCCAAATATAACGGGGTCTAGCAAAGTCAAATTAACGTCTAATGGTATGATTTCCAATTGGATGTTTTATTTCCAACGCGATGATGTGAATATGCGGAATGAATGGAGCAATTATACGAATTGGCCATATCGCACTTTACCCGCCGATATATTACCTGCACCCATCGGTTTACCTTCCAATTTTATTGATGCGAATAAATTACCGACCGACCTATCGTTGACGCAAGGTCCCTTGGTGAATACATTAACTAAGATAAATACTGGATTTTATACAACGGGTCCTTATTCTGTAGATAATCGCAAAGATATTTTAGAAACATTGGGGGTAGTTTTGGATGGCGATTATCGTGAAAATATGATGAATCGGGGGGTATATGATTTTATTGAAAAATATACTCGCACGAGTGGAGCGGCAGCGGATGGTCTATATTGCTATAATTTTTGTTTGAATACGAGTCCATTAGATTATCAACCTTCTGGCGCGATTAACTTGAGCCGATTCAAAAATATAGAGCTGGAATTTACCACATATATTCCGCAATTTGATGCAGAAGGTTCAAAATTTAATGTAGTTTGTGATGATACGGGGGTGCCTATCGGAATATCGTCTAAACCCAGCTGGATGTTATACCAATATAACTTCAATATGACTATTTTTGAAGAACGATATAATGTATTGTCGTTTATTGGGGGAAATTGCGGGATGCTTTATGCACGATAATTTATTCGCCGATTTATGCACGATTTTTATGTTATGATATTGTAACATAAAAATGATTGGTGAAAATAAAACAAAATGGAAAAAAATAAAACAAGATAATGAACAATCACGTAATAATAAAAAAAATACTATACCATCTAATAGCACGACTTCCCCTTTGCAAAATATAACTGATAACTTTTATGAAAATATTACGGATTATGTGAAAGGACTAAATACTAATATAGAAATTGAAATGGGTGAAAATACGGGTATATTACAAGAAGGATATGCTGATATTTTTTCATCAAACCTATTTGCTGAACAAGCTAAACAAATTGCACAAACAATAAAAGCATCAGCAGATAAAGCATTAGCAGATAAAGCATTAGCAGATAAAGCATTAGCAGATAAAGCAAACGCATATTTTAAACTCAATCCATTCGTAACACATGGGGGTGCTACATCTACACCTACAATTCTCCCTACACCTACACCTACACCTAAACCTACACCTACACCTACACCTAAACCTACACCTAAACCTACACCTACGCCTACACCTACACCTTTATTAAAAAGTCAATTTGATAGTCCCATTAAAGATATGAAAGCTTCTTTTAAAAAAGTAACTGACCAAATGTTAGAACTCGCAGATAAACCAAACTCAATAATTGATTATAATTTAAATACTATTATTGAGTTTGTGTTTAATATATGTAATACTATGGTATATGATTCCAAAAAAATAGAAGATAAACTCACTGGTAAAAATGATGATGAACTTGACGCCAAAATTAATGCATCTTTATTTAATGACCAAAATCCCGACCATATAGCTGATAGAGAAACTATTAAACCCCATATAAAATTATTTATGATTGTTTTATTGAGCGGTTTTATTGTATATAATCTTTATTTTATATTAGTATATCAACAATATCCATGGTTAAATGCGGATTTTAAGCATGAACGTATTAAATTAGTTGAAATAACGACCAATAATATTATTGATTTTCCCAATATTGGCCCATTAATTTATCTAGGGTTCCATTATTTATTAGTTCCAGTCATTTTGTTAGACATCGGGCTAAATTTGGTACCTACTTTTATAAATATTATTCCATTTAAACAAATCAAATTTGCCGGATTATATTTATTAACTATTTTGGCTATTTATAACTGCGGCGGATATTTATTAAATGCATTCTCCGTGTTTATGGCTACTAAAACGAACCCCTATTTTGGGTCTATAACCGCAATTCTTATGTTTTTATATGGTGCATTATCCGAATTACGGCCTTCCAATACAAAATATGCGAGTCAAGAAAATTTATGGATAAACGTCAATACAAGAATGTATTTTATTCCTATGTTTATTATATATGTTCTTCGCCTATCATTTTCTATTAAATTATCGTGGATAGCCGGACTGATATCTCTTTTATATTTATTCGCGATATTATTCGGCTCAATATTATGGTATACTACTCAATTGAATAGCACTCATTCACATTTTGGACTACATTTATTTGATACTATAATCGGTATAAATAATGATATTTTTGTTCAAATACCTTTATCCGAATATTCTAATAAATGTTCCCCACATTATAGCGAAAATAAAACTACCATGATTGAAAAAATCAAATTTGCCGGACAATGGATTCTAGATATGATTTTTATATACATTATAAATATCGTATTTATTGGTATTTTTATTTACGGTATTTTAGATTATAATGGATTATTAGTAAATACCAAAATAAATGCGGAATTACAGACATTGGGGCTAGATACTATTTCAGTCAGCTCAGGATTAAAATCCATGTCGTTAAAGGTTACATTAACCATTATTTGTATTCTCGGTATATTTTTTACGATTTTTATCGGATATTTTGAATGGGCACAATCAAGTGCCGCAAATATTACTGAAAATACTACAGATTCATTCACCGAAAATATAGGAACTGCTATTGGTATAGCTAATGCTTTACAACAATCTACTGATGCAAAAGTAGACTCACCGGTGGATTCATTCACCGAAAATATAGGAACTGCTATTGGTATAGCTAATGCTTTACAACAATCTACTGATGCAAAAGTAGACTCACCGGTGGATTCATCCGCGCAATTATTAGCCGATAATATATCAACCGGCCAAAATATAGCAACAAAATTACATCAATAAAATCGCAATAATATTTGAAAAAAAAACAATATGTAAATAATGTATATACATATTGTTATACAATGGGCAAAAAATCGCAAAGTGTAAATACAAATCAACCCAAAAAACCTATTCTCCCATTTGTTAGTGTATGCACCCCCACATTTAATCGCCGACCATTTATCGCATCCATGTTTAAATGTTTTCAAAATCAGGATTATCCCAAGAGTCGCATTGAGTGGATTATTGTGGATGACGGCACTGATAAAATCTGCGATTTGGTCGCGACTTCTAATATACCCCAAATCCGGTATTTTGAAGTTCCCCAGAAAATGACGTTGGGGGCGAAACGCAATTATATGCATACCAAAGCCAAAGGGTCCATTATTGTCTATATGGATGACGACGATTATTATCCGCCTGAACGCATTTCGCATGCGGTTGAACGGCTGACTGAAAACCCTAAAGCATTGTGTGCAGGTTCAAGTGAATTATATATTTATTTCAAACATATCAAAATGATGTATCAATGCGGACCCTATGGACCTAACCATTCTACTGCCGGAACTTTTGCTTTCCGTCGCACCTTGCTTGACCAGACTTCATATGAAGAATCGGCATCTTTGGCCGAGGAAAAGGCGTTTTTGAAAAATTATACGATTCCTTTTGTTCAATTAGACCCGATGAAAACAATATTGGTATTTTCGCATGAACATAATACATTTGATAAACGCCGACTCTTGGAAAACCCTCATCCCCAATACTTCAAACCGAGTGATAAAACGGTTGATATGTTTATTAAACGTGAATCGGAAAAGGGAATCAAGCGGTTTTTTATGGAAGATATTGATGCTTTATTAGCGAACTATGAACTCGGTGAAGCCAAAATGAAGCCCGATGTTTTAGCTCAAATCAAAAAGATTGAAATTGAACGGGCGAAAATAGCTCAACAGCAGCAGCAGCAGCAACAAGCCGGCGGTGCTCAGACGAGTCAAATCATGATTGAACGACCCGGTCAACCACCTCTGACTTTGACTAACCAAGATGTTGTTAAATTGATACAACAACAACAGGGACATATTGAACAATTGACTAAACGTAATGCCGAATTGGAACAAACCTTGCTACAAGCCCAAATGCAAATCTTGGGACTTCAACCGACATCGGTTAGCCCTGCGTTGAAATCTGCGTCAAAGTCTGACCCTGAAGTCATTATTATATGAACCATTCTATGCTACATGTTCCGGTTCCCAAGCAAAATGTTGAAAACTGTGTATCATTTTATGAACCAAAGGATTATCCAACATTATATTTATACCCGCATTTACTGCCGCGATTCCTACACTATAACCTTCGCCATATCCCAAGATTTGTTGATTTCTTTCTCTATCTTTTTCATTGCAGAATTCAGCCAGTTTTTCCCAACAATCAATAAATGCTTGAATATTTTCCGTTTTTTTTATTAACAAGAAACTTTCTTGGATATGTGTCGCATTTTCCAAGATTATCTCATTTTCATCACAGAATTGTTTGTATTCTTGGCCATATGGAACTCGGTCAACTCTCCCTTCCAAGAAATTATCTACTGAACAATCGGCAGGATGTCTCCAGCAAAATGCGGGATATAGACCCGGTTCTATATCGGCTAATTGGGTTATTGTATTTAGGAAATGGACGGGACGAACCGCTTGGTCGGCATCTAATAATAATACTGTATCTGCGATTTTGAATCCTTCTTTGAAAATAATCAGTTTATCATGATATGAAAATCGGGTTTTATCATACAAAATTGCTGTTGTATTTTCACTGGTTGCGAATTGCTCCGGGTCATTCGTTAATACCAAGATTTGTATTTGCGATTTATCGCTGATTTCTTGATTCATTCTATTTAATAAATTCTTGGTATAATTGATATGTCGCATTCCAATCGCCAAGATTCCTATTATTACTTTGATGTCTTTGTTACATTCTTTTACCAAGATTTCCTCTAATGGTTCTTGTAAAGGTTCTTGTAATGGTCGCGATAATCCACCCAATAAATCCTTGGAATGAACATGTAAATTATTGACTAAAATCCATTGTTCGCCATACAAAATATACGGCCGTCTTCGTCCATCTTCGTCTATTTTCCATTCAAACTGATTTTTGGTATAATTTATAAGTCCCCATGGATTATGTGACCCTTGAACTATATTACCACCAGTATGAAACGGGTCTAATCCCAATAAATTACATCCGATTCCCAAGGGGTCAAACAATGAATTGTATGTATTAAAATTCTCAGTGGCGATTTGCGGAACCGCAAATTCTGGCCAATATGAAGGCAAGATTTGAACTTTATTCTCGGCCCGGACTGATTCGTAATACACAAATAAACAAGTCATTTCATTCAAATACATATCATTAGATGTTTGAATGTAATCTAAAGAAATCTTCAAAAACCCCGTTAAACTGTCCGCCGTTCTAATATAGGATAAACCACCCGAACATCGCTGGTAATGGTCAAACATATAACACATTTCGTATTTTTGGAATTCGGGTAACCATTTATACGGGTCATCATATATCAAATTATCCAGTTCTAAATATAGACAATCCGTTAAATCCTTGTTTTTCATCAGGTTTTGCAATACGAAAAATCGCTCAAATGACCGGATAAATAGCTCTTCGCGGCCAATGAGGCCAGGAATTATGCAAAATCGGTGATATGTTTTTGTGATAATATCATTGAATTCTTGGGAAAGCACGTCATTATAATCAACTATGTTGACTGAATATTTGGCTATATCATTTATATAAGGTGATGCTAAATCGTTGGTTATCAGATAGACCGAATCTTGGTAAAAACATCTGATTTGATGGATACTTTCCACAATATATTTGGGTAATGTGCCCATGAAACTGAGGGCAATGAACATTGCTGGTGTAATATACATATTGTTCACACTATTGTCCATTTTCCTAAACCATATCTTGGGACCAATACCGAAAAATCACTGTGTCGCGCATTTTCACTATAATATTTATCCGAAAACCAGTTTGTATGAGGGTCGGGCATAAAGGTTATATTATTATTATCACTTAACCATGCCCCCCACCAACTAAATGTGCTATTGGCTATAATATGATTCGGGAAATACGACATGAGATGCATTTCCAAGAAATCGTTCCCTTCTTCTATAAATACCTTGTTTGGTATAAAATCAAAATTGGCTTTGCACCAAGGAATATCGTCCGAAAATATCACGAAAAGGGTATCGTCACCAAATAAAGAAACTAAACGGCGATAATACTCTATATCCAATACTCGCATTTCTTGGGCCGTGAAATAATCGGTTCTGCGGACATGCAGAGTGCACGCATTAGGTTGCGATAAAATGTCGGCGTATTTGTTTCGCAAATATTCGGCTTTATCTGGGCGCAAGGCAAAGGCTTCTACTACTTGGTCGCGAATATGCCCGAAATATTGGTCGGATTGGAAAAAACCGTCAATTATTAAGTCGGCGATTGATTGAGGCGGCTTCATATATATAATGGAACCCGTGCCCCATCTTGGTCCAGATTTATATATAGAATCTGTGCTAGGCTTAGTCCAAGGCAATGGATTTTTGAATAAACATTCTGTATCAAAGCGTGTTCTTTTAAATGCACAATCATCGGGAAAGGCATACGTCGTATTATTATCATGGGCAATAGCCATTGTCGTCGCAATTTGAAATAGACTATTTGCTAAACCCCAACCACCTAAACGTTCAAAAATGATGGGCATATATTATAGACCAAGAATCAATATAAAAATTTATCTATAAAATATCTATAAAATCAATAATATGTCGGAATTCGCCAAGACAGTTATTAATTTAGGTCAAAAATCTAACCTCATTTTTGTTCAAATTGCCTCTTATCGCGACCCCGAACTAGTCCCCACCATCAAAGATTGTATTCAAAAGGCGAAATATCCCGAAAATCTCACCTTTGGTATTTGCCGCCAATTCTCCGAAAAAGACGGCTGGGACAATTTAGACGAATACCGTTCCGACCCGCGTTTTACTATTATGGATGTGAAATGGAATGAGAGCAAGGGTCTCGGCTGGGCCCGTCATCATACCCAGAAATTATGGAAGGGCGAAAAATATACCATGCAATTAGATTCGCATCACCGTTTTCTCCAAGATTGGGACCAAATATTGCTAGATATGATGGTTCTCACCGGTTCACCTAAACCGATTTTGACGTCCTATGCTCTGCCCTATAATCCCAAGACGCAAGAATTGACTCAGGTCGGTCCGTATAAAATGGTTGGGCGCGAGTTTAGTGCACACGGCACCATCATGTTTTATCCCGAATCTATCCAAGAATGGGAGACTTTGACTAAACCTATTCCCGCCCGATTCGTTTCGGGGCATTTTTATTTCACCTTGGGAGAACATTGCACTGAATACAAATACGACCCGCAAATTTATTTTGCGGGCGACGAAATCAGTTTGTCTATTCGGTCATTTACTTTAGGATACGACTTATTCCATCCCCACAGGGCCGTCGTGTGGCACGAATATACGAGAGAAGGCCGGGCCAAACATTGGGACGATTTCCAAGACGGAAATAAGAATGCGGGTATTGTGGATAAGTTGTGGCACGAAATGGACTGGGAAAGCAAACAGCGCCTGCGTCATATGTTGCGAGAGGAAGATAATCACATTGATTTGGGTATATATGATTTAGGCACGGTTCGCACACATCGCGATTTTGAAGTCTATGCGGGAATCAATTTCAAGTTGCGGAAATTGCATCCAAATACGGTGGCGGGAATCGCACCACCAGTCAATGATGCCGATTATGATTGGACCAGCCAAGAACACGAATATACCTATAATTTGACTATTCCTGCGACTGAACCGGGGTTCCAATTTATCCACATTGGTTTTGAGGATAAAATGGGGAAGATTTTGTATCGCAAAGATATACATGCTTATGTTCCTACTTTGCACATATCATTTAAATCGTATGATGTTCCACATAAATGGGTTTATTGGGTTTATTTGAGCGAAACTGGATGGGGGAAGAGAATAGACACGGGTCTATAAATCTCCATCATCATCGTCATCAAAATCTTCCACTAAAGTCAATGCATCTTTTTTCACATTTTTATCTAAATATCTATACATTCGTTTAATGTCTAATTTATTGATATTGTAATTCTCAAACAGGGGTTCGGTCCGATTCAAAGTATCATTATTGATATAAAAATTGTCGCCATATTGTATTCTCATTTCTTGGAAATATGCAACTAAATCTTTCTTATCCATATCCAATTCTTGGGATAAATTATAGATGAATAATTGATTATTATATTCGGTGGAATATTTCGTCAATACCTTGGTAAACCGAACTTCTTCCGGGTGATAAGAATCCCTATTTTCGGGGAAGGTATCATGATAGATTTTATTATTATGAAATGTCTTCATCAATGAACTCATTTCATTGAATATCCAGATTTGGTTTTGGAATGTAAGACGGTCAATATAATCCGCAAAACACATATTATCCAAGATTTTCTGATAAAAGGGATAGGTGCGTTTCGGCGGCAGCTTGGCTATAGGGTCCACAATATTTTCGTGATATAATAGTGCAACGATAGTTCGGTCAGTTTCATTCATAAATAAATGGTGTTGTTGTAGGGGTACGGGATTATTAATCAAGGATTGGGTGATTTTTTTGGAATCTTCATTATGCGATTTTAAATGGAAAATATTGTCTAGGGTTTCATCCGTCATTAATTCGGGGGTTTTATAATACAAATTCTGGATGAAATCCAGTTTACGCATATCACCTTGGATATAATTCAGGATTTTGCGTTTTGATTCGGCATTATCGGAAATAGTCGGAATATTTGTGCATAATATATGGTCTATTTGACTGGGTGTGGGCGTTTTCAGTTCAAATGTATAGCAGACTTTCATCAATTCCTTGATTTTTTTGTCGACGTAATAATTGCCTATGCAGATGATGGGATTCAATGTGACGTGTTCCAATTTCTGTTTTTTCGTCTTTTTTTGCCGGATTAATTTGATGAGTGCTGTTATACCGCCTTTGTCGCCATTATTCATGCCGTCAATTTCGTCCATAACAATGGCGATTTTCTTGACTTTCTTGGCCATCATATGAAGCACATTACGATTGGATATATTATCGCAAGTAATCGTGTCTATGAGTGCTTTATTGCGGACATCGCCGGCATCGTATTTTATGATATCATAATCCAACTCTTTTAACAAGTCAGTTATGAATCGGGTTTTTCCACAACCAGGAGACCCATATATATAAATTCCTTTTTTGAAATTGACGTTTTTACATTGCTGGTCAAACTGATTGAAAAACTTTTTGATTTCAGTTGCGGTTTGTTCACGACACAATTCTTTATTGAGACTTGTTTCATTTTTTTTGGTTTTATTGGCGATTATTTGATTTTGATTTTGATTTTGATTTTGATTTTGATTATGCACATGTTCTAATATATTAACCGTTAAGCTACCAGAAAGGACTAATGTGTCCTTTCTTGTAGCTTTAGGCATGCCTTCATTTATGTGAGAGACCATACATGGTCTCTCACATAAACAAGTAATACCATCGCGATTCCTTGCGGAATCGCTGGTATTATGAATGTTAACTTCATTATGCATTTCATAGCTAACCGTCATCATTATAGGTAATAGTGATATACTATATTCGGTTGATTTATTTTTATGCAGTTTTTGAACGTATTGTTATTTGGGTTGTTTCATTACACCGTTAACCGTTAACCGTTAAGCTACCAGAAAGGACTAATAGCCCCCAAAGGGGGCTAACCAGTGGATGGTCGCTCAAAGAGCGACCATTTACACATGTGTACTTTCTTGTAACTTTAGGCATGCCTTCATTTATGTGAGAGACCATGTATGGTCTCTCACATAAACAAGTAATACCATTGCGATTCCTTGCGGAATCGCTGGTATTATGAAGGTTAAGCTACCAGAAAGGACTAATGTGTACTTTCTTGTAACTTTAGGCATGCCTTCAAATATTTCATGACCATTTATGGTCATGAAATATTCGTAGTAACCCCGAGAAAATCTTACATATTTTCTCGGGTTATGAAAGTTAGTAGTTTATGGTAAATTGTAGATGTAATTGTGTATATGTGAAGCCATTACTATTTTTACATATACTTTACCTACCGAATTTACTGAAATCCGATGTTATAGGCACTGGGTCACCACCCTTGGAACTCAATGCACCATAATACGAATAATTGTCGGTTGTGCCTGGAGCGACAGGAGCAAACTTGGAATTAGTCTGGGGTGGTTGGCCATATCCACCATAGTTTTGGGTATATGCACCTGGACCCGGTTGGCCATTTTGTCCGGATTGCATTGGTTGACCCATATTATATATAGAATTGGCTGCACGACTTGCCGCATTTTCGGCCGACCCTGCTGCTCCGCCGAGCAAATTTAAAGCACCTTCGCCCAACTCGCCGGCACCAGCCAATGCACCGCCAGCCAATGCACCCGCACCGAACAACGCGCCACCGCCGACCATACCGGCACCCAATAATACATCTTTCGCAACATCGCCCGTTGTATCTATAGCATCTTTCGCAACATCGCCCGTTGTATCTATAGCATCTACTAATACAGCACCAGCGGATGCACCGACCGAACCGGCACCATATGTCCCCGCACCACCGTTTCCGCCGCAATTTGTGCAAGTGGTAGCTGACGGACAATTGGGGCATGCAGGACAAATAGGCGGCACAATTTGCGTTTTCAACATAAAATCGTTGGAATACTGGTTTGTCCCACCATTCATTGTCGCATTTTGACCCCAATATTGGTTATAATAATTGGATATAACATCATCTAGGGATGGCGGTTCATCTAGGGATGGCGGTGATTGACTACTTTTGCCGCTAGAACCATCCTTTCCAAAATCTCTAGTATCATCTCCATAATCAGTATCATCATCATCACCATCACCGCCGCCAAAATCTAATCCATTAGGGTCAAAACGGACAACCTTTCGCAAACCCAATAAATTAGTAGAAGAGTCAAACGTAAATACCGAAATCATGGTATGTTTCCCATCTGGAACATACAACACGATATTTGAACCGGATGGGTCTGATACCAAGAATGATGCTAAATTAGGGGATGTATTGGAAGCACGTTTTTCAACACTTGTCTTAGTCGGTTTATATTTATCAGTAGTAACAGTATTAGCAGTAGATGTTCCAGGATATATATTTATTCCGGCAGATGTTTGCACTATTAAATTACCATTAGTCACATCAAATAAAACGAAATCGCTGACCTGATATACCGCATTATAGGATGAATCATACAATGGTAGAGGAGTTGATATATAACCGATTGTTTTTTTGTCTGGACCATAGTTTTTTGTAGGTAGAGTCAATGATACGGCCGATGTATTTGAAAATGCTACATTACCGGAGTTAAATAAGAATGTGCCTTCAAATAAATTATTTTTTGTATTAAATAGTTGAATTACTGTTCCATATCCCCAAGGCATATAAATAACTTGATGTTCACCGGTTGTATCTGCATCAGGATTGACCCAAGAATATTTATATTCACTAAATATAGGTGTTGTAACTATTGAATTTGGGCATGGAGTAATCTTACCACTTGAATCAGGTGTAGAACTATATGTTAGACCATTACCTTTTCTTGGTATAATATTAATAGAAGTTATAGTTGAACCGGATAAATCTATATTTGATGGCATTGATGATTCCGGACTAAATACACGAATTATATTACCTGATGCCTGGTCAAAGAATATATTATCAACTAATTTAGTTACTACATCTTTTGGTAAATATTGAGGGATGTTTACATTACTTAAGCTTGATGCCGATTCTTGAAATGAGATTAATCCTTCACTAAACCCAGACCCAGACACGAATCTGGGCCATATCTTAGTCATTAATACCGAGATGACTAGAACAAACAATATAATTAAAAATAATACAAGTGGGGTTAATTTGATATTCAATTTCATTATATCTGAAAGTTTAAACCCCATTTTTTCTATATTATAACCTAGTATATTTTAGCGATAGAATATATTTGTAAAATTGATATACACATTTGACTAATAGTATGTAATATAACTATTCAACTATTATGGAACCGACTACTATACCTATAATCAAAACCCCGCGTTCCACTAGACCTTCCACTAGACCTTCCACCAGACCATTATTAAGTGCCGTATATAACAGTGAAAATAAATATGAAATTGGTATTGATGAGGCCGGACGTGGCCCCCTTTTCGGCCGATTATACGTAGCCGCCACGATTTTACCTAAAGATGATTCATTCCGACATTCTGAAATTCGCGATTCCAAGAAGTTCACATCAAAAAAGAAAATCGCCGAATTAGCCGAATATATCAAATCACACAGTATTGCTTGGTCTATACAATATATAGAAGCCGACGAAATTGACCGGATTAATATTCGTCAATCGGTTCTAAAAGCAATGCATCTATGTATTCGCGATATTATAGATAAAATGGGTTCTATGCCGAATGAAGTCGTCCACTTATCTGATTTTATGTTATTAGTGGATGGTAATGATTTTACCCCATATATGGTGTATGATGAAATCGCCGAGACTATGCAATGTGTTCGTCATGAGACGATTGAAGGCGGCGATAATTTATATACGCCGATTGCGGCCGCGTCTATTTTAGCCAAAGTTGAGAGGGACAATTATATTGCTAAATTGTGCGAAGAATATCCCGATTTGATTTCGCGATATCATTTGGATTCTAATATGGGATATGGAACTGCGAAACATTTAGATGGAATTTTGGAACACGGAATTACCCAATTTCATCGGCGAAGTTATGGACGATGTAATACTGCTACATTTAGTCCATTATAATTTTTTGTAAACCAAAAATAATTATTATCTAACGAATAAATATACAAATATGACTCCCAAACAAGCTTTTGCCGACCATCCTTTTTGCCTAATCGCGTGCATTATCGTGATTCTTGGTGCGTTAAACTGGTTATCTATTGGGCTTACCGGAAACAATGTGGTTTCGTCTACATTCGGAGGAAATAGCAACATGATTTACATCATTGTTGGATTATGTGGTCTATATTTAGCTGTTCACAAAGTAATGTGGATTGCTAAAGGTTAACCGTTAAGCTACCAGAAAGGACTAATAGCCCCCAAAGGGGGCTAACCAGTGGATGGTCGCTCAAAGAGCGACCATTTACACATGTGTCCTTTCTTGTAGCTTTAGGCATGCCTTCAAATATTTCATGACCATAAATGGTCATGAAATATTCGTAGTAACCCCGAGAAAATCTGTAAGATTTTCTGGGGTTATGAAGGTTAACCGGAGAAAGACCTGAAAAGTATAGACGAGAATACAAATTTCAATAAGATATACTAACCACTACAACCATAAGTTGTAGTCGTCAAATAGTATAATGCCGTTAAGCTACCAGAAAGGACACATGTGTAAATGGTCGCTCTTTGAGCGACCATCCACTGGTTAGCCCCCTTTGGGGGTTATTAGTCCTTTCTGGTAGCTTTAGGCATGCCTTCATTTATGTGAGAGACCATACATGGTCTCTCACATAAACAAGTAATACTATCGCGATTCCGCAAGGAATCGCTGGTATTATGAAGGTTAACTTATTTCAATTTTACATTATATAAAATGGGCGTTTGAAATGCGAAAAGGTGTAATAGAATTTTGTCTCATTTTTCTTTTCGGTCAGTATAATTTATGATAATAATGTATAATGTCTAAAACGCGTAAAAGAAAAGCTGGTGCTAGTAAACCAAAACGTCAAACAAGTAAACCATCACCAAGAAATAGTGCAAACTGGGTAGCACAAATGCAGGCATCGCAAAATTCCCCAAGATTAAATCAATATAATCAAGAACAACAATTACAAAAATTTTTACTTGAAGCTGCTATAAAAAATGATAAGCAAGAACTATTAAGAACTGAATCAAGAATGCGTATAAACAATAATCCATATGTTATTAGTGCTAGAAGACGACGGGCAACAGAACGTGCACAACAATCTGCTCGAAACAAAGAGCAACAAAATTATACGCAGCGTATTCGTCCAACAAATCTTTTACGTCGGGCTAGGCCATTTGGCTAATCCATTTCATTAGCTCTCGAAAATCTTACAGATTTTCTCGGGGTTACTATGAATATTTTATGACCATAAATGGTCATGAAATATTTGAAGGCATGCCTAAAGCTACAATAAAGGACTCATGTGTAAATGGTCGCTCTTTGAGCGACCATCCACTGGTTAGCCCCCTTTGGGGGCTATTAGTCCTTTCTGGTAGCTTAACGGTTAACGGTTTATCATCATATTATCAAATATGTGCTTTGAAATCATCATATATTTGGTCTCCCTATCCATCACACTATATCCTATCATAAATCGTTTCGTAGATTCCCAAAAAACGAATCCTAAAGTATATTCCACTTTATTTTTATCAAATGTCCACAATGGCGTGTATTTTTTCACTTGATATGTCGCCTTATCCAAAACAATCATAATATGGTAGTAATATCGTCGGTCCTCGTAACTCACGACATGACCAATAAACCAGATTTCATCATCTATTATTAGTCCATTGGTTGAACCACGCACATGTTTAAAGAAATTGGGCGTGGCTATCTCGTGTGTCTTATTGAATGTGGCGTCTTGAATTGTGCCTATAGTTAGAGGTGACCATTGATATACCGTTTTCATATTAGTCGAGTCACCAAATAGGACCCAATTCTTTTCCACTGCTCGCTGACCGTCATACGTCAAAAATGTCGCAGGACTATTAGTATTAGCATTGGATTTGCCGTCATTTTGGTCCATTTCAATTTGACCATGTTCCACTACAATATTGCTCGGTCCTAGCCCCCGATTCGCATTATAATAAATAGTATCGGGTTCATTCGTCGTAAATAACCGCACATCTTCCAACCCAACATATGTATTATTCTGATTCGTATCCGCATCAGTATCATACTCCAATAAACATTCACTCGTCTTGACCCACGTCGGCATAAATGTATTTACCGTCGCCATAACATTCTTCGTCTCTATTTTCGCTTGATTCACATATCCCCCCGTATCATTAATCCGGTAATTAACATATCGGGTACATATACATAATTCGCCGGAACTATTGAAGCATATGGACGGTGTAGATGAGGCAAATTCGCCGATATATGGTGCTAACAACTCTTGGCCTATCGTAGTCAATACTTTCAAATTCTCGGGGTCAATCGGTATCGCCCATTTGACTAAAGATTCGGTATAGAATTTGTAATTCGCCAAAACATTGCGGCAAATACCTTCGTCCGCTCCCGAATGAGCCAAGACCTTCATACACGTATTTATCAAGTCGTGTTTATCGCGATTACAGTAATAACCGATGATGCTTAACTCATAGTCGATTTTGTAATCATAAATATCCTTTTGTAAAAAGAGATAATCCCAAGTCTTGTTCTTTTTGCGTTCATAATCGGCCAAGGAATAATATGTATACGCCAAATTGTTCTGCCCTTTGTGTCTGTAATATTGTATAACTTCATACAGATTTTCTATGCGACATGGAAACACGTTATATGCTTCTAACCAGTAATACACGGCATTCGGCATGTCGTCCATTTGCTTATAACATTTGCCGATGTTGTAATAACTTTGCCATATTTCCTCTATCCAACCACCCAATTGGATGCGCTTCTTGTATGTCTCAATCGCCTTTTCGTTTTGTCCCGAATCGCGTAAACTGTTCGCCAAATAGAATGTATATCGGTCATTGTTGGGATTGTCTTCCAAACCTTTCGTCAAAAGCCGGACATCACGCAGAAACTTGTCGTCTTTGCATCCGCCATCGCCAATGTCGTTAATGAAACAATAATCGCGTTCAAATTGTTCGTATTTGGTGCCGTCGGGGGCTTTCACGTATTCGTGCGTCACGCCCCAATACGAAAATCCCAGGCGGTTCTTGACTAGACGGACGTTTTTATAGAAGAAATGTTCGGTGCCTTGGTAAATATGGTATGCATCGGCAGTCAAACCTTGCTTGAATTGTTGTGCCGATATTTTGGGATTTAATTGGAAAATCATGTCGGCGTCTAATAAGAGAATGTAATCTGCGTCCATACTTTCACATGCTTTTAATGAAAATGAACGATTATGGCCGAAATCTTGGAATGGTTCATTCACTATCTTGCCTGGAATGCCCTTTTCCTTGAAAAAGGCGCGTATTAAGTCGACGGTATTGTCGGTGGAACCAGTATCGCAAATGCAATACTGGTCTATTATGCCGGAGACAGACTCTAATAGACGAGTGATGATTTTACTCTCGTTTTTCACAATCATGTTGAGACATAGGGTTTTTGTCGACATTTGTATAGCATATTTGGAATCTTGGGTTTAATAGGTTTTTATGTTATATTGTTTATGAAAATATTGCTGACATCAGTCGTTTGTTAACCGTTAAGCTACCAGAAAGGACACATGTGTAAATGGTTAGTCCTTTCTTGTAGCTTTATGCATGCCTTCAAATATTTCATGACCATAAATGGTGATGAAATATTCATAGTAACCCCGAGAAAATCTGTAAGATTTTCTGGGGTTATGAAGGTTAACTAATGAGTATATGTAATCGTAGTTGAATATATATATCCATTTACAAATCCATTTCCTATATACAAAACAGTTCCATCACCTGAAATCGTTGTTCCAATACCAACCCCAGCAGGCATAGCGGCGGCAGGGGCATTTATCATTGTGCCGTATACTAAATTACTACAAATAGAATACCATAAAGGTCTAGATGCAGCATTTTTTTGAACTATAAAAAGAATATTA